>Ga0209341_10000576_pt1 | contig 37906 bp, 30 predicted proteins | sample RifCSP13_2_FD_184020 | JGI IMG/M metagenome (GOLD analysis project Ga0209341, IMG submission 184020) | Soil microbial communities from Rifle, Colorado - Rifle CSP2_sed 13_2 (SPAdes) (version 2) | ecosystem: Environmental > Terrestrial > Deep subsurface > Rock core/Sediment | place: Rifle...
ATGCTCGAGGACCCGGACCTCGTGAACCTCTACAACGAGGCCGCCGTCTTCGCGTGCCCGTCGATCTACGAGCCGTTCGGGATCATCAACCTCGAGGCGATGGCGTGCGAGACCCCCGTCGTCGCGTGCGCGGTCGGCGGGATCAAGGAGGTCGTCGTCGACGGGGAGACGGGGTTCCTCGTGCCGCCGCAGGAGCCGGAAAAGCTCGGGCGCGCGCTCGCGAAGGTCCTCGGGGACGAGGACGCCGCTGCGAAGATGGGGAAGGCGGGCCGGAGGCGCGTGCTCGACCACTTCACGTGGGACCGCATCGCGGAAAAGACCCTCGCGCTCTACCGGTCGCTGAGGTAGATGACGCGGTTCGACCCCGCCGTCGACGCGTTGGACAAGGCGTTCCGCGCGTCCCATGCGTTCCGGGCGTGGCTGCGCGGCCGGCGGTGGTGCGGCGAGGCGGTCGGCGCCCGCACGGAGCTGGCGGCGAAGGACCGTGCGGTCCTCTCCGAGACCGGCACCGAGGCGCTCGTCTGCTTCCTCGCGCTCGCCAAGGAGGAGCAGGCCTCCCAACCGATGCACGTCCCCCTCGCGATCTCTACCGCCAACGCGGAGGACGCGTTCGAACTCGCGGTCGGTCCCGATACACTGTACGTGACGGAGGCGGAGCGGAGCGAATCGTACGCGCGGTTCCTCGTCGACGGGTTCCGCGGCCGCGTCACGGTGCGGACCGTCCACGGGGACACGATTCGCTTCCAGGGCGAGCCGTTCGGCACGTTCGCGTCCGCCGCGCCGGAGGGCGGGGACACGTCGAACCTCCTCGTCCGCCTCCGAACGAACGCGACGGAGGCGGTCTTCAAGTCGTACAAGCTCCTCGACACGCACAACCGGGAGCCGGACATCCTCGCGCGGTTGGCCAAGAAGGGGTTCCCGCACGTCCCGCGGTATCTCGGGGAGCTGTCCCTCGGGAAGGGCCCGGATCGGATCGTCCTCGGGGTCGCAACCCGCCGCGTGGAGGCGGTGGACGCGTTCACGTGGCTGACCGCGGGATGGCGGGCGGAGTTCGTCGGCGCTCCCATCCCGGATTTCGAGCGCGGGAGCCTGGACCTCGCGTCTTCATTCGGGGAGGCCACCGCCGCGCTGCACGACGCGCTAATCGACGGCCATCCGGGGCCGTTCCACCCGGAACCGTTCACGAAGGAAGATGCGGAGGCGGCAGTCCGGAATGCGCTCACGAACCTCAGCGATTCCCTGCGTCGACTTGCGGTGATGGCGAAGGAGCCGCAGCCGCGCCTCGGGGACCTCGCTGGCCGCGCGCGGGTGCTCGTCTTCGAGAACCGAGAACGAATCGAGTCGACCCTCCTCGGACTCGAGGCCGTCGTCGGCACCGCCAAAGCCGTGACGCACGCGGACCTCCACCTCGGCCAGGTCCTGCGTTCCGCAGCGGGGGACCTCTTCTTCATCGACTTCGAGGGCGAGCCGGAACGCGCACCGGGGGAGCGATCCGTGCTGTTGCCACCCCTGCGCGACGTCGCCACGACGGACCGCTCGTTCGCGTACGTAAAGCACTACGCATGGCGAGAGGCGACCCGCGAGGATGCGACCGCCGCGTGGCGTTTCCTCCACCGCCACGAGTGGACGACGGGGGAGGAGTCCTGCGCACACCGCCTGAACGCGTGGGAATCCGCATCGGTCGAACGATTCACGCGCGCGTACCTCGCGAAGTCGAGCGTGTACCAGGAGACGGACGTGGAGGACGCCCTCCGCGCGATCCGAGGGTGGGCGGTGGAGAAAGCGCTGTACGAGCTCCGGTACGAACTGAAGCACCGGCCGGAAAACATCTTCATCCCGCTTGAGGGCGTCGTCGCCCTCGCCGAGCCGGAGCCGCGGGCCTAGCGCGTGGCGGTGTACACCATAGCCCCGAGGCCACCCGCTTCGAAGAGACCGATGCCGAAGAGGTACGGATTCATCGCCGCGGGCACGAGGGGCATCATCGTCGCGTATGAGTAGATCACGAGGAGGTTCTGCAGGAGGAACGCGGCGGCGAAGATCACGAGGGCGAGCGAGAACGGGGACTTCGTCTTCCCGTAGATCGCTCCGTAAACCGCGAGGAGCGCGCTCGCGAGGACCACGTTCAGGACTCCGACCATGATGCTCCCCATCATGAACATGTCAGCCATGTACGACCACTCCTATGATTTCTGTGACTTGAAACCATGCCACATTCGAGCCTCATTTGCCCTCCTCAGGCAACGCCTGGCGGCGGACCTCCTCGAAGAGCGCGTAGTTCCCCTCGAGGTACGGGGAGAGGAAGTATGGCGCGGCATACGCGTCCCCCGCCGGCCGGGTGAGAAGGCCGTTCTTGACGAGCAGATCGAGGTGGTGCCGGACCGTGCGATAGTCGAGACCGAGCGCCTCGCTCAGCTGGTGCGCGTTGTGCGGACGCTCCCGCAGGACCTCGATGATCCGCGCGCGGTTCGCGCCGCCACGGGTGCCGCCGATCAGATACCAGAGGAGCTGACGGAGCGCCGCGCTCAAGGCCCTCGGGGGTCGCAAGGTTCGGTCGGCATAAAAGGGATGTCATGAAGGGAAAGGGGCGCGCGGGAGCGCGCCTACAGCCGGATCAGGGGGCACTCGAACGTCCGGAGGACGCCGCTGATCGACAGGTGCCCGAGCCCGTCGTGGTACCATAGGGTCTCGTCGTTCGTGAATTGCTCCGGCGCCATCCCCGTGAACGTCACCGCATGGACCTCCCACCGGCCACCGTTGTAGTCCGGGTCGCCCGGCGAGGCCTCTCCCACAGGGATCAGGCTCGTCCCTGGGAATACGAAGATTAGGTCCATGCTCCTCGCCGGACCCGGCTTCAAGTCGGTCGCATCGAAACTCGCCCATACCCGGTCGTTCGCGTACACGCGGATCCCCGCCTGCGGCGGCGTCGCGGACGCCGCGTTGGCCAGGAAGGCCAGCGCGACCACGGCGACGATAGAGACGGTCATCACTCCCCTCTTCACGTTCATCGTTCGTTCACCTCGGGGTTTCCCCCGACGGGGCACGGGGTCTCGCCGCCAAACCCGTTGCCCAAGGTCCCGCTCAGGTCTCGCCCGAATCTCGCCCGAATTTATATGATCGCGAGGCCCGTGGAGCGGTCGAACAGGTGCATCTTCGTCAGGTCGAAATGGACATCGAACGCCTGCCCGACCTCGACTTTCGTGGCTGGGTTCACCCGGGCGTGAATCGTCAGTCCCCCGACGGTCGCGTACAGGAACAGGTCGGACCCCATGGCCTCGCGGACTTCGACTCTGGCGGTGACGGTCGCGTCCGGTTGCATGAGCTTCGCGAAGTTCCGATCGTGGAGGTCCTCCGGGCGGATCCCGAAGACGACCGTCTCCCCCACGTGCTGCCTCGCGACCGCCGCCAGGTCCGCGGGCACGCGAAGGCGGAACCCGCCGAAGTCCAGAAACACGCCGCCGTCCGCTTCGACGACGGAGGCTTCGAGGAAGTTCATTGCAGGGCTCCCGATGAACCCTGCCACGAACTGGTTCCTCGGCCGGTCGTACAAGGTCTGCGGATCGTCGACCTGCTGGACGAGGCCCTTGTCCATCACGACGACGCGGTCCCCGAGGGTCATCGCTTCCGCCTGGTCGTGGGTCACGTACACCATCGTGCTCTTCAGTCGGCGGTGGAGCTTCGCGAGCTCCGCGCGCATCGCCACCCGCAGCTTTGCGTCCAGGTTCGACAGCGGTTCGTCGAAGAGGAAGACCTTCGGGTTTCGGACGATGGCGCGGCCGAGGGCGACCCGCTGGCGCTGTCCGCCGCTCAGCTGGCCCGGCTTCTTCGACAACTGGTCCTCGATCCCGAGGAGTTTGGCGGCGGAGCGGACGCGCCGCTCGACCTCCGTCCGGGGAAGCTTCGCGGACGCCCCCTTCCCATCCGGGAACCGTCGCATCTTCAAGGAGAACGCCATGTTGTCGAACACGTTCAGGTGCGGGTACAGGGCATACGACTGGAAGACCATCGCGACGTCCCGGTCCTTCGGCGGCAAGTCGTTCACGACCGCGCCATCGATCCGAATCTCTCCCTCCGTGATGTCCTCGAGGCCCGCGATCATGCGGAGGGTCGTCGTCTTCCCGCACCCGCTCGGCCCGACGAGGACGACGAACTCCCCGTCCGCGATCCGGAGGTCCACGTCCCGCACCGCAGCGAAGGATCCGAATCGCTTCCACACGTGGTCGAGCTCGACCCGCGCCATTATCCCTTCACCGCCCCCTTCGTCAGGCCGCTAATCAGGAACCGCTGGAAGAGGATGAACAGAAAGACGACGGGGATCGACACGATGAGGGCGAGCGCCGCGTACTCGTTCCAGAAGATGTTCGGCGGCTGCACGAGGCTCGAGATGCCCACGGGAAGGGTGAAGTTTCGCTCCTGGGACAAGAACGTGAACGCAAGGAGCCACTCGTTCCACGCGGAGAGGAAGGAGAACAGCGCGGTCACCGCCAGAGCGGGCAGGGAGAGCGGGAGGATCACGCGCCGGAACGCGGCGCCGCGGGAGCACCCGTCGACCATCGCCGCCTCCTCGAGGTCCTTGGGGATCGTGTCGAAGAATCCCTTCAACATCCACACCATGAACGGGAGGGCGGTCACTGAGTACGCGAGGATCAGCCCGATCGGGTTGTTCAGGAGCCGGAGCTGCTGCATGAGGAGGTAGTACGGGATTAGGATGATCGCGCCCGGAAACATCTGGACGATGAGGAAGGAGAGCATCATCGGGCCCTTCCCCGTGAAGTGGAAACGGCTGAACCCGTAGCCTGCGCGGAGGGCGATGAAGAGGCCCCAGATGGTCGTGCCCGCGGACACGATCACGGAGTTCATGAGCCACGTCAGGAACGGGCGCTCGCGGGTCACGGTGACGAACGCGTCCCAGCTGTACACGGGCGCGATCGCGGCTCCCGCCAACGCGGGCCCGATGAACGGGATATTCACCGTGCTCAGGCTGTTGATGTTCGAGAACGAAGTCCCGACGACCATCAAGAGAGGGAAGACGCTCCAGATCGCGAAGGAGATCAGGAACGCGTGGAGCAGCCCACGCTCGACCAGGCGGGCGCCGCGCCCATGCGGAATCGCAGCGACGAGGGCCGCCCCCGCCGATCCCACCCTCTCGAATGACGCCGCAAGTCGGGCGGGCCTCGATGCGGGCTGCGGCCAAGGCCGCGTCACCAGGACGAGGCCCGCGATGGAGGCGACGACCATCAGGAGGGGAACGCCCAGCCACATCGGCGCGACGACTCCCGCCAAGAGGTGGAAGATGCCCGACCACGTCGCGAGACGGCGCCCCGATGTGCGGCCCGCCGCCAGGAGCAGCGCCGAGGCGAGCAAGAGGAGTCCGAGGACGGTGAACCCGAATCCGTGCGTCGCCGTCAGCGTGTTCCAGGGCCCCATCGCCGCCACGGCCGTCCACCCGTAGGCGAATTCGAGGACTCCGAGGGCGAGGAGGACGAGCGCGATCCCAAACGGGAAATCGATCGTCTCTGGCTGGTCCGGACTGATGGCCCGACGGACGGGATCCACGACCCACCGCCGGAGAGGCATCGCGGCGCCGTCGATCGCGCGTGCGATCCGCCCCCGTTCCCTCGAGACGGCTTCCCCGGCGAAGCTCTCCACCGCTCGGGTGTACCGCGTGTAGGAGAGGCTGAAGACGAGGAGCATGAGGAAGATCACGACAGAGTACGCCGCCGCAAACCCCTGCCGCCAGAACGGCTGGAACCCCTCGCGGTACACGTACGTGATCAGGATGTCCGTCGCGCCCGCGTCGAGGTCGACCGCGATCGTCGGGCGGCCTTGCGTCATCAGGTAGATCACGTTGAACATGTTGAATGTCCAGATGAAGCCCAGGAGGGAGGCGGGCACGATCGTCGGCCGGAGGAGCGGGAGCGTGATCCGGCGGAACTTCTGCCACCGCGAGAGCCCGTCGACGTCCGCGGCCTCGTACAGCTCCGGCGGGATCCCCTGGAGGCCCCCGGAGAACACCATCATCATGAACGGGATCCCGAGCCACACGTTCGTCGTGATCACCGCCACGAGCGCCGCGGGCATCGTCCCGAGCCAGTCGATCGGCAGCCCGAGCCAGTCCCGGAACCCGTGGTCGATCACGCCGCCGAGGTCGAACATCCCCCGCCATGCGAGGACGCTGATGTACGAGGGAATCGCCCACGGGAGGAGGAAGAGGGTGCGGTACACCGGCCGACCCAGAATCTTTCGGTCCAGGAGGACCGCGAGGACGAGCCCGACGGCGACGTGGAAGAACACGTTCACGACGGTCCACACGATCGTCGTGGCGGCGACGAGGGCGAACTCGGGCCGTTCGAAGACCCGGACGTAGTTGTCGACCCCGATGAAATCGAAATCGAAGCCCCCCTGCCCGGAGGTGAGGGTCCGGTCCGTGAAGGAGAGGACGAACCCCACGGCGGTCGGGTAGAACGTGAGGACCGCGAGGGCGACGATGGCCGGGGCGACGTAGGAGTATGCGGGCCGGCTCGCGGGTCCGCTCCGCCGCCAGAGGACGACGAACGCCGCGGCAAGCGCGAGCATGATCCCTCCCAGGGAGAGCAAGATGCCTTCGTTCCCCGGGAGGCGCTCGACGGGCGCGGCCTTCGGCACCGCCTCGACCGTGGTGATGTTCTCGTTCTCCGCGTCGGCGGAGTCGACGGGAGTCACCGCGATGTAGTGTGTCTCGAGGGCCCGGAGGCCCGTGAGGGAGTAGAACACGCGACTCGCGTCCGAGGACACGAACTTCTGCCCGGCGCTGATCCGTCCCCTCGCCCACCCGCCGCTCGTGGCGTTCTCGAACGCGAAGTACCCGACGAGGCCCGTGTACTCCGCCATCCGGCTCGCGTTCGCGGGCGACGTCACGTAGACGAGGTCGTACACAGTCCCGGGCTGCCCGGGCGCGGGCGTGAGGCCGGAGACCGTGGTCGCGTTCGTCCCGCTCACATAGATCACGTAGTGGTCCACGTCCGGGGACGCGGACGCGTTGAACGTGATGTTCACCGTCTGGAAGGACTCGTCGTCGACCGCGAGGCCCTCGACGGCGGCGGGGACCGCCCTCGCGCTCGGTGCCGCGACCGCCGCCAACACGCCGAGGACGAGGAGGAACGTCAGGACCCGCGTCGGCCGGGCACCCCGTCCTCCCGCCATCAACCGATCCTCTGGAGGATCTGCTGCTCCGCGTCGGACATGTCCTGCTGGATCTCGCCGAGGCTCGGGTTCGCGCGATTGTACACGACCTCCATCGCGGCGGTGATCGGGTTCCACACCGCGCCCATCTCCGGGCGCGTCGGCATCGGTTGCGACCGCACGACCTGCTTCTGGTACTCCGTGATGATCGGGTTCGCCTGGATCGTCGCGTTGGCGAACGCGCCCACGGCCGTCGGGAGGTCGTTCGTCCCGATGCTGAACAGGGTCTGCTGCTCCGTGTTCGTCGCGAACTTCACGAACTCGACGGCCGCGGTCTTCTGGCTGCTGAACCGGTACACCCCGAAGCCCTTGACGCCCAGCGTCGGGCGCGCCGGCTGCCCCGTCTCGGAGACGACCGGGAACGGGACGATGCCGAAGTCAATCCCCGCCGCGTACATGTCCGGGACCCGCCACGGCCCGATCGCGACCATCGCCGCCTGCCCCTGGAAGAAGTAGGTCATCATCGACTCGGAGCCGGGCCGGGGCGGCATCGTCCGCACCGCCGGATCCTCGTCGAGGCCCTGCAGCCACTGGAGGGACCGCGCGGAGCCGGGCGTGTCGAACCCGAGCCCGCCCGCGGTCACGGTCTGCGTGTCGTCGACCGTGAAGAGGTCGCCGCCGAAGCCCTTCTGCCACGGGAACCACCAGAACGGGTCCGTCACCGGCTGCACATACCCCCACCGCCCGCCCGCCTCGTCCGTCAGGTTCCGCGCGATCCGGACGAGGTCGTCCGTGGTCCACGTCTCCGATGGGAACGGCTCCCCGGCGGCGGTGAACAGGTCCCTGTTGTACACGATCGCCAGGAGGTCCGCGGTCGCGGGGATCGCGTAGAGGCGGTTCTGGTACATGAGAGCCTGGCGGGACTCGAGCGTGTACACGTTCAGTTCCGCGGGGGTGAGGTACGTGTCGAGCGGCTCGAGGAGGCCAATCTGCGCGACCTCCCCCAGGCGGTCGTTCTGGATCCGCATCACGTCGGGGGCGTTCCCCGCGAGCGCGGCGGTGATGTACTTGTCGATCGCGCCGCCGAACGGCTGGGCCTCGACCTCGATGCTCAGCCCTGGGAGGCCCTGCTGCTGCCGCCACTGGTGGTAACGCGCGACGATCTTGTTGAACTCGTCCTTCTCTTTCCCCTCGTACGTGTGCCACACGACGAGCGTCCCCGCCGCAAGCGGCTCGAGGGCGAGCGCCGCGTGCGCGTTCTTGCCGGCCTGCACGGCGACGTCGACGCCCGCGCTCTTGAAGCCGCCCTTCGTGGCGGTGACGGACACGGTCCCGGGCGGGACGTCCGCGATTGCGAAGCGCCCCCGCGCGTTCGTCGTGTTCAGGAACGATTCCGCGGTCGTGCGGTGGGTGACCTGCACGGTCGCGTTCGCGAGGGCGGCGCCAGACCCCGTGACGATCCCTTTCACCTGTCCGACCGCCGGGAGCGCCCCGTCCCGCAGCACGAGGACGTCCGTCGTCTCGGTCCTCGTCCCCTGGGGCGTCGCCGCGGTCAGGGTGAACGTCACCGTCGCGTTCTCAAGGCGGCGGGACGCCTGGAAGCGGAACGTGGCGACCCCCGTCTGGTCCGTCTGCGCCGTCGACGGGTCGAGCAACGTCCCGAGCCCCTCCGGGGCGACGGCGATCGTGACGGTCATGCCGAACACGGGGTCCCCGAGGTCGAGCACGGACCCCGTCACGTTCGCGATGAGGCCCGCCGGGACCTCGAACCAGTCGGAGTCCGCGACGAGCTCGTAATCATGCCTCGGCGGGGTCGTCCCGCCGCGGGTCGCGAGGAACGCGCCGATCGCCGCCACGACGACGATGAGCGCGATTACCGCCGCCAGGATCTTCGTTCGCGACGTCCGCGCCTTGGGCGCCACTGCGGGGGGTTCCGTCTCTTCGGGCTCCGGACTCGCTGCCATCATCCCTTCCTCCTGCGTCGCGCGACTGCGAATGCGAGGACTGCGACCGATCCCGCGAGGAGGACCTCGGGGACCCCGAACCCGGGAGCGGCGGGGGTCACCGCCAGGGTCGCATCGCTCGTCCGGGCCGTCGTGTTCACGGTCCCGTTCCCGTCGTCCGCGAAGAAGTAGTAGGCGTGGGACCCCGCCGCGAGCGTCGTCTCATACCGGTACGTGGCGCCCGTCGCGTTCAGCCCGCCGAAGTACGCCATCCCATGCTGCCGCCCGTCAACGAAGACGCTCACCCCCACGGGGTCGTCCCCGTCCGCGTCCGCGTACGTGACGGAGAACCGGAAGACCGTGCGCGCGTCGCCCGACGAGGGCGTGACCCGGCCGTTCGTGAGGGTCGGGGGCGTATTCTCCGGCTCCACCGGGAGCGTTTCCACAACGACGACGCCGGGCACCTTCGCCAGGCTCACGTCCGTGTACGACCCCAAGGCCGCGGCCTGCGTCGTCCACGGGGGCGTGATCGCGTCGTAGATGTTCGAGTTCTTCCCGTTGATCGAACCCCCGCCTCCCTTCCACGTCTCGGGGGTGATCGCGACGGCCCGCCAGTAAAACCCGACGCCGAAGCCGTCTTGGCTCCCGGAGACAACGACGTACCCCCACTTCCGCGGGTCCATCGTCGCCGCGTCGATGTACTTCTTCGGCACCGCCACGTTCACGGCGTGGCGGCTCGGGTCCGCGAACGCGGTCACGCCGGATTGCTGGAACGTCCCGACGCCTGGGTCGTCCGTCACGAAGAGGGTCTGGCCCCAACCGCCGACGGAGACCATCGTCTCCCACGTGAAGTTCCCGAGGGCCTCCGCGTTCGGGCCGGAGATCATCGGCGCGTGTCCGCTCCCGGGCACGCGATCCGTGTCGATGTAGATGTTCACGATCTGGAAGGAGAAGCCGAACGGGGCGTTCCACTGGTTGAACCCCACATCCGCGAAGCCAACCGTGAACTGGACCGAGATCGGGTTCTCCGAGATGTTGAACCAGGTCAGGTCCCACAGCTTGTCCGTCGCGTGCTGCCCGTTCAGATACTTGAAGTCGGACGCGAGCGGGTACGTGTAGTCGCCGTCGCCCGTGTCGTCCCCGACGGGATCCGCGAAGGACGCGATTGGCGGCCCGGGCGGTGCGACCGGGAGGAGGACCTCCGCCGGGAGCGCCGGAATGATGTCGACGTCCGCCCCCCCGCGGCTCGTCACCGCCGCTACGCGCACGAGGTCTCCGCCCGCGACGCCGAGGTCCGCGAACGGGATCGCGACCTCGATCGCCGTGTTTACCCCGACCTGGTCCGTCTTCCGGTACTGGAACACGTACGTACCCGTCCCGAGGAAGTCCGCGCCCGTCTGCGGCTTGAACAAGGCCCAGTTCGTGAGCCCGGTCGAGAGCGCCTGGTCGAACAGGATCCGGAACCGGAACCCGACCGCCCAGTTGAACGCGTGGTCCCCCGTCCGCGAGGCGAAGTTCACCGCATAGCGGTTCAGGTTCGACTCCATGTCATTGAACGCGTTCACGACGGCCGGGGAGATGTACAAGTCGAGATCTTCGCCGAGCGTCCAGAGCGTCGCATTCGGATCCCCGTTGATCTCGACGCGGACGAACAGGGTGCTGTAGTCGAAGCCTACGTACAGGTCGGAGAGGAGGAGGCGCTCGTTCCCGAAGACGGTCTGCGTGGAGCGGCTCGCGTTGTCCCATTCGCCCACGTCGATCCGCCCGTCGATCCGGACCTCCTTCGCCCCTTGCGGCGATGTCGACGCGACGGCGGCAGGGCCCCACCGCGTCGTCACATCCGTCGGCGGCGTCACCCCGGCGGCGGTGTACGCGGCGCGCAGGTGCTCCTTGAACAGGACGTCGAACTGCCCGTCCGCGCCGCTGTCCTGATCCCGACCGTACCACCAGAACCAGTCGGAGCCCTCCGCGGCGAAGATCGCCTCCCACGCGGCCTTCACGGCCGGCGTGCTGTTCACGGGGTCCACGAAGTCGCGCCCCTCCGTCGCCTGCGTGAACGCGACGACTGCTTGGCGGGCCTTCACGAGGCGGGCCCAACCGACCTGCTCCTCCTCCTCCCCCTGCCACGTCTGCAGGGTGTTCGACCCGTCCCACGAGCCCGTCGCCAGGATCGTCAGCGAGACCTTCACGAGCCCCGGCCGCGCGAGGAAGTCCTTCACGGTCGTCGTGTGGACCCATCCCGCGGTCTGCAGCGCCGCCAATCGCGTGTACAGTCCGTTCAGGAAGTCGCGGCCGTCATTCGGGTACCCGGCGAGGAACATCCAGTTCTCCCCGTCCGCTGCGATCGTGAGGAGGGAGTTGTCCGGGTCCGTCATGTTCTCCCAGCGGGACCGGAGGATCGACTCGAACTCGTCCAGCGCGTCCGCCGTCGGCCGGCCGCCCCATCCGAAGCTCACCTTGTTCGACAGGTCCTGGTCGCGGAACAGGATCGTCGCGGTGCGGCCGCTCACGGTCACCGTGTACACGGCGGTCTGGTTGTCCACGCTGCGGCCCACCGTTCCCGCACTCACGTTCGACTTGTACAGCACGCCCTGGTCCGAGACCGTCCACTGAAATCCGGTATCGACCATCGCCGGGACGATCGCCTCGGAGACCGCGTTCTCGGAGTTCCACACCCCGACCGGAGCAGTTCCAAAGTGCGCGACGTAGTTCGCGTACCCTCGGCGGTACTGCTCCCGCGTGTCGTTCTCCCACGTCGCCTTCGGGATCGCGTGCGCGCCGTCGTCCGCGGGAACGCCGTCCATCATCAAGAGCGGGGAGATCGGGTGGTAGTACGGCGTCGTGATGATCTCGGCCTGCCCGGTCGCACGGACCGCGTCGTACGCGGGGACGATCTGCGTCATGATCTCCCGCTGCGCCGCCAACACGGTCTCCGTGTCCGCCTGCGTGAACCCGGTGCCGCCGGGCTTCATCATCAGGTCGATGATCGTCTGATTCCTGTCCGCGGCGCTGTAGTCCCCCTGGATGTACGGGATGCTGATCTGATGGAGGAAGAAGATCGTCTCGAGATCGTTCAGTTCCTGATCGGTGAGGCTCCTCGCATCGACGCCCACCTTGTTCGCGAGGACCGCCAACCGGGGCCACACGGGATACGTGGCGTACCATGGGTTCCCGCTGCTCGAGTAGTGCCACGGCGCGAGGCGGATGAACTCCCGCGCGATCTGCTCCCGCTGTTCCGGCGTCGCGATCGCCAAGTCAATCCGCGCGAGCTCGACGTGGTTGTCGATCGCGTTGTTGTACGCGTAGTCCTCGATCTGCTGGATTAGCGAGGGCACCAGGTTGAACGTCACGTTCACGCCCGGATGCTGCGCGAGGATCTTCGGGTGGTCGAGGTACTCCTCCGGCCCGTGGTCACGGACCCAGGGCAAGTCATACTGCCCCGTGAGCTGATTCCTGTACAGGGGCTGGTGCATGTGCCAGATGACTGCGACGTTGAGGGCGCCCGGCTGCGTGGGCCTGGGGCCGCCGCTGCAGCATTCGTCCGAGGACGTCGCCTGCGGAACCGCCGCCAATCCGAAGGCGATTACGAGCAGAAGGCACGCCAAGGCGCGGCAAGCGGCCATGGTCCTCCGTCCCCGCCGTGGCATCGGCGGCCGACTATATTCCCTTTTGGCATCGAGGGCGTCCGCTCCCTTGGAAATGGGAAGGGGGACGAGCGTCAATTCTTTGTCTCTTCCTTGGGCGGCTCGCCCGTCGGCTTCCTCCGGCGGAGGAGCGCGATTGCCGCGACGACCACGACGAGCAGGATGATGACCCCCGCGATCAAGATCGGACTGATGCCGGACGGCGGCGGCTGCGTGACCGGCGCCTTCACGGTCACGGTCCTCGTGCCGCTCCCTGCGTTCGCCGTGCCGTTCGTCGCCGTCGCAGTGAAGGTGACCGTCGTATCCTGGGTCACCGATCCCGCGCGGAACGTGAACGTCGCCTGTCCGTTCGCCCCCGTGGTCAGGATCTGTGCGCCCACGATGGAGCCCGCGGCGCTCGGTCCGAACGTCAGCGTGACCTCCGCGCCGTCCACGGGCGCGCCGTTGTCCGTGACCGTCACGACGACCATCGCCGTTTCGTTCCGGTCCAGCTCGATCGGGTTCACGGCCACCGCCACCGCGTAGTCGTGGGTGAGCGGCGCCGCGTGGACGAGCTGGTGCGTCTGGGCGGCGAAGTTGATCTTCACCCCGCGCGTGAGGTTCGCCCACCGGCCCGATGCGTGGTCCGACAGATCCGCTGTCTGGCTCGCTGTGTCTGGGTAGAAGGCGAGGTCGTACACGTTCGGATTCCCGGGTCCGTTCGAGCCTCCGCCGGCCCAATCGGTGACGGCCTCGCGCACCTGGCGGATTCCCCCCTGGTCCCACGGCCGCGCGGCGTCGTCGAACAGCATCGCGGTCATCACGTACGTCCAGCCGTCGCCGCTCCCGATCACGCTGAAGTTCAGCCAGATGTCGACCTCGTTGCCGTTCCGCGCGAAGATCTGGCCGGTGTTCGGCTCGGGGCTGACGGACGGAGCCGTGCTCAGGTAGATGAGACTCCACCGCTGCTGCGCGCCGTTCCACACGTTGTTGAACACGAACATCTCGCCCTCGGGCCCGCGACCGACCTCCGTCCCGTTCTGGAAGTTCGCGACGACGAGATACTCGAACGCGAAGTTCGGCGCGACGGATACGTTCATCGGGTGAGGGTCCATGAGCTCGGAGCCGGTGCCCACGAGGCCGACGGACTTCCCGCCGCTGTCGTACGTGTTGTCCTGGTCGATGAAGAGTGCGATTGTCCCCATCCGCTGCTTCCACTGCGTCTCGGGGTTCGCGTTCAGCTTCGTGTTGATGTGGAGCGCGGTGGCGGTCCTCGTCATGTTCACCCAGGTGAGGTCTGCGCGACCGTACCAGTCAACGAGCCCGGTGAGCGGGTAGGCGTAGTCCCCGTCCCCAACGTCGTCGCCGGCCCGGTCTTTCCACGTGAACGTGGAGCCGACCCATGCGGCGATGTTGCTCGGCGGCGCGGCGGGGGTCGTGAACGAGGCTTCGGCCGTCATCGCGCAGTTGTCCGCGTAGTCGCACGACTGAATCCGGTAGTAATAGGTTGTCTGCTCGTTGAGGCTCGTCAGGGTCACGCTGTGGGCGGTGGCGAACTCATCCTTCGACGCCGTGTTCGTCAGCGAACCTGAGGTCGTTCCCCAACGGACCGTCGTGTTCGCGACCTCGTCCGTGTTCCACGAGAGTTGGGCGGAGTTGAACGTCGAGGTCGCGGAGGCACCGCTGATCGTCGGCGCGGTCGCGTCCGGCGAGAAGCCGAGCACTGCAAAATTCACGTCAATTCCCGTGAGAATCGTGACCGGAGTCGTGGTCGTGTAGGAACTCAGATCGGCAACCTGCTGAGCAAGGTTCGCCTCGCCCACCAGGTCGATGATCTGAGGGTCGTAGGGGTGATCCGCTCCTCCGCCGAATTCCCAGTCGCAGCACCACGGGGCTCCGGCGACGTTCCGGAATCCGTTCGGACCGCCCCCGTCGAAGCCGCCGATGAAGAGGGCGAATCGCCAGAAGGTGTTCTCGGGGCTGTAGCCGTCCTTGCCCATGAACGATAGGGGAATCGAGACCTCGACGGTGTCCTGGGCTGCATCCCCTCGGTTCACGATGGGTGCCCACTTGCCCGCTGGGTCGAACACCTTGGCGTTCTCGGCATGCCATCCGGTTTGTCCAATCTTCGCCCAGTATTCCCACGCGACCGAGGAGTCGACGTTGACGTTGGGCCGCGCGGCCGTCTGCCCCCCGCCCGCGTTCTGATCCGTTGAGATCAACAAGACGAAGGAGACCGTGGAGAACCCATCGCCGCCGCCCCACGGATTGTTCAGGTCGCCCACGCGGATGAGGACGTACAGGCTCGTCGCGTCCGCGGTGAATCGCACCTCGCGGATGTCGAAGAGTCCTGTCACGTTCAGGTCCGCGGCCTTCGGATACGTGTAGTCCCCGTCTCCGGTGTCGTCTCCAACCCCATCCGTCAAGATCGCTTCGCCTGCGCTCTCGACGAGCGTGTATGGGCCACCCGGAGTCCCCGTCCAGTCCGCGGGATTGCCGTCGACCATGATCGTCTTCGGACCCACCGCTGCTCGCGCGGTCGGCGCGTTCACGAAGAGGACCGCGGACGCCACAAGTGCACTCAGGACCGCTACCGCCAAGATTCGCCTTCGCTGCATTCCCTCGACCCCCAGAGAGCCGCGCGCGCATCGGCTCAGGGTCTACATAAGCTTTGGCGGGCGCGCGGGGCGTCTCCGAAAGGTTTTATACGCACCCCGGCTACGAGGCGGGCTACCGATGGCGAAGCAGCAGGCCCGCACCTCCGCCCGGAAGGTGAAGGACAAGTGGAAGGCGAAGGGGTGGTTCAACCTCCTCGCCCCCGAGATGTTCAACCGCCAGGTGATCGGCGAGACGCCCGCGGAGGAGCCGTCGAAGGTCATGGGCCGCGTCACGGAGGTCACCGTGCAGGACCTCACGGGCGACTTCAGCAAGATGCACATCAAGCTCCACTTCCGGGTCGCGGACGTCCGCGGGACGGAGGCGCACACGCAGTTCGTCGGGCACGACATGACGTCGGACTACATCCGCCGGCTCACGCGGCGGAAGCGGACGCGGACGGACGCCGTGTTCACCGTGACGACGAAGGACGGCTGGACGATCCGGATCAAGCCGATGGCGATCACGGACCGCCGAATCCAGGGGTCCAAGCAGCGCGCGATCCGCGAGATCATGGGGAAGGTCGTCGCGAACGTCGGGGCGCGTTCCACCGTGGGCGATCTCGTGAAGGGGGTCATCTCCGGGGACCTCGCGAAGGAGATGGCGGCCGCGTGCAAGCCCGTGCACCCGATCTCGCGCGTGGAGATCCGGAAGTCCGAGGTCCTCCTCTCCCCTGCGCTTCCCCCCGAGGAGACCGTGCCGACCCCGCCGTCCTCCGAGGCGGTGCCCGCGGAGGAGGAGCTCCCGCGCGAGGAGCCCCGGGAAGAGGCGGAAACGTTGCCGGAAGCGGACTCGCCCGTCGGGGAATAGGGGACTCCGGTATTTCCCGCGCACGCCGGGGATCTGCCCTGCCCGATTTTCTCTAAAAATATAGTTCTAGTAGAGCTATTTACTGAAATATCTTGGTCGGGGCTTGATTCGTCCGACCCGCACCGGGGAAGACGGTCCCCCGGATGCGGGACGGAACCCCGTGACGGCATCCCAGACCCCGGTGGCGTTGCTCCCTGCCCCATCGGACGGGACGCCCCGGACGTTCGGGGCCCTGGGAAGTCCGGTGCGACGTCGAATCCTTGACTCGCTCACGCGGGAGAAGACGATTCCGGACCTTGCCGCAGAGCTGAACCTTCGTCCGTCCACGATTCGGTATCACCTCAGCATCCTCGTGGGCCAACAGCTCGTTGAGGAAGTGTTCGTGCCGAGGCGGGGCGGCCGCGGTCGTCCCGCAATCGCGTATCGAGCCGTCGTCCGTTCAGCCGTGTCGGGGTACCCGCCGCGGCACTTCGAGCTCCTGGCCAGCGTCGCCCTCGGGACCCTCGTAGAGGTCGTCGGGCAGGAAGAGGCCGTGCGCATACTCTCAGCCAAAGGCGTGCAGGTCGGTCAAGGCCTCGTCCACGCTGCGGCGGACCGCGGTGGGGTCCGGGCTTGGACTCCGGACGCGGTCGAGACCCATCTCCTCAAGGGGGTGTTCCGCGAGTTCGGAATCCAAACCGAGGTGTCCTCGCAGGGGCCGACGCACCTCGAGTACCTCACCCGGACGTGTCCGTTCCTCGAGCTCGCCGAGCGAATGCCCTCCCTGATCTGTGACGCCTTGGACCAGGGCTTCCACGACGGGATGGACCAAGCGCTCGGCGTTCGGACCGAGCGACGCCGGTGCATGGGCCACGGGGATTCGGCGTGCGAGTACCGGATGACATGGGCCGCCACAATGCCCGAAGAGAACCTGAGGGTGTCGAATGGCTGATTCGAGTGAACGGGAAGCGTACGAGTTATCGCGACGGGAGTTCCTCCGGTGGACTGGCGTCGCGGGCGTCGCGGTCGCCGTCGCGGGGAGCGCGCCGTTCCTGCTCGCGGAGGCGCCGGAACCGGCCTCGGGGTCTCCGGAGCGGCGGCGACGGTGGACGATGCTGATCGACCTCCGTCGGTGCGACGGGTGCAAGAAGTGCGAAGTCGCCTGCCGCAATGAGCACAACGTGCCGGAGGGGCAGAACTGGTTGAAGGTGTTCACCCTGACGGCCGCGAGCGGCACGTTCTTCCTGCCGCGCCCGTGCATGCATTGCGAGAACCCGCCGTGCGTGAAGGTCTGCCCCGTCAAGGCGACATTCCGGACCGAGGACGGCCTCGTCCTGATTGACGAGGGTCGGTGCATCGGATGCCGGTACTGCATGGCGGCGTGCCCGTACGACGTGCGCGTGTTCAACTGGCAGACGCCGGACCTCCCGGAGTCCCCCGACACGCACCCCCCGGACTCAGTCTACGGCCACCGTGAGCACCGCCGAGGGGTCGTCGAGAAGTGCATGTTCTGCGCCCACCGCCTGAAAGAAGGTCGCCTCCCCGCCTGCGTGGAGGGCTGCCCCATGCTGGCCATCTACTTCGGGGACGCGAACGAGGACTTCGTGTCCAACGGCTACGAGCGTCTCCGTCTCTCCACGGTGCTCTCCTCGCAGCAGACGTTCCGGTACAAAGAGGAACTGGGGACGGAGCCGCGGGTGTACTACCTGCCCGTCCGGAGGTGAAGTTGTGGCCAAGATCGTCGTCACCCCGCTCGAAAAGACGGTGATGCTCGCCCTCGTCCGGCCCGGACGCTGGTACTGGGTCATCATGGGCGTGCTCGCGGCGATCGTCGCATGGGCGGCGTACGCGTACACGGTCCAGCTCCGAGAGGGCCTGATCGTAACCGCACTGCGCGACCGGATCTCCTGGGGCCTCTACGTCAGCACGTTCGTCTTCTTCATCGGCATCAGCCACGCGGGCACCCTCGTCTCCGCGATCCTCCGCGTCACGAACGCGGAGTGGCGCAAGCCGATCACCCGCCTCGCCGAGGCGATCACGGTCTTCGCCCTCGTCGTCGGGGCCGCGATGGTGATCATCGACCTCGGCCGGCCGGACCGCCTGCTGTTCATGGTCCAATATGGGCGCATCGAGTCCGCGATCGTGTGGGACTTCATCTCGATCTCGTTCTATCTCACGGGGAGCCTCCTCTACCTCTACCTCCCCCTGATCCCGGACCTGGCGACGCTGCGGGACAAGATGCCGGCGAGGGCCCGGTTCCGGCGGTGGCTCTACACCCGGTTGGCCGCCAGGTGGCAGGGCCTCCCCGAGCAGCGTCGCAGACTCGAGCGAGCCCTCGGCGCGATGGCCATCCTGATCATCCCCGTGGCGGTGTCCGTCCACACCGTCGTCTCCTGGATTTTCGGCATGACGTTGCGCGTAGGTTGGCACAGCACGATCTTTGGACCGTACTTCGTCGTGGGGGCCATCTTCTCCGGGATCGCCACGCTCATCATCGCGATGGCCGCCGTTCGCAGGCTCTTCCACTTGGAGGACATCATCAAGCCAATCCACTTCCGAAACCTCGGCCTCATGCTGCTCGCCCTCGACATTGTCCTCATTTACTTCACCCTCAGCGAATACCTGACGGCCAGTTACCCGGGCGAGACGCAGGACGTCGCCTGGCTCGCCCTCCTCGGTTCCGGCCAGTTCGCCTCGATGTTCTGGTGGATGGTGATCGGGGGGTTGATCGTCCCCGCGGTCTTCATCGCGGTCACCAAGGCGAAGAGCGTGTCCGCGGTCGTGATCGCGGCGATCCTCGTGAACGTGGGGATGTGGATCGAGCGGTACTTGATCGTCGTGCCCACAATGGCGACCCCCCAGACCCCCTCGGTGATCGCCCCGTACTGGCCGAGTTGGGTGGAGTGGTCCATCCTCGCCGGGGCCATCGCAGGGTTCGGGCTCCTCCTGCTCGCGTTCTGCCGGTTCTTCCCCGTCATCTCGATGTGGGAGGTCGCGGAGAAGGCGCCGACCCCCATCCCGCAGCCGACACCGCTCCCGGAGCCGTCCCCCGCGGAGGTGGCGGATTGACGCGCTCGCTGCGAGTGGCGATGGTCGTCGCGTTCGCCCTGGCGGCGATGCTGTCCTCTCCACCAGCGGCCGCGCAGCCCGTCACCGTCCCCTTCGCGAGGCCGGTGACCGTCCTCGTCGATGGAGTCGTGAATCCCGGCGAGTACGCGGGCACCTTCACGGACACGGTCACGGGCATCGCGGTCTCGTGGGTCCACGACGACGTGAACCTCAGCGTCGGGATCGTGAGCCCAGGGACGGGATGGGCGGGGATCGGGTTCGGCCCGGAGGGCATCCTCATGGACGGGTCGAACATCATCATCGGATACGTCCTCGGTCCGGCGACGGTGATCTCGGACGAGTACGGGGTGGGGCTCAACCACATCGCGGACATCGGCCTCGGAGGGCGCGACGACATCCTCGAACGTGCGGGGAGCGAGGCCTCCGGCAAGACAACGCTGGAGTTCCGGATTCCCTTGGACACCGGCGACGCCTACGACATTGCGATGCGGACGGGGAAGACCTTCTCGCTCCTCTTGGCCTACCACGACACCGCGGACGACCTCATCACCCTCCACACGACCGCCTCCGCCGGATCCTTCATCTTGGAGCGCGACCCGAACAAGATCCCAACGCGGCGGGCATCCCTTGGGCTTGAGGGCCTCGGGGAGCCGCGGGAGGCGGGGAATGTCACCCTTGTCGCGCGGCTCCTCGGGGACGACGGGCTTCCCCTGGCCTCGGCGGTCATCGACTTCTTCGTGAACACGTCCGTGGGGGGAGGGTTCCTCGGGGCTGCGGAGACGGACGCCCAGGGGGCCGCCCTGCTCAACTACACGTTCCTGTCGCCGGGCCCCTTCCGGTTCGTCGCACGATTCGAGGGAGATCTCGAGTACGTGCCCGCCGAGGCGAACGCGACCCTCGTCGCGGCGCGTTCGACGGGGCCATCGGTCCTGTCGACATCGGACCTTGCGATTCGCGCGGTGATCTTCGCGACCCTCGCGGGGGTCGCTTCCGTTTACGCGTTCGTCGTCGTCCAAATCCTCTTGATTCGACGCGTTGGCGTGGGGCCCGGTCGGACCCGGGGCCGACGCAACGGGAACAAGGCAGACCGAGGTTGAGAAACATGAGAAACAAGGTTGTGGAGAACAGCGTGGGCATGCGGCGGAGAGCGAGGGGTGGCACGAAGGTTGTCCTGATCGCTTTGGCGGTCGGCCTCCTGGGGATTTGGGGAGGGGGGCCCGCATCCGCGGAGGTCGTGGATTCCCACGTCCTGCGGTTCGAAGCGGTTCCATCCTACGTCAACCTGAACATGACGACCTCCATCGAGGTCGAGATCGGGACGAGCTACGGCGCCGGGTTGGACAATTACCGGGCGACTGTGACCGCGCCCGACGGGACGGCCGTTGTCGGTTGGTACAACTTCACCGCGCTCGGGAGCCTGGCGGTCGCGTACGGCGACGCCGGAGCAGGGTTTGCGACGATCGTGGACCAAGTCGGGCTGTACGACCTGCGGCTCGACTACTTCGACGGGGCGACGTACTCGGCGGCCGCGCACGCGCAGCTCCAGGCGACGGACCGTCTCGTCGTGGTGACGGAAGCGGCCACGGCGTCGAACGAGTACACGGACGTCCACAACTGCCCGATCGCCCAGGAGTTCCAGAGGGGCGGGGAGATCATCGCGCGCGCGTACGTGACGTACGCCTCCACGGGAGGCTTCGTGAACGGGACCGCGACCCCCTCGGCCCGGGGGAACATTACGGGGACGCTCTTCGGGCTCACGAAGACCCTCACCTGGCAGAATGTGTACCACTTCTGGCGCTCCGCCTGGTTCCCGACGTGGAACCAGACCCTCGGAGTGTTTCAGTTCTCGGTCTCGGCGAGCGACGGGCGGGGGAACTCCGGGACGGCGATGTCCCCGCCGTTCGGCCTCACCGCATGGAAGATTGTCCCCGCGGTCCTGAAGGTCGTTGCGACGATTCAGAACCAGACGAGCGCCCCGACGGTCGTCTTCGAGCCCGGGGACACGGTCCGCGTGAACGCCCGGGTTACGTATGAGGGACACAACGCACACAACCGCGCGTTCCCGGGACCCATGAACGAGACCCGTGGCGGCCAGGCGACGGCGGTCCTCGGGTACGGCCCCTTCAACGTCACGTCTGGGCAGTTTGAGCAGACCCTCGCGACCCTGACCATGACCCTCGACTCGGCGACCCAGAACTGGACCGCGACGTACACGGTCCCGGATCCGGCTCCGGTTCGGACCGACCTCCAGGTCGTGATCCTCGCGAGCGACGGGGCGAACCCGCCGAACACGGGGCGGGCGTTCTCGACGATGTTCGCGTTCGAGGAGCCGCCGGCGACGCTGCCTCCCCCGCCGCCCCCGAAGCCCGCAGGGTTCGACCTCACGACGGTGGGCCTGATCGCGGTGGTCACGCTCATCGCGGGCCTCGCCGCTGGCCTGGCGATGTCCCGTCGGCGCCGTGGGAAGCCTGCGGAGGCCGCGGAGGCTCCGAAGGAAGCGCCCGAGGATGAATGGGAGGTCCGAGAGGGGGAGTCGAAATGAGATCCCTCCTCCTGGCGCTAGCGGTCGTGCCCCTGTTGATCCTCGTGGGCGTTCCCCGGAATGCGGCGGCGGAACCGAGCCTCGTGCTGTCCCCGACGGAGGGTCCGCCGGGGACGGCGGTCGTTGCGAGCGGGGCGGGCGTCGCGCCGGGTGCGGCGGTCGAGATCCTTTGGTACACGATGGAAGGCAACCGCGTGAGCGGGTCCGGCTTCGTCGCGGTGAATCAGACGATTGCCGCCGGGACCGCGGACGCGGCCGGCGGCTACTCCATCCCCTTCGCGGCTCCCTACGACCTCGGGGGCCCGGAGCACCGCGTGGAGGCGGTCGTCGGCGGAGTCGCGGTCGCCACCGCGGCGTTCGTCCTCGCGCGGGACGCCTGGATCGCCCCGACGGAAGGACCGGAGGGCACGCTCGTCGAGGTGCGCCTCGTCGCGGGCGGCTGGACGCAGTTCGACAACAACGTGGCGATTACCTGGGACAACCGCTTCCTCGGATTCGCGTGCTCCTTCAATTCCCAGGGGAACATCACGCTGTGGGTCCAGGCCGTGGGCGGCGTCGGCCCGCACGTGCTCGGCGTGTATCCCGCCCTGTACTGGGGGCCGAGCGACGGGCCGACCCCCTGGAAGCATCCCGTGTTGAACGTGGACGACCTCCCGACGAAGTACGCGATTCAGGAGTTCACCTTCACGATCACGGAGGGCACGGGCGTGTCCGGCAACGTGGCGAGGGACCTGCGCATCGTGAACGCGCCGGACAGCCTCGCGATCCCGGACCTGCCCGCGGTGCCCGTGGAGGACGGTACGCCCCGCCTCTCCGTGGGGAACGGCGGAAAGGCGATCGCGGGCGGCGAGTTCCCGTACGCGCTCGCGGGATTCCCGGCGAATGCGCCGGTCGAGCTCCGCTGGAACACGGTCACGACCGAGACGAAGATTGGCGGCGCCCTCGGCGACAAGTTCCTCGGCTGGGTGGCGACCCCCGTCGCGGAGACGCTTGCGACGGTCACGGTCGACGGGTTCGGGAAGGCCTCGGGGACGCTGCAGACCCCGTTGGACTTCGGGGGCGTCCACCTCGTCGAGGCGCTCGTCGACGGCACCGTGCTCGCGACCGGAGACTGGTGGATCATCCCGCGATTCACCGCCGACCTGCACGACGAAGGCCGCCGGGTCGAGCTCCACGCGACGGGCCTGGGCTGGGAGAAGTACACGGCGGTCTGGGACGTCCTCTACGACGGCAGCCTCTCCGGCTGGGTCTCCGCGTACACAGGTCGGGGCACCGTGGCGGTCTCGCTCCCGGTCGTCGGCGCGCCGGGGCTTCACACGATCGAGATCCACGAGGGCTCGAACGCGTGGCCGTACCTGAACATGCACGAGTCGCCGTGGCCGTGGGAGCCGGTGTATCGGTTCGCGTTCACGATTGCGGAGCCGGCACCGGCCGCGAGCGAGTCGGTGGTCTCCGTGTGGGTCCTGCCGCCCGCGATCGCGCTGGCAGCCGTCCTCGGGTTCGCGGCCTCCGCCGTCGCGCGGCGCCGGAAGCACGCGGCGGATGACGGAGCCTCGGAGGGCGCGGACGCGTCCGGGAGAGCGGATTAGGTCAGGTGTCGGGCGGCGGGGGCGCCGCAGGGGGAGCCGCTGGCGGCGGCGGGGCCGACGCTGGTGGAATGACCTCCGCGGTCGCCCCGTGCTCGAGCTGCTGCGGCTTCAGGCGGACCCGGATCGTCTCCGGCCGCGGGCGGATCAGGTTCCATCCCGCCTTTACGAGCGAGCCGCCGACGAGGAATCCGACGACCCACATCCCGAACGTGAGGACCGCGACCGCGACGGGCATCACCGCGTCGCTGATGTTGAACTCGAAGTTCGGCATCGCCTCCGCCGTTCCCTGGTTCGCGTTCATGGGCTGGACGTCGGCGCGCCCCGCCGCCACGCCCGCGAGGCCGTCCCCGTCTCGCACGGTCAGCCGCACGAAGTAGGAACCGTTCGACGCGTACGTGTGCGTCGCGTCGCGGTCGTTGGCGGTCCCGCCGTCGCCGAAGTCCCACTCGTACGAGGCGATCGCCGCGCCCCCGGAGGAGGAGAGGTCCCGGAACGTGACGGTGAGGTTCTCGGATGTCCACGCGAAGAACGCACGGGGCGGCGCGGCCGGCCCACCGCCGGTCTGGCGCTCGAGGAACGCGCCGGGGTTCGCCGCCAATCCGACGACGCTCGCGAGGACGAGCATGAGGATGGCGATCCCGAAGAACAGGAGCCCGAGGCCGAGGAAGAGGGACGACTTCTCGCGGTCCATGAGGGCCGGGTGCGAGCCCGCGTATTTAATCGCCGCGGCCCCAGAATCAGGGGCGGAACCACGGTCGCGACTCCATAACGTTTCTATACGGTGCGGGGATACGCGCGCCCGTCGGCGTGGCTCAGCCTGGTGGAGCGCCGGACTCATAGGGTTCTGCGACGGCGACGGCGCGCTCCCGGGACATCCGGAGGTCGCGGGTTCGAACCCCGCCGCCGACATCCCCTCACTGGGCGGGGTTTGGCGGCGTACCGAATTTCGAAATAGGGGGACCGTCTTGCTGCATTCGATGGCGGGAGCGGTTCGTCGGCTCGCGGGGGCCTCTCTGTTCGTGTGCCTGAACGCCCTCGTCATGGCGGCGCCCCCGGCCGCCGCGCAGGGGTTCCTCGTCCTGAACGCCCCCCCGGCGAACCAGACGTTCGACGCCGGCGATCAGTTCGCCGTCTTGGGTCGGGCCGTCGACTTCAACGGAACGCCGATTGGCGGCGTGCGAGTCGATGTGCGAATCCTCAACTCCTTCGGATCTCCCGTCCCGGGGGTGGCTGCTTTCGACACGACCGGGACGAACGACGGATCGTTCTTCGTTTCACTGCCTCCCGGCGACGCTCCCGCCCGGGCGGTACACCGTGCAGGTGGACGCGGTTGATCAGAGTGTTCAAGATGCACAGGTGCCGATCCAGGTTCGCGCCCCGTTCCGGATTCCCGAGCCTCTCGTTTGGATCGCGCTCGTCGTCGGGACCGGCATCGCCGTCGTCGCCGTCCTCGCCCTTCTCCGGTTCACCGGATCCCGGCGTCATCGCCGCCCGTCCCCACCGTCGCCGCCCCCGCAACCTTGAAGTGCCTGCGGCCCGGTTCGCCCCCGTGGCGGAAAGTCGCTGGGCGTCCCGGTTCCTTGCAGCCGGGGTCATTCAAGGTGGCGTCGCATTCGTCGTCATGAGTGTCCTCCTGTACCTCGCGATCTTCGGCGTCCCGGCCGCCTCTCGGATCGTGGCCTCCGGGGGCGCGGGGAACTGGATGACCGTCGGCCTCATCGGCTACGCACTCGTCGGCGTCCTCGGGATCGTGGTGAGCGCCCTGTTCTATCAGTACCTGGAGGTGACGCTGAAGTCCCCGTACCAGGGATGGCGGAACTACGCGGCGTGGGCGCACCTCCTCCTGGGCGGCGGATGCGCCTCCGCGGCGGCGCTCCTCGCGGCATACGGCGGGTACCAGGCGGGCGCGGCCCTCCTTCCGGCAAGTCCCCCGATCCTTGGCGGCGGGATGGACGCCCTGTACGTGCATGTGAACATCCTCGGCCCCCTCGTCGTCCCGATCGCGGCCCTGATGGGCGTCTCGCTCCTCGGGTTCCTCGTCGGCGGGGTCGGATACGTGACCGCGTGGTGGTCCGCGATCCGGAAGAAGTGAACCCGATCCGGATGCCCACATTTCGTCCCTGACCCGAGGATTTGGGGAAACGCTTAACCCGGATCCCCGGCGTGCGGGGCGCGGGGGAAGGTGATGAGGGCGGCGAACGTCTTCCTGTGTGTCGTGGCGGTGTCGAGCGTTTTCCTGATGGGCGCGCTGGCGGTGGCGGCGGATCCGCCGCGGAACTTCCGGGCCGTCCTGGCGGGCGAGAACGAAGTCCCCGCGCGGGACACGCAGGCCCGGGGCGTGGCGGTGTTCCAGCTGCACGGCACGATGTTGAGCTACAGGCTGGTCGTCGCGAACATCGAGAACGTCATCGCCTCCCACATCCATTGCGGGGCGTCGGGCGTGAACGGGCCGGTGCGGGTCTTCCTGTTCGGAACGGCGGCCCCGGGCGGCGGGCGGGTGGACGGGGTGATCGGCGAAGGGACCGCGGACATCGCCTCGGTGACGTGCCCGGACGGGACCTCCCTCCTGAGCAACATCGAGGCGGGGCTCACGTACGTGAACGTCCACACGAACGACGGCGTCGATGGGGTCAATACGGGTGCCGGCGACTTCCCCGGCGGGGAGATCCGCGGGCAGATCTTCTGAGCGACGGTCGGGCGTCGGGGCGGACCCGGCGCCCCTTTCCCGTCTGCCGCCACACGTTTATCCGCGACCGACCGGTGGGCTCGCGCGCTATGGTGGACGACTACCCGTTCGCGATCGAGCAGGAGCGGAAGGAGAAGGATTACTCGTTTCGCGAGGAGGCTGACTCTCCGATTCCCCATGAGCTCCGGTCCTCGTTCCGCGGTCTGGAGTACTATCCCTTGGACCCTTCGTTCCGGTTCCGCGTGAGACTCCAGGTCGATCCAACACAGGAGGTCCTCCGGTTTCCGACGAGCAAGGGGCCGGAGCAGGAGTACGTCCGCCACGGGTTCTTCGAGTTCGCCGTCGCCGGGCAGACCGTGCGGCTCAATGTGTACCGGGCCGTCCACTCGCACCGCCGCCCGGAGCCGCTGTTCGTCCCATTCCGCGACGCAACGAGCGGGAAGGAGACGTACGGCGCGGGCCGATATCTCGACCTCGAGCCCACGCGGGACGAGGTGTACGACCTCGACTTCAACAAGGCGTACAACCCGTACTGCGCGTACAGCGACGACTACGTGTGCCCGTTGCCCCCGCCGGAGAACTGGCTTCCCGTCCCGATCCGCGCGGGGGAGAAGAGCTGGTCCCATTAACCGCCAAAGGGTAATAGGGAATCGCTGATGCGGGCCGCATGGTCGTCGTCGTGGCGAACCGCATCCCCGTGACGAAGGGATGGGAGGCGGAGTTCGAGCGCCGGTGGGCGTCCCGCAAGTGGTCGATCGCGAGGCTGCCCGGCTTCATCCGCACGGAGGTCCTGCGCCCGGTGAAGGGCGATTACTACGTTGTGATGACCCATTGGCGGTCGATGGAGGACTTCGAGCGGTGGACGGAGAGCGAGGCGTTCCACGAGGCGCACGCGGACCCTCCGCCGAAGGAGGCGTTCTCCGGGCCGAACGTCCTCGAGGTTCACGAGGTGTTCGCGGGCCGTGAGTCCGAGGGCGCGACCAAACCTTGATAGGCGCGTGCCCCCTCGTTCTCCCGATGCCCCGGTGTCCCTCGTGCGGCAAGGACGTCTTCGTGCTCTGCGCGGACGACGGGATGTGCAAGGACTGCTCCGCGTGCTGCCGCGTGGATGCGGAGCCGGTCGCGCTCCACGACGCGCGGGACTAGCCCACGATTCTATACACGAGGTCGCCGGGCCGCGTGCGCTCCCGCACGTGGATCCCGACGCTCTGCCCGGGCTTCGCCTCGTTCACCTTGGCCTTGTCGATCTCCAGGGATTCCACCTTCTGGTCGAAGTTCGTCGACGGGCCCTGGAAGAGGAGCGTGTCCCCGAGGGCGATCGCAGCGTCCGTCACGCGGATCGCGGCGACGCTCGGCTTCGCGAAGAAGTGGAACACCTCTCCGACCTTCACCTTCTCCATCGGATCGCGATGGGCTCCACGCGATAAGAAGGTTGCCCAGCCCTCACATGCCCTCGTCGGTCGCGAGGATTCCCCAGACGGCCCCGAAGAGGGCGACGCCACCGCCGACGGCGCCGGGCAGGGTGAGGAGCGCGATCGCGGAGGCGAGGAGGCCGACGACTCCGAAGTGTTTCGCCGTGCGGGCGCGCCGCCGGGCGACCGCGAGCGGCATTAGGATTGACAACGCGAGGCCGAGGGACGCCGTGACTAGGGGCACGGGCCACTCCTCCGGCGGCACGATCAGGACCGTCCACGCGAGGAGCCCGTAGTTGCCGCCGAACGCGACCACGGCGCCCGCGAGGATCACGGTCTCCGGTGGGAGGGACCGGAACCACTTGCGGACCGTCGCCATCGGGAGGGAATGGCGCGCCGCCAAAAAGGATTCGCCACACGGAAACCTTTAAAGCCCCTCGTCGGATTCGAGCGACCGGGGAAGCCGAATGGTGATGCCTCTCAATGTGCTAGAGAAGTCCATCAACAAACGCGTCTCCCTCCTCCTCAAGGACAACCGAATCCTCGACGGGAAGTTGGTTGGGTACGACGAGTACATGAACATGGTCCTCGAGGACACGGAGGAGACGAAGGACGAGCAGGTCCGCCGGATCGGGACCGTCGTCCTCCGCGGGAACAACGTCGTCACGATCATCCCCAAGTGACGGGAACGTTCTTACCGCGCACCGCCTTTTGCACCGCGTGCAGGCCGTCCTGATCGCGGGCGGGCTCGGCACTAGGCTGCGGCCGCTCACGTTCGCGCGCCCGAAGGTGCTCCTCCCGCTGATTAACCGCCCCCTCGTGCTCCATGTGCTCGAGCGGCTCCCCGCCCGCGTGGACGAGGTCTTCGTCGCCGCCAATTACCGCACGGAGCAGATCCGGGAGTTCTTCGCGCGGGAGGACGTGGGGCGGCGCGTAGAGGTCGTGCGCGAGAAGCGCCGGCTTGGGACGGGCGGATGCCTGAAGAACCTCGAGGACCGGCTGTCCGGGACGTTCCTCGCGTTCAACGCGGACGTCGTCTCTTCGTTGGCGGTGGACGACCTCCTCGCGGCCCACCGCGAGAACGGCGGCGTCGGCACGATCGCCCTGTGGGAGGTCGCGGACCCGACCGCGTTCGGCGTCGTCGCGTTGGAGGGGGACCGGATCCGCAGGTTCGTGGAGAAGCCCCCGAAGGGGGAGGCGCCGTCGAACCTCGTGAACGCGGGAGCGTACGTCTTCGAATCGGAGATCCTGGCGGCGATCCCGGAAGGCGGACCCGCTTCCTTGGAGCGCGACGTGTTCCCAGGAGTTCTCCGCAAAGGCCTCTTCGGGTTCCGGTTCTCCGGCTACTGGTCCGACGTCGGCACCCCCGAGAACTTCCTCCGCGCGACGGAGATCCTCCTGCGGGAGCGAGGGAGCGAGGTGAGCCATCAGGCGCACCTGGCGCCGACCGCCACGCCCGTGAAGCCGTTGGCGGTGGCGGCGGGTTCGATGCTCGACGGCCGCGTGGGCCCCGTCGTGGCGATCGGGCGGGATTGTACGATTGGGAAGGCTCGGCTTTCCCATTGCGTCCTCTTCGATCGCGTCACGGTCGCGGACGACGCGCGGATCGAGGAGAGCCTGATCGGGGAGGGGTGCCGCATCGGCCCGCGCTCGCTCGTTCAAGGGTCCGTCCTCGGGGATGGCGTCGCGATCGGCGCGGACGAGGAAGTGATCGGGAAGCGGGTGAGGGCGTGAGGCTCTTTGGGACGAACGGGATTCGCGGCGTCGTCGGGAAGGACCTCACTCCCGACTTGGCGGTGAAAGTCGGGCGCGCGATCGCGACCGTCTGGGGCCCGGCCACGTTGGCGGTGGGACGGGACACCCGCTCCTCCGGTCCGATGCTCCGCGGCGCGGTCGTGTCGGGCCTCCTCGCCTCCGGCGCGCACGTGATCGACCTCGGCGTCTTGCCGACGCCCGCCCTCCAGTACTACGTGAAGGAGAGAGGACTCGCGGGCGGCGTCGTGGTGACCGCCTCGCACAACCCGCCGGAGTGGAACGGGATCAAGGTCGTCGACGAGCACGGGATGGAGATCCCCCGCGAGGTCGAGGAGAAGATCGAGGGACTCGTCGCCTCCGGGGAGTTCGCGTCGCCCGCGTGGAGGGACGTGGGGACCGTCGCGACGGCCGGGGACGCCGCGGACCTGTACATGCGCGGGATCGCCGGGAAGGTGGACCGCGCCGCGATCGCGAAGCGGGCGCCGCACGTCGTCGTGGACCCGGGGAACGGGGCGGCGTGCGGGACGACGCCCTTCCTGCTCCGCGCCCTCGGGTGCCGGGTGACGACGATCAACGCGCAGCCGGACGGCGCGTTCCCCGGCCGGAAGCCCGAGCCGACGGCCGAGAACCTCGCCTCCCTCCGCTCCCTCGTGTACGCCCTGAAGGCGGACCTCGGGATTGCCCACGACGGGGACGCGGACCGTGCGGCGATCGTGGACGAGAGGGGGGAGTTCATCGACGGCGACCGCCTCCTCGCGCTCTTGGCGGGGGATGCTGTCGCGCGGACGCCGGGCCTCGTCGTCACCCCGGTGAGCTCCTCGAGTTGCGTGGAGGACGTCGTTCGCGCCGCCGGCGGCCGCGTGGAGTACACGAGGGTCGGCGCGCCGCTCGTCGCCCGCGCGATCTACGGGAAGGGCGCCGTGTTCGGCGGCGAAGAGAACGGCGGGATGATCTTCCCCGGGCACCTGTTCGCGCGGGACGGCGGGATGACCGCCGCAAAGGTCGTGGAGCTCCTCGCGACGCGGGGTCGCCCGTTCTCCGAGCTGTTGGCGGGGGTCCCGCGGTACCACCTGAGCAAGGCGAGCGTGCCCGTCCCGCCGGACCGCCGGGACGCGGTGATGGCCCGCATCCGGGAGTTGGCGGCGGATCGACGGGTCGATGCGACGGACGGGCTCAAGGTCTACGGCGACGGCGGCTGGGTCCTCCTCCGTCCCTCCGGCACGGAGGCGATCGTCCGCCTCTACGCGGAGGGGAAGACCCCGTCCCAGGCGGAGGCGATGCGGAAGCTCGGCGAGGATTTCCTGCGCGAGGCGCTCGCTACGTGAGCCGAACCAAGACGTTGAAGAGGACGAGCGCGAGGACCGCGCCGAGGCTCGTCGACGCGAGGTTGTTCGTGCGCTTGTCGAGGATCCCGCGCCGCTCCAGGGTCGCCCCAAAGACGCTGTCGATCTGACAGCCGAGGAATCCGACCACGACGGGGATCACCAGGTAGACGGGCTCGGCCGGGAACGAGATCGGGAGGCCCGCCCATTGGGAGAACGGGACGAGGACGAGGTAGCCGAAGAGGCCCGTGTACAGCGCCGCCGCCAGCGCCGCCCCCTGCCCGAGGAGGGAGACGCCGCCGTCCGTTCCCGGTTTCACCGGTTTGAGATTCGTGATCAGGCGCGCCCTCTGCGAGAGGACGCCGATCTCGCTCGCGAGGGTGTCCGCGCCCGCGACCGCCAACGCGGAGACGAACAGGACGCCGCTCGTCCCCTTGTCGAGGATCGGGACGCCGAAGCCGGGGAAGCCGAGGAGGGCGATCACCGCGGGCGCGAGCCCGTTCGCAAGGACGTTCGCCGCGCGCCGTTCGCCCCGCGCTCCCTCCTGCACGCCCATCGCCTCCTTCAAGGCGAACCGGTACCGCGTGGCGGCGAAGGAACTCACGAGGAAGAACAGGAGGAGGAGGAGCCACGTCACGTCGCCGAAGACGCCGATCAGGAGGCCGACTCCGAACGCCGCCATCGTGCCGTCCGCCGTGAGCACCTTCCGGTAGTACGCGAGCCCGGAGAGGAGCGTACAGAGCACGAACGTGATGGCGACCGACACCTCGGGCGCCAAGGCCATAGTCGCTGGATTGGACACCCGTATTAGAACATTCGTCCCTTTTACCCACGTCGGGCGGACGATGCCCAAAGCGAGATAATGCGCGCCTTCGTTGCTCCCCACGGGGAGCGACTTGACACTGAAAGCGACCTTGGACGAAGTGGCCATGAGCTGTCTCGGCAAGATGCGCGACGAGATCTCCTCGGGGTTTCGCGAGGTGGGGGAGTTCCGCAAGACCGATGACGCGATTGAGGTAATCCTTCGCGACTGCAAGGAGGACACCGGCGTCTACGTGTTCGCCTCCGCTGACCGGCCGCTTTACGTCGGAGAGACCAAGATGGAGCTGGGACGGCGGTTGTATTTCTATGCAAGGCCGGGTTCCACACAGAGGACGAACATCCGAGTGAATGGCCTCCTGCGCGACTCGATGAAGTTGCGGGGTTCTGTGAGAATCCTGTTCTTCCCGCTGAAACACCTAGAGAGTTCATTGATCCGCTCGATTGGCCCTCCTTGGAACGAGACCCTAAAGTAGTCTCTGTCGCAGCTCAGAACCACTGGTCCAGGTTCCTCTGGTCCGCCCGCTTGCGGGCCTCCAGGACCTTCGCGAGGGCCGTCTCGATCCGCTCCTCCGTGAAGTCGTGCTCGTCGACGAGCATCCGCTTCACGCCCTCCCCGTCCGGGTCCGACCACTCGACTACGAAGTCGTCCGTGACCGGCGGGTGGAGGAAGAGGTCGCGGATCGCGTCCGCGTTCTCGATCTCACCCCCCGTCGCCGCCAGCGCGGCCGCGAGCGTCCCGTGCTTCGCGATCAGGGCGAGCGCCTTCTTCGGTCCGATCCCCTTGATCCCCTCGTTGAAGTCCGTCCCGACGAGGATCCCGAGGTCGATCAGCTGCTCTCGCGACAGCGCGAGCTTCGCGAGCGTCGCCGCCAGCTCCGCCTGCTCCGGCTGCACGTCCACGTACACGTCCTTCCGCGGGAGCTTCCGCCGCCCGCTCAGGGCGAGGTTCCGCACGAGGATCGGGGAGCCGAACAGGAACGAGTCGTAGTCCTGCGACGCGGTCGCCCACGCGTCCCCCTCCCGCGCCATGTGGGACGCCTGCGCCTCCCCCTCGCTCGGGGCCTGCACGCACGGGACGCCGAGCAGGCCGAGGAGCCGCGTGCTCTGCGCGACCATCTCCCGCGTGAGGCGCGAGGTCTGCATCGCCTTCGTGCGCGCCCGCGGGAGGTCGCCCTTCATCTTCGCGTCCTCCCACTCCCGCTCCGCCTTCACCTTCACCGCCACCCGCGCCTCGATCGTGCGTCCCTTGAGCCGCGGCGGCTCGCCGTCGAACACGAAGATCGGCCGGATGCCCACCGCCAACAGGTTCGTCGTGCGGTAGATGATCCCGCTGAGGTGCGAGGTCACGCGCCCCTGGCGGTCCATGAGGGGCGTCCCGTCCGGCTGCCGGATGATCGAGAGGAACTGGTACAGGGTGTTGAACGCGTCGATCGCGATCGCGCGGTTCGCGAAGTCCTCGAGGCGGCGCGGCGTCGCCGGGATCAGGTCGGACAGGTCGACGCCCATCGCACCGCGAACCGGCGCGCCGCCTAAAAGGCTTGGTCACCGGAGGCGACGAGGCCCTCGACGGGCTTCACGCTCACGGAGAAGCTCTCCGTGCCGAGGTTGCACTCGACGACGTACCCTTCCGTGAGGTCGCCCCGCACGAACCGAAGGGCCTGGGTGTTCGTCTCGTGGGAGATGAAGTCCTTCCACTTCTTCAGGAGGCGGTTCATCGTCTCGCTCGCGCGGACCTTCGTCTCGATCCAGATGTCCCCGCTCAGCCGGAGGTCCTTCCGCACGTCGCGGATGATGTTCACGAGTTCCCGGGCGTACCCCTCCGCGAGGATGTCCTCGTTCATCTCCGTGTCCACGTACACCTTCCCTGCGGGGAACGGTTCCTCGACGACGCTGTCCGGCACATGCTCCGTGAACCACACCATCGACGGGTCGATCCGCACCTTCTGCCCCTCGACGCCGACGTGGTACTCCCCGCGGTCGAGGCCCTGCTTGATCTTCCAGGCGTCCTGGGACCGGAGGAGGATCTCGATCTTGCGCGCCCACAGGCGGTACGCCTTCGCGATCGCCTCCGAGTCCAGGTTCAGGATGAGGGACAGGCCCCGCCACGTCTCCCCGGGCGCGACGATGTCGAGCTCCTTCGCCCCGCACTGGTTCACGATGATCTTGCGGAACGAGGTGACCGCGTCCATCGCCTCCGGGCGGTCGACTTTGATCGCGACCCGCTTCACGGGCCACACGCGGTCCAGGCCCGCCTTCTCCCGCGCCGCGAACACGGCCTCGACGACGTGGTGCACCGTGTCGATGTACACCTTCATCTGGTCGTCCGTGAGGTTCAGCCCCGTCATCTCCCCGTGGGTCATCACCGCTTCGCGGAGCTGCGTGTGCAGCTCCTCGCGCCCCGCCTTGTACGAGGCGACCGCCTTCTTCACGAACTCGGACGCCTCCTCGAACGCCTTCGACTCGATCACGGATCGGGCTTCCTCGACGAAGTCTGCGCCGGGGCTCTCCGCGTCCGCCTCCGCGACGAGGCGCATCGTCTCCGCGAGCGGGGTGCCGGCGAGCGGCCCGATGTCCGCGTCCCCGGCCTCCGTGACGTAGAGCAGGCGGCGAACGAGCTCCTCCACGCCGGGGAGCTCGGAGAGGAACCCGGTCCACTTCCCGAGGCGGTCCCCGTACCGGTCCTCGATCTCCCGGAGCGTGTCGACCATGTAGATCGGCAGGACGACGGGCTCGCCGCCGAGGACGGACGCCGCGAGGTACGTGTTCGGGCTCCGCTCGAACACGATCTTGCCCTCCTTCCCGAAGTCCACCCGCCGGAGCCCCTCCGCCGCGCGGTCGAACTTCTCTTTCACGTAGTTGAGGACGACCGTGAGCATCCCGGAGAAGATGTCTTCGTCCATCCCCTCGCGGTGCGAGCGGGTCTCGTGGACGATCAGGCGGCCGTCCCGGTGGATCAGGAACGCGTCCTCCACGAGGTACGTGCGCGCCGCCTCCGCCCGGACCTGCTTCGTGTCCGTGATCTCGTACTCGCGGTCGTCGAGCGGGCGGCGGTACTTCACCTCCACATCCAGGGGGAGAGACCCGGCAGCGCGGGGCCGGACGCCAATCGCGATCTGCTTCTTCTCGTTCGGGTCGATCCGGGGGATCGGCGCCAACCCGCGGACATCCACGTCCCCGGACAGGGCGACCCGCACGTCCTTTGCCGCCATGTTCCCCTTGTTGACGAACTCGAGGACGAACCGGTTCCAGGCGTCCGCCTGCAGGCCGCCCTGTGGCATCGTGAGGAACAGGCGCGGATACTTGTCCTCCAGATGGGCTTGGACCCGCTGCTTCGCGACGGCGCTCGCCTGCCGCACGAGGGCGTCGAGGTCGTCCGCGCGGCCCTCCGCGAGGGCCTCCCGCGCGCGGAGGAGGAGCCCCTCCGCTTCCGGCGCCACGGCGCCGAACGCCTTCGCCTCCACGAGCATCGTCGTGAGCTTCTCCATCTCCTCCTGGGACCGCTTCAGGATCGCCTTCTTCCGCTCGTCGCGGATCGAGTCGCGGGCGCGCCGCATGAAGTCCTCGACCGCCCGGAAGTTCTTCCGCTGGAGCGCGTCCTCAATCCGGACGAGGAACGCCTCCGCACGGCCCACGTCCGCGCCCTCCCCGCGGGCCTTCTCGATCTCCTGGATGAGGCCGCTCAGGTCCCCTTCGACCCGCCTCGCCATCGACTCCTGCTGCACGCGCTCGAGGGTCCCGCGCACGTTGTCCGCGATCTCCTCGACCTTCTCGTAGCGACCGGCCTGGAACGCCTCCCGCGCCTCCTTGAGCAGGATCTCCGCGGGGCCGACCTCCGCGCCGAGCCCGCGGAGCTGATCGACCGCCTCGCCCGTCTGCTCGACGAGGAGCGTCATCCGCTCGAGGAGCTTCTCCTGGTTCTCCTTCACGCGGACCTTCGCGCTCGAGAGGAGCTGCCACGCGAGCTCCATGTCCGACTCCAGGGAGTTCTGCGCCTTCGCGAGGATGTCCTCGACCTCCTTCGTCTCCGCGCCGGACTCCTTCGCCTCGAGGAGCATCCGCTCCATCTCCGCGACCTCGGACTCGCTCAGGGGACCGCGGTCCGCCTCCTGCGCCTCCGTGACGAGGACGAGCTTGCGGATCACCTCGTCGATCCCCGACAGCTCGTGGAGCATCCCCGTCCAACTCCCGAGGATGTCCCCGTACTTCTTCTCGATCTCCCGCAGGACCTCCGCCATGTACAGCGGGAGGAGGGCGGGCTCGGAGCCGACGACGATGCTCGTGAGGAAACAGTGCTGGCTCCGCTCGATCAGGATCTTGCTCTGCCCGAAGTCCAGGCGCTTGATCCCCGTCTGGGTCCGCTGCTTGAAGGAGTCCTTGATGAAATCCTGGACGACCGTGAGCATGCCGGAGAAGATGTCCTCGTCGATCTCCTGCCGGAACTTCCGGGACTCGTGCGCGATCAGGCGCCCGTCGACGTGGACCAGGAAGACGTCCTCGACGAGGTACGTGCCCGCGGACTCGACCTTCAGGTCCGCCTGGTTCGCGAGCTCGTACTTGTTGTCGTCGAAGTAGCGGCTGTAGAAGACGCGCACGTTCACGGGCACATCCCCCTCCTTCGTCGGCTTCACGCCGACCTCGATCGCCTTCGTCTCGTCGACGCCGAGCTCCTCGATCGGCTGGACGCCGCGGACCTCGACGTCCCCCTCGAACTTCAGGTCGATGTTCTTCGCGCCGATCGTCCCCTTGTTCGCGACCTCCACGACGAACCTGTTCCACGCGTTCGCCTGGAGGCCGGACGTGGGCATCCTGAGCGTGAGGTTCGGGTACTTGTTCTGGATGAACGACTGGATCTGGAGGCCCGTGGACACCTCCGCCTGCTTCACGAGGATGTCCGCGAGGGCGAGGTCGTTCGACCCGATCGCGGCCTCCGCCTGCTCGAGGATCCGCTCCGCCTCCCCGACGTTCGCCCCGATCCGCTTCGCGGCCTCGAGCATCGCTGCCAGGCCCCGCATCTTCTTCCGATGGCCTTCGACCACGCGGTCCCGGCTCGTTGCTTCGAACACGTGGCGTGCCTCGGCGATCGTCGCCGCCAGGGACTCGAACTGTCGTTCCTCCTTCAGTTTCCTCGCGTCCTCGAGGAAACGGGAGGCCTCGGGGAGGTCGATGCCGGACGCCTGGACCTGCTTCGCGAGCTCCTCGAGGGCGAGGAAGTCCTCCTCCGCCTTCGCCGCCAGAAACGACTCGCTCGCCGCCATCGTCTTCTCCTCGATCCGCCGTGTGAGCACGTCGAGGGCGTCGAGGTTGCCCTCCGCGACCGCCTTCTCCGCGTCCGGGAGGAGGGCGTCGGCATCGCCCACGCTCGCCCCGAGGATCTGGGCCTTCCCGATCGCGACCCGTGCGCGGTCGAGCTTCGTCTCCAGGATTTGGCGGCGGGTGACGCTGAGCTTCTTCCGGACCTCGTCCGTGAACTCCGCAACCTTCTCGTAGCGGCCGAGGGAGACCTCCTCCTGCGCCTTCGACAGGAGCTCCTCCGTGCCGGCCACGTCGCCGCCGAGGGCGGCGGCCCGCGCGAGGTCCGCGCGCAGGACCTGCACCTCCGCCTCGAGCTCGCGGAAGTGCTGCATCCGCTTCGCGTCGTCGACGATGTCGTCGATCACCTTGTGGTACTCGATCGCCTCGACGTACCGGCCGGATCGGATCGCCTCCGAGGCGTTGACGAGGACCATGTCCGCGCGCCGCACCTGGAGGCCCGCCTTCTTCGCCGCCTCCACGTTCTCGCGGCTCTGGGACAGGAGCTTCTCCGCCGCGGCCTTGAGCCCTTCCTCGAGGGACTCCGCGAGCGTCTCCGTGTCCTCGAGGATCAGGTGGACGTCCTCGTACCGCTTCTCCGCCAGCGCGCCCTCCGCCTTCCCGATCGCCTCCTCGGAGCCGTCGATTGTGATGTCCGCGCGGTGCAGGTCGTCGATCACCATCTTCAGGCGGTCGATCTTCTGCCGCGCGGTCTCGATGCGGACCTTCTCCTTCCGCGCCTCCTCCTCGGACCGGAGGCGCATCGCCGCGTCCACGCGCTGCTTGGCGGTGTTCGCGCTCTCCACCGCGTCGTCGAGCTTCCCCTTCCCGAGGAACGCGTCCGCGTTCTCGAGCAGGCGGCGCGCCTCGGAGACGTCGATCCCCGCGCGTTCCGCCGCGTCGACGGCCTCGCGGGCCTTCGTGAGCAGGAACCGGGTGGCGGCGACGAGCTCCGCGCGCATCTCCCGCGCCGTCTCCTCGAGGTCCCCAAGGACCGTGTCGATCTTCTCGAAGTCCCGCGCTTGGAGCGCCTTCTCCGCGTCGAGGAGGGCGTCGTCCGACCCCTGGATGTCGATGTTCGCCTTCTTCAGCTCCTCCACGATCCGCTTCACCCGGAGGAACCGGTCGGACGCCTTCTTCGCCCGATCGAGTTCCTTCCGCTGGAGTTCCGCCTCGCGCTCCTCGTTCGCGTGCTCGATCGCCTCCTCGAGCGCCTTGATCGCGTCGACCGCCTCGCGGACCAGGAGCGCGA
>Ga0209341_10000577_pt1 | contig 37905 bp, 33 predicted proteins | sample RifCSP13_2_FD_184020 | JGI IMG/M metagenome (GOLD analysis project Ga0209341, IMG submission 184020) | Soil microbial communities from Rifle, Colorado - Rifle CSP2_sed 13_2 (SPAdes) (version 2) | ecosystem: Environmental > Terrestrial > Deep subsurface > Rock core/Sediment | place: Rifle...
CTCGAATGGCTCGCCGACGCCGTCGGCCTCGATGGTGACCTCGGCACCGAAGGGCGCATGCCCAAGCAAGTGCTGCCGCAATGCCGCCAGGGCTGCCTCGCCGTTCTGTTCGGGAGCGATTCGCATGGACACCTTCGCTCTGGCCACCGGGACCAGCTGGTTGATGGCTTCCCGCACCGGAGGAGCGTCGATGGCGAGAACCGAGATTGCCGGTTTCCGCCACAAGCGGGTGGTCAACCCGCCGCTTCCCATCATCCGCAGGCCCGGCACCGTGCCCATCTTGTCGCGCTGCTCTTGCTCGGTCAGATCGAGGGGGGGGGCCGTTCCCGTAACCAAACCCGGGATCGCCACCTCGCCTTGGTCGTCGTGGAGGGTGGCCATCAGTCGACAAAGGGCGGTCAGGGCGTCGGGGAACACACCTCCGAACTCGCCGGAATGGCAGGCCCGCCGTAGCGTTCGGACCGAGACGTTGCAGGCGACGATGCCACGAAGAGAAGTCGTCAAGGCCGGTTCGCCCGCCCGCCAATTGCCGGAATCGCCGATCACGATCACGTCGGCGGCCAGCAGGTCGGCATAGGCGTCGAGAAAGGCGGGCAGGTGAGTCGAACCTACTTCCTCCTCGCCTTCGACGAAGACCTTGATGCCCACCGGTGGCCGCCCGTCAAAGGCCCGAATGGCGCCCAGGTGCATGGCCACCCCCGCCTTGTCGTCGCTCGCTCCCCTCCCATAAAGCCGGCCGTTCTTCTCGAACGGCTCGAAGGGCCCGGTCTCCCATTCCTCGGCGGGCCCGGGGGGTTGAACGTCGTGATGGGCATATAGGAGGACCGTCGGAGCGCCGGGCGGGGCAGGCAGTTCTCCGAACACCGCCGGGTGCGCCCCTTCGAGCTCCAACAGCCGAATGCCGTGCAGACCGGCGGCGGCGAAGAGGTCGGCCACGGCCTGGGCGGAGCGCCGCACCGGACCGGGGTCGTAGCTGGCGGCGCTCACCGATGGTATGCGAACCAGGGCCTCCAGGTCGGAGCGAAGTGCCGGGAACAACCCCGCCACGGTGTTGCGAAGATCATCGTGCATAAGGCCGGGAAGGGTACCGTGGGCAGGTGCGCTTCCGCCTCTTCGGCATACCCGTCGATATCCAACTGTCCTTCTTCCTGATCGCCGCCGTGCTCGGGTGGCGTCCGCAAGCCAGTCCCGGCGAAGTCTTGGTGTGGATGGCCGTGGTGTTGGCCTCGGTCCTCGTTCACGAGCTCGGGCACGCCCTCGTGGCCCGCCGAGTCGGTACTGATGTTTCGATCACCCTTTATGCCCTGGGCGGGTTGACGGCCTGGATACCGAGACCCGACCGGGCGACTCCGGGCAGGCGGGCGATAGTGGCGGTGGCCGGTCCGGCGGTCGAGATCGGGGCCGGTTTTCTGGTGCTGTTCTTGCTCAGGTCAGATGCCGTGCCCTACAGCCGAGCCCTGGACCTCTTTGCCTTCGTCAGCATCTTCTGGGGCATCTTCAACCTCGTACCCATCCGACCCCTCGACGGTGGCCATCTGCTGGCGAGCCTGCTCGAGGTGGTGGCCCCGCGCCAGGCAGACGCAGTGGGCTCTTGGGTGTTTCTGGTCACCTCAGCGGCCGGCGTCATCGCGGCGGTGCGTTTTCAGTATTTCTTTGCGGCGATCCTGGCCGGCTTCACCCTGTTCGACGAGATCAGGCGAATCGCGGCTCGTCGGACCGCCCCCACTCCGACCACCGTCGAACCTGTGCCCGAGGTCACCCCGGAGGAGAACCCTGGTTAGCCGGCTTCGGCTGTTGGCGGTCATGGTGGTGGCCGGTTGCGTAGCTCAGACGGCCGACCCGCCCTCGACCGCCGATTCTCCGACCACCGTCCTCCCCCCCCCGATCCCCCGGCCGGTGTCCGCCTGCCGCCCCGCCCTCGGCGTGCTCCCCACCGTCGTCGGTGGCGACCCGACCCTGGTCGGCCTCCAATTGTCGGCGCAGATCTTCGGTTGCCCCACCGACGTTGTGGTGACCGAACCCGGCGATTCGGCAAGAACGCAGCAGGCATCGGCGCTGGCCATCAGCCTCTCGGCACCTCTCCTCGTGTATCCGGGTAGTGCCACACCCGAGTTCCTGGCCGAGCTAAAACGGCTCGATCCCATCCGCATCCACATCGCCGGCCAGGCGCGGCTGGTGCGAGAGCTCGCCCCCTATGCCCAGGTGACCGGCGTCGTCCTGCGCTTTCCGGAGCACCCGATACCGCCGAATGCCGGGTCGGGAGACCGCTTGCCGGTCTGGCTCGTACCGGGCGGCGACGCCGAGCTCACGGCTGTGTTGGCCGCCGCGGCCGCCGCTACCAACGCCGAGCTCGTGCCGGTGGAGGGCGACCTGCGGGCCTCCGAAGAGGCGCGCCGGCTCTTGTTCGGAAACGAACGTCCGGCGGCGATGGTGGGCGATTGGCCATCCGAGGCCGGCTGGCAGCTCGGGGTAGTACGTAAGGCCGAAGAACTGCCGGGGGGGGGACTGCTGATGTTCCCGGGACGCCGCCTGGTGTCGTTCTACGGGACCCCCGGGACGGCCAGCCTCGGGGTGCTCGGCGAGCAGGGGCCGGAGGCCACCATCGGACGGCTCCGGCCGATCGGCGCTGAATACGAAGCCGACGGAACCCCGGTCGTACCAACCTTCGAGATCATCGCCACCGTCGCCTCCTCGAAGGCCGGCGCCGACGCCGACTACTCAGATGAGATTGACATCGACTACGTCCGTCCCTGGATCGACCTGGCCCGACAAGAAGGCCTCTACGTCGTCCTCGACCTCCAACCGGGCCGCACCGACTTCCTTACCCAGGCCCAGCGATACGAGGAGCTGCTCAAAGAACCCCACGTCGGCCTTGCCCTGGACCCGGAATGGCGCTTGCGACCCGACCAGGTCCATCTTCGCCAGATCGGCAGCGTCGACGCCGCCGAGGTGAACACCGTGGTCGAGTGGTTGGCGGCGCTGGTGCGAGACAACTCGCTACCCCAGAAGCTGCTCATCGTTCACCAGTTCAACCTCATGATGATCACCCATCGAACCGAGATCCTGACCCCATCTGAGCTGGCGGTGGTGATCCAGATGGATGGCCAGGGTCCGATCGGCTCGAAATACGGAACCTACGAGGCGATCACCGCCGGGGTGCTCGACGAAGGCTGGAACTGGGGATGGAAGAACTTCTACGACGAGGATTCACCCACCGCCACCCCTGCCCAGGTGCTCGACCTCGAACCGGTGCCGGTGTTCGTGAGCTATCAGTAGGGTTGGGTCGATGGATTTCGCCTACCGACCTGAGGTCGAGGCACTGCGCGTCCGGTTGTTCGAGTTCATGGATGGCTACGTATATCCGGCGGAACCCGTTTACGAACGGGAGATGGCCGAGGCTGGCGACGCCCACTTCGATCCGCCCGTCATCGACTCGTTGAAGAGGGAGGCACGACGTCGCGGCCTTTGGAACTTGTTCCTGCCGGATGTCGAATTCGGAGCGGGACTCTCGGTCCTCGACTACGCCCCGTTGGCCGAGATCAGCGGGCGTAGCCCGCTACTGGCGCCCGAGGCGATGAACTGCTCGGCCCCCGACACCGGCAACATGGAAATCCTCCATCAATACGGGACCCCGGAGCAGAAGAGGCGGTGGCTGGTGCCTTTGCTTGAGGGGGAGATCCGCTCTTGTTTCTCGATGACCGAACCCGACGTTGCATCCTCCGACGCCACCAACATCCGCACCCGCATCATTGCCGACGGTGACGACTACGTGATCACCGGTCGGAAGTGGTTCTCGAGCGGCGCCCTCGGCAAGAGGTGCCTCGTCTCGATCGTCATGGGCGTCACCAACCCATCAGCCGACCCTTATCACCGCCAGTCGATGGTGCTCGTTCCGCTCGACGCACCCGGGGTGAAGATCGAACGCGATCCGGCCGTGTTTGGGTTCGTCGACCGAGGCGGTCACCCCCAGATTCACTTCGGCGGTGTGAGGGTGCCGAAGTTGAATCTGCTCGGCGAGGAAGGGGCCGGTTTCACCATCGCCCAGGCGCGTCTCGGACCCGGGCGGGTCCACCATTGCATGCGGTCGATCGGAATGGCGGAGCGGGCCTTCGACCTGATGTGCTCGCGGGCGAAGGGCCGCGTCGCCTTCGGTCGCCCCCTCGCCGAACAGGGTGTGATCCAGGACTGGATCGCCGAGGCTCGAATGCGGATCGAGCAAGCTCGCCTACTGGTCTTGAAAACGGCTTGGCTTATCGACAACGTGGGGACGCCGGGGGCGCGGGCCGAGATAAGCGCCATCAAGGTGGTGGCTCCGGCGGTGGCCAAATGGGTCACGGACCGCGCCATCCAGGTCTTCGGGGCCGCCGGCTTCACCGATGACTTTCCCCTGGCTCGCTTCTACTCGGTGGCTCGCTGGCTCCAGATCGCCGATGGACCCGACGAGGTCCATGGGCGGGCGCTTGCTCGCCACGAGCTCAGTCGTTACGAACCCGGTTTTCTGCCCGAGCCCTACCCTTTCGCCGAATAGACGTCGAACATTTGTTCTAGATTTGGGAACGAAACGCCTTTAGATTGCGTTGATGTAGTTCCTGTTCTGATGGGGTCTGATGGGGAAGGTTCTGATGGGGAAAGTAATGCCAGAGGATTCGCGAGTTACTTCGATCGGTGAGGCTGAATCGTGGCGGGAGGCCGCCGCCTGCCTTACGGCGGGTGACGAGATCAGCTTCTTTCCGACGCCGGAGGACGCCCAAATGGCCACCGCGGCCAAGGCTGTCTGTGCCACCTGCCCGGTCATCGACTCCTGCCTGTCGTATGCCATCGAGACCAACCAGACCGAGGGCGTCTGGGGGGGTACCACCTCCGCCGAACGCACCAAACTTCGCCGCCGCTGGCTGAGGGAGCTTCGCCAGGCCAGCTAGGGCTACCGTGCCCGGATGAGCCTCGATCCCTACGCGCTTCGCCGGCAGTATCCAGCCTTTCAGCGCAGTATTGATGGCCGCCCGGCCGTCTACATGGACGGACCCGGCGGTACCCAAATGCCGGAGTCGGTCATCGAGGCGATGGACGGCACGCTGCGCCGGGGCATCAGCAACCTGGGGGGGGGATTCGCATCCAGCCGGGATGCCGCCCGCATCACGGCCACCGCTCGATCAGCTGGGGCCGACTTGTTCGGAGCGGACGACGACCAGTCGATCATCTTCGGACAGAACATGACTTCGCTCACGTTCGCGATGAGCCGGGCGCTGGCCCGGGAATGGCGGCCGGGTGATCGCATCGTTACCACCAGCCTCGACCACGACGCCAACATCACTCCCTGGCGGCTCGCCGCCACCGAGCGGGGAGCGACCGTCGACGTCTGGGAATTCGACGTCGACACCACCAGGCTCGAGCTCTCCGACCTCGAAGCTCTTCTCACCGACCGCACCAAATTGGTGAGTGTTACCCACGCCTCGAATGCCTTCGGGACGATGTCGAACATCCCGGCGGTCGTGGCGGCCGCCCACGCCGTCGGGGCGATGGTGTACGTGGACGCCGTCCATTACGCACCGCACGGGTTGATCGACGTTGCCGCCTCAGGCGCCGACTTCCTGGTGGCTTCCGCCTACAAGTTCTTCGGACCCCACACCGGGATGTTGTACGGGAAGCGTTCGCATCTCGAGCGCCTGAGCGCGTACAAGGTCAGACCGGCACCGGGGGAGGGGGCGGGAAAGTGGGAGACGGGCACGCAGAGCTTCGAGTCGCTGGCGGCGGTGACGGCGGTCGTCGACTACATCGCTTCGATCGGGTCGGGGGAGACCAGGCGGGAGCGAATCGTCGCGGCTCTGGCTTCCATAAGCCGGCACGAGGAGTGGGCCGGCGCCCGGTTCCTGGCCGGCTTGGCGACGATGTCCCACATCCGGTTGTACGGGTTACCGACCATGGAGGGGCGGGCGCCCACCTTCGCCATCGACGTGGCCGGCCGCCACCCCGGCGAGGTCGCCGAGGAGCTCGGCCGGCGGGGGGTGTTTGTCTGGTCGGGTGACTACTACGCGTTGGAGGCGATGGAACGTCTCGGGCTCAATGACCACGGGGGCCTGGTGCGAATCGGTTTCGTGCACACCACCACTGCCGAGGAAGTGGATCGGGTGCTGGAAGATCTCTCGTCTCTCCGCTGATCAGGCTTTTCCCTTGGCGATCAGAAACACCTGGTGAGAGCCGCGGTCTTCACTTGAGAGCAGGGTATCGCCGCGCTGTCGAGCCATGGCCGGGATGTCGGCCAGCGCTCCGGGGTCGGTGGAGATGAGCTCCAACACCTCGCCGGCGGCCATCCGTTTGAGGACGAGGGCGGCCTTGTAGACCGGCAGAGGACAGAGCAGACCGCTCGTGTCGAGGGTGACGGTGGGGGTGCTCATCGGTATCACACTTACCTGGCGGGGGCTCGGAGCCCTTCGCCTAGCTCAGGCATACCTTCGTCACCGAGGATGTCAGCGAAGAAGCTCGTGTACTTGAAACCGGAGTCCGGTGATACCCCCACCACCAGGCCATCGAGGCCGGTGGCCGCTTCCACGACCGCACCGGTGGAAGGACCCACCATCAACGCCTCCTCCCGGAAAAGTCGGGTGGTCATCGCATAGGCGGCGTCGTCGTCGACGCGGATCACCTCGTCGATCACCGACCAGTCGAGGATGGACGGCTCCTTGGCCTCGGCAAAAGACTTCAGCCCGGGCAGACGATGGCCGGGTTGCGGCTCGACGCCAACGATCCGGATCGAGGGATCCTGCTCTTTCAGGAATCGCCCAACCCCGGTGATGGTTCCGCAGGTGCCGAAGCCGGCCACGAAGACCCGTACCCGGCCTTCGGTCTGCCTCCATATCTCGGGACCGGTGGTTTCGTAGTGGGCCTGGACGTTGACAGGGTTTTCATACTGGTTGGGCCAGGCATACCGGTCGGTGTCGGCGAGCGAGCGAGCCAGGGCGATGGCACCGTCCTTGGGACTGTCGACCGGGCAGAGGTCGTCGGGGGTGGGCCATACCTCGGCGCCCAGCATGCGGAGGAGGATCTTGTTCTCTTCCGGTACTCCGTCGGGGATGGTGATGGTCACCTTCACCCCTTCGAGCGCCGCCAGCGCGGCGAGGGCGATGGCGGTGTTGCCCGACGATGCCTCGACGATTTCCCGGCCTTCCAGGAGCCCCCGGTGGCGCAGGCTCTCGAACATGTACGCAGCGGCTCGATCCTTGATGGAACCGAAGGGGTTGAGCCATTCGAGTTTCAGATATAGATGGGGAGCGACCCTCGCCACCCTGAGCAGCGGGGTGGGGTTGTCGAGGCTCGGGAGCAGCTGGCGAATGTCGTCGTAGCGTCGAGCGCTGTGATCGGTGCCGAGTCTTTGGGTGGTGGTGGTCATTCGGGTGTCCGTTCTGTGGCAGAAACTGAAAAAGCCCGCCCGGGAGCGCCGGTGCGGGCTGTCGAGGAGGTGTGGGTTGTCTAGCTCAAACCCTCCCGGCCCGCGCCGCTGCAACAACAACAGCAGGCGGCGCAGAACGAAACGGTCAACACGACCGACATACTAGTGCTCTGTCTGGGAAGTAGCGTGAGGGTATCGGCGAGGCCACGGCGTTCCTGGCCAGGACGCACGACGAAGGCGCAGCCCATGCGCTGCGTCGAGGAGGAGGACGCCGCCAGGGGAGTCGTGGGCCGGCGAGACCCCACGATTATTTACCAGACGGTGCACTAGCGCGCTCGGCCAGCGGTAGGGCGCCGGGTCCCCCGCCGAAAAAGCCAGTAGCGGGCTCCCACGATTCCTCCGACCAACGCTCCCACGAAAGGAAGCGAGAGGGCCAGGCCGTTGAGCCCCTCTTGGTCGGCGATCCCAGCGTACGCCAGCAGCCCGAGCCCGCCGCATACGCTCACCGCCGCCAGCACCGGTCGCCAGGCCGGCGGCGCGGGGCGGTTATCGGGCCCGGGCCGTTCGTAACGGGAGAACCAGATCACGAAGGGAGCGGTGACCGACGCCAACGTGGCCAACCACGGCAGGCGGCTTGCCCACCATCCGCCCGACCCGACCGGGATCCGCAGCCCGAACCCGTCTAAGGCGAGCAGCCCTCCGATCAGCGCCACCATTGCCGTCATATGCCAGAGGTACACAGTCATGATCATCGAGCTGATCGCCACGGTGGCGGTCCACGGCCTCCTCCGCTGGAGGAACCGCTCCGCCCGCGGTTCCAGGGCCAAGGCCAGACCGATTTGAAAGACGGCCAGCGCCACCAGGGTTACCTTGGGTGGCTGGCTGTTGGCGACCTGGTCGGTCGCCAGACCCACCATCGCCAGGGGGTAGGGACCGAAGCCAACCAAAGCCGCGGTCACCCCGAAACCGACCCCCGCCCAAGCCAACCGTTGCCGTAACCCCCCGAACCGGCCGTCGGCCCACGCGTAGCCGAGCTGATGGACGGCGCACCACACCAACAGGTAGTTGATGTACCCGAACCAGTCGACGTCTCCGCCGATGGCGACCAGATCGACCAGCCCGGCGAGCGCCGCCGGCACTCCAAACGACCACCAGCCGTAGCGCTCCCAGGCCAGTAGCGATAGGGGAGCGAGCGAGACCACCAAGACGTATACGGCCAGGAACCACACCGGCACCAACGCCGCCTGGGAGGCCAGGCGTAGCGTGTCGGGGTCGATTCCGGTTTGGATCAAGACCGCTGCCCCGACCGACCAGACCACCACCAGAGGGAGGACCGGGTTGACGAGCCGGCGCAACCGGCCTCGGAGCCACGCCGAGTAGGGGACAGCGCGCCGCCGCGCCGACCGCCAGGCGGCGGCATTGGCGAATCCCCCGACAAAGAAGAAGACGGGCATCACCTGTAGCACCCAGGTCACGGCCTGGATCTCGGGTACCTCATTGAGGAGGTGGTTCCCCTGCAAACCATGGGCCCCGAGGAAGGGGGCCGCCATCAGCCAGTGCCCGAATACGACCACCAATATCGAAGCTGCTCGGAGGAAGTCGGCATATCGGTTTCGTTCGGCGGCCAGTGTTCTGGCCGTGGTGGGGCTGGTCACGGTCTCAGCATCGGGCGCCGGCCCATCGGGGGGTATCGGGGGAGACCCGGATTGAGGGGTGCGGGTCAGGCGTTAGCCTCTTTGTAGGAGGTGCCACATGGCTCGGCCGGCCGGGCGAGGAATCGAAAAACAACGAGCTGCCGACGCGGAGGTCAAAGAAGCGGCCAAGGCGGCCGCTAGCCGTAAGAAGGGGATCCTGACCGCGCTGGTTGCCGTCGCTGTCGTGGGTGGCGTCGCCCTCTTCATCGCGCTCCAACCACCGCCACCCGGGGTGTTGTTCGCCGACCTCGGGAACCAACACATCACCCTTGGCGACGCCCATGCTGCCTACAACAGCGCACCGCCGTCCTCGGGGCCCCATACCGGCGGGCTCGCCAACTGGGGTGAGGCGTCCGAGCCCGTCCCCGCCGAGATCTTCGTTCACAACCTCGAGGATGCTGGCGTGGTGTTGGCCTACGATTGTCCGGACGGATGCGAAGCCCTTCTCGCCGAACTGCGGGAGGTGGTCGCCGATTTCGAGGGGCGGAGAGTCTTGCTCACTCCCTACGAAGGGATCCGAGACACCAGCGGGACCGCTCGTCGTGTTGCGGCAGTGGCCTGGACCCGGGTTTTCTACCTAGACAGCCTGGATGCCCGGGAGGGACGCCAGGTACGAACGTTCATCAACCTGTACGAAGGCATCGACCACCACAAGTGAACAGGCATTCAGCCGGTGGCGATCTCGATATTCGCTTGGTCCAAAATCTCGATCAACCGGGGGTCGCCCTCCGCCACCACGCTATTGACCGTCACCGTCATGACCCGGTCGCAGTAACCGCCGATCCGTTCGGCGCCTAGAGCCACCCCCCAGACGTCGAAGAACTCGCCCAGCGTGAAGAGGCGGTCGCTATTGGCGTGAACGTGCACGATGCCCGAGTCGTCGTGGGTGTGCATCTCGGTGACGAATCCGGTCTCCATCTTTCCGCCCGCCACCTCGGTTCCGTTGATCCCGATGAGCGCCGGGACGGTCACAGCCCGCCCATCGATCTCGATCATCACTTGGAAGTGACGGTCGACCAGAGAACCCTCTTGGGTGAGGATGGGAGCGCCGATCGCAGTGAGGCGTATCTCGAGGGTCGCATGCGCCGGCTGCCAGGGGGCGGGCCCCTCCTGCAGGCCCGGCAGGGGATCCGGTAGCGCCGGACAGGGCGGCTCGGCGTCCTTCGTGGTAGGGCTACAGCCCACTATCAACAAGAGCAGGAGCGCTCGACGATGCATGGGGTGATGGTATTAACCCTTGACGGATTTCCCGGGTTTGGGATAGGATGCCGTCGGACGGGCGCCTCGGCGTCCGGCCTGGAAAAAGTTCAAAGCTCTGATTGAGGCATGCTTGCGCGTCTGCTAGCATGCCTTGTCGCTGTCTATTCACCCCGGTAAGGAGGCCCGTTTGGCTTCGCGCGTCGCTGAGCGCTTGTCATTTGCCAAGATTCCTGAGGTCCTTCCACTCCCCGACCTCCTCGCGGTCCAACACGAGTCGTTCAACTGGTTCATCGAGAGTGGTCTGAAGGAGATCTTCGAGGAGATCTCCCCGATCGAAGACTTCACCGGCTCGCTCGCTCTGGAGCTCACCGATCACCGGTTCGGCGATCCACTCATGTCCATCGACGAGTGCAAGGAGCGCGACTCCAACTACGGCCGTCCCCTTTTCGTTACCGCCCGCTTCTTCAACAAGGGAACCGGGGAGATCAAAGAGCAACAGGTCTTCCTCGGTGACTTTCCGATCATGACCGAAAAGGGCGTCTTCATCATCAACGGGACCGAACGAGTGATCGTCTCCCAGTTGGTGCGGTCGCCGGGCGTGTATTTCGACCGCGACCAGGACAAGACCTCCGATCGGGAGATCTACACGGCCAAGATCATCCCCGGCCGGGGGGCCTGGCTCGAATTCGATACCGACAAGCGAGACACCATCGGAGTGCGGGTGGACCGCAAGCGCCGCCAGTACGTGACGGCCTTCTTGCGGGCGCTCGGCATAGTCGAGAGCGACGAGCAGGTTCTCGAGCTTTTCCAGGGTGCGCAATCGATCGTCAACACAATCGAGCGCGACCCGGTCCGCGAGAAGGATGAGGCGCTTCTCGACCTGTATCGGAAGCTGCGACCCGGCGAACCCACCACGGTGGAATCAGCCCGCAATCTGATCCAGACCCTGTTCCGCAATCCCAAGCGTTACGACCTCACCAGAGTCGGTCGGTACAAGCTGTCCCAGAAGTTCGACGAGGAGCTGGACGAGGAGTACCGGGCCCACGAGTTGGGACTGCTGCGCGACGAGGACATCGTCGACACCATTCGCTATTTGGTCGCTCTGCACGCCGAGAAGCCAAGTCTGCGGACGCATCGCGGCAAGGAAGTGGCGGTTCGCACCGATGACATCGATCATTTCGGCAACCGTCGCATCCGCACGGTCGGCGAGCTGATTCAGAACCAGGTGCGGGTAGGTCTGACTCGGCTCGAGCGCGTCGTCAAGGAGCGGATGACCACTCAGGATCCCGACGCGATCACGCCTCAGAGTCTGATCAACATCCGCCCGGTGGTGGCATCCATCAAGGAGTTCTTCGGCACATCTCAGCTCTCCCAGTTCATGGACCAACCCAACCCGTTGGCCGGCCTTACCCATCGCCGCCGTCTTTCCGCCCTCGGCCCCGGCGGCCTCTCGAGGGAGCGGGCCGGTTTCGAGGTTCGAGATGTCCATCCCTCCCACTACGGGCGGATGTGTCCGATCGAGACTCCCGAGGGTCCGAACATCGGTCTGATCGGGTCGCTGGCCAGCTACGCCAGGGTGAATCGGTTCGGGTTCATCGAGACTCCCTACCGCAAGGCCGCCAAGGGCAAAGTGACCGACCAAGTGGAGTACCTCACCGCCATCGAAGAGGAGCGTTTCGTGATCGCCCAGGCGAACGCACCTCTCAACAAGGACGGTTCCTTCAAGAGTGAGCGAGTGCTCGTACGGCGGGCCGGCGGCGAGGTCGACTACGTGCTGCCCAAACAGGTCGACTACATGGACGTGTCGCCGAAGCAGATCGTCTCGGTCTCGACGGCGCTCATCCCCTTCCTCGAACACGACGACGCCAACCGCGCGCTCATGGGTTCGAACATGCAGCGTCAGGCCGTTCCGCTCTTGAGGTCGGACTCCCCGCTGGTCGGCACCGGTGTGGAGAAGCGGGCTGCGTACGACTCCGGCGACATGGTGGTCTGCCCCGTCGCCGGGGAAGTCGTGGAGGTCACCGGCGAGCGAGTGGTGGTCAAGGAACAGGGCTCCAACCGCAAGCACGTCTTCCCGCTCGAGAAGTTCGTACGGTCGAATCAGGGCACCTGCATCAACCAAAAACCGGTGGTGGCGGTGGGAGCCAAGATCAAGGCTGGCGACATCCTGGCCGACGGTCCCTCCACCCAGGCCGGTGAGCTGGCGTTGGGCCGCAACCTTTTGGTGGCCTTTATGCCCTGGCGGGGCCACAACTTCGAGGACGCCATCATCATCTCCGAGCGCCTCGTCAAAGACGACGTGCTCACCTCCATACACATCGAGGAGCACGAGATCGATGCGCGCGACACCAAGCTCGGGACCGAGGAGATCACCCGCGACATCCCCAACGTCGCCGAGGAGATCCTCCAAGACCTGGATGAGTTCGGGATCATCCGCGTTGGAGCCGAGGTCGGACCCGGCGATTACCTGGTCGGCAAGGTGACCCCCAAGGGTGAAACCGAACTGACTCCGGAAGAGCGCTTGCTGAGGGCGATCTTCGGCGAAAAGGCCCGAGAGGTTCGCGATACCTCGCTCAAGGTTCCTCACGGCGAGTCGGGCAAGGTCATTGACGTCAAGGTCTTCAAGCGGTCGGAGGGATTCGACCTTCCGCCCGGTGTCAACGAGCTGGTGCGGGTCTATGTCGCCCAGCAGCGGAAGATCTCGGAGGGCGACAAGCTGGCGGGCCGGCACGGCAACAAGGGCGTGATCGCCAAGATCCTGCCCGAGGAGGACATGCCTTTCCTGGCCGACGGCACCCCAGCCGACATCATCCTCTCCCCACTGGGTGTGCCCTCTCGTATGAACCTCGGACAGGTGCTCGAGACCCATCTCGGGTGGGCGGCCGCCCAGGGATGGAGGCCGTTCCGCGGCGACACCGAGGCGGCGGTCGGGACAGCGCCGTGGACGAAGGTGGCCACACCGGTCTTCGACGGGGCCCGCGAGGAAGAGATCATGATGGTGCTGGCCAACACACTGCCCAATCGAGACGGCATGCGGCTGGTCAACGACCAGGGCAAGGCGATCCTCTACGACGGCCGTGGCGGCGAACCCTTCGACACCCCCATCACGATCGGCTTCATCTACATGCTCAAACTGGTCCACCTGGTGGATGACAAGATCCACGCCCGGTCGACCGGTCCCTACTCGATGATCACCCAGCAGCCTCTCGGTGGTAAGGCCCAATTCGGCGGCCAGCGGTTCGGGGAGATGGAGGTGTGGGCGCTCGAGGCCTACGGCGCCGCTTAAGCCCTGCAGGAGCTGCTGACCATCAAATCCGACGATGTGCAGGGCCGGGTCAAGGTCTACGAGGCCATCGTCAAGGGCGAGAACATCCCCGAGCCCGGCATTCCGGAGAGCTTCCGGGTGCTGATGAAGGAGATGCAGAGCCTCTGCCTCAACGTCGAGATGTTGTCGGCCGGCGAAGAGGTCGAATTCCGTGAATTGGAGGAAGAGGTGTTCCGGTCAACGGAAACTCTCGGCATCGACCTTTCTCGCCCCGAGCGACCCGAATCCGATGTTTGACGTACCCACAGGAGACCAAGAGTGAAACAGATCTTCGACGAACTTCGCATCTCCCTGGCCTCGTCCGATCAGATTCGGGCTTGGTCGTACGGCGAGGTGAAGAAGCCGGAGACCATCAACTATCGAACCCTGAAACCAGAGAAGGAAGGGCTCTTCGACGAACGCATCTTCGGGCCGCAGCGGGACTGGGAGTGCTACTGCGGTAAGTACAAGCGCATTCGCTATCGCGGCATCGTCTGCGAGCGTTGTGGCGTCGAGGTCACCCGCTCCAAGGTCCGCCGGGAGCGAATGGGACACATCGAACTGGCGGCCCCCGTCACCCACATCTGGTTCTTCAAGGGAGTACCCAGCCGGCTCGGTTACCTGCTGGACATGTCTCCCAAGGATCTCGAGAAGGTAATTTACTTCGCGGCCTATCTCATCACGAGCGTGGACGCCGAGCGTCGTCAGAAGGACCTCCACGAACTAGAAGAGACGATGCGAGCCGAGGTCCAGGTCGTGCGCGACGAGTTTGCCACCTGGAAGGCGTCCCGCCTCGAGCGTCTCGAAGTGGAGCTCGCTCAGATGGAGGAGGGCGGTGCCAAGGGCCAGGAGATCTCAGCGCGCCGTCGGGAGGTCGAGCGAGACATGCGCGAGCGCGAGGAGCGCGCCGATCGCGAGGTCGAGCTCATCGAAGAGGCCTACGAATACTTCCGAACCATGAAGCAGAAGGACCTGGTGGAGTCCGAGCAGCTCTGGCGCGAGATCTACGAGCGTTATCACAGCTACTACCACGGCGGCATGGGCGCGGAGGCCATCAAGGAGTTGCTCGCCAAGGTTGATCTAGACGCTGAGGTCGCCCAGCTCACCATCGACCTGGATGCCAACTCGGCGCAGAAGCGCCAACGAGCCACGCAGAGGTTGAAGGTGGTCAAGCCATTCGCCGAGGGGAAGAACCATCCCCGGGACATGATCCTCGAGACGATTCCGGTCATTCCACCGGATCTTCGGCCGATGGTGCAGCTGGACGGAGGTAGGTTCGCGACCTCCGACTTGAATGACCTCTATCGGCGGGTGATCAACCGCAACAACCGGTTGAAGCGACTGCTCGACCTCGGTGCACCCGAGATCATCATCAACAACGAGAAGCGGATGTTGCAGGAGGCGGTCGACGCCTTGTTCGACAACGGGCGGCGGGGTCGGGCCGTGACCGGTCCCGGCAATCGGGCCTTGAAGTCCCTCTCCGACATGCTGAAGGGAAAGCAGGGCCGGTTCCGCCAGAACCTCCTCGGCAAACGGGTCGACTACTCGGGCCGGTCGGTGATCGTGGTCGGACCCCAGCTCAAGCTGCACCAATGCGGGCTGCCGAAGGTGATGGCTCTCGAGCTGTTCAAGCCTTTTGTCATGAAGCGTTTGGTTGACCAGGACATCGCCCAGAACATCAAGTCGGCGAAGCGAATGGTGGAGCGCCAGCGCCCCCAGGTTTGGGACGTGCTATCAGAGGTGATCCAAGAGCACCCCGTGCTCCTCAACCGTGCTCCCACCCTTCACCGGCTGGGTATCCAGGCGTTCGAACCCGTGCTGGTGGAAGGCAAGGCCATTCAGATCCATCCCCTGGTTTGCGAGGCTTTCAACGCCGACTTCGACGGGGACCAGATGGCAGTCCATTTGCCCCTGTCGGCGGAGGCACAGGCCGAGGCCAGGGTGCTGATGCTCTCTTCCAACAACGTGCTGTCTCCGGCCAGCGGCCGCCCGATCATCACGCCCAGCCAGGACATGATTATCGGCGTGTACTACATGTCGGAGCTGGTGGAAGAGGCCAAAGGCGCCGGCCGAGCCTTCACCAACCTCGCCGAGGCGGAGATGGCCTACGACATCGGAGAGCTGTCGCTACACGCGCCCATTCTTCTCCGGTTGGGCGATCTAGCCGGGACTGTCGAGCGTCACGTCGAGTTGTCGGAACGCCTCGGCAACCTGGTCACCGACGAGCCGATCGATGGTGCGAAGGTGTTCAACACCACTCTCGGACGAGCACTGCTCAACACCGCCTTTCCGAGTGACTTCCCATACGTGAACGCGGTGGTCTACAAGCCCGACGTTCGCCGAATCATCGAGGTCGTGATTGAGCACTATCCGAAGTCGGAAGTCCAGCTCATGCTCGACGCCATCAAAGACCTTGGGTTCCGTTTCGCCACTCGGGCCGGTCTGACCATCGCTCTCGAAGACGTGAAGACCCCTCCCGACAAGGCGATCATCCTGGCCGCATTCGAGAAGAGAGCCGACACGGTCGAGTCCCAGTACCAAAAGGGCGTCATCACCGAGACCGAGCGACGTCAGGAGCTGATCGAAATCTGGACCGAAGCCACCGACAAGGTGAAGGAAGCCATGGAACGGACCATGGGGCAGCAGAAGTTCAATCCGATCGACATGATGGTGCGTTCGGGGGCCCGCGGGAACATCATGCAGGTTCGACAGATCGCCGGTATGCGTGGCTTGGTGGCCAACCCCAAGGGAGACATCATCCCACGGCCGATCATCTCGAATTTCCGTGAGGGACTGTCGGTGTTGGAGTATTTCATCTCCACTCACGGTGCTCGCAAGGGTCTCGCCGATACCGCCCTGCGGACCGCCGACTCGGGCTATCTGACCCGGCGTTTGGTAGACGTTTCCCAAGAGGTCATCGTCCGCGAAGCCGACTGCGGGACCGATAAGGGGATTCGAATCGCCATCCTCGACGAGCGAGGCCGGAAGATTCGCAACCTCCGTTCGCGGGTCTATGGCCGGACCCTGGCCGAGGACGTCAAGGTCGAGAAGAAGGTGGTGGAGTCCAACGGTGTTCGTCTCGTCGAGGGAGCACTCATCCGCTACGGCGAACTGACTCTCTTGGAAGCCGCCGCGGGCGTCGCCGATATCCGGGTGCGCTCGGTGCTGACCTGTGATTCCCGTCACGGGGCTTGCCAGGCGTGCTACGGGCTGTCGCTGGCGATCAACAAGATCGTGGAGATCGGCGAGGCCGTGGGGATCATGGCCGCCCAGTCGATCGGCGAGCCGGGTACCCAGTTGACGATGCGGACATTCCACACCGGTGGCGTGGCCGGCGAGGACATCACCCACGGCTTGCCCCGGGTGGTGGAGCTTTTCGAAGCTCGGGCCCCGAAGGGGAAGGCCGTGCTGGCCGAGGTGGGCGGCAAGGTCCGGATCGAAGAGACCGAGGATTCTGGCCGGCGGGTCATCGTCGAGTCGAAGGATGGCGAGACCGAGTATCCGATGTCACGGCGAGCCCGGATTAGGGTCAACGACGGCGACACCATCCAACCCGGTACCCAGCTCACCGAAGGTCCCCTCGACCCCAAAGAGGTGCTGGAGATCCTCGGAGTGAGGGCCGCCCAGCAGTACTTGGTGGATCAGGTGCAAGAGGTATACCGGTCGCAAGGGGTGGAGATCCACGACAAGCACATCGAATTGATCGTGCGCCAGATGCTGCGACGGGTGCGGGTCGTCAACCCAGGCGAGTCGGACTTCTTGCCGGCCGAATTGATCGACGAGCAGGACTTCCGCGAGGCCAACAAAGTCCTCGTCGATGACGGCAAGGCGCCAGCGGAAGGTCGGGCAGAGCTCATGGGCATCACCAAGGCTTCGCTGGCCACCGATTCGTGGCTCTCGGCGGCCTCGTTCCAGGAGACCACACGCGTTCTTACCGAAGCTGCCATCCAAGGTCGGTCCGATTTCATGCGCGGTCTGAAGGAAAACGTCATCATCGGCAAGCTCGTGCCGGCCGGAACCGGCCATACCAGCTACCAGGTGTTGGAGCCGTCCTTGCCGGGCGCCTCGCCGATCTCGGCGTTGGGATTCCTCGGTGGCGAGCTGCCAGTCCGCGACGAAGGAATGTCGTCGGAGGCCGCGGCCGAATGGCTGGCTGCGCTCGGCAAGAAGAGTGACGACATCTCCGAAGACGATCTGGTCATCGATGTCGCCGAGGAGTCGGAAGCCGCCGAGGAGTAATTCGCTCACGGCGCCAGCGGAGAGTGCCAGTCGGCCGTACCAGGCTTACACTCGCCGATCGTGGGTTACGCCGACGTCAGCTTCTGGTTGGAGACGTGTGGCGATGACCTCAGCCCCCGGCCGGCGCTGACTCGCGACCACCAAGTCGACACCGTGGTGGTGGGGGCCGGCTTCACCGGGTTGTGGACCGCTCACTTCCTCAGCCAACTTGATCCCGGCCGGCGGGTGGCGGTGGTGGAGCGAGATATCGCCGGATTCGGAGCCTCGGGTCGGAACGGTGGTTGGGCGAGCGCCTTCTTTCCCATCGGGCCCTCGGTGATCGCCCGCCGTTTCGGTAAGGACGCGCCCCGTCGGGTAACCGACGTGCTGGCCCGCTCGGTCGGCGACCTGGGTGACGAGCTTTCGGAACTAAGCATCGACGCCCACTTCCATCGGGGGGGGGAGCTCAGCCTGGCCACCTCACCGGCCCAGCTAGCCGGCCTGTCGGATGAGATCGAGGAGGCGGAGCGCTACGGCCTGAAGGATCGCTATCGCTTGCTCGACCGGGACACCGCCCAGGCCCGCTTCTCTTCTCCCTTGGTGCTCGGAGCCCTGTTCGATCCAGACTGCGCCGTGCTTAACCCGGCCCGGTTGGTGCGGGGGCTGGCCCGGCGACTTACCGAGCGAGGCGTTGAACTGTTCGAACGGACCGCGGTCACCGGAATCGAAAACGGGGCGGTGACGGCCAACGGACATCGCCTCACCGCTGGCCAGGTGGTGCTGGCCACCGAGGCGTATACCTCGCAGCTCCCCGGTCTGCATCGCACCGTTCTCCCCGTCTACTCCCTCATTGCCCTCACCGAACGGTTGGGCGATGAGCGCTGGTCGCAGGTGGGTTGGCGGGATCGCGAGGCCGTCACCGACGGCCGCCACATTCTCATCTACCTCCAACGAACCGCCGACGGTCGGGTGCTGTTCGGCGGTCGGGGGGCGCCCTATCACCTCGGTTCAAAGATCAGCGCCGACTTCGATCGGCACGAGCCGACGTTTGGTCATCTACATCGGGAGTTTGAGCGCCTCTTTCCCTACTGGAAGGGAGTGCGGTTCACCCACCATTGGGGTGGTCCGGTGGCGATCAGTCGAGACTGGGTGCCGTCGATCGGCGTCAAGGAGACCCTGGCGTGGAGCCGTGGTTATGCCGGCGATGGGGTGACGTTCTCATTCCTGGCCGGCCGGACCTTGGCCGACCTGCTGGTCGGGTCGGTGGGCGAGCGGACCGAGATGCCGTGGGTGAACCACCAATCACGTCTCTGGCCGATCGAGCCACTACGGCTGATCGGGTCGCGAATCGTCTACTGGAGTTTCCGTCGACAGGATGTGCGAGAGGAGAAGACGGGGCGCCGCCGGGCCAGTCTTACCCTCGGCGGAGTGCTGTCCGGTCGCAACCGCTGAGCCGCTATCCACTCGATCGACATCTACTAAATCAGCACCGATTAAGTGGGTTTTTGTAACTACCCCACCAGTCGCCGGGCGGCCCGGTTGTGCCGATCGATCAATGCCTCGACGTCGACGGTCATCAACTGCCGGTGGCGGACCACCTGGCGGCCGTGCACCCAACTGTGATCGACGGTGAGGGGGGCGCAGAAGACCAACGCTGCCGCCGGATCGTGGAGCGCCCCGGCGTATTCGAGGCGGCCCATGTCGATGGCGACTAGGTCGGCGGCCTTGCCCGTTTCGAGGGTGCCGATGTCGTCGCGCCCTAGCACAGCGGCCCCCCCCCGGGTGGCCAGCTCCAGGGCTTGGCGGCCGGTGAGGAACGGTTCACCCTCCGGGTTGAGGACGCGGGACAGCAACATCGCCTGGCGCGCCTCGGAGAGCAGGTGGCCTCCGTCGTTGGAGGCCGAACCGTCAACCCCGAGTCCGACCCGCACCCCTTCGGCCAGGTAGCGCTTGAGCGGGGCGATCCCGGAGGCGAGGCGCATGTTGGAAGTCGGGCAATGGGCGACTCCCGTCCGGCTCTCGGCGAGGCGGGTCACCTCGGCCGGAGAAACGTGCACGGCGTGGGCAAACCACACGTCGGGTCCCACCCAGCCCAGATCCTCGGCCAATTCCACCGGCCGGCGGCCGAACCTCGCCTGGCAGAACCTCTCCTCGTCGGCCGTTTCGGCCAGGTGGGTGTGGAGGGTGACACCGAGGCGCCGGGCCATGGTGGCGGCTTCCCGCATGAGCTCGGGGGTCACCGAGAAGGGGGAGCAGGGAGCAATCACCACCCGGGTCATAGCCCCCGGGTTGGGATCGTGGTGCTGAGCAACCAGCCGTTCGCAATCGGCGAGGATGCTTTCCTCCTCCTCAACCACCGAATCGGGCGGCAGCCCCCCCCGGCTTTGGCCGAGGCTCATCGATCCCCGCGAGGCGTGAAACCGCACACCCACTTGGCGGGCGGCCTCGATCTCGACGTCGAGCGTCGACCCGTTGGGGAAGAGATAGAGGTGATCGAAGGCTGTGGTGCAACCGGAGAGCGCCAACTCGGCCAGACCCACCTGGGTCGAGACGGCGATGTCGTCGGGGATCAAACGGGCCCAGATCGGGTAGAGGGCGGTCAACCAACCGAACAACCCGGCATCCTGAGCGGCCGGCACTGCCCTGGTGAGACTCTGGTAGAGATGGTGATGGGTGTTCACGAGGCCGGGCAGGACGACGTGGTCGGTCAGGTCGGCGACCTCGTCGGCGGTCTCGGGTAGGTCGGAGGTTGGACCCACCTGCTCGATCCATCCGTCCCGGGCGAACACCGCCCCGTCGGGGATCTCCTGGCGACGTTGGTCCATTGTTATGAGCAGTCGGGCGTGTCGGAGGAGCAGCGTGGCCATCGTCGGCAATCCCTTCTGTGCGGGTTTTTCGTGGGCGTTCCATTGATTATCCGCGCAGAAAGCGGCGGAGGTCGGCCGCGACCTCATCGGGGCGCTGGCGGACGGCACGGAGCGTGTAGCGACGGAGATCCACCCCAGCCGCCAGCAGATCGTTCTGGCGCCAGAGGTCACTGTCGAGGGCGGTGGCCGAGGAGTGGGCGTCCAGGCCGTCCAACTCCGCGCCTTTGCGACCCAGGTTCGGCCAGCCGTAGTCGACGGTATAGATCGCTCCGCTGGCGCCGGTGACCCGCCATTGGCGCTGGGGCGCGGGCAACCTAGCCTTCCGGATGAGGATCCCGAACTCCACTTCGCCTCCGCTCCCGGCCGCAGGCCCGCTGAGGCGGCTGGACAAGATCCCCCGGAGGGCTTTCGTCCCTCGTACTCCCCTGCCGCCCTGCAGCGAGAGGAAGGAGGCCACCTTGTCCTCCGAGGTCAACTGCTTTCGAATCGCTGCTTCCATCGCCTTCTCAACCATCAGGCGAGGAAGGAAGGAGGCCGCATCGAGCAGCGTGCGCTCCACGCTTGTGGCGATGGTCCCCGATATCACCTCGGTGGGTATCGGTCGACGGGTTCGGTGCACCACGACTCCATAGGGGACTGGGCCGTGCGTGATGGGGACCGTAACCTCGACCGGTGCCCGACGGATGACCTCGAGCTCCCACAGCTTCAGTGCGGTCCGGTGAGAGGCGGCCGACCCGTTACCCGCCGCCAGGACCGCCGCGGTCACGAGATCGCTCCAGTCCCCACTCAGGGGGCCAATGGAGTAGACGCCGGCTTGTGCGGATTTCCAGCGCCCACTGTTGATTCTGGCCCGGATTTGGTTGTCGCTACCGCCGACCTCCGCCACCTGCCCGCGAGTGAGAAGCCGCCTGGTGGCGACATCTTCCGAGCGTCGATCGACCTCTTTCATTCGATGCGAGTGTCCGCGCCTCTGACTCAGAAGGGAAGCCCCTTGCTTCTGTGCGGTTCTTTCGTGGGTAACCCACGAAAGAACCGCTCAGAACTCTTCCAGCAGGGCTCGTTTGCGGGCCTCGGGGGCGAAGCTGGCCTCGATGGAGTTGCGGGCCACCGCCACCATCTGGTCATCGGTAAGCCCGAGAGCGCGTTGGGTCTGTACGTAGTTCTCGCCGATGTAGCCGCCGAAGTAGGCGGGATCGTCGGAGTTGATGGTCACCTTCAAACCGGCTTCCAGCATCCTCGCCAGGTTGTGGTCTTCGAGCCGATCGAACACCCGGAGTTTGACGTTGGAGAGCGGGCAGACGGTGAGCGGGATCTGGTCGGCGACCAGCCTCCTCACCAGGCCGGGGTCTTCCATCGAACGCACCCCATGGTCGATTCTCCGCACCCCGAGTAGGTCGAGTGCCTCCCAGACGTAGGAAGGTGGTCCCTCCTCACCGGCATGGGCGACGGGGATCAGCCCTTCTGCTCGCGCCAGCCCGTACACGCTGGCGAACTTGGAGGGCGGGTGGCCAACCTCGGACGAATCGAGGCCCACCCCGAGCAGGCGATCACGATACGGAAGCGCCGCCTTGAGGGTGTTTACCGCCGAAGCCTCCGACAGGTGACGTAGGAAACACAAGATCAGGCCGGAGCTGATGCCGAGCTGGCGTTCAGCTGTTGCCTGGGCGGCGGCCAGGCCTTCGATCACGGTGCCGATGGGAGTGCCGCGGGCGGTGTGGGTCTGGGGGTCGAAAGACATCTCGACGTGCCGCACTCCCTCCGGGGCCACTCTTCGAAAGTAGGCCATCGCCAGGTCGTGGAAGTCCTCCTCGCTTCGGAGCACCGTCGCCCCCTCGTAGTAGATGTCGAGAAACGACTGGAGGTTGGTGAAGGCGTAGGCGGCCCTGACCTCGTGGGCGGACCCAAAACGCACAGGCACCCGGTTGCGTCGAGCCAGCTCCAACAACAGCTCTGGTTCGAGGGTTCCCTCGATGTGGAGATGGAGTTCGGCTTTGGGAAGCGCGGCGAGGTCCATTGCCCCATTCTGGTCACGTGCCCGTCGGTCAGGTCGGGTCTGGCGGCATCATCGTTGGTGTAAGGCCGCCTCGGCCAGCAACAAGGCCCCGAGGGCACCGGCGCGATCGCCCAACTCCGGCCGGGTTATGAACTGGTCCTCGGTCTGTTCGGCCAAGTCCGGGTAGCCGGCCAGCTCGGCTCCGATTCGCCGGCGCAGGGCGGGAAGCAGGTCGGGCAGCTCGGCGATCCCCCCCCCGATGACGATCCGTTCGGGCGCCAGCACGTAGATCACATTACGGAGCCCCGCTGCCAGATAGCGGGCCTCCAAGTCGACGGCCGCGGCGGTGAGTTCGCCGAGTTCCTCCCCCTTGCGTCCGAACCGGTCCGCCAGGGCTGGTCCGCTCGCCAAGCCCTCCCAGCAATCGCCGTGAAACGGACAACTGCCCGGGAAAGGGTCGTCGGGTTGGCGAGGTACCGAAACGTGGCCCATCTCGGGATGGACTAGCCCATGCAGGGGCCGGCCGTCGATGACCGCTCCTCCACCGATGCCGGTGCCAATGGTGAGATACACGAGCGACCTCGCGCCCCGGCCGGCCCCCCAGCGCCACTCGGCCAGGGCCGCGCCGTTCACGTCGGTGTCCCACCCGATCGGGATGCCGAGAGCCCGACCAAACGCCCCCGCCAGGTCGGTGCCCGACCACCCCGGTTTGGGCGTGGTGGTGATGTAGCCGTACCGAGGCGAGTCCGGTCGAAGTTCGAGCGGGCCAAATGAAGCCACCCCCAGGCTCTCCAGCGGTCCATGTCGCCAGAAGAAATCGATGGCCCGCTCGATGGTGACGGCGGGATCCTCGGTGGGAAACCTCTCGACTGCGCTGACCTCATCGGGCCCGCTGCCGACAATGCACACAAACTTCGTCCCGCCTGCTTCGATACCGCCGAGCATGTTCGGACTCTAGGAAGGACCGGTTCGATGGTCAGGCGCCACTACGAGAAGTACGCCAGCTGGCCTGGCCGGATGGTCATGGTCGGGTTCGGCTCGATCGGCCAGGGGGTGCTACCGCTCATCCTCCGCCACCTCGACCTCGAACCGGGCCGCCTCACCATCGTCACGGCCGAGGAACGTGGGCGGGAAGAAGCCGAACGGTTTGGTGTTCGGTTTGTGCGCCGCCGGTTGACCGAAGCCAACCTCCGGCAGGTGCTGGGTCCGAAGCTGCATCGAGGGGATCTCATCATCAACTTGTCGGTGGATGTCTCGTCGGTGGCCCTGGTGGAACTGGCTCAACAGCTCGGCTGCCTCTACATCGACACTTGCATAGAGCCCTGGCCGGGCGGCTACACCGATACCAGCTTGCCGGCATCACAACGGTCCAACTACGGGCTCCGCCACCGGGCACTGGCGCTTCGGGAGCGCTACCCGACCGGCCCGACCGCGGTATTCGCGCACGGCGCCAATCCGGGTCTCGTTTCCCACTTGCTCAAACAGTCGCTCCTGAACATCGCCGGCCGAAGTGACGTGAAGACAACCGCGCCGACCGACCGCCAAGGTTGGGCCAAGTTGTCCCAGAGGCTTTCCATCAAGGTGATCCATATCGCCGAAAGGGACACCCAGATTCCTAAGCTCGGGAAACGAGCAGGGGAGTTCGTCAATACCTGGTCGGTGGACGGGTTCATTTCGGAGGGGAGCCAGCCGGCCGAGCTCGGTTGGGGAACTCACGAACGGCGTCTTCCACCCGACGGGCGCCGCCATGGCTACGGCTCGGAATGCGCCATATATATGGAGCGGCCGGGTTTGACGACCCGGGTGAGGACCTGGACCCCTCTCGAGGGCCCTTTCCATGGCTTCCTCATCACCCACAACGAGGCGATCTCCATCGCCGACCACCTGACGGTCAAAAGGGCGGGCCGGGCCGTGTACCGGCCCACCGTTCATTACGCCTATCACCCCTGCGACGCGGCGGTGTCCTCGATGCACGAGCTGGCCGGCAAGAACTTCGTGACCCAACGTCGGAAGCGTCTCATCGTCGACGAGGTGGTCTCCGGCATCGATGAGCTGGGGGTCCTGGTCATGGGCCACGCCCAGGGGGCCTACTGGTACGGATCGCAGCTCTCCATCGACGAAGCTCGCCGGCTCGCCCCCTACAACAACGCGACCTCGCTCCAGGTGGTGGCGTCGGTCTTGTCTGGGATCGTTTGGGCGATCGAAAACCCCGAGGCCGGCATAGTGGAGGCGGACGACATGGACTTCCGTCGTAATCTCGAGATCTGCATGCCCTACTTGGGGCCGGTAGTCGGGAAATACACCGATTGGACCCCGCTAACCGGTCGGGAGACCTTGTTCCGCGAAGACCTCGATCGGACCGACCCCTGGCAGTTCCAGAATTTCAGGGTGGCCTGACGCCAGCCTGGCCTGACCGCAAGCCACACCGGTTTGCCGGTAGGTGGGCCCGCTCTATACTTCCTGGCCGTTCTTGATCCGGCGCCCCTGGCGTCGCGATCAGGGACGTCGAGGTTCACCGGCTCGTGGCCCGAGCCGAGAAGAACCGGCCACCGATCCTCGGCGGACCGGTTCGGCGCGCTGAAGCGCCCTACAAGTGATAGGCGGGGGCCCGGAGCCCTTCGCCAACAGGAGACGGATGCCCACTATCGAACAGCTCGTCCGCAAGGGCAGACAAGCCAAGACCAAGAAGACCAAGACCCCCGGTCTGGCGGGTTCGCCGCAGCGACGGGGCGTCTGCACACGGGTCTACACCGTCACCCCCAAGAAGCCCAACTCGGCGCTTCGCAAGGTGGCTCGCGTGCGTTTGTCGTCTCATATCGAGGTGACGGCTTACATCCCCGGAGAAGGCCACAACCTCCAAGAACACTCCATCGTCTTGGTCCGTGGTGGCCGAGTGAAGGATCTGCCCGGTGTTCGCTACAAGGTGATCCGGGGCACCCTCGACGCCGCCGGAGTCAAGGACCGCAAGCAGGCTCGCAGCCGCTACGGTGCCAAAAGGCCCTCCTGATGCGTCGCGCCCCCGCCCAGAAACGTCGCATCGACCCGGATCCGGTGTTTCGAAACGTCTTGGTCTCCCAGGTCATCAACAAGGTGCTCCTGGGCGGCAAGAAGGACACCGCCCGCAGCATCGTCTACGGAGCCCTCGAGCTGGTCGAACGCAAGGTCAGCCAGGACCCGGTGGTGATCCTCAAGCGAGCGGTCGACAACATCCGTCCCCACGTGGAGGTTCGGTCCCGGCGGGTAGGCGGGGCTTCTTATCAGGTTCCCGTGGAGGTTTCCCCGCGGCGGTCCGGCGCCCTGGCCATTCGCTGGCTGGTGACCATCGCCCGCAAGCGGAAGGAACCAGATATGACCCGGCGCCTGGCCGGCGAGATCCTTGACGCCGCCAACAACTCGGGAGCGGCGGTCAAAAAGCGGGAAGACATCCACAAGATGGCCGAGTCCAACAAGGCCTTCGCCCACTACCGCTGGTAGGCCACGGAGGACCGGGGCCGCGACGACAAGTTCATAGAGAGTCCACACCCTCGCTCCATTGGACCGAGGGGACATGAAGAGAAAGGCATCGTTTCCACGGAAACGAAGTTACGAAGTAGTACGAGAGATGAGCAACGGAGACAAGTCCGCGCTGTCACACCTGCGTCAGGTGCCGCTGAGCCGAACCCGCAACATCGGGATCATGGCTCATATCGACGCTGGCAAGACGACACTCACCGAGCGCATCCTCTACTACACCGGCAAGTCCTACAAGATGGGGGAAGTCCACGAAGGCGCCGCCATCATGGACTGGATGGAGCAGGAACAAGAGCGCGGCATCACGATCACGTCGGCGGCTACCACGTGCCGCTGGCACGACCATTTCATCAACATCATCGACACACCCGGCCACGTCGATTTCACGGTCGAGGTTGAGCGCAGCCTGAGGGTTCTCGACGGCGCCGTCGCCGTCTTCGACGGGGTCGCCGGCGTCGAGCCGCAGTCCGAGACCGTGTGGCGACAGGCCGACCGCTATCGGGTGCCTCGCATCTGCTTCATCAACAAGCTCGATCGAACCGGCGCCGATTTCTTCGCCGACCTGCGTTCCATCCGCGACCGGTTGGGGGCCCAACCCGTTGCCCTCCAGATCCCCATTGGGACCGAGGGCGACTTCACCGGAGTGGTCGATCTCATCGACATGAAGGCCCACATCTGGAAGGGCGACGACGGCAAGATTTGGGACACCGGGGAGATTCCCTCCGAGCTGGCTGAGCAGGCGGGCGAGTGGCGCCACAAGATGTTGGAATCGGTTGCCGAGGCCGACGAGAAGCTTCTTGAGAAGTACCTTGAGGACGTAGAGGTCTCACCCGACGAGGTGAGGGCCGCCATTCGAAAGGGTGTCATCGACCACCTCTTCGTGCCGGTCCTGTGCGGCAGCGCCTTTCGAAACAAGGGAGTCCAGCCTCTCCTCGATGCCATCATCGCCTACCTGCCCAGCCCCGCCGACCTCCCTCCGGTGCAGGGATTCAAGGTCGGGGACGAAACCGTCAGCCTTACTCGGCGAGCGGACGACGGCGAGCCGTTCACCGCGCTGGCTTTCAAGATCATGACGGACCCTCACGTCGGCAAGCTCACCTATTTCCGGGTCTACTCGGGCCATGTCTCCAAGGGCGACGCGGTCCTGAACATGACCAGCGGTAAGAAGGAGCGGTTGGGGCGCATCCTGCGGATGCACGCCAACCACCGCGATGACATCGACGATGTCTTCAGCGGCGACATCGTGGCGGCGGTCGGTCTCAAAGAGACCACCACCGGCGACACCATCGCCCACCCGAGCCACCCCATCGTGCTCGAATCCATGCAGTTCCCTGCCCCGGTCATCTCGGTGGCCATCGAGCCGAAGACCAAGTCGGACGACGAGAGGCTTTCGGACTCCCTCCACCGGCTTTCCGAGGAGGACCCCACCTTCTTGGTGCGGACCGACGACGAGACTGGGCAAACCATCATCTCGGGAATGGGAGAGCTGCACCTCGAGATCCTGGTGGATCGTCTGTTGCGCGAGTTCAAAGTGGTTGCCAACGTCGGCAAGCCCCAGGTGGCCTATCGGGAGACGATCAAGAAGGCCGTCCACAAGGTGGAGGGCCGCTATATCCGCCAATCGGGGGGCAAGGGCCAGTTCGGTCACGTGGTGATCGACCTCGAACCCACCGGACCCGGCGGCGGCTACGAGTTCGTGGACAAGATCCATGGAGGTCGCATACCCAAGGAGTTCATCCCCGCCGTCGATGAGGGAATCGAACAGGCCCTCGACGGCGGAATCCTGGCCGGCTATCCCCTCGTCGACGTGCGAGCCGTCCTGATCGACGGCTCCTACCACGAGGTCGACTCCTCGGAAATGGCCTTCAAGATCGCCGGATCGATGGCATTGAAGGACGCCGCTCGAAAGGCTGGCGTGAAACTGCTCGAACCGGTGATGGCGGTCGAGGTGGTCACACCCGAGGAATACATGGGCGACGTGATCGGCGACCTGTCCGCCCGGCGTGGCAAGATCGAGGAGATGAGCCAGCGAGGCGGAGCGCGGGTGGTGAAGGCATTGGTTCCCTTGGCGGAGATGTTTGGTTACGCCACTGATCTGCGTTCGCGTACCCAGGGCCGGGCCACCTACACGATGCAGTTCGATTCCTACCAAGACGTTCCCTCGTCGATCGCCGAAGAAATCGTCAGCACCAAGGTCTGAACAGAGAGAAAGCGGAGAAAGGAAACCTTCCCATGGCCAAGCAGAAGTTCGAGCGTTCCAAGCCCCACGTGAATGTGGGGACGATGGGTCACATCGACCATGGGAAGACCACCTTGACGGCGGCCATCACCAAGGTGCTGCACGACCGCAACCCCACCGTGGCCTTTACCGCCTTTGATCAGATCGACAAGGCTCCCGAGGAGCGGGAACGGGGAATCACCATCCAGATCGCCCATGTCGAGTACGAGACCGACCACCGCCACTACGCCCATGTCGACATGCCCGGCCACGCCGACTACATCAAGAACATGATCACCGGGGCCGCCCAGGTGGACGGGGCCATCTTGGTGGTCTCGGCCGCCGACGGCCCCATGCCCCAGACCCGAGAGCACGTCTTGTTGGCCCGCCAGGTCGGGGTGCCCTCGATCGTGGTGTTCTTGAACAAGGTCGACATGGTCGACGACCCCGAGCTCTTGGACCTAGTCGAGTTAGAGGTCAGAGACCTCTTGACCGAGTACGAGTTCCCCGGTGACGAGGTGCCGGTGGTGCGGGGCTCGGCCCTAAAGGCCCTGGCCGGGGACCCCGAGGGGGCCGCCCAGATCCTCGCCCTCATGGAGGCGGTCGACTCCTATGTGCCCGAACCGGTTCGAGAGACCGACAAACCCTTCCTCATGCCCATCGAAGACGTCTTCTCCATCACCGGTCGGGGGACGGTGGTGACCGGTCGGGTGGAGCAGGGGATGTTGCGGGTCAACGAGGAGGTGGAGATCGTCGGTCTTCATCCCACCCGCAAGTCGGTGGCGACGGGGGTGGAGATGTTCCGAAAGCTCTTGGACGAGGCCCGGGCCGGGGACAACGCCGGCATCTTGTTGCGGGGGGTGGGCAAAGAAGAGGTGGAACGGGGCCAGGTGCTGGCCAAACCCGGTTCGATCACCCCCCACACCAACTTCTTGGCCCAGGTCTACGTGCTCACCAAGGAGGAGGGAGGTCGCCAGAACCCCTTCTTTGCCGGTTACCGGCCCCAGTTCTACTTCCGGACCACCGACGTCACCGGGGCCATCACCTTGGCCGAGGGGACCCAGATGGTGATGCCGGGCGACAACACCGAGATGACCGTGGAGCTGATCGCCCCCATCGCCATGGACGAGGGCCTGCGCTTTGCCATTCGAGAGGGAGGCCGGACGGTGGGTGCCGGTCGGGTGACCAAGATCTTGAAGTAGGCGAAGGGCTCCGGGCCCCCGCCGGGAAGCAAGTCCCGTTCTAGACCCAATAGAACAAAACGAAAGAACAAGCAATGCCTTCTGACAAGAGACCACCCGTCACCCTTGCCTGCGAGCAGTGCAAGCGGCGGAATTACGTAACAACCAAGAACAAGAGCAACACCCGGGAGCGTCTCGAGCTCTCCAAGTACTGCCGCTTCTGTCGCGTCCACACCAAGCATCGCGAGACCCGCTGATCGTCGCGGCAGCGCCGCCTGCTCGGTGCTACCTTGCGAACGCGGGCTGGCGGACGGAGTGTGCGGGTCCGAGCAGAGAGACGGGTTCAGCGGAACCCGTCTCTCTGCGTTGAGGGCGAGCCTTGTCGATCGAAGCGCTCAAGGGTCGCAGCTACGGCCCGGGGCGGCTGGCCGTTAGCGCTTCGCTCGTCTCCGATTTCGTAACGGCCACCACCGATGCGGCCGACGGATTCACCCGGGAGGGACCCCCGGCGATGGCGGCGCTGGCCCTCTTCGCGGTCGCCCCTCGGCTACTTGCCGACCTGGGCTCGCGAGCGGTGATTCACGGCGAGCAGTCGTTTCATTGGCATCGGCCGTTCTCGCTAGGTTCGGAGCTGACCGTCGGCGGGCTGGTAACACGTGTTCGTGAACGGGGGGGGGTGTTCTACTTGACTTTCGAGATCGAAGCTGGCGCCGGCGACGGCGACGTTGTGGTGACCGGGTCGTCCTTGTTCCTTATCGGGGGAGACGCCTTTCCGTCCGGGGTCTCCGACGAGGCGACTGAATCGGCGGTTGACGACGCCGCTGAGGTGGAGATTCCGCGGTCGCTTCCAGTACCCGCCCCCGGAGAGGCTGTCCCACCGCTGCGGAAGTCGGTCAGCAGGGCGGGCCTCGTCAGGTACGCCGCCGCCACCCGTGACTGGAACCCGATTCATTGGGACCATGGCTCGGCCCGGGCGGCCGGGCTTCCCGGTGTGGTGACCCACGGGCTCTTGCTGGCGTCCTGGGTCTGCCAGGCGGTGCAACGCCATTACCGGCACCCCCAACCCCTGGCGGAGGCGTCGTTTCGTTTTCGCGCTCCGCTGCGACCCGCCGTCGCCGCTACGGTGGGGGGAAGCCGGGCGCCCGCCGGTGTATACAAAATGACTGTTGAGTCGCTGCACGGTATTCATGTCACCGCCACAGTTCGCCCCCGCAATGAGTAACCAACCGCCGACCGGTGGCGTCCAAGCAACGGACGAACGAGTCCTCATCGCTGCGGCCCAGGGGGGGGACACACAAGCGTTCGCCGAGTTGGCCGTCCGACATCAACACGAGGTGTTCACTTTGGCGTTGCGCCTGGTCGCCAATCGAGAGCTCGCCGCCGAGGTGGCGCAGGAATCGCTCATCAAGGCGTGGAGAGCATTGCCGCGCTTTCGCGGTGAGGCCGCCTTCGCCACTTGGCTGCACCGCATCACTGTGAATACCGCCTGGACCCTTCGACACCGGGCCCGGCGTCAGCAGCACGAGCCCATCGACGCTGCCTATGAACTGGCCGACCGAGACGAGCGGCGCCAGCCCGAACGCGTTGCCGAGATCGGAGAGCTGCGGAGTCGCCTGCGGGTGGCGCTCGCCAAGCTGCCGGCCAGTCTCCGATCGGTGGTGGTAATGAAAGACGTTTACGGCTGGTCCCACGCCGAAGTCGCCGACGCGCTTGGCATCAGTGTCACCGCGGCCAAGGTGCGACTGCACCGGGCCCACCGTCGCCTCCAAGAAGACCTGAAACAGGAGGTCGCATGAACCTTCGAACCCTCGACTGGCTCAAGTGCCGGCTGGCCGGCTGGGTGGCGACTCGTGCCGCCTGGGCCGGGGACCCGCTTCCCGACCGGGTCGCCCCCCACACCGGGCAATGCTTGACCTGCCAGGTTCGGCTGGCCCAGGTTCGTTTGCTCACCCGGACGCTCCAATCGATCAAGGATGAGGTCTACCCGGCTCCCAGCGGGTTGGTGGGCGACGTCATTGCCAGACTCGAAGAACCAGTTCCGGCTCCGGTGCCCGTTGGGAGACTCGGAACGCTTTCCCGAAGGAACCTGGCACCGGCCTTGATGGCCGCCACGGCGGCGGCAGCGGTGGTTTTGATCGCCCGGAGGCGAGCCGCCGCCTGATGACCTCGATCCATCCGAGGTTTACACTGAGGTAGCAGGGTTCGTATAATCAACACCCCGTCCAGGACCCCAAAGGGGTGTAGCTCTAACTGGCTAGAGCGCCGGTCTCCAAAACCGGAGGATGGGGGTTCGAATCCCTCCACCCCTGCTGGATCGAGAATGCCGAAAGACACGCTGAGGACCGAGAAGCCATGAACCGAGAGATGCGCCGCCTGGCCGAGCGCGAGGAGCGGCGCCAGAAGGAAGCGGGCGGCCCAGCGCCGCGTCGACGCGCCCTGGGAGGGGCTCGCCCACCGGGGTCACCCGAGCGACCGACCCTCTGGCAACGGCTGCGGCAATTTCTGCGCGAGGTTCGTACCGAGCTGCAACGGGTGTCGTGGCCCAGCCGCCAGCAGATGATCGCGTTCGTATCAGTCACGCTCATCACCTCGATCGCCCTCACTCTGGTGGTATTCGGCTTCGATATCGTCATGAAGAACCTCGTCTTGCTCTTGGTGGATCGGACGCTGGCCTCGTGATCCCAGCCGCCCCCGAGGACATCCTCACCGAGCCAGAACCGGCCGCACCGCCGAGTCCGTTCGACTTGCCGGGCGACTGGTACGTGATCCACTCTTACTCGGGCTACGAAAACAAGGTGAAGGCCAACCTGGAGACGCGCATCCACTCCATGCACATGGAGGATCGCATCTTCGAGGTCGTCATCCCCATGGAAGACGTCGTGGAGATCAAAGGTGGCCGCAAAGTCACCGTACCCCGCAAGGTGTTCCCAGGCTACATCCTTGTTCGGATATCCCTCGACGACGATTCCTGGTACGCCGTCCGCAACACCCCCGGGGTGACCGGTTTCGTGGGTGGGTCGAACAAGCCGACTCCGCTGTCGCGCCGGGAAGTGGAACGCTTCCTTGGCGTACGCAAGGAGGAAGAGAAGAAGGCTCCCCGGTTCAAACCGGGCTGGGAGGTGGGCGAAACCGTCCGGGTCGTCACCGGACCGTTTGCCGACTTCCCCGGCGTCATCGAGGACATCAATCTCGACCAGTCCAAGGTCAAGGTTCTGGTCAATATCTTCGGTCGCGACACACCGGTCGAGGTCGGATTCGAAGACATCCAGAAGAACTAGTCGAAAAACACCGGGCCGTTCACCCTGAGAGGATCTGATCATGGGTCGCAAGAAACTCGTCACGACATTGAAGTTGCAGCTGCCGGCCGGCCAGGCCACTCCCGCCCCACCGGTCGGTACGGCGCTCGGACCCCACGGGATCAACCTCATGGAGTTCGTCAAGCAGTACAACGACATAACCGGTTCGCAGCGGGGAACAATCATCCCCGTCGAGATCTCGATCTATGAGGACCGTAGCTTCACCTTCGTGACCAAGACACCGCCGGCGGCGGCGATGCTTCGCCAGGCCGCTCGAGTTGAGAAAGGGTCGGGGGTGCCACACAAGGTGAAGGTCGGTTCGGTCAGCAAGGCGCAAGTCAAGGAGATCGCTCGGGTCAAGCTGCCCGACCTCAACGCCAACGACATTGAAGCTGCCATGAAGATCGTCGAGGGAACCGCCCGTTCGATGGGCATCACGGTGGAGTGAGACGATCGGTCCGGCGAAGGACTCCGGGCCCGCCACAAGACGGCGAAGGGCTCCGGGCCCCCTGAAGACACCTTCCGATGGGAGAGAAGGGCGAATGGCCCTCTCGAATGAACCAAGGAGTAGAAGATGAAACACGGAAAGAAATATGTCGAGGCGTCCAAGCGCTACGACAAGCAGATCCCCTATCCCCCCCGCCAGGCCCTCGAGTTGGTGAAATCGGGCGCGACCGCCAAATTCGATGAGACCGTCGAAGTGGTGTACGGGCTGGGAATCGATCCCCGCAAGGCCGATCAGCTCGTCCGTGGCACCGTCTCTTTGCCCCACGGCACCGGCAAGACGGTGAGGGTGGCCGTCTTCGCCCAGGCCGACAAGGCCCGGGAGGCACAGGAGGCGGGCGCAGACGTGGTCGGCGGGAAGGAGCTGGTGGAGGCAATCGCCGCCGGCCGCGAGCTCGACTTCGACCTCGCCATCGCCTCGCCGGACATGATGGCCGAGGTCGGAAAACTCGGCCGTATCCTCGGCCCCCGCGGTCTGATGCCTAACCCCAAAGCGGGGACCGTGACCCCTGACGTCGCCAAAGCGGTGACCGAGTTCAAGGGGGGACGGATCGAATACCGCAACGATCGCTTCGGCAACATAGCCGCCCCGGTCGGGAAGGCATCCTTCGAGGTCGACCAGTTGCTGGCCAACCTGGCCGCACTCACCGCCGAGATCGTGCGGGTAAGACCGGCTGCCGCCAAGGGTCGCTACGTCCAAAAGATGGCGATCTCCTCGACGATGGGCCCAGGCGTGAAGATCGACGTAGGGAAAGTCGAGGAGCTGGCCGCCCTTGCCCATTGACCCCTTGGGGTGAGACGAGGGGGGGGTCCCCGGGTCCGCGGCCCGGGTGGAGGCTCGGCTGCCAGGTCTGCCGTCGTAGCGAGCCCGTTTCTTGGTCCTGCAGGGTAGGGGCTGCGGGACCTGAGCCAGCTACGACCTACCACCCTCTGACCGGGTCTGGGGCGGGGGCGGTCAGATGCCCGCCCGATACGTCCGGAGACCCCCTGTTCTCGTTACGGTGAGTGTCGCGCCGGTTGCTCAGAAAGTCCAGGGTGAGATTTCCAGATTGGTTTGGAGATTTCCGCGCTTTCTCGATACCCTGGCTGCCGACAATTCTCATCGGCCCCAGACCGCTGGTGTCCCAGACCCAATCGGGGTTGACCCGGCCAGCGCAGGTCGCTCGCGGTGTTCCGCACCTTCGTGAGCCCCTGGCTTGTGGCCGAGGGGCTATTTTCGTTAGAGGACTCAGGAGGTGTGATGCCACGACCTGAAAAGGTGCAGGCGGTGTCGGATATCAAGGCGGGCCTGGAGGCAGCTCAGGCCACGTTCCTCACCGAGTACCGGGGCATGACGGTGGCCCAGCTTCAGAAGCTCCGTCGGAGCCTGCGCCAAGCCGGTGCCGAGTACAAGGTGGTCAAAATGAGCCTCGCTCGGCGGGCGGCCGACGAGCTCGGTTTGGGCGTCTTGGCCGAGCTCTTGGCTGGACCGACCGGTCTGGCCTTTGCCAACGGCGATCCGGTCGCCGCTGCCAAGGTGTTGCGCGACCTCGCCAAGGAAAACGACAAGCTGGTGGTGAAGGGTGGGGTCATGGGGGGGGCGCCGTTGACGGCGGCCGAGATCACCCGCCTCGCCGACGTGGAACCCCGCGAGGTGCTGCTGGCGAACCTGGCCGGCGCCGCCCAGGCCCCACTCGCCAAGCTGGCCGGGCTGGTGCTGGCCCTGCCTCGCAACGCCGCCTCGGTCCTTGCCCAACTTCGAGACAAGAAGGAAGCGGCCTAGTGCACCGTCTGGTCAATAATCGTGGGGTCTCGTCGGCCCACGACGCCCCTGGCGGCGTCCTCCTCCTCGACGCAGCGCATGGGCTGCGCCTTCGTCGTGCGTCCTGGCCAGGAACGCCGTGGCCTCGCCGATACCCTCACGCTATTTCCCAGACAGAGCACTAGCCGGTTTATCCAGGAGGAAACACATGGCCAAGATGTCCACCCCCGACCTGCTCACCGTGTTTGAAGAGATGAGTCTGCTCGAGTTGAAGGACTTCGTCGATGCATTCCAAGACCGCTTCGGCGTTACCGCTGCCGCTCCGATGGCAATGGGCATGATGGCGGCGGCGGGTGGCGGCGCCGTCGCTGCTCCCGTCGAAGAGGAGCAGGACGATTTCACCGTGATGCTGCTCGAGGCGGGAGCCGAGAAGATCAAGGTGATCAAGGAAGTGCGGACGCTCACCAGTCTCGGCCTCAAGGAAGCCAAGGACCTGGTCGACGGTGCCCCCAAACCGGTTTTGGAGCACGTCGACAAGGCCGTCGCCAACAAGGCGAAGGCTCAACTGGAGGGCGCCGGCGCCAAGGTGGAGCTGAAGTAGAGGTCGCGACTCCACTACCCCAGCCGCGCCGCCTCCCGCTGCCGAAGGGCCACACGCACGTCGAGGAGCTCGAGTTTTTGCGGCAGGGTCATGGTCCCTTGGGGGACGGGGTGGTCGGCGAAGAAGGCCTTCGCCTCGGCGGCGAGGTCCGGTTGGGACAGGTAGGGAACTCCGATGAGCACCGCTCGCACCATCGTTGTGGGGATTCGCTCGACGAGACGATCCCAGTTGTCGGTCAACAAACCCCAGGCCTGGCGGCTGACCTTCCGGTTGGCGAGGAGGCGGGCGATGGTGATGGCGCCGTCTTGCGAACGGATGGTCCCGTCGAGAGCCGCTTCGAAGGTGCGAGCGGCCAGGGTCGGGTCGGGAAAGTCGGCGAGCCCGGCAAGGAAGCGGCGTTCCTCTTGGGGGTTGACGGCGCGGCGATAGCGAGACGCGTAACCCTCGTACTGACCCGCACCGCCGTTGGCGGCGTTGATGGCGAGAACCGCCGCCACCACCTCGGGGTCGACAGACTTGGCGTCGTCCATCACCCGACCGGCCAGCTCGGCGGCCTTGGCGACGGTCGCACCGGCTCCGGCGAACGTTCCCAACGCCACCAGGAACCGACCTCGCAGGCGGCGGGTGAGATCGGATTCGGCAGGTCCGGGCTCCCAACCCAGGCGTTCGGCGGTGGGGAGACACAACGTCCGGATCCGCTCTTGCAGACGCGCCAGTACGCCGGCATCGGCCACGCGGGTGAGCTCGTCGAGGGAACGCAGGAGGAGCTGCCAGATGTAGTACTCGGTCTCGTCCCGGTAGGACTCGGCGATGCGGAGATAGGAGGGAGCGTCGAACCGGCCGGCCAGGGTGAAGGCCCAAGCGTCGTCGAGCAGCGCGAACCGTTCGAGCGGTTCGAGCCGAGCCGGCTTCGCCAGGAGCAACTCGAGGCGGTGCGTCGGGTACGCCACCCGGTAGAACCCACTCCCGCCGCCGTTGATGATTGCCTCCGGACCGGCGGCGACCTCGTGACTGGTTGAGTCGAGCAACAGCTGGCGTCGTCGGGAGCCCTCGCGGATGACCAAAGGAACCTGCCAGGTCGACGGGTCGATGGTCGGGAGGAGGGTGAATCTGGCCTGGGTCAACCTGATGCCGCTGGCGACCTCCGATACCGTGACCTGGGGGTAGCCGCCCTGGAGGATGAAGGTGTTCATGATCTCGGCGACTGGCTGGCCGGCCACCTCCTCCAAGGCCAACCAGAGGTCGGCCGTCTCGGTGTTGGAATAGCTGTGGCGCTTCAAGTAGAGCCGGATCCCGTCGCGGAAGACCCCTTCGCCGAGGTACTGCTCGAGCATCCGCAGCACCGCCGAGCCCTTGCCGTAGGTGAGGGCGTCGAACATCTCGGTTGCCTCCGCCGGCGAGCGCACCTCGAACTCGACCGGGCGGGTGGCAGCCAGCGCGTCGACGTCCATCGAGTCGCTCTTCTCGGCGCCCGGTTCGGCGGCGAAGGCCAGCCAACGCTGCCATTCGGGCCGGTAGTCGTCGGCGCACTTCATCTCCATGAAGGAAGCGAACGCTTCGTTGAGCCAGACTCCGTTCCACCATTTCATCGTCACGAGGTCGCCGAACCACATGTGGGCCAGCTCGTGGGCGATGACGTCGGCGACCCTCGCCAACTCCACCTGCGTGGCCACCTCCGGATCGATCAGCAGCGCCGACTCCCGGAACACGATGCATCCCAGGTTCTCCATGGCCCCGAAGGCGAAATCGGGAACGGCGACGAAGTCGCACTTGTCGCCCGGATAAGGAATGCCGTAGTACTCCTCGAACCAGCGCAGTGCGAACGATCCAACGTCCAACGAGAACTCGGTGAGATGCGATTTGCCCTTTGGTGCGATGATCCGCAGGGGGACACCGTCGACGTCGACAGGGGTCGTGGCTTCGAATGGTCCCACCAGGAAGGCGACCACGTAGGTCGACATCACCATCGTGTCGGCGAAGCGCACCTCGACCTTCTTGCCGTCCAGAGGTCGCCGCGATACCTCGGCGGCGTTGGAGACCACGAAGAGGTCATCGTCGACGACCATGGTCACCGCGAATACCGCTTTCAGGTCGGGCTCGTCCCAGCATGGAAACGCCTTGCGGGCATCGGTGGCCTCGAACTGCGACACGGCTATCACATGACGTTGCCCGTCCGTGTCGGTGAAATGCGAGC
>Ga0209341_10000580_pt1 | contig 37754 bp, 40 predicted proteins | sample RifCSP13_2_FD_184020 | JGI IMG/M metagenome (GOLD analysis project Ga0209341, IMG submission 184020) | Soil microbial communities from Rifle, Colorado - Rifle CSP2_sed 13_2 (SPAdes) (version 2) | ecosystem: Environmental > Terrestrial > Deep subsurface > Rock core/Sediment | place: Rifle...
GAAACCCCAAGGACTAGAGGCTGCACCGAACCCGGGGGGACTCGCTATGTGCTGTTCTTCATCGAAATCGGGACGCGCAGGATCCGAGTAGCCGGGGCAACGAGAAACCCAGACTCCGCGTGGGTAACCCAGCAGGCGAGGAACCTTGCCTCTAGTCTTGATGATCGCGAGGCGCCGGTACGGTTCCTGATTCACGACCGAGACTCGAAGTTCCCGGGTTCATTCGATGAGGTGTTCGCGACCGAGGACGTTGAGGTCATTCTCACGCCGATTCGGGCTCCGAGTGCAAACCCGTTCGCCGAGCGCTGGGTGCGTAGTGTTCGCCGGGAACTCCTTGACTGGACACTCGTGCTCGGCCGTCGGCACCTCAATCGCCTGCTCCAGGCGTACGTTGAGCACTACAACTCCCACCGTGCCCATCGCGGGATCGATCTCGCCGCGCCGGACGTGCTTGGGCGCGATCCTTCACCGGTTCATCCCAAGGAGATCCACCGAAGGGAGCTGCTCGACGGCCTCATCCACGAGTACCACGGGCTGCGGCGTGACGACACGGAGCTTCCGACCCCTTCAGGCTCGACGAATCAAGGATTCGGGAAGCATCACGCAGACCTAGCGACCGGATCTTCAAGTAGACGCCGAGGAAGACGGCAAAGGAGGGCCGCAGGACGAGAGAGCGGGCGAGGGGAATCGGACCCCCGTCTCAAGCTTGGGAAGCTTGCGTTCTACCATTGAACCACGCCCGCACAGCCGGGCCGCAGCCCGGCGGTCAAGTCTAGCGGCCCCGACCTGCTAGCGTTCGTCACCTGATGACCGAGGTAGCAGATCTGTGGCCCCGGCTGCTGTCGCGGATCGCCGCCGGCGAGGCGCTCTCGGCGGACGAGAGCGCAGAGGCGATGCGCACGATCATGCGTGGGGACGCCACCCAGGGGCAGATCGGAGGGTTCCTCATGGCTCTTCGGACGAGGGGTGAGACCGTGGACGAGCTCGACGGGCTCGCGCGCACGGCCCTCGAGTTCGCGAACGCGGTCGACGCGCCGGGTGCCGTGATCGACACCTGCGGAACCGGAGGGGACCGGGCGGGCACGTTCAACATCTCGACGCTAGCCGCGCTCGTGGCCGCCGGAGCCGGCGTCACGGTGGCCAAGCACGGGAACCGAGCGGCCTCCTCGCACTGCGGCTCGGCCGACCTACTCGAGGCCCTCGGCGTGAAGATCGACCTCGGGCCCGAGGGGGTCACGACTTGCTTGCGGGAGGCCGGGATCGGCTTCATGTTCGCCCCGGTGTTTCATCCGGCCGCCGCCCACGCCGCCCCCGTCCGGCGAGAGCTTCGTATCCCGACCGTCTTCAACTTCCTCGGCCCGCTCACGAATCCGGCTCGCCCAGCAGCCCAGGTGGTCGGCGTGTCGGACCCGAGGATGCTTCCCCTCGTCGCCGAGGTGCTCGCCCGCCGCGGCGTCCGGGCCAAGGTCTTCCGAGGGCAGGACGGCCTGGATGAGCTCACCACAACCGCGATGTCGGTCGTGCTCGAGGTTCGCGACGGGGTCGTGCACGAGGGAACCCTCGACCCCTCGGAGGTCGGGCTCGAGCGCGCGAGCGCGGAGGACCTGAGAGGAGGCGACGTGGAGGACAATGTCTCGATCGCCCGGGCGGTGCTCGCCGGCGAGAGCGGGGCTCATCGCGACGTCGTGCTGCTTAACGGCGCGGCCGCGCTCCAGGTCGCCGGGCGAGCCTCGACCGTCGAGGAGGGCGTGGCGCTAGCGGCCGAAACGATCGACTCGGGAGCTGCGGGGAAGGCGCTCGACAGATGGGTCGCCGTGTCCTCGGCCGTCGCGTGAGCGTCAGGACGCCCCGATCCGCAACCCGATACCATCCCCGCGATGATCCTCTCGGACCGCTCCATCCACGAAGAGATCGCGGCCGGGCGCATCGTCATCGACCCGTTCGACGATTCCTGCGTGCAGCCGTCCTCGATCGATCTCCACGTCGACCGCGCATTCCGTGTGTTCCGAAACAGCCTGTATCCGTTCATCGATGTGAAGCGGGAGATGCGCGATCTGACCGAGCTCGTCGAGGTCACCGACGAGGAGCCCTTCATCCTGCATCCGGGTGAGTTCGTGCTCGGCTCTACGCTCGAGCGGGTCGCGATCCCCGACGATATCGTCGCCCGTCTCGAGGGCAAGTCCTCCCTCGGCCGGCTCGGACTGTTGATCCACTCGACGGCGGGCTACGTGGATCCCGGCTGGGACGGCTACCTCACCCTGGAGCTCTCTAACGTGGCGAACCTGCCGATAACGATCTACCCAGGGATGAAGATCGGGCAGATCTCGTTCTTCCGGCTCACCAGCGCGGCCGACGTGCCGTACGGCGCGAAGGGCAAGTACCAGGGCCAGCGCGGGCCGACTGCTAGCCGCTTCTTCGAGGAGTTCGGGGGCCGGTCCTAGGCCGTCTCGCCCGGACGGAGCTTGGCGAGCGCCTTCTTGGCGGCGTCGACGACCTCGGGAACGGGGTCACCCAGGAAGCTCTTGCGCACTACGTCGATCGCCCGCTGGTCGCCCAGATCGCCGAGTAGCTCCAGCGAGCGGATCCGCACCCGCTCGTCGGGGTCGGAGAGCGTGCCGACGATCGCGTCGACAGCGCGAGGGCCGCCGATCGCGCCTACGGCCTCCGCCGCCCGCAGCCGCTGCTGGGGATCCATGGAGGCCATGTTCTCCAGGAAGCGGTCCATGCCTGCGAGGCGCTCGAGGAGGCTTCCGACGATCGGCCGGATCTCGGAGGTGCTGTGCAGGAGGACGTCGACGAGAAGCTCGACGGCCGAGCCGCCCATCTTCGTCAGGAGGTCGGTGGCCTGCTGGCGAAGCGCCGGCGAGGCGAGCACGCCCGCGAGGCGCTTGGCGACGGCGGGCGAGCTCCACCGCGTGAGGACCTCGCTTGCGGTCTCCTTCACGCTGGGCTCTGGGTCGTTCAGCGCGGCCACGAGGAATCCGAGCACCTGCTCGTCGTCGATCACGCCCAGCGCGCGGACCGCTCCGATGCGCACTTCGGGGTCGGGGTCGTTCAGGGAACGCCCGAGGGCCTGGACGGCCTCGGCGGCCCGGGCCGACCCGAGCGCCCCGGTAGCAGCCTGGCGGACGGAGGCGACGGGATCCTGCAGCGCCACCACCAGCGCCTGTACGCACTGCGCGGTGGCGGCGCGCCCCGCGATCTCGGCTGCGAGGACCCGCTCGCTAGGGTCGATCGCCTGCAGGTGCTGGAGCGCAAGCGTCGCCAGCTTCTGCCTGTCGCTCTTCTCCATGATGCCCATGAGCCCGTCGCGTTCGACGGGCGGGCAGCTCGCCAGAGCCGACCACACGAGCGCGAGATCCTCTTCGGGGAACCCTGCGACGTGACGAAGCGCGGCCTGGCGAACCCCCTCGTCGAGATCCGAGACGGCGCGCATGAGCAGATCGGTAGCCTCGCGGCCGATGCTCTCGGGCAGGATCGCGACCGCGGTGGCACGGACCATCGGGTCGGGGTCCTGGAGCGCTTGGCCGAGGGCGGTGATCCGCTGGTCCGCACCGGCGGCCCCGAGCACGCGGACCGCGGACGCCCGGACCATCGGCGAGGAATCGGAGCCGAGGATGCCGCGGGCGACGTCGTTGGAAGACGGGTCGCCGGAGTTACCGAAGACCTCGAGGACGGCCATCCGCACCGCTTCAGAGGGATCCGAGAGGCTCTGGCGAAGGTGCGGGAGCGCGTTGCGTCCCGCCACCTGCCAAAGGAGCTGGATCGCCTCGTGGCGACGCGACGGTTCGACCCCCGCTAGGGAGTTGACCAGGACCTCGGTATCGACCGGGAAGGCCGAGAGCGCGGCTGCGAACGGTGCGCGCGCCTCGCCGGACGCTGCGGCGCCCTGGTCGAGGATCTCGGGCGCGACCTCTGCAAGGCGGTGCATCTCGGCGATCTGGGCCGCGAGAGGCGTGAGGTCCGGATCGCCGCTCCGGAGAGCCTCGCGAGCCCACTCCGTGAGCGTCCCCCGGTCGGTCTCGTTGAGGGCTGCGATCGCGCGGTCCCGAACCACCGGCTCGGGGTCCTGGAGTGCCCGCACGAGGCCGGTGATCATCTCCGTCTGCACGGCCTGGTGGACGGCGACCTCGCCGGCGTCGGGCTGCTGCTGGAAGCTCGCCGTGGAGCGTTCCAGCTCCTCGAGCCGGGCGACCGCCGCCTGCGCCGCGTCGCGGATCTCCTGGATCGGGTCGGCGTCCAGCGCCGTCACCGCTCGGAGCGACTGGGTGGTTCCGTCCGCAGCGAGGAGCCGCACGGCGCCGAGCCTGCGGTCGTCGGGAACGGTCGTGTGCTCGACCAGCCGCTGCACACCGATCGCGCGCGCGAGCTCGGAGAGAGGCTCTCGCTCCTCGGCGGTTGGAGCTGACTCGAGGCTCGCGATGCCGTTGAGGATCGACGACAGGTCCTCATCGGAGAGTCCACCGCTCGATCCGACGATCTGGGGGAGCGTGCGGAGCACGGCGCTCTGGGTCGTCGGCCAACGCCTCGCGCCGGCCAGCGGGGCGAGCGCGGCCAGTCCGTGCGATCCACGCGCCGCTACGAGACCGACCGCGGCGGCGCGCACGTCGTCGGCGGGGTCCTGCAGAGCCTGCTGGACGAGGCGTTCCTCTACGTGGTCTGCGCGGGAGACGAGCACCTCGAGCGCAAGGCGACGGATCTCGGGGTCCGGGTCGAGGAGGAGGGCGGAGGCGGGGGCTACGTCGAGCTCTGACAGTCCCCGGTCCGAAAGCGCAGAAAGGGCGGCGCGCCGCTCCTCGACGTCCGAGGACGTGAGCGACGGTTCCGCGGGTGCACCCTTAGCCTCCACGGGTGCCGCCTGCGGTTCCCCTGATCCAAGCGGTGCGACCTGCTCCGCGGCGGGTGCCATGAGGTTCGGCCCGCTCGGCTCAGCCTCTGTCTGCTCGGGAAGCTCGACCACGTCGGGCGCCTCGGCCGAGGCGTCGCTCGAGACGACGCCCGCCTCGGCGATCTCGCTCGCAGCCTCCACCGTCTCTGCCACCGGGGTCTCGGCTGCGGCCTCGGGCGTCCAGGCGACCTCGGTCGCCTGCTCGTCGGCTGGGGGTGGTGTCGCCCAGACGGACTCGGCCGGCGCCTCGGCCGTGGCGACCGCGCCCTCCCCCGCCTCGATCGCATCCTGACGCTCCGCGAGCGCCTTCAGGCTCCGGTACCAGTCCGACTCGTACGCCTCGACGTCATCATCCGCCGCGGAGCCGCCGAGCCCGGTGGGCTGCTTGTCCGCCACGTGCTACTCCTCCGACGGCCGGATCAGCGGCTGTTCGCGCGGATGACGTCCTGGTCGGGATCGTGTCCGTTGCCCACGATCTGGCCCGGCGTGATGCCCATCTGAACCGCAGCCATCGCCGCCTGAGTTCTGTTCGTGACGCCGAGCTTACGGAAGATGGCGGCGAGGTGAGCCTTGACGGTCTTCTCGGACAGGTAGAGCTTCCCGGCGATGTCCCGGTTGCTGCGGCCCTCGGCGAGCAGGGTGAGGATGTCCATCTCCCGCTCGGTGAGGCTGAACTCGGTGCGGCGCGGGGTCTCGGCCGCCCGCTCCTGGTCCTCGCTCTCGAACAGGTTCTGGATCGCGCGAGGCGAGAGAACGTTACCGCTACCGGAGAGCGCGACGCGGATCGCCTGGCCGAGATCCTCGGGGGTGGAGTCCTTGAGCAGGTACCCTGCGGCTCCTTCGGCCAGCGCGCGTTTCACGTACGGACCGTGCTCGTACGTGGAGAGCATGATCACGGGTACGTCTGCCCACCGCTCCTTGATCGTGCGGAGCAGGTCGAGTCCGTCGAACTCCGGCATCCGAACGTCCACGAGCGCGACGTCGACTCCGTTCGAATCCATGAACTGGAGCGCTTCAGCGGCACTCCCGGCCTCAACCACGTCGGCATCCGAGAACCCTTCCTTGACGACGTAGGCGAGGCCCCGACGCACCAGCGCGTGGTCGTCGACGATCAGGATCTTCATGTCGTTGCTCCTTCGCCTCGGACGGGCAGCCATGCGACCACCCGTGTCCCGTTCCCCACGGACGACTCGATGTCGAGCGTCCCGTTCACTTCCGCGATGCGTCGGCGCATCAGTTCTAGGCCCAGGTGGCCCATCTTGGCCGTGGCCGGGTCGAACCCTGCGCCGGAATCCTCGATCGAAAGGCGCACTCCGTCGGCCCCAACCGACACCATCACGACGACGTTCGCGCTGGCCGAGTGCTTCGCCGCGTTCGCGAGCCCCTCCCGCAGAACCGTGTAGGCGGCCGCCCTGATCTCCCCCGGCGCGACGCCTAGGTCTCCGTCTATCTCCGCGGTCGCTCGCAGCCTCCATCGCGCCGCCACCTGCTCGATGTACTCCGACAGCGGCTGATCGTCCGCCGGCGCGGTGTCCGCCTCGGACAGGTCGAACAGCATCCCCCGGAGCTCGCCGAGGCTTCGCCTGATCTCCTGCTCGGCGGCGTGGACCGAGGCCACCGCGCCCTCGGGGTCGTGGTCCATGCGGCGTCGGAGCATCTGGACCTCGATCACCGCGGACGTGACCGCCTGCACCAGGCCATCGTGGATCTCGGCGGCCCATCGCGTGCGCTCCTGCAGCATCAGCGCGTCGACGGCGCGGTGTCGCCACTCGAGAGCCGTGCGACCGGCGGCGATCAGGTTCCCGACCAGGCGCATGAGCTCGCCGGAGGGCGGTGGACCCCCGGCGCGGCCGGCCAAAACGACAACGGCAGGGCTGTCGTCCTCGCGGAACGTGGCGCCCGCGAGCTGGGTGCGTGCGCCCAGCACGATGCCGAGTTGTCGAGCCGTGCCGTTCTCGACGACCGCGGGAAGCTCCTGGAAGCCCGAGCGGATCTCGGGCGGGATCCTGCGTGGCCAGTCGCCATCGGGCGACGCGGCGACGGCGACGTCGGCCCCCCGCTCCCGCAGGAGGTAGACCTCGTCGGCGCCGAGAGCGCCACGGACCGCATCCAGCAGGTCCGGAAGCGCCGCGGCCGGCACCGACAGCACGTCGCGGAGTGCTCCGGCGACACGTTCGAGGACCGCGAGCTCGCTGTCGGCGGCGGCGCTATCGGAAGGTCGGACCTCATCGCGGAGCGGGAGGTCGGTCGACCTCCCCATCAGCGCGTCGATCAGCGCGGTGCCGAGTCGGTCCAGCTCCTCGGCCGCCGTGACCAGCGACTCGGGTGTGAGGCGCCCGAACACGGTGCCGTCGGGAAGGCGAGCGGCGATCCATCCTTCCGCGCGGCCCTCGAGGACGTCCTCGAGGCGCGCGGGCACAGGCCCGCTGCCGGGGGAGACCCACCACGCAGACCGCCGCCGCCCTTCGTCGGTCGCGAGGACGCCGACGGCGGAAAGGCGAAGGCGTTCGGCGACTCGCCGGCAGCCTTCGCCGGCGGCCTCCGTGCCCGCTCGCGTGTCGAGATCGTGCATCCTCGCCTTCCGTCCTTGGACTTTAGGCCGGGTGGACTTTCGGTCTAGTGCTTGTTTCGGTCGAGATTGCCGTCCCCTTGAACCGGGGACCGGAAACCACGTGCCTGGCTCGCATCCGGAGCGGACGCGGGATCTCTCGCCGCCGTTTCCCAGAGGATGGCGCCGTCGAGCCGTACTCCGAAGGTCCTAGCGGGCAGGGCCGGGTGCCGTGCTCGTCGCGCGCGACGCTGTTGAAACCCTTGACAGTCACAGGCTCAAGCTTTATTCTGTGCACTGACTCACGAAAGGCGAGCAAGGGGGCTATCCATGGCGCGCGCGGTGGGCATCGATCTCGGGACGACCAACTCGGTGGTGTCGGTACTCGAGGCAGGGGAACCAGTCGTGGTTCCGAACGCCGAAGGGGCCCGAACCAGCCCTTCGGTCGTCGGGTTCTCCAAGAACGGCGAGATCCTGGTCGGCGAGGTCGCCAAGCGTCAGGCCATCACCAACCCGGATCGGACGGTGCGCTCCGTCAAGCGCCAGATGGGTAACAAGGACTGGCACGTCGAGATCGACGGCAAGAGGTGGACGCCGCAGGAGATCTCCGCGCAGATCCTCACGAAGCTGAAGCGCGACGCCGAGGCCTATCTCGGCGACTCGGTCACACAAGCCGTGGTCACCGTGCCCGCCTACTTCGACGACGCGCAGCGCCAGGCGACGAAGGAGGCGGGGGAGATCGCGGGGCTGGAGGTCCTCCGGATCATCAACGAGCCGACGGCGGCATCGCTCGCCTACGGCCTCGACAAGCAGCACGACCAGACGATCCTCGTGTTCGATCTCGGCGGTGGCACGTTCGACGTGTCGTTGCTCGAGATCGGCGAGGGCGTCTTCGAGGTGAAGGCGACCCACGGCGACACGCAGCTCGGCGGGGACGACTGGGACCAGCGCGTGATCGACTGGATGGTCAAGGAGTTCAAGAACGCCTACGGCGTCGACCTGTCGAACGACCGGATGGCGCTCCAGCGTCTCAAGGAGGCGGCGGAGAAGGCGAAGATCGAGCTCTCGCAGGTGAGCGAGGCATCCATCAACCTTCCGTTCGTGACGGCTACGGCCGAGGGACCTCTCCACCTGGAGACGAAGCTAACCCGCGCGGAGTTCGAGCGCATGACCGAGGATCTCGTCGAGCGCTGCAGGGGCCCGTTCGAGCAGGCCGTCCGCGACTGGGGCAAGGACGTCGCCGCTATCGACCACGTGATCCTGGTCGGCGGGGCCACGCGGATGCCGATGATCCAGGACCTCATTCGCAAGCTCACGGGCGGGAAGGATCCGCACAAGGGAGTGAACCCCGACGAGGTAGTTGCGGTCGGCGCGTCGATCCAGGCCGGTGTCCTGAAGGGCGACGTCAAGGACATCCTGCTCCTCGACGTCACGCCCCTATCTCTCGGGGTGGAGACCAAGGGCGGCATCTTCACGAAGCTGATCGAGCGAAACACGACGATCCCGTCCCGGAAGTCCGAGATCTTCACGACCGCGGACGACAACCAGACCCAAGTCGAGATCCACGTCCTCCAAGGCGAGGCCGAGACGGTGTTCTCTCCCGGGGTGAAGTCGCTCGGGCGGTTCCATCTCATGGGCATCCCACCGGCACCGCGCGGGATGCCGCAGATCGAAGTCGCCTTCGACATCGACGCGAACGGCATCGTCAACGTCTCCGCGAAGGACCTGGCCACCGGCAAGGAGCAGCAGATGACGATCACCGGCGGCACGGCGCTCTCTCGGGAGGATGTAGACCGTATGGTCGCCGATGCGGAGAAGTTCGCGGAGGAGGATCGGAAGCGAAGGGAGGCGGCCGAGGTCCGCAACGACGCCGACCAGGTCGTCTACCAGGTCGACAAGTTCCTTCAGGAGTCGGGCGACAAGGTGCCCGAGCCCGACCGCGAGGAGCTGAAGCGGACGAGCGAGGAGCTGAAGGAGACGCTCAAGGGCGAGGACGTGGACAAGATCAGGTCGGCCACCGACGCCGCCATGCAGGTGTTCCAGCGCGTCGGCCAGGCGATGCATCAGTCACAACAGGCACAACAGGCACAGCAGGCCGGTGGACAGGCGACGGCCGGTGGCGGTGACGAGCAGGGAGCCTCGGGCGGCGAGGACGTCGTCGAGGGCGAGATCGTAGACGAAGGAGGTGCATCGTGATGGCGATCACGAGATGGGATCCGTTCCGCGATCTGTTCTGGATCGAGAGCGATGTGGATCGGGTGGTGCGGCGTGCGTTCGGAGGTGAGGGGACCGGGGCATGGACGCCGGCGCTCGACGTGTACGAGGACACGGATCGGTTCGTCGTGACGGTCGAGCTGCCGGGCGTCGATCCCGAGATGGTGGACGTTTCGGTCGAGGACTCGACCCTTACGGTGAAGGGCGAGCGTGAGTTCCACAAGGACCTCTTGGAGGAGTCCTTCCGCCGGATCGAGCGGCGGTACGGGTCCTTCAGCCGCACGCTAGTTCTTCCGCCCACGGCCGACCCCGACCGGGTGGAGGCCCGGTTCGACAAGGGGGTCCTCACCGTCGAGGTTCCCAAGGCGCAGGAGGCCAAGCCTCGCAGGATCGAGGTGAAGACGGTCGCATGAGCGGTGAGGATTCCTCCGGGAAGGACCGTCCCAAGGTCAAGGTGACCGACCGTCGTCGGGTGCGGGTGCAGGGCGGGCCGGCCGAGGAAGCCGCCCCCCCCGCGCCCCCTCCGGCGGGCGACGCCTCGGAGCTCGAGGTCGCGCGCAGGGAGTCGGCCGAGTACCGCGAGCACCTCCAGCGCCTACAGGCGGAGTTCGAGAACTACCGGAAGCGAGTGCTCCGCGAGCAGACCCATGCGATCGACCTCGCCGCCGAGCCCCTGGTCCGCCGACTCCTGGAGGTGCTGGACGAGTTCGAGCTCGCTCTCATGGCCGCGGAGGAACATCCTGACTTCGACCGGTTCCTCCACGGCGTCGAGCTCGTGTACGCGAAGCTCGTGGAGTCGCTGAAGCTCGAGGGGCTGGCGCGGATAGAGGCCGACGGCAAGGCGTTCGACCCCGAGGAGCATGAGGCGCTCATGCAATCGGGAGAGGGTGACGGCGAGCCCGTCGTGGCCGACATCCTGCGCCCCGGCTACAAGCTCAGGGGTCGCGTGATCCGCCCGGCGGGCGTGCGCGTGACTCGGGACTGAGCCGGAGGTCGCGATGAACGGCGACGTCCGGCGAGAGTGGTTCGAGAAGGACTACTACCAGGTTCTCGGGGTCGCCAAGAACGCCACACAAGCCGATATCAAGAAGGCCTACCGCAAGCTCGCGCAGAAGCACCATCCCGACGCGAACCGAGGGAACCGCGAGGCCGAGGAGCGTTTCAAAGAGGTCTCGGCCGCCTACGACGTCCTGGGCGACGGGCAGAAGCGAAAGCAGTACGACCAGGTTCGTGACATGGCCTCCTCGGGCTTCGGCGGGGCCCCCGGCGGGAGCCGGGTCGGCTTCGAGGACCTCGGCTCTGTCTTCGGCGGGGACCTCGGCGACCTGTTCGGCGGGCTCTTCGGCGGGGCTCGCGGTCGCCGGGCGTCGGCTCGTGGGTCAGATCTCGAGACCGAGGTGCGCGTCTCCTTCGACGACTCGATGCGCGGCCTGACGGTGCCGGTCCGATTGCGGGGGGCGGCGGCCTGCGGGGCCTGCGGAGGCTCGGGGGCGGCGCCGGGCACGTCGCCCGTCACGTGTACCCGGTGCGGCGGCTCCGGGGCGGTGGCGGTGAACCAGGGTCCCTTCCAGCTCGCCCAGGCCTGTCCTGAATGCCGCGGCTCGGGGCGCGTTATCGAGCGCCCCTGCCCATCTTGCGCCGGGTCGGGTCACGTGGACGAGACGCGCACGTTCCGGGTGAAGGTTCCGCCCGGTGTGCGCGACGGCGCTCGGATCAGGCTCCGCGGCCGTGGCGAGCCGGGCCCGGCCGGCGCTCCGGCCGGCGATCTCTACGTGCACGTGAAGGTCGGTGCGCATCCGTTGTTCGGAAGGAAGGGCGACGACCTCACGGTTGAGCTGCCCGTCGCGTATCCGGAGGCCGCGCTCGGAGCCAACGTCCGGGTGCCGACGCGAGACGGTGCCGTGACGCTCAAGATCCCCCCCGGGACGCAGGGCGGTCGCACTTTCCGCGTCCGCGGCAAGGGTGCGCCCAAGCGGGGCGGCGCCGGCGATCTCCTCGTGACGGTGCGTGTCGCGGTTCCGTCGAAGCTCTCGCGAGAGGAGAAGGAGCTGTTGAAGCGGCTGAGAGACGTGCAGAAGCAGTCGCCGCGGGCCGGGTTAGAGGTCTGAAGGAGGACTAGGTGGCCAGGGAGGATCGGAACCGGGACCCGATGGACCGCTCGGTCGACCGGGCCGTGTACATCATCAGCGTCGCCGCAGAGCTCGCGGGTGTTCACCCGCAGACGCTCCGCTTCTACGAGCGGAGGGGGTTGCTCTCGCCGAAGCGAACCTCTGGGAACACGCGGCGCTACTCCGAGCGGGACATCGAGCGGCTGCAGATGATCCAGGACCTCACGCAGCGGCGCGGCGTGAACCTCGCGGGCGCGAAGTTGATCATGGAGATGCAGTTGGAGCTCGAGCGTCTGCGCAGACGGACGCGCGAGCTCGAGGAGGAGCTCCATCGGGCCCGGCGGGCGATCCCGATGGGACCCGGCGTCGAGCGAGGCGCGGCGGTGGACATCGTGCCGCTGCGGGCCGTGATGACGTTCCCCTGGCTCGGTCGCCCGTGATGCCTCGCGGCGAGCGTCGGTGCGGCGGGGCCTCCGGCCCGCCGGTCGAAGGTCCGTCGGCCTCCGGCGCGGTCGCGGTGGACTGGATAGGCTGGGACCCGTGAGAGAGGGTGCCTCGCCCGCGCAGCCGAGGGTCTTGCGCCGCAACACGACCGACAAGGTACTGGGCGGAGTTTGCGGAGGTCTCGGGCGCTACCTCGGGGTCGATCCCGTCGTCCTGCGAGTGGCGTTCGTCGTGCTCGCCCTCTCGGCCGGAGGTGGGGTCCTCCTGTACCTGGTCGCATGGATCGTGATCCCGGAGGAGCGGCCGGGAGAGGCGCTGGGGGAGGCCGCGCCTTCGAGCGGGGACGCGACTCGTCTGGTGGTCGGTGGCGTCTGGTCGGTGGCGTCCTGATCGCGATCGGGACGATCCTTCTCCTCAACCTTGCGATCCCGCGTATCGGCCGGTACGTCTGGCCGCTCGCCCTCGTAGCGGCCGGCGTCGGGATCGTCGTGCACGCCATGTCCAGACGATGACAACCCCCGCGGCCCCAGCGCCCACCCCGCCGAGCCCCAGGTCGGGCCGGTTGGTCCTAGGCGGTCTGCTGGTGCTCTTCGGCGTGGGATGGTTCCTCGAGACCGTGAGCGACGTCGAGGTTCCGTGGAGCGTGCTCCTCCCGTCCATCCTGATCCTCGTCGGGCTCGCCTTGATCGCGGGCGCGCGGTCGGCGCGCCGCCAGCCGGGCATGGTCACGTTCGGGATCGTCCTCACGGTGATGCTTGCGCTCGGCTCCGGCTTCGACGTGACCTTCGGCGGCGGGATCGGTCAGCGCGTCGAGGATCCGGCGACGGTCGCTCAGCTGGAGCGGGAGTACGAGCTCGGCGTCGGAGACCTCACGGTCGACCTGACGGAAGCCCTTCGGGACGCGGCCGGGCGGCGGGAGCTGAGCGCGCACGTGGGGATAGGGCAGCTCACGGTGGTGGTCCCAGAGGGTGTGGGCGTTCGCGTGGACGGGAAGGCCGGGATCGGCCAGGTTACGGTCTTCGACGAGCAGCAAGGCGGTCTCGGAGTCGAGGCGACCTTCACCAGCGAGGACTATGACGCGGCCTCGAGCGGTCTGGACTTGGAGCTAGAGGTGGGCATCGGGCAGGTGGTGGTTCGAAGTGGCTGAGCGGCGGACGACCAGGACGTCCCTCGCCTTCGGGATCTTCTTCGTGGTCGCGGGGGTCGCCTTCCTCCTCGAGCGGCTGGACGTGTTGGACATTCGCGGGAGGTACCTCTTGCCCGCCCTGCTGATCGCCGCCGGCGTGTCGGTTCTCGTCGGCGGGAAGCGTCAGGGTCCTTGACCCCTCGGCCCGCGGCCGGTACGGATACCTGAGTATGGACCCCGGCGCCCTGTTCGCATGGCTCGCGATCCTCGCGGGCCTCCTGGTAGGCGCGTGGTTCGGCTACTACAAGAGACAGAGACGGCGGAACGAGCTCAGGCTGCTCGCCCGCCAGCTCGGCCTCGGCTACTCGGTCTGGGACGTATTCGGGCTCATGACCGAGCCGTTCGATCTCTTCTTCCGCGGCGACGGTCGCCGGTTCGAGAACGTGCTGTACGGAACCTGGCAGGGTGTTGAGATCAAGGAGTTCGACTACTCCTACTACGAGAAGACGGAGAGCTCAAACGGGGGATCACGTAAGACCTGGCACCACTTCTCCTGCGTTCTGCTCGAGACCGATCTGTCCTGCCCGCACCTCACCGTGGTCCCGGAGAGCTTCTGGACCCGCCTGGCTGATAGCGTCGGTCTTCGCGACATCGAGCTCGAGCTCGAGGAGTTCAACAGGGCGTTCACCGTTCGATCCGACGACCGGAGGTTCGCCGTCGCCGTGATGGACGCGCGCATGATGCGGTGGATGCTGGAGGCCGGTCCCGGCTGGTCTTTCGAGCTGCTGGGGAGGCGGATCCTCTGCTTCTCCAAGCGGCGCAAGCCGTTCGAGCTGATCCCGCTACTGGGGACGGCGAAGAGGTTCCACGAGAGCATCCCGCGGGTGGTACGTGAGCTGTACGGATGGACGTCCGCCGGATAGGCTGGCGCGGCTGGGCAGAAAGGACGGGGACCGTGGAAGTCGCGATATGGGTGATCGTCGGGATCGTCGGGCTCCTGATCGTCGGGGCGATCGTCTCCTACAACCGGTTCATCTCGCAGCGGCAGTTCATCCGTGACTCGTGGGCGAACATCGATACCGAGCTTCGGCGCCGGTACGACCTGATCCCGAACCTCATCGAGACCGTCAAGGGATATGCGTCGCACGAGCGCGAGCTCTTCGAGGAGGTCGCCCGCACCCGTGCGGCGGCGGCCGGCGCGACCGGCTCACCAGCCCAGCAGGCCGCGGCGGAGGCTCCGCTAATCGCCGCGCTGGGAAGGCTCTTCGCCGTGGCGGAGGCCTATCCGCAGCTGAGGGCAAACGAGAACTTCCTCTCGCTCCAGACCGAGCTCGCCAACACCGAGGACCGCCTGCAGACCGCCCGGCGCTTCTACAACGCGAACGTTCGGGACTACAACCGGCGGGTGCAGTCGTTCCCCTCGAACCTGATCGCTTCCACCTTCAAGTTCGCCGAGGAGGAGTACTTCGAGGTCGAGGAGGCGATCCGGGAAGCCGGCGCGCCAAGGGTCTCCTTCGAGCAGCCGCCTGCGCCCGCGGCCTCGCCTCCGCCCCCGGCCGAACCGACCCAGGGGTAGGCGACCTGCCGCGGTGCGGCGACGAGTTCGGGGTCGAGAGGCCGAGCCGTTAGCGCTTTCGCCCGACGATGATCGACCAACCGAGCAGTTTGCGTTGCCAGCGCAGGTACTCGTCCCGGTCACCCTCTACTCGCGTGCGGATCTCCTCCCGATCGGGGTCATCGGGGTGCTCCGTCAGCCACTCGTCGGCGGCGAGCCAATGAAGCGTCTCGTAGCGATCCCAGTCGTCCAGCGACGAGTCGATTATCGTCACTGGCCGAACCCCGGCAGCCTCGAAGCGCTCGACGGTCTCCGGAAGTGTGACGAAGTCCTCGCGCCAATCGGGATCGACCGACTCAGGAAGCGGCCACGTCCTCCAGTAGGGCTCTCCCACGGCCACGAAGCCCGAGGGGCGCACGGCTGGTGTGAGCGTGGCGAGCGTTCCCGGCAGGCCGTCCCAGATGAAGCTCGCCCCCAGGCAAAGGGCAACGTCATAGCCTTCCGATCCAGGGCGGAACTCGCGGGCGTCCGCGTGGACGAACTCGATCAGGGAATCCACCCCGGCCTCGCGGGCCCGCCGCCTGGCCTCGACGTCGAACTCCTCGGCCCGCTCGACGCAGGTGATCCGGCACCCGAATTCGCCGGCGAGCAGGATGGCCGGCCCGCCGCGCCCCGATGCCATGTCGAGTACACGTGAGTTGGGCAACAGCCCGAGCCGCTCGCCGAGCAGCAGGATCTTCTCGGGGCTGGTCGGATTCTGCAGCTCGTGCTTGCTCTCGACGACGGCGAAGAACCAGGGCATAGCTTTCGAAGCGTAGCGCCAACGCGGGGAGGTTGAGGCAGGGCAACGCCTCCGCCCCAGGGCTAGGCGGCCTCGGGCTCGGCGCATCCCTCGATCAGCGTCGCGCGGCGGACGTCGGTCGTTGCTAACGTCCAGCCGACGGCGAACGCGAGTGCGACGAGCCCGAGAGCGATCGCCGTCGGCCGGGGTCCGGCGCGTTCCGCCACGTAGCCGCTCACCAGCCCGGAGATGGTGAACGTGAACGTGATTAGCGCGTTGTCGAACGCGAAGATCCGTCCCCGGATCCGGTCCGGCACGATCCTCTGGAGCCCGTATGAGGACGTCGTCCACTGGGCGCCGCCCCCGAGGTGCGCCATCGCGATCAGCGGCATCGCGACGGCGATCGACGTCGCGAGACCGAGGAACGCGTAGCCGAGTCCGAACGTCGCCAGCGCGAGACCGATCACCGTGAAGAGCTGTCGGTCGCGAGGGCCAAGCATGCGACGCCCGAGGAACGGACCGACGAGAGCACCGATCCCGCGCGCGGACATGAGGAGCCCGAGCGTTCCGTCGCCGCCGTGGAACACGTCCGTCGCGAACACCGGGATCAGTACGAGGAGGCCGCCCGCGCCGAGTCCGAAGCCGAACTTCACGGCAAGGAGCGCGAGCACGCGGTGGTCCCTGCGCGCGTACCGCACGGTCTCCGCCGTGGCCTCGATCACGCCGGCGTGCTCCTCGTGACGTTCCTCCGCCAGGGCGCGACGGATCCTGAAGATGAGGATCGCCGATGCCGCGAACGAGGCGGCGTCGATCAAGAAGGCGGCGTCGCGGCCAACGGCCGCCGCCACGAGCCCCCCCGCGGCGGATCCGATGGCAAGCATGGTTCCCCAGAGGGACCCGGAAAGGGCGTTGGCCGTGGGGAGGTCCCGCTCCTCGACCAGGTTCGGCAGCGCTGCCGACGAGGCGGGGTCGAAGACCGCGGAGAAAGACGTGAGGACGGCGAGTACCGGGAACATGATCCAGACGGTGCTCTCATCTCGGATGAGCAGGAAGCCCAGGCAAAGCACGGCCCGCACAACGTCGCAGAGCACCATGAGCTTCCGCCGGTCGAGGCGGTCGACGAGCGCCCCCGCGAAGGGGGAGACGAGGAAGAACGGGACGTCCATCGCAGCGAAGGAGAGCGCCACGTAAAGCGGCGAGCCGGTGAGCTCGAGCACGAGCGCCCAGAGGGGCACCAGGAGGAACCAGTCGCCCCCGAGGGAGATGACCGAGGCCAGGTAGAGACGGCGGAAGTCCCGGTTGCGCCGCAGGAGCGACCAGCTGGCCCGGATGCCCCCTTCGGCCACCGACTCGCGCTCGGACATGGTGATTGGCCAGAATAGCGGGGGACCGGACGAGGAGGAGGTCCGACGTGCTCACCCGATTCACGTGGTTCAAGCAGTCAGCCTTCCGCTACGACGGGGACGGGCTGGTGGTCTACATCGATCCGTGGGGAGTCACCGGCGATGTGCCCGCCGACGTGATCTTCGTGACCCACGCGCACTTCGACCACTTCGATCGGGACGAGATCGAGAGGATCAGGAAGGATGGGACCAAGCTCGTCGCCCCCCGCGACGTGGCCGACGAGCTCACCGGTGACGTCACCGCCGTGGCACCGGGGGAGTCCTTGGACGTTGCGGGGATCAAGGTCCGAACCGTGCCCGCCTACAACGTCGTGGAGGAGCGGCTCCAGGCGCACCCGAGGCGGAACAACTGGGTCGGCTACGTGCTGGAGCTCGGCGGCAGGGCCTACTACCACGCGGGTGACACCGATCACGCGCCGGAGCTGTCCGCGGTCATGACCGACGTGGCCTTCCTTCCGATCGGCGGTACCTACACGATGGACCCCAAGGAGGCGGCGGGTCTGGCCAAGTCCGTCTCGCCGGTTCTCGCGGTGCCGATGCACTTCGGCTTCGTGGTCGGCTCGGCCTCGGACGCCGAGGCCTTCCGACGTGCGGCGGACCCGGTGAAAGTCGAGTCCCTCACGCCGGTCCATCCGTTCGAGCGGCCGTGAGCGGTAGCATCCGTGCTCGACGGGCCATAGGAGGTAGTGCCATGACGCTCGGGTACGACAAGCCCCTTTACATCCTGGCCGCGGACCATCGCGGGTCGTTCCAGAAGAAGTTCTTCGGGATCACCGGCCGGCCGAGCTCCGAGGAGGCGTCGAAGATCTCCGATGCGAAGCAGGTGATCTTCGAGGGATTACTCAAGGCGCTCGATGACGGCGCCCCCCGTGAGGCGTCGGGTTTCCTGGTCGACGAGCAGTTCGGCGGCGATATCGCGCGCAAGGCCAGGGCGGAGGGGCTCACGTTCGCGATGCCTTGCGAGAAGAGCGGACAGGACGAGTTCGACTTCGAGTTCGGTGACGAGTTCGGCGAGCACATCGAGGATTTCGATCCCACCTTCTCCAAGGTGCTCGTGCGGTACAACCCCGAGGGAGACCGGGAGATGAATGCCCGGCAGGCGGAGCGCCTGAAGCGCCTCGGCGAGTGGCTTCATGCGAACGGGCGGAGGTACCTGTTCGAGCTGCTGGTTCCCGCGGAGCCCCACCAGCTCGAGTCCGTCGGCGGCGACGCCGATCGGTACGACCGGGAAGTTCGCCCGGCCCTGATGCGCGCTACCATCCGCGAACTGCATGCGGCCGGGATAGAGCCCGACATCTGGAAGATAGAGGGGATCGACCGGCGCGAGGACTGCGAGGAGATCTCGGCTACCGTCCGCGATGGCGACCGTGACGGCGTGGCGTGCGTCGTCCTCGGTCGCGGAGCGAACCGCGAGGCCGTCGATCACTGGCTCCGGATGGGGTCGGGGGTGCCGGGATACATCGGGTTCGCGATCGGTCGCACGATCTGGTGGGATCCGCTCATGGCTTATGTCAAGGGCGAGCTACCGAGGGGAGAGGTGACCTCCCGCGTCTCCGCCAACTACCGGAGCCACATCGACGTGTACACCGCAGGCTAGGGAGGGAGGCCCATAGTGGCAGTCATCAAGTACATAGACCTCGTGGGGGTGTCATCCCAGTCCTGGCGCGACGCGGCGAGTCAGGCGCTCGCCGAGGCTGCCAAGACGATCCGCGGGATCGAGGAGATGGACGTGCTCGAGACCAAGGCGGTCGTGCGTGACGGCGCCATCGCCGAGTACCACACGCACGTGAGGATCCACTTCCGCATCGAGCGATAGGGGGTCTTTGCCTGGTAAGGTACGCGCGAGGGCACACCGCACCACCATGGAGCAGTTCCCTCGCCCGGCGCTCGCGCCGGAGGCCGACGGACAGATGATCCACGTCCGCTCCGGCCAAGGAAGGAGGGATCGCCCATGGCGACCGGTACGGTCAAATGGTTCAACTCGGAGAAGGGCTTCGGCTTCATCTCCCAGGAGAACGGACCCGACGTGTTCGTGCACTTCTCTGCTATCGCTGGCGAGGGGTATCGCAACCTCGAAGAGGGTGAGCACGTGGAGTTCGACGTGACGCAAGGCCAGAAGGGCCCGCAGGCTTCGAACGTCAAGCGCGTGGCTGCGTCGTAACGACGTCGGTAGTCGGGACGGCCCGGTGCGCCCACTCGCGCCGGGCCTTCCCCTTTCTGCGACCGGGAGGTAGCCGGATAGACTGAGGGCGTCATGCCGGCGTCCGTCGTCATCGGGACCCAGTGGGGCGACGAGGGGAAGGGCAAGGCCACCGACTACCTCGCCGACCGGATGGACTTCGTCGTCCGCTATCAGGGAGGCAACAACGCCGGCCACACGATCCTGGCGGAGGGCCACACCCTCAAGCTCCAGCTGATCCCCTCGGGGATCCTCTACCCGCACATCACCTCTGTGATCGCCGACGGAGTCGTGGTCGATCCGCGCGTCCTGCTCGAGGAGATGGACGGCCTCGCCTCGCTCGGCATCGACCCCTCCGGGCTCCGCGTCTCCGGGAACTGTCACATGATCATGCCCTACCACCTGGAGATCGAGAAGGTGACCGAGCGGTTCCTCGGCAAGAACGCGCTCGGGACGACGAAACGAGGCATCGGCCCGGCCTACGGCGACAAAGCCGCTCGCATCGGCCTGCGGATCCAGGACCTGTTCGACGAGAAGATCTTCCGCGAGAAGCTCGACGTCGCGCTCCACGAGAAGAACCTCGTCCTGACCCGCGTTTACGGGCGGTTGCCTCTCTCGGCCGAACTCATAGTCGAGGACTACATGCGGCACGCGGAGCGTCTTCGTCCGCACCTCGCCGACACGTCCGAGCTGATCCACGACGGCCTGCGCGAGGGGAGGAACGTCCTGCTCGAGGGCGCGCAGGGGACGATGCTCGACCTCGACCACGGCACGTATCCCTTCGTGACGTCGTCGAACCCGCTCACCGGTTACGCCCTCGCCTCGGTCGGCATCGGCCCGCAGCACGTCGACCGGGTGATCGGCGTGACCAAGGCGTACGTCACTCGCGTCGGCGCCGGCCCGTTCCCTACGGAGGACCGCGGGCCGGACGGCGACCGTCTCGGCGAGCGGGGGAACGAGTTCGGCACCGTGACCGGTCGCAAGCGCCGGTGCGGGTGGTTCGACGCGGTGATCCTCCGCTACGCGGCGCGGCTGAACGGCCTCACCGAGCTCGTCCTCACCAAGTTGGACGTCCTGTCCGGGTTCTCGTCGGTCAAGGTGTGCACGGCGTATCGCGCCGAGGGCGAGACGTACGAGGACGTGCCACCGCACCAGTCGCTCTTCCACAGGGCAGAGCCGGTGTACGAGGAGCTGAAGGGCTGGGACGACGAGCTAGGCGATGCCCGAGCGTTCGACGACATGCCCGAGGCCGCGCGCGGCTACGTCGAGCGACTCGAGGATCTCGTCGGGGTGCCGGTCTCGCTCGTCTCGGTCGGCCCAGTTCGCGAGCAGAGCCTGTCGCGATGAGAATCCTCGTCGTCGGCGGCGGGGGTCGGGAGCACGCGATCGTCTGGCGGCTCGCGCAGAACCCGACGGTCGATCGCCTGTTCGCCGCTCCCGGGAACGCGGGGATCGCTCGGGAGGCCACCTGCCTCCAGGTCTCGGCCGAGGACGTCGGGGCGATCGTCGAGGTCGTAGAGAGCGAGAGGATCGACCTGACCGTCGTGGGGCCTGAGGTTCCGCTCGTGGCCGGGGTGGCCGACGAGCTTGCCGAGCGCGGGCAACGCGTCTTCGGACCGTCGAGGGAGGCGGCTCGGATCGAGGGCTCGAAGGCCTGGGCCAAGGGTCTGTGCGAGCGCCACGGGATCCCCGCGGGCCGGGGGGAGCCATTCACCGATGCGCATGCGGCGATCGCCGCGCTCGATCGATTCGAACCGCCATACGTCGTGAAGGCCGACGGGCTCGCGGCTGGAAAGGGAGTGACGGTGACGGATGACCGCGAGGCCGCGGCCGCAGCTATCCGGACGAGCCTCGTGGATCGCGTTTTCGGTGCCGCCGGCCAGACGGTCCTGATCGAGGAGTTCCTCTCGGGCCCCGAGGTCTCGGCGTTCGTCCTCACCGACGGGCGCGAGGTCTTGCCGCTCGTTCCGGCGCAGGACTTCAAGCGAGCGAGGGACGGCGACTCCGGGCCGAACACCGGCGGCATGGGCGCCTACTCCCCGCCGTCGTTCGTCGACGAGGCGATGGGGAGGCGGATCCACGAGGAGATACTGCGGCCGACCGTCGAGGCCATGGCGGCGGAGGGAGTCCGGTACACCGGCGTCCTGTACGCCGGTCTGGTGCTCACCGACGATGGCCCCAAGGTCCTGGAGTTCAACTGCCGGCTCGGAGACCCGGAGAGCCAGGTGGTGCTCCCCCGTCTGCGCTCGGACCTCGGTGAGCTGTTCCTGGCCGCCACCGAGGGGAACCTCGGCAACTACAAGCTCCATTGGTCTCCGGAGGCTTGCGTGACGGTGGTGCTCGCGTCGGGCGGTTACCCGGGCGACTACTCGACCGGTCTCGAGATCCGGGGGATCGAGCGGGCCGAGGAGCTCGACGGAGTCGTCGTGTTCCATGCCGGCACCTCCGAGCGTCGGGGTAGAGTGGTCACGTCCGGGGGACGGGTCCTCGCGGTCAGCGCCGTTGGAGCGACCGTCGCCGACGCCAGGGCCCTGGCGTACGAGGCCTGTTCCTTGATCTCGTTCGAGGGCATGCACCACCGGCGGGACATCGCCGCCGCGGCCGCGGAAGGAGGGGGATGAGCGGGGGAACGCCGATCGTGGGCGTGCTGGCCGCCTCGCCGGCCGAGCTCGGCGTCCTCTCCCAGGCCACGGCCATCCTCGAGAAGTTCGACATCCCGCACGAGACGCGGGTGATCTCCCCGGCCAGGAATCCCGACCTCATCGACGAGTACGCGCGGACGGCGTTCGAGCGCGGGGTGAAGGTCGTGATCGCGACGACCGGTATCTCCGGGCATCTGGCGTCGGCGGTCGCCGCCCGCACCATCGTGCCTGTCATCGGCGTGCCGATGTCCTCCCAGCAGATGACCGGCATGGAGGCGATGTCGGTAACCGCGCAGATGCCGAGCGGCGTGCCGGTCGCGACGGTGGGCGTCGACGCCGCGGTCAACGCGGCCGTCCTCGCGGCGCAGATCGTCGCCGTCGGCGACGGCGAGGTCCAGGCTCGCCTCTGGAAGTTCAAGGACGACATGGCGGAGGGGCTCAAGCTGTGATCCCCCGCTACAGCCTGCCGGAGATGGCCGCGGTCTGGTCCGAGGAGGCGAGGCTCCGGAACTGGCTGGAGATCGAGATCCTCGCCGTGGAGGCGTGGTCCCGCCTCGGGAGGATCCCAGAGGGCGATGCCAGGGTGGTGCGCGAGAGAGCCTCGTTCGACCTCGAGCGCGTGAGTGCGATCGAGAAGGTCACGCGCCACGACGTGGCGGCCTTCGTGCAGTGCGTGGCGGAGAGCGTCGGCGAGGCCGGGCGCTGGGTTCACTTCGGGCTGACGTCCTCCGACGTGCTCGACACCGGGTCGGCGCTCCAGATGCGCGCCGCCGCCGACCAGCTGCTCGGGCGCGTCGAGCGCCTCCTCGCGGTCACGAAGCGGCTGGCCCTCGCCCACCGCGACACCGTGATGATCGGGCGCTCCCACGGGATCCACGCCGAGCCGACCTCGTTCGGTCACAAGCTCGCGATATGGGCGTTCGAGCTCGATCGCGGCCGCGAGCGCCTCAGGCGCGCCCGTGAGGTCGTGTCGGTGGGGAAGATCTCAGGTGTCGTCGGTACCTACGCGCAGGTGGACCCGCGCGTCGAGGAGGAGGTGTGCGCGAAGCTCGGGCTCCGTCCGGCCGAGGCGTCGTCGCAGATCGTCCAGCGCGATCGCCACGCGGAGTACATGTCCGCCCTAGCGCTGTTGGCGACCTCGCTCGACAAGTTCGCGACCGAGGTTCGCCATCTGGCGCGGACCGAGGTGCGCGAGGTCCAGGAGCCGTTCGCCGAGGGCCAGAAGGGCTCCTCGGCGATGCCCCACAAGAGGAACCCCGTGTCCTGCGAGCGCGTGAGCGGCCTGGCTCGCGTCATCCGCGGGCACGTTCAGGCGGCCCTCGAGAACGTCCCTCTGTGGCACGAGCGCGACATCTCGCACTCGTCGGCCGAGCGAGTGATCCTGCCGGACTCGACCGGGCTCCTCGACTTCATGCTGTGGGAGATCACCGAGGTGCTCGAGGGTCTGCGCGTGTACCCCGAGCGGATGAGGGAGAACCTGGAGTCGGACGGGGGCCTGGCGTTCTCGCAGTCGGTGCTCCTTGCGCTCGTCGACCGTGGGATGAGCCGCGACGACGCCTACCACGTCGTGCAGAAGGCCGCCGCGGCCGCATGGGACCAGGGGCTCGAGTTCCGCGCGGAGCTGGGCTCGAACCCGGAGGTCGCGAAGCGGCTGTCTCCCGACGAGCTCGGGTCCCTCTTCGACCCAACCCGGTACCTGCGCAACCTCGACGTCGTCTTCGACCGGCTGGAGAAGCTTCCCGTGAAGGAGGGTGCATGAGCTCGGGCGCGAAGCTTCACGCGCAGGGGAAGGTGCGCGACATCTACGACGTCGGTGAGGCGCTCCTGCTGGTGGCCACCGATCGCATCTCGGCGTTCGACGTGGTGCTCCCCGACCCCATCCCCGACAAGGGGCGAGTGCTCACCGGCCTCACGCTGTTCTGGCTCGAGAGGACGCGCGACGTGGTGCCGAACCATCTGCTGTCGGCCGACCGCCGCGACTTCCCGGCGCCGTTCCGCGACGAGCCCTCGCTCGCGGGACGGTCGATGCTGGTGGAGAAGGCGCAGGTGATTCCCGTCGAGTGCGTGGCGCGCGGCTACCTCACGGGCTCGGGACTCAAGCAGTACAAGGCGGAGGGCCACGTCTGCGGGGTCCCGCTTCCGCCGGGCCTGGACGAGGCGCATCGCCTTCCGGAGCCGATCTTCACGCCGACCACGAAGGCCGCCGAGGGCCACGACATGCCGCTCACCTTCGAGGAGACGGTCGACCTCGTCGGCAAGGGTCTGGCCGAGCGCCTGCGCGAGCTGACTATCGCGCTCTACGAGCGAGGCGCGGAGGTGGCCCTGGATCGGGGGATCATCGTCGCCGACACGAAGTTCGAGTTCGGCTTCTCCGAGGGTGCCCTGATCCTGATCGACGAGGTGCTAACGCCGGACTCCTCGCGGTTCTGGCCGGCCGACGGGTACGAGCCGAGGAGGTCGCAGCCCTCCTTCGACAAGCAGTTCGTCCGCGACTGGCTCGACGCGAGCGGCTGGGACCACGAGCCGCCACCGCCCGAGCTGCCGGCCGAGGTGATCGGGCGCACGGCCATGAAGTACCAGGAGGCCTACGAGAGGATCGTCGGGGAGCGCTTCGACCACTACCGCCAGAGGATGGGCGTCTGGCCGGACTCGAACTGGGAGACGTGCCAGGTCGATCTGGAGCGCCTTCGCCGGGAGCACGGATGAAGCGACGCTTCGAGGTCCTGGTTTCGCTCAAGCCGGGACTCCTGGATCCGCAGGGCAAGGCGGTAGAGGGCTCGCTCCCCGCGATGGGCTGGACGAACGCCTCCAACGTGCGCGTGGGCAAGCACATCGAGCTCACGATCGAGGCCGACTCCGAGGAGGCAGCGCGCGCCCAGGTGGAGGACATGGCGCGGAGGCTGCTCTCAAACCCGGTGATCGAGGACTACCGCATCCTCGCGGCCGAGGAGGTGGGCCGGTGAGCGGCCGGGCTCGGGTCGGGGTGGTCACCTTCCCCGGCTCGCTCGACGACCGCGACGCCCTTCGCGCCGTCGAGCTGATGGGCGGCGAGGGCGTACGTCTCTGGCACGCGGAACCGGACCTCGCGGGCGTCGACGCGGTGATCCTCCCGGGCGGGTTCTCCTACGGCGACTACCTGCGCGCTGGGGCGATAGCGCGCTTCGCGCCGGTGATGCGCGAGGTGGCCTCGTTCGCCGCGCGCGGCGGCCCGGTCCTCGGCATCTGCAACGGCTTCCAGATCCTGTGCGAGGCAGGGCTCCTCCCCGGCGCGTTGATCCGCAACCGGTCGCTCCAGTTCGTTTGCAGGGTCGTGAACCTGCGGGTCGAGACCTCGACGACCCCGTTCACCTCGCACCTGATCGCCGGTGAGGTCCTCTCGATCCCGATCAAGCACGGCGAGGGCCAGTTCGTCGGCTCGACGGACCAGATCGCCAGGATCGAGGGCGAGGGCCAGGTCGTGTTCCGCTACTGCTCGCCGGAGGGTGCGCTTGGGGACGAGTGGAACCCGAACGGCGCGACGAACGACATCGCCGGTGTCCGCAGCGAGGAGGGCAACGTCGTCGGGCTAATGCCGCATCCAGAGCACGCCGTTGACCCCGACGTCGGGCCAACCGGCGGGCAGCCGATCTTCGGCTCGCTCCTCGCCGAGCTGCTCGCGGGGGTGTCCTAGCTGGGGGAGCCGCTGCACCGGGCCCTCGGGCTCACGGACGACGAGCTGGAGGCTATCCGCGCGCGTCTCGAGCGCGATCCCAACCGCAACGAGCTCGCCATGTACGGCGCGATGTGGTCCGAGCACTGCTCGTACAAGAGCTCCAAGATCCACCTTCGGCGGCTGCCCACCCAAGGCGAGGCGGTGCTCGTCGGGCCCGGCCAGGACGCAGGGGCGATCGACGTGGGCGACGGCCTGGCCGTCGTTTTCAAGATGGAGTCCCACTCGCACCCGAGCGCGATCGAGCCCTACCAGGGCGCCGCGACCGGCGTCGGCGGCATCGTCCGCGACGTCGTGGCGATGGGCGCGCGTCCGGTGGCGCTGTTCGACCCGCTGCGCTTCGGACCCCTCACCGACGAGCGCAACAGGTGGCTGTTCTCGGGGGTCGTCGCCGGCATAGGCGGGTACGGCAACTGCATCGGGGTTCCGACCATAGGTGGAGAGGTTGCATTCGCCGAGCCCCATTCCGCCAACCCAACCATCAACGTCATGTGTATCGGCATCGCGCCCGCCGCCCGGCTCGTCACGGCCGCCCGGGAGGTGAACGAGGGATCGGTCCTCGTGCTTGTCGGGGCGGCCACAGGGCGCGACGGTATAGGCGGCGTCTCCGTCCTGGCCTCGCGGACGCTCGAGGAAGGCGTGGAGGAGAGCCGCCCGAGCGTGCAGATCGGGGACCCCTTCGCGGAGAAGCTCCTGATCGAGGCCTGCCTGGAGCTCGTCGAACGCGACCTCCTCGAGGGTCTTCAGGATCTCGGCGGAGCGGGGCTCACGTGCGCGGTTTCGGAGTCGGCGGCTCGCGCCGGCAAGGGCGTCGAGCTCGACCTGGACTCAGTGCCGCTCAGGGAACGAGGGATGGAGCCCTTCGAGATCCTCACGTCGGAGTCACAGGAGCGGATGCTCGCGATCGTCGCTCCGCACCGGCTGGACGCCGTCCGCGAGGTCTGCGACAGATGGGGGTTGTCCTCCTCGGTCATCGGTCGGGTCGTCGCGGGTGGAGGCATGCGTGTGCTCATGGCGGGCCAGATGATCGCGGAGGTCCCGGCTCGATCGCTCGCCGACGAGGGCCCGGAGTACCGGAGACCCGTCTCCTCGCCCGCCGGCCTCGAGGCGATCCTCGAGGACGACCCCGCCTTCTCGGCGGTCTCGGTGGCCGTCGACGAGGCGTTCTTCCGGGTTCTCTCGTCGCCGAACGTCGCCTCGAAGCGCTGGGTCTACGAGCAGTACGACCAGCTCGTGCAGGGGCAGACGATCCTGCGGCCCGGCGCGGACGCCGCGGCGATCCGGATCGCGGGGACGCTGCGCGCGATCGCGTGCTCGACCGACGGGAAGGGTCGCTTCGGGCATCTGGATCCCTACCTCGGCGGGGCGCACGCCGTCGCGGAGGCGGCTCGGAACGTCGCGTGCGTTGGGGCTAAGCCGCTCGCGATCACCAACTGCATGAACTTCGGAAACCCCGAGCGCCCGGCCGTCATGTGGCAGTTCGCCGAGTCGGTCCGCGGGATGGCCGATGCCTGCCGCGCCCTCGGCACTCCAGTCACCGGAGGCAACGTGAGCTTCTACAACGAGTCGGGGGACTCCGCGATCTGGCCGACTCCGGTGGTCGGGACGGTCGGCTTGATCGAGGACTACCGGTTGCTGGTCCGTACCGCGTTTCGCGGGGCGGGACTGTCCGTGTACCTGGTTGGCGAGACGGCGGCGGAGCTCGGCGGCTCGGAGTTCGCCGAGGCGCTGCTCGGCAAGGTCTCCGGGCGGCCTCCCGGCCTGGACCTCGAGCGCGAGGCCGCGCTCCACAGGTTCCTCGTGGAGGCGGCCGGGTCGGACCTGCTCGCGTCGGCGCACGACTGCGGCGACGGCGGGCTCGCGGTCGCGCTCGCGGAGTCGGCGATCGCCGGCGACACCGGCTTCGCGGTCACCCTCCCCGGCGACCTCCCGCCGGTCGTGACGCTGTTCTCGGAGTCCGCGTCGCGGGTGGTCGTGTCGGTGACTGCGACGAAGGCCGATTCCCTGGAAGCTCTGGCCGCCGCCCACGGGCAGCCGTGGTTCCGGATCGGGGAGACCGGCGGCCCGCGGATGGCCTTCGACGGCGTCCTCGACGTCTCGGTAGCCGAGGCCGCGGCGGCGTACGAGGAGGCCATCCCCAAGCTCCTTGCCGGCTGACCGGCTCGGGGGCCGTCTTCGAGGGACGCGAGCTTCGAGAGACCTCACAGGGAGGGGACCTCGAGCGTTGTTCCCCCGAAGCCGGCTCGAGGAGGCCGATGTGGTTCTATTCAGCGACATGTGGATGGAGCACGTCATCCGGGTCGAGAGGCGTCGGCGCGAGGAGGAGGCGCGTCTGCTCCGCGAGGCGCGGCTGGCCCGGCCGGGGGTTCGGAACGAGCCGCGTGCCGGCCGATGGCCGAGGAGACGCCGGCGAGCGGAGTGAGCGGAAGCGCCGTTCCCCCGTTCCAGTCGTTCCTGGAGGAGCATCGCGCCATGGTCTACCGGTTCCTGCTCGCGGCCGTCGGCCCCCACGAGGCGGACGACTGCTTCCAGGAGACCTTCATCGCGGCGCTGCGAGCCTATCCGCGACTCCGCGACGGCGAGGCGCTCGATCGCTGGGTGCTAAGGATCGCCACCCGGAAGGCGATCGACGCGCATCGAGCGCGAGGGCGGCGGGCGGTCCCGACGGCAAAGATCGAGGAGCGTGCGGGGCACGACGATCCGTCGCCGGACGCGTCCGGGCCGGTGTGGGATGCGGTCCGGGCGCTCCCTACGAAGCAGCGGGTGGCGGTCGTCCACCGGCACGTGCTCGATCGCTCCTACGCGGAGGTGGCCGGCGCGATGGGGATCTCCGAGGACGCCGCCCGCGCCAACGTGTCGGAGGGCGTGCGCAAGCTACGGGAGGCTCTGCGATGAGAGAGCTGAAGCGGCTGGGCGCCGATGCGTCGGAGCGCTCGCGTGAAGCGGCAGCCGCGCTGGAAGCCGCCGCCCGTCGCGAGGGGCTGCTCGACGTCGCGGTGGGGAACGTCGCCTCGCCGGTCGGGCGCCTTCTCGTCGCCGTGACGCCCCGCGGCCTCGTTCGCGTTGCCTACCCCGAGGAGACGCGCGTCCTCGAGGAGCTGGCGGCGACGCTGTCGCCTCGGGTGCTCGAGTCGGCGGCGGCCACCGACGATGTGCGTCGGGAGCTCGAGGAGTTCTTCGAACGGAAGCGGACCTCGTTCGACCTCGCGATCGACCGGCGGCTCATGGGGCCGTTCGCCAGGAAGGTGCTCGGCGCGACGGCACGGATCCCGTTCGGACGCGTTCGCACCTACGGCGACATCGCCGCGCGGATCGGGAGCCCGCGCGCGGCCAGAGCCGTGGGGAACGCCCTTGGATCCAACCCCGTGCCGATCGTCGTGCCGTGCCATCGGGTGGTCCGCGCGGGCGGCGACCTGGGCGGATACGGTGGCGGGCCCGAGCGAAAGGCCGCGCTCCTGGCTCTCGAGGGCGCGATCGCGCCGTAGACTTCGGCGTTGATGCTCGGAGGGGGGACGGTGGACGGGATCTCGCTCGAGGAGCTACAGCTGGCGACGCGGAACCACGGGATGCCGCTCGAGGCGCTTGCTTACGATGTCACGCCGGCGGGCCTGCACTACCTTCTGATCCACTACGACATCCCGGCCGTCGACGCGGCTTCCTGGCGGTTGTCGGTTGGGGGCGCAGTCGGCCGCCAGCTCTCGCTGTCGCTCCCCGACGTACGCGCGCGCCCAGAGGTGACCCTACCGGTCACCCTGGAGTGCGCAGGCAACGGCCGGACGGGGCTCGAGCCTCGGGCCGTGAGCCAGCCGTGGATCCTCGAGGCGGTCGGCACCGCCGAGTGGACGGGCACGCCCCTCCGAGGTGTCCTAGAGGAGGCCGGGATCGCCGACGGCGCGGTCGAGGTGCTCTTCACGGGCCTCGACCGCGGCGTCGAGGGCGAGGTCGAGCAGCCCTACGAGCGAAGCCTGCCGCTGGAGGAGGCGCTCCGCGAGGAGGTGCTGCTCGCCCACTCGATGAACGGGCGGCCGCTGCTCCCGCAGCACGGATTCCCCCTCCGGCTCGTCGTCCCCGGTTGGTACGGGATGACCCACGTGAAGTGGCTGAGGGCGATAGCCGTGCTGACGGAGCATTTCGAGGGCTACCAGCACTCGCGCTCCTACCGCATCCGGCAGACCGAGGACGAGCCGGGCGAGCCTGTGACGCTGATCCGACCGAGGAGTCTGATGATGCCGCCGGGGATCCCAGACTTCCTCACGCGCAAGCGGTTCGTCGACGCTGGAGAGGTGGTGCTCCGCGGACGAGCGTGGTCGGGTCTGGGCGCGGTCGTCCGCGTCGAGGTGAGCGCCGACGGCGGCCGAAGCTGGACCGACGCGGAGCTGGGGTCGGCCGCGTCGAGGTTCGCATGGTACCCGTGGCGCTTCCTCTGGAATGCGACGCCGGGGGAGCACGAGCTCTGTTGCCGAGCGACCGACTCGACCGGGGAGACCCAGGCGCTGGGGCCATCCTGGAACCTCGGCGGCTACACGAACACGGCCGTACAGCGGATCGCGGTGACCGTTCGCTGAGCGCACCGCATCCGGTGTTAGCATCGGCGAAGGTGGGAGCGGAAGGTCCTCGGGAAGCCTGTGGTCTGTTCGGGGTATGGGCCCCGGGTGAGGACGTCGCTCGGCTCACCTACTTCGGGCTCTTCGCCCTCCAGCACCGCGGCCAGGAGTCGGCCGGCATGGCGGTCTCCGACGGGCAGAGCATCCTGGTCTACAAGGAACTCGGGCTGGTGTCGCAGGTCTTCAACGAGGCGACCCTCGCGACTCTCCAGGGCGACCTCGGTATCGGCCACACCCGCTATTCGACGACCGGCTCGACGACCTGGGAGAACGCCCAGCCCGCGTTCAAGACCGATGGACGGCGCTCCCTCGCTCTCGGGCACAACGGCAACCTCGTGAACGTCGAGGAGCTCGCGGAGCGGGCCGGCTGGCGCGGCGGGGCAACCACGGACTCGGACATCGTCGCGACGCTCCTGGCCCAGCGGGTAGAGAACGGGCTCGAGGCTGCTGCGATGGAGGTGCTTCCGACGCTCCGAGGCGCCTTCTGCTTCGTGATGCTCGACGAGCGGAGCGTGTTCGCGGCCCGCGATCCCTACGGTCTCCGGCCCCTCTCGATCGGCCGGCTCCCGAGCGGGTTCTGCGTGGCCTCCGAGACGTGCGCGCTCGACATCGTCGGCGCGACCCACGTCCGCGACGTCGAGCCCGGCGAACTGGTCCGGATCGACGACCGTGGTCTCGAGACGTTACGATTCGCCGAGCCGGCGCGGCGGGCGCTCTGCATCTTCGAGTTCGTCTACCTCGCGCGAGCCGACTCCCGCCTGTACGAGCGAACGGTGCACGAGACACGGAGGGAGCTCGGACGGCACCTGGCGCGCGAGCACCCGGCCGAAGTCGATCTCGTGATCCCCGTCCCCGACACCGGCACGTCGGCCGCTCAGGGCTATGCGGAGGTATCCGGCATCCCCTACGGCGAGGGCCTCATGAAGAACCGCTACGTCGGACGGACCTTCATCGAGCCGTCGCAGTCGCTGCGCGAGCGCGGAGTGAAGCTGAAGCTCAACCCGATCCCCGAGGCGATACGCGCCAAGCGACTCGTGGTCGTGGACGACTCGATCGTCCGTGGAACGACCACCCGTCAGATCGTCCAGGCGCTCCGCGAGGCCGGCGCGACAGAGGTCCACACTCGGATCACCTGCCCGCCGATCAAGTGGCCTTGCTTCTACGGTATAGACATGTCGACCAGGCAGGAGCTCGTGGCGTCGGACCTCTCGGTCGAGGAGGTGCGCCAGTTCGTCGGCGCCGACTCCCTCGGCTACCTCTCGCTCGAGGGGATGGTCGCGGCGACCGGCGCTCCCAAGGGCGCGTTCTGTCGCGCCTGCTTCGACGGCGAGTACCCGATACCGATCCCGGAGACCGCCGGCAAGTTCCTGCTCGAGCACCCCGCGAAATCGTGAGGGACGCCTACCGGCGCGCCGGTGTGGACCTCGAGGCCGCTGCCAGGGCGGTCGAGCTGATCCGGGAGGCGGCCGCGGCCGCGCGCACGCCCGAGGTGGCCGAGGGGATCGGCGGGTTCGCGGGGTCATACAGCCTAGGCGGCGGGCGCCTGCTCGTTGCGGCCACCGACGGCGCCGGGACCAAGTGCGAGATCGCGCGCCGCGCCGAACGACTCGACACGATCGGCATAGACCTCGTGGCGATGAGCGCGAACGACGTCGCGTGCACGGGCGCGCGGCCGCTCTTCTTCCTCGACACGGTCGTGGTGGGCAAGCTCGTGCCGGAGACGGTCGCCGAGATAGTCGCCGGCGTGGCCGAGGGGTGCCTCCGCGCGGATTGCGCTCTCCTCGGCGGTGAGACCGCGGAGCATCCCGGAGTCATGGAGCCCGACCGGTTCGACCTCGTCGGGTTCTGCGTCGGGCTCGTCGAGGAGGACCGAACCATCGGCCCCCACCGCGTCCGCGAGGGCGACGTCCTTGTCGGGCTCGCGTCGACGGGGCTACATGCCAACGGCTACAGCCTCGTCCGGGCTTCGGTGCTCGACTCGGGCGCCTATCCGCTCGAGGGCGCGCCGGTGGAGCTCGGCAGGCCGCTGGTCGACGAGCTACTCGAACCGACCGCGATCTATGCGCCGTTCGTCCCAACGCTCGCTTACGAGGGCCTGATCTCCGCGGCCGCCCACATAACGGGTGGAGGACTGCCCGAGAACCTCCCGCGGGCGCTTCCGGAGCGCCTCGGCGCCGAGGTCGAGCGCGGGAGCTGGCCGGAGCATCCGATCTTCGGGATCGTCCGGCGCGCGGCCGGCGCTTCCGACGACGACATGTTCGCGACTTTCAACATGGGCGTCGGGATGGTGCTAGTGGTTCCGGCGGACAACGTCGACGCGGTTCTCGACCGCGCGCACGGCAAGGGTTACCCGATCGGACGCGTCGTCGCAGGCCGGGGCGTTCGGATCGCGGGCTGAACATCGAGGGGCTGCCGTGGGCGGGCCATTCATCGCTGGTTCCGTCGGTCGGGTGGCTACCGACCTCGGACTAAGACCTCCGGTAACCAAGAACCGCCCGGGCGGGCGATTCAGGATTGCACGTGTGGAGCCGTACCCTTCTCTAGCGATGCTGGTCGAGGAGCAGAGCCGCGTGCAGAACACCCGCACGAGCGTGCTGGTGGTCGACGACGAGCCTCAGGTCGTGTGGGTGCTGCAATTCAGCCTGGACTCGGAGGGCTACCAGACCTACACGGCCCGGGACGGCCGCGCCGCCCTCGACGTCATCGCCGCCGAGCATCCGAAGCTCATGCTTCTCGACATCATGATGCCGACCATGGACGGCTGGTCGGTCCTCCGGGAGATCCAGCAGATGCCGGAGAGCGACCGTCCCCGCGTGGTGGTCGTGTCGGCTCTGTCCAGCCTCAGGGACCGGGCGAAGGCCGCCGAGCTCGGCGCCGACGCCTTCGTGCCCAAGCCGTTCAACGTCGACGAGATCCTCGAGGTGCTGCAGGGCCTCGAGAAGGCTTCCTGATCGCTCAGGCGGTCAGTGCGCGAACCTCTGGTCGTCCTTCCCGATCACCGTCGTTCCGACCGCCTTGCAGGTGAGGATAGGCTCGTCCAGGAACTCCGCCGCAGACTCGGAGACGTCCCGTCTTGCGCCGCCCACCTTCCATATCTCGAACTCGCACTTCCGGCTCGTGTTGCCGACGGAGACGATCCGGCCCTTGGCGTCGATCCAGTCGCCGGCGTAGAGCGGATGCAGGAACTCGACGCTCTCGTAGGCGCGGAACAGGCCCTCGTCGCCGTCGTATCGCATCGCCAGCTCCGTGATTAGGTCTCCGACGATCTCGAGCTGCTTGGCTCCGGCCACCAGCCCGCCGCCGTAGTGGGCGTCCTCGGAACCGAGGCGCAGGCGGATGTACGCGGTGGGCAGTTCCTCTGCCATGACGTGACCTCCTAGGAGACGATCTTGCCGAACCGGACGCCGCGGACGGGCACGCGGGCGAGCTCTCCGTCCTTCTTGCGCACCAGGTAGGTCTCGGCGTCGCGGTCGTAGCCCTCGAGGATGCCGACCGCCTCGCCGACGTAGCCGTTGGGCAGCTCGAACTGGAAAGTGACCCGCCTGCCGACGTCGTCCGGTGAGACCTGGTTCTGGCCCTTCATCGGGGCGTAAGCCTATCGGAGACGGGGCTCAGCTCCCGAGGCGGGAGATCGAGCCGGCGGGTGGCTCGGGAAAGGCGTCGGGATGGATCGCCCACGCCAGGATCTCGAGTCCGTTCACGATCCGCGGGCCCGGCCGGGAGAAGAACGACGTCGCGTCGACGGCGAAGACGTTTCGCTCGCGCGCCGCGGGGGTCTCGGCGAACTCGGGGTTGGCGTAGAGCGCCCGACCCTCCTCCTCGGCCTCGTCCAGGTAGTAGCCGCACGGCATGAAGGCGACGACCTCGGGTCCGGCGTCGCGGATCTCACGCCAGGCGACGACGCGCGAGGGCTGCTCCTTCGCGTTCAGCAGGTTGGTCCCGCCGGCGATCTCGACCATCTCGGGCACCCAATGGCCTGCGACGAACAGGGGGTCCGACCACTCGAGGCAGAACGTCCGGATCGTCGGGAGGCGGAGGGCGGTCGATCGGACGGCGTCGAGGCGAGCTCGAAGCGAGGCCACGAGCCGCTCCGCCCGCTCGCCGGCGCCCAGCGCCGTGCCGAGCATGGCGATCGAGTCTAGGATCTGCTCCAGGGAATGGGGGTCGAGCGAGAGCACCTTGGCGCCGTTCGCGCCGATCTCGTCCAGCGCGCGTTGCACGTCTCCGCTCGGAACGGCGCACACACGACAGAGGTCCTGCGTCAGGATCACGTCGGGCTGGATACGCTGGATCAACACCTTGTCTAGGACGTACAGCGGCTCCTTCGCGTCCATCCGCTCGCGCACCGCTTCGTCGATCTCGCGGGCGGTCGGAGGCGGACCCTGGGGAAGGGCCGAGCGCGACGCGACCGGCTTCGTCACGGCCTCGCCCGGGTGGTCGCACTCGTCGGTTACCGCTTCGAGCGAGTCGCCGAGCCCGAGCGCGTAGACGATCTCGGTGGCCGACGGCAGGAGCGAGACGATCTTCACGCGGGGAGTCTCCGTAGCCGGCCGCGGTCCTGGAGCAAGTCCACGAGATCCCCCAGGGCTCTGCCGATGGTGGCGCCGTCCAGGATACGGTGGTCGAACGTGAGTGACAGCGTGCAGGCCGGTCGGGCCACGGGCTCGCCGCCCACGACGAGCGCGCGCGGTGCGATCACGCCGAGCCCGAGCGTGACCGCGTTCCCGGGGTTGAGGACAGGGGTCCCGAACTCCGAGCCGTAACTACCGGTGTTCGTCACGGTGATCGTGGCTCCGATGAGGTCCTCTCGCGCGAGCGAGCGCTCGCGGGCCGCCGCGGCCAGTCTGTCGATGTCAGCCGCGATCTCTCCGATCGATCGCTCCTGGGCGTCGTGGACGACCGGCACAACGAGTCCTCGCTCGGTGTCCGCGGCCACTCCGACGTTCACGCGGCGGTGAACGAGGATAGCGTCGCGTGTCCATGTCGCGTTCAGCGTCGGGTGTTCGAGGCACACCTCGGCCAGCGCACGGACGACTACCGGTAGTGGCGAGATGCGAAGCTCGTGCCGGAGCGCCTCGAGCTCCGAGCAGTCCACCGTTCGGAACGTCGTGACCTGCGGGACGGCGTAGGCGCGCTCGAGGTTCTCCGCCATCTGCCGGCGCCCGGCGGAGATGCCGATCCGATCCGCGTCGGCGGGTGCGCCGCCCCCCGCCGCGCGCTCGACGTCCTCCCGGGTGAGGCGGCCTTCCGGCCCGGTCCCGGTCAGCCCCTCCACGTTGACCCCGAGCTCCCTCGCCAGTTTCCTTACGGCCGGCGTGGCGGCGACCGGTCCGCCGCCGGCTTCGGCGGCATCGATCGTTACGAGCGGTGCGCCGACGGGGACGGCGTCTCCCACGGCGGCGTGAAGCTGCGTGACGCGTCCGGCGAAGGGCGACGGGATCTCGATGTCGGCCTTCGCGGTCTCCACCTCGACGAAGGGCTGGTTGAGCGCCACCTCGTCCCCCTCGGCGACCAGCCACGCGAGGATACGCGCCTCCTCGAGCCCCTCGCCGAGGTCGGGAAGGCGAAACTCGCGCTCGGTCATCAGTAGGCCACCGCTATGCGGACCGCCGCCGCGATGCGTTCGGCAGTCGGGAGCCAGCGCTGCTCGAGCGAGGCCGGCGGGTACGGAGTGTCGTAGCCGGCAACCCGGATGACGGGAGCCTCGAGGTAGTCGAACGCCTCCTCCATGACGCGGGCGGCGATCTCGGCGCCGAAGCCCAGTGTGCGCGGTGCCTCGTGCGCGACGACCACGCGACCGGTACGGCGGACCACGTCGGCGAGCGCATCGACGTCGAGGGGCACCAGCGAGCGCAGGTCGAGTACGAGCACCTCCACACCCTCGCCCGCGAGCGTTGCCGACGCTTCGAGCGCCCTGTGAACCGTGGGCCCGTACACGACGATCGCGCACGCGTCCCCCTCGCGAACCACTTGCGCGCGACCGATCCCGGGGCCGTCGCTCGTCATCTCCCCGTATTCCTTGGACCAGTAGCGGGCTTTCGGCTCCAGGAAGATCACCGGGTCGGGATCGGCGATCGCAAGGGCGAGCAGCCGGTAGGCGTCGAGCGCGCCCGACGGCGTCACCACCTTCAGCCCCGCGGTGTGGGCGTAGTAGGTCTCCGGGCTCTCGCCGTGATGCTCCTTGCCCCGGATGCCGCCGCCGTAGGGGATGCGTATCACGACGGGCATCGCGACCCGTCCCTTCGTCCGGTAGCGGTACTTGGCGAGGTGGCTGATCACCTGGTCGAGGGCGGGATAGGAGAACCCGTCGAACTGCATCTCCACGATCGGTCGCCAACCGGCGATCGCCAGTCCGACCGCCGCACCGGCGATGCCTGCTTCTGCGATCGGGGTGTCCAGCACGCGCTCGGGCCCGAACTCATCCTGGAGTCCCTCGGTAACGCGGAACACGCCGCCGAGCGCCCCCACGTCCTCACCGAGGACGAGCGTCCGCGGGTCGTCGGCGAGCGCGTCGCGGAGCGCCCGGTTGAGCGCCGCGACCATCGTCACCTCAGCCATCCCCCAGGGCCTCCTTGCGGTCCCGCTCCAGCGTCTGGGGCGGATCCGCGAACGCCCAGGCGAAGACATCGTCGCTGGGGGGCGCGAGCGTCGAGACGAGTCCCGCACGGATCTCGGCCACGCGGCGTTCGGCCTCGGTCTCGCACGACTTCACGAACGCATCGTCGGCGCCGCCGGTCGCGAGCAACCACCGTCGGTATCGCTCGATGGGGTCGAGCCGGGTCCAGCGCTCGAGCTCGGCCTCCTCCCGGTACCGCGTGGGGTCGTCGGCCGTGGTGTGCGGGCCCATCCGGTACGTCATCGCCTCGACGAGCGTCGGCCCATCGCCGGCGCGCGCACGCTCGATAGCAGTATTCGTGACGGCGTACACGGCTAGCACGTCGTTCCCATCGACCCGAACCCCGGGGAACCCGTATCCTTCGGCCCGGCGCCAGATCTCACCTGCCGTCTGGAGTCCCGCCGGCACGGAGATCGCCCAGCCGTTGTTCTGGCAGAGGAAGACGACCGGTGCCCGCCAGACGCCGGCCAGGTTCGCCGCCTCGTGGAAGTCGCCCTCGGAGGCCGCTCCGTCGCCGAAATAGGCGAGCGCGCACGCCGCCTTGCCGTCGAGCTTGGCGCCCAGGGCCCAGCCGACGGCGTGGGGGAGCTGGGTCGCCGTCGGCACGCAGATCGGCGCGAAGCCGTGGGCGAGCGGGTCGTACGGGCCTCCGTGCCACGTACCGCGGTGGTAGTGGAGGTACTCGACGGGGTCGACTCCGCGGGCGATCGCGGCGGCGAGCTCACGGAACGACGGGAAGACGAAGTCCTCGGACCCCAGGGCGAAGGCGCTGCCGACCTGAGCGGCCTCCTGCCCACGGAACGGCGGGTAGACGGTCAACTCGCCCTGGCGCTGGAGCGCCATGCACTCGTCGTCGAGACGGCGCGCGAGGACCATGAGTCTCAGCAGCTCTCGGAGGTTGTCTTCCCCGAGTCCGACGCCGGTGTCTCCTATCGCC
>Ga0209341_10000582_pt1 | contig 37638 bp, 31 predicted proteins | sample RifCSP13_2_FD_184020 | JGI IMG/M metagenome (GOLD analysis project Ga0209341, IMG submission 184020) | Soil microbial communities from Rifle, Colorado - Rifle CSP2_sed 13_2 (SPAdes) (version 2) | ecosystem: Environmental > Terrestrial > Deep subsurface > Rock core/Sediment | place: Rifle...
TGTAGTACCCGGACACGATCCGCGCGACGTCCTTGTAGTTCTGGACGTTGGTCTTCTTCATGTACTCGAAGATGTCCAGGCGCCGCTTGATCTCCTGCTCCATCCGCTTCTGCGTCCAGTTCCGGGCAAGGGAGACCTTCTCGTACACGTACGAGTGCCCGCTGTAGTTGAACGTGTCGTCCGCCGGGTTCCAGGTGTACGCGGAGTTCGTGATCAGCTCGTTGCTCTCCGGGTCCGTCCCGACGATCTCGATCAGCGCCTTGACCCGCCGCGTCATGTCCGTGCCGACCTTCACCTGGGCCTGCAGGAGCACGATGTCGAGCGCCGCGACGAGGGCCCGCGGCAGGTTGATCGGGTCGTTCTCGAGCCGGTGGACCATCGCCTGGACGTCGTCCGCGTGGAACGTCGTGTACGCGCTCTTCCCCGTCGCCATCGCCTGGAACACGACGAACGCCTCCGCGCCACGGACCTCGCCGACCATCAGGTACTGGGGCCGCTGCCGCAGCGCCGCGGTGAGCAGGTCGAACATGTCGATCTCGCCCGCCGCCTTCCCCGTGTAGGAGGACTTCCCGCCGAAGCCGCCACGGGTCAGGAGCGGGACCCAGTTCTCGTGCGGGAGGTTCAGCTCCCGCGTGTCCTCGATCGACACGATCTTCATCTGGGGCGGGATGAACAGCAGGATCGCGTTCAGGGTCGTCGTCTTCCCGCTCGCGGTTCCGCCGCAGATCAGCATCGACTGCCCGTTCTCGATCGCGAGCCAGAGGTACGCCATCATCTCCGGGGACATCGTCTTGAACCGGACGAGGTCGAGCGGGGTGAAGGGGTTCTCACGGAACCGCCGGATCGTGAACGAGGACCCGCGCTTCGTGACGTGCATCCCCAGGGTCGCCTGGAGCCGCGAGCCGTCCGGCACGGTCGCGTCGAGCATGGGCTGCGCGACGGAGATGTGCTTCCCGCACCGCTGCGCGAGCCACACGACGAAGGAGTCGAGCTCCAGGGCCGTGTCGAACCGCAGGTTGCTCGGGATGCTCCCGTACTTCCGGTGGTAGATGTAGAACGGCACGTTCACCCCGTCGCAGGAGATGTCCTCGACCTGGGTGTCGATCATCGTGACGTCGATCGGCCCGTACCGGATGAAGTCCCGGAGGATGTAGTACGTGATCCGCTCCTTCGAGACGGGGTGGAGCTGGACGCCGAGTTCGCGGAGGAGGCCGTCCACGATCCGCCGGAGGTACTGCTCCTTCGCGGCGGGGGTCGCGTCCTCGAGGAGCTCCAGGGACTCGACGAGGATCTCCTTGAGCACCTCGAGCAGCTCCTCCTCTTCCTCCAGGAGCTTCGGCTCGATGACCTCGTAGAAGTACTCGTTCGCCATCGTGTCGTACAGGATCCGGACGTACGAGTAGTTCTTCAGGATCGGCTGGATCTCGATCTCGTTCAGGTTCCTCTGGACGATCTTGGGGATCGTCGTGACCTTGCCCAGGGTCGTCTCCTCGACGCCGCTCACGCGCGGGGCCAGGACCTTCACCCCGCGGCCGCCCAGGAGCCGGTGGAAGTACCGCTTCTTGATCGAGTCCAGGGCCTCGAAGATCTTCGAGCGCCGGGCCTCCTCGACCTGGGCGAGCATCTTCTTCGCCTGCTCCTGCTCCGTCTGCAGCTGGACCGTCCTCGCCCGGAGGGCGGCCTCCTGCGCGGTGAGCGTCTCAATCTCTTCCTGGTAGTCCTTTCCGGTGGACGCCATTCGGTCACCTCAGATGATCTGGAAGCTGATCACGGCGATCAGCAGCATCAGGAACGAGTGCTTCAGCCCGTTCGCGATCTTCCCGTTGTCCAGCACGCCCGCGAGGACGCCGTCCCCGATCCCGTGGACGAAGACCGCGATGAAGAACGCGATCTTGATGTTGAAGATCACGGTGGGGAGGTCCGCGGCGAGCGGGCTCTCGATGGCCGACACGCCGATGGACTCGCTCGCCTCCCGCATCTTCGGGAGGAACGTCGCGTTCAGGATCCAGATCGTGACGAGGAACACGAGGAACGAGATGTAGATCACCGCGATGTACGTGGACATCGTGATCTTCCGCTCGTCCTCCGTGAGCTGGGCCTCCTTCGTGTCGTGGCTGACCATCGTCAGGACGTCCGCGACGTCGCCCCCCGCGTCGCTCGACTTCACGATGATCGACACGATCCGGCCCGTCATCGGGGTCTTCACGCGCTCGGAGAACAGCCGGAGGGCCTCCGTCGCGGGCACGCCCCAGCTGATCTGCGCGGCCATCTTCTTGATCTCCGGCGTGAGCTTGCCGTACCGCCCGCTGGACGACACGACGATCGCCTCCGCGAGGGTCATACCGAACCGGCCCGCCTCCGCCACGTCGCGGAGGAAGTCCGGGAGCCGGCGCTCGACCGCCTTGATGTTCCGCTGCTTCTTCCCCAGGAAGAACCCGTAGGGCCCGATTAGGGCGACGATGGCGAGCGTGAACCAGGTCAGGAACCGCTGGAGGGAGAGCTGCCCGGCCGATAGCCTCTCCGCCGGGTCGACCCCGCGGAACGCGAAGTTCAGGGAGTCGATCAGGTTCAACACCGCGATCAGGAAGAGGACGACGAAGAGGCCGACCCCGGCCATCACCACGACCCGGGTCCGGTCCTTCTTCTCGTACAGCTTCACGCGGGCCTGCTCGAGCTCGGGGCGGACCATGTCACACCTCCTGTTCCATGTTCCAAATCACGAAGATGAAGCCGAACTGGGAGATCGGGATCATGAGCCCGACGACGACGTAGAGGAGCTGCAGGACGAAGCCGCTCTGCGTCTTGCTGATCAGGGCCATAATCGCCATGATCACGACGAGGAACAGGGGGAACGCCACGACGACCGTGACGAAGGACTCCGCGAGCATCCCGAGGGTCTCCATCCGCTTCCGCATCTCGAGGCGGTCCTCCTTCTCGAACTGCTCCGCCTTCATCAGGAAGTACGGCTTCAGCTGCCCGCCCGACGTGGACGTCGTCACGACGCCCTGGAGGAAGTCCTGGAACTTCGCGCTCGGGGACCGGCCCGCCGCGTTCCGGATCGCGGTGAGGATGTCGACGCCGAGGAGCTCCGTGTCCCGCGTGATCCACTCCGCCTCCTTCGCGACCTCGCCGTACACGGGCTGCTTCGATAGCTCCTTGAAGATCACGTCCACGGGGACGTCCGCGGACGCCATCGCGGAGACGAAGGACATCGCGCCCGTGATCCGCTTGTCCACGAGCTTGCCGCGCTTCTTCGCGACGCCCGCGGGCCGCCCTTTCGACAGCCCGGGCAGACCGAAGTAGTAGGCGTACACGAACAGGGCCGGCAGGATCGCGAACAGGGCGAAGACGATGATCACGACCAGGATCGCGGCCTTCAGGAGGACCGCGAGGAACACGATCGAGAAGATCGCGCCCATCGCCACCGCGGCGATCGCCGCGATCGTCGTGTTCAGCCACGCCAGGGCCAGGTACTCCTCGGGCCGGAGCTTGATGTGGGCCCGCAGCAGGTTGTCCTCGAGGTCCTGGTTCTCCTTGTAGTGGGCCTGGACGAAGCCGCCGAACGTCCGCCACGCGAACTCCTCCCAGGGCTTCAGGGCGACGGACACGGGCTTCGCGCCCTTCGGCAGGAGGACGAGGTGATGGGGCTGGGCGACCTCCTCCCCGGGCCGGAACCGCTTCGTCTTCGCGAGGGTCCGGCGGGTCTCGAGCTTCTCGAAGGCGGTCGAGCTAGCCAATCGCCTCACCTCCCGCGGCCTCGACAGACCTGGGGGCCTCGCGGACCCACCCCATCTCGTCCCGCACCTTCTTCGCGGTCTCGTCCGGATACTGGTAGTACGACACGACGATCTTCGCGATCTCGCGGAAGTCGAGCATGTTCTTCTCGGACATGTAATTGATGATGTCGACCCGGCGCTGGAACTCCGCCTCCATCTCCTCGTGGGTCATGTTCTTCATCTCCATGATCTCGTCGAACAGGAACGAGTGCCCCTTGTACAGGAACGTGTCCGTCGCGGGGTCCCATTCGTACACCGTGTTCGTGATCAGCTCGTTCGTCTCCGGCTCGAAGCCAACGAGCTCCACGACCTGCTTGATCCGCCGGACGATGGAGTCGCCGATGCGGGCGTGGGTCTGGATGATCACGAAGTTCAGCGCGGTCAGGAGGATTCGCGGGGTGTTGATCGGCGGGTTCTCGAGCCGGTTCACCATCGACTTCACGGAGTCCGCGTGCATCGTGGACATCGTCGGGTGGCCGGTCGCCATCGCCTGGAACATCGTGTACGTCTCCTTCCCGCGGACCTCGCCGACGATGATGTAGTTCGGCCGCTGCCGAAGGGCGGCCCGCACGAGGTCGTACATGTCGATCTCGCCCGCCGCCTTCCCGTCGGGTCCGCGCTCGCCGACCCCGGACCGGGTCGTGCCCGGGATCCAGTTCTCGTGCGGGAGGTTGATCTCCCGCGTGTCCTCGATCGACACGATCTTCGCGCCCGGGCGGATGAACAGGCCCGCGCTGTTCAGCGTGGCCGTCTTCCCGCTCGCGGTCCCGCCGCACACCATCAGGGACTTCCCGTGCTCGATCGCGACCCAGAGGTACGCGACCATCTCCGGGCTCGCGGTGTTGAACTTGATCAGCTCGACGGGGGTGAAGGGCTTCTCCTTGAACCGCCGGATCGTGAAGGACGAGCCGCGGGTCGTCACCTCCTTCGAGTACGTCGCCTGGATCCGGTGCCCCTCCACGGACGTGCCGTCCAGGATCGGGTTCGCGACGCTGAGCTGCTTCGCGCACCGTTGGCCGAGCGCGATCACGAAGCTGTTCAGGACGTCCTCGTCCGGGAAGATGATCGCCGTCTTGATGGACTCGTACTTCTGGTGGAACACGAACAGCGGGATGTTCGTGCCGTCGCAGGAGACGTCCTCAATCCTTGGGTCCTGCATCATGACGTCCACCGGGCCGTAGCCCACGAAGTCCCGGATGATGTAGTACACGACCTTGTCCTTGCTCGACGGCTCGAGCCGGAGGCCCCGGGACTTGATGAAGGACTCGACCGCCTCCTTCAGGTACTCCTCCTTGTCCTTCGCGGCCATCTTGTCCCACTCGTATTCCAGGGTCCGGCCGAGGCTGTCCTTGAGCATGGAGAGCAGCTTCTGCTCCTTGTCGTCGAGCTGGGGCTCCCAGACCTCGTACAGGTACTCGGACCGGTCGTGGTCGTAGATCACCCGCCCGTACGCGTAGGGCTCCCGGATCGGAATCACCTCGATCTCCTCGACGGACTTCGACGTGATCTCCGGGATGTGGGTCAGGTATGACCCGCGGGTCCCGGACCACAGGGCCTTCTGCGCGAGCGCGCCCTTCGGCATCATCACCTTCTTCGTCTTCGCCATGGCCCGGCCTCCTAGATTTCGACCTCCGCCCCCTTCTCGGCGATCGCGATGTTCACGAACGCGTGCTGGATCCGCACGACCGTGATCGGGCTCACGAGGGGCTTCGTGTTGTTCCAGTCGTTGTAGATCCGGATTACGATGTCGTACGCGAGCTTCGAGGTCTTGTAGTCCGCCGTGAGCTTGTAGTACGGCGTCGTGATCGAAAGGCTCTGGATCTGGCCCGAGAGGTACGCCGTGCTGAAGGAGTACCCGGGGAGCGTGAACTCGGACCGCTCGACCCCGAACGCGATCCCGAGGGTCCGGTTGAAGTACGCGACCCAGGCGACCCCGGAGACGGTCGTCGCGTTGATCCAGAGGTCCGAGCGGACGTTCGCGTAGTCCTGGCGGTCCACGCCGAGCAGCTTCGAGTGGATGCCCTCCGTCGTCGTGCCGGAGGCGGAGCCCTGGCCGAACAGGCTGACGTGGGTCCAGGAGACCTGGACGCTGTTGTTCACGACGTCCACCTCGAACGTGGGGTCCGCCCGGACGGCCTGGCCGTCGGACTGGGAGCGGATCACCGCGCCGTTCTCGTAGACGACCGACTGGGGGATGTAGTACCGGTTCAGCACGTCCAGGGCGATCCGGCCCGCGGACGTCTCGTTCAGCTTCGTGTTCACCCCGCGGATGTTGTAGGTGAGCTGGGTGGTGAAGCGGGAGGAATCTGGGAGGGAGTACAGGTTCCCGACCGTGGGGGACGAGAAGATCGGGACCCCGTCGACGCCGAGGGTCACGGGGCTGAACGTGGTGATCGGGATGTAGTGGACGCCCGCGTTCTGGGCCATCAGGGCGGCGAGCATCTGGAGGTCCACGGAGCCCTTGAACGTGCCGAACTGGCCGAAGGCGCCCGACATGTGGGAGGCTTCCGTGTCCTTCATCCACACGGGCACGTACTGGTTCACGATCAGGCTCAGGAACGTCAGGAACACGAGCAGGGCCATGATCGTCCCGACGGTCGACGCAACACCAGACTCGTCCTCGCAGAGGCGGCGCAGGGGCTTCACGTCCGTCACCCACCGGTCCAGAGCTATGCCCAACCGGGGCACTGGAGGGGCACTTCGAAGCCCTCCAACCCGGGGGTTCGTATTTATATGCTTCGGGCCGAAAATCCATCAATGAGAAACGGCCCGCCTATGGAGGGATTCCGTGATTCTCAGGACGGAGAGCGAGGCGCGTCTCGTGCGTGGGGCGCAGGGGACGGGGCCCGCGGAGGGCCGTTTCGCCCCCCCTGCGGTTATCTATAAATATAGATAACTCGTGCGGGTGGGCATGCAGCTCGGCTGTGGCGTGCGGGCGATGACCGTGAAGGGCCGCGACTACCTCTACCTCTGGCACTACGAGAGCCGGGACGGGCGGCGGCGGGCCGTGCACGATTACGTCGGTCCCGTGCGGGATCCGGACTCCGCGCGGAAGGCCGTGGACGCCCTCGAGGCATACGCGCGGAAGGCGTTCGACGAGGCCCGGCGGCAGCTCCAGGCCGCGAAAGCGGGGGCCGTCGCGGCCTCCCGCTGAGAATCTCCGGTTATCAACAAACGTAGATAACCTGAGGGAGCCCGACGCGGGTGCGCGATGGCGTCCCCTCCGCGAGCGTGCACGCAAACCCTTTTCTCCCTCCCCCTCTTTCGCGCTCCCCGCGCCGCGGTAACTCAGTTTGGGAGAGTGCGAGACTGAAGATCTCGAAGTCGCCGGTTCGAGCCCGGCCCGCGGCATGACCCCCCATCGCCCGCCCCTGCCCCCTCATCGGCCCGCCCTTTTCAGGACGATCAACGCGGTCGTCGTGATCCACAGGCTCGGGCGACCGGGCACCTCCAGGCCGAGCGGATAGAACGGCCCGCGCGTCCGGTACTCCGGGTCCTCGGAATCCGGGTGCAGCGCGTCCATGTTCCAGCTCCCATCGCGGTTCCGCATCCCTTCGAGCCGGTCCAGGGCCGGCCGCATCCGGGGGTCGTCGCCGTACCCGAGCGCCGTGAGCACGTCGAGGCCGACGAGCAGGTCGTAGAAGTAGTGGACCGGGTAGTGCAGCCGGAACCACGGCGCGTACGGGGTCCGCCCCTCGCGGAACAGGCGGCGGTCCAGGTAGAACTCGGTGCCGCGCTCGATCGCCCGCTCGACGGCCGCGGACCGCGCGCCCGCCGGAAGCGCCGCGAACGCGGCCAGGGCCTCCCAGCAATCCAGCGTCCCGGTGCGGGAGGGGGAACAGTGCCAGCCCCCGTGCGCCTTCTGATGGCGGACGAGCCAGTCGATGGCGGGCCGGAGGCGGGCGTCCTCCCCGTACCCAAACCGGACGAGCATCCGGACCGCGTTACCGGTGAAGCACACCTCGCTCCCGCGGTACCCCAGCCCGCCGGACGGACCCGAGAACCGACGGAAGAACAGGTCCACTGCCTTCGCGATCCGCGGGTGCTTCCGGGTGACGCCGAGATCGGAGAGGACGAGCAGGCGCCAGTTCGTCGCGATGTACTTGGGCCTGTACAGTTCGAACGCCGAGGTGCCGGGCGTGTCCCACTGGCCCCCGGGATGCTGCTCGCGAAGGATCTGCGCAGCCCATCCCCTCCGGCCGATCTCCCGCCGCGCGCGCAGGACCTCCGTGTCGTCCTCGGGCCGGTCGAGGAGCTCGCGGAGGACGCGGTACCGGACGCTCGGATCCGCCTCTTCCTCCAGGAGCCAGTTCCGGACCCCGCGCGAGATCGCCATGGGGCCGAGGAACCCGACGCCCCCTATATAGTCTCGAACTAGTCTCGAATCGCGCGGGACGCGATGCGATAGAATCTTATGGCGCGAGCCGTTTCGACGGCGCGTCCCGCCTTAGCTCAGCCTGGTCAGAGCGGGTGACTGTAGTCGGTTCCCGCCGGGATCGGCGGTGCCCGCTGACATCATCAGGTCTCCGGTTCAAATCCGGAAGGCGGGACTCTCCTCCGTCCGTGTCGAGCTCGGCCACGCCTGCGGGACGCGGCCCGTCCAGGGGGGACCCACCCTCGATGCGTGACCGTGCCTCCCGTCGATGCCCCCCGCTCCTTCCGCGCCGCGGACGGTACGGGTCGGTTGGGATTTGGTGCGCGTTCGACCGCCCCCCGGAGTCGGCGTTGTCCCCTTTCGAGGCCCCGTGCCTATCGTCTTCGATAATTGCCCGCCAACCTACTTATAAAACGGGCCGGGATGCGCCGCGGCACCTGCGATAGGTTCTCCAGGTACGCTAATCGGACCCGACATGCGGAGGTCTTCGGATGACTGACCGAACCGGACGGTGTGTCAAGGCGCTGGGGCTGCTCGTCTTCCTGATCGTCGGCGTGGCCGCTCCAATCGCGACCCTGGTCGCCGTCTCGACCCCGGCGCTCGCGGGCCCGTGCGACCAGGTGGGCGGGGTCGTCACCGGGGACTGGACGATCTCGAACGTGCAGGTGTGCAGCGGAATCCTCTACACGGTCGACGGATCGATCACGATCAACTCCGGCGGGAGCCTCACGCTGATCGACGGGGGCCTGAAGTTCGCCAAGGACCAGGCCCACGCGGGCTACTCCCTCACCGTGAATGCGGGCGGCGAGCTCATCCTCGACAACTCGACCGTCACGACCCAGACCGAGGCGATCGCTCCGTACCTGAAGCTCGCCTTCACGGTCTCCGGTGCCAACAGCCGGCTCACGATGCGGAACGGGGCCGTGCTCAAGTTCCCAGGCTGGTTGAACGCGACCAGCGCGACGATTGACATCACGGACTCGACGATCACGGGCTTCACCTCCACGGACCTCTCCAGTCTCGGGGTGTACCAGGACGACAACGACGACGGCCCCGTCGCAAACTGGGCCGCCACGACGGCGAGCCTGTACCGGTCCCGGATCGAGCGGATCTACGAGAACGCGAGCGCCACCGGCGGGAACGTGACGGGCATCGTCGTGGGAAACCTCAGCCTGAGGGCCGGGAGCAACCTCTACGCGTACGATTCGTACATCGGGGTGGACTACTCCAACGTCGTGGGCCTGCACAACGAGCTGCAGGTCGACGGGTCCTCGAACGCGTACCTGTACGGCGTCACGATCGACCGGGCGCAGGACCCGGTCTCGATGTCGGACTGGCGGCCCGCCTTCGTCCCCCTCGCTGCGGGCGGGAGCGTGTACCTCCTCCGATGGCTCCACCTGACCGCGGTCGACTCGACCGGCTTCCCGGTGACCGGCGCGGCGGTCTGGTCGACCCTGAGCCCGAGCGCCGCGACGGCCCAGTACCCCGACAACGGCTTCGTCACGACGCCCAGCCCGCGCACCCTCTCGTACCTCGGCCGGTCCGCGAGCGGGTCGAACGCCTGGAACGTGACGGACGCCGCCGGCGTGGCGGTGATCCCCCTCACCACGGACCAGATCACGACCGCCTCCCTGCCGAACGCGGAATCCTTCGGCAACTACCGCGAGGCCGTGACGTTCACGACGTTCGCAACGTCCGGCGGCGTGAACTTCGACCCGTATCCCGCGGTCGATTCGAGCGCCAACAACGTGTTCCTCACGGTGCCCTTCACGACCCTCCAGGTCCGCACGGGACCCGACCTGATGCTCCAGCAGACCGACTACGCCACGACACTGACCGTCATCCAGAACCAGCCGTTCACGGTCTACGCCCTGATCCACAATCAGGGGCAGACGACCGCGACGGGCGTGTCCGTCGCGGCGTACCTGAACGGGAACCGCGGGTCCCCGCTCGATCGCAGGGACGGGCTCACGGTCGCGACCTTCCTCAACCAGTCCCTGACGATCCCCGGCATCAGCGCGCTGGGGCCGCAGTCCATCATGCTCTTCGTGGACCCAGACAACCAGATCAACGAGGGCGGGTCCGCGCAGGAGAGCAACAACTTCGCGAACATCACCCTGGACGTCCAGACGCCTCCGAACGGGTTCGTCGCGATCCTGACGCCCTCCCCGGGCCAGGCGGTCACGCCCGGGAGCGCCCTGAGCGTGACCGGGTACGTCCGGGACGAGAACTCCGTGGGCATCGTGGGCGTCCCCCTGACGATCCAGCTGCGCTCGGGGGCCTCCACCCTCGTGACGAACCTGACGACATCCCAGAGCCCGGATGGCTTCTTCATGGGGACGATCAACGTCCCGAGCAACACGCAGGACGGGTCGTACGACCTCGTGGTCGCACCCTCCACCGGGCCGATCTTGCCGGACACCCTGACGATCGCGGTGAGGAAGAGCACGTCCTTCCTGGACCAGCCCGTGCCGTTCCTGGGCCTGCCCGTGTGGTCGGTGCTCCTCATCATCCTCATCGTGGTCAGCATCGTGATCGTCGTGACCGTGTACTTCCGGGTGTACGGCCTCGGGAAGATGGTGGAGTGCGGCGAGTGCGGCTCCTTCATCCCGGAGGACTCGACGACGTGCCCGAAGTGCGGCGTGGAGTTCGAGAAGGACATGGCGAAGTGCTCGAACTGCCAGGCCTGGATCCCCGTGGACGTGAAGCAGTGTCCGGAGTGCGGGGTCGAGTTCGCGACGGGCAAGGTCGAGATGGCGGACTACCAGGAGAAGATGCGGATGCAGTACGACGAGGTCGTGCTGAAGTTCAAGCGGGAGGCCTCCCAGCAGCTCGGCCGCGCCCTGTCGGACGCCGAGTTCCAGGACTGGTGGCGCCGGCAGCCCACCTTCGTGACGTTCGAGGACTGGCTCCGCGAGGAAGAGGAGATGCGCAAGATGGGCTCGAGGGCGTGCCCCGCCTGCAACACCCTCAACTCCGTGACCGCCACGGTCTGCCACAAGTGCGGGACGTACCTGAAGAGCGAGAGGAAACCCGCGAGCAGCGCGCCCGTCCGTCGTGCGGCACCGGCCGAGGAGCCGGTCGAGGAGCCCAGCTCCGCCCCGTCGGACCCGGTTCCGGCGAAGGTCATCCGTAGGCCGGGCCCGCCCACGCCCGTCGCGCCGAAGAACGTGCCCAAGAAGGCGGCGGACAGCCAAGGCGAGGGGTCGGAAGGCCAGACGAGCGGCGACACGTCCGTTGACGACATCTGAGGGCCTCTGCAGCGGTCTCCGCACCGTGCTCTCCGTCCAACGGCCCGCGAGCGAAGGCTGCTCCCTCCCCGTCAGGGCGGAGGCGACCCATCCGAGACGCTTCTCTGGACCCGCCCTTCCACCGATTGGGACGCAAGGCCGCCCGGCGCCTCGGACTTCACGCGGCCGCGATCGACCGGCGTCCCTCCGGTCCCTGCGTACAATCTCGTCATGACGAGGAAGACCTGCCGACCCGTCCGTCCTGGGAACGCTCGCCCCGGCGCGCCAGGGAGGAATCTGCGACGCGGCCGGGAGGCGCCAACGACCTTCACCGGCGTGTCACGCGGGGGAGGGCGGGCGACGCGGCTCCGGGCCCGCCCCGGAAGATTCTCTCGGCGGTCTCCGGTCCCTAGTACACCACCATGCCGATGAACGGGATCACCTGGGCATACCACGAGGTCCGGGTGGTCCGGTCGGCGTCGTAGAGGTGGTCGATGGGATTGTACGTGGGCCCCCATCGGTTGATGATCTGCTGATACGTCATGTTCGCGGGCCCCGCCATCCCCGAGATGAGGATGTTGATGAACAGCGTCTCCGCGCGGAAGTTCGTGGGCCAGTCGTTCCGGAAGGCCGACTTCGCGGCCGCCAGGACCTCCGTGGGGACCCCGCCCTTCTCCTGGTTGAACGGGTCGATGTCGAAGACCTGCGCGTATTGGAAGTCGCCCGGGTTCGTGGGGACCCCCGGATAGGCGGCGATGCCGCCGGCATTCGCAGGCCGGGCCGGGTCCACGGGCTTCACGATGTACAGCGGACTGACGGAGGCCCTCGCCGAGCTGGTGAAGACCGCGGACGTCCATCCGTCGATGAAGATCGTGGTGTTCCCGTGGTTCGCCATCTTGAAGTGGAACAGCGGGCCGCCGTCCCCGTTGAGCGTGCCTGCGGTGATCCGGTACGGCTGGAACGTCGTCGTCGTGGCGTACGGCTTGTTCAGGTTCGAGACCCATGCCTCGCCGGTCCGGATCTGGACGTAGCCGATGTACTGCCACAGCTGGCTCGGGATCGTTCCGCCCCCGCCCCCCGTGGACGGCTGGACGACGTCCATCACCAATCGCGTCACCGTCCGGTGGCCCTGCTGGTCCGACGCGTTCAGCAGGATCACGGACCCGGCCCAGGAGAGCGCCGGGTACGGGCTGTTCACGCAGACGTTCCCACCGAGCGTGAAGATCCCGTCCCGCGCGACGCGGTCCGGAAACACGCCGTCGTCGCGCATCTGCAAAGGCATCTCGCAGACCACGCCCGATCCGTACCACGCGGTAATCGTCGCATACACCGAGGCCGTGTCGAGATCGTTGTCGGGGTCCGAAACCCTCGCGAAGAGGTAGAAGCCCATGCTCGCCTGGACGGGGTCGACCGCGTCCGTGCTCCCGATCCCGTCCGTCCACTTGTCCACGAAGACGGGCGGCCGGAAGCCTTGCAGCGCATTCATGGACCCCTCCCACACGATGACGCTCTTCACCTTGTCGACGATTGTGACCCGGATCTGGTCGGAGGACCGCAGCGCGAAGTTCTTGTACGCCCAGCGCTCGCCGATGTCCCATCGGCTGTCGGTGCCGTCCTGCAGTCCGTTCGGGGTCGCGAGCAGCGCGTCGTAGGCGTGGAGGATGAGGGTGTCCGTCTGCGGCGGATTCGTACCGCGTTGGGACGTGACGTAGATGATCGTCGGCACCGGCGGGAGGGCGGCGCCACCCTGGTGGACCAGGGTGATGTTCACGCCGATCTCGAGGCCGAGCCCGCCGTAGATCGGGTCCATCCTGGAGAGGATGTCCAGCCGGGTCTGGCCGGTGGGAGTCGGCATGCTCGTGACCCAGAGGATGATGACCGAGAAGAGCACGACCGTCATCATCAGGATCAGGATGGTGCCCACGACTTCCGATACGCCGGACACGTCCCTGCGCAGCCTGGCTCTGGCTCTCATGGCGCCGCCCCCTTCGCGGGAGAAGACGGGAGCGGAGCCGTCCCGTCGCTATATAATAGGTTCTGGGTAACTACCATTCGTGATAAGCGTGAGGCGCCGAAAGGGCCGCGTGGCGGCGTCCCGCCGCCGCGCATGCACCGATCGCACGGCCCCGACATCGGGCGGGCCTTCGGAAGGATTCCCGACAGCGAGAACGGACGGACCCCGCGCCGCCTCCAGCGTTGGGTCGACGTGCGTTCTATGGAGAAAAGCCCCTCTGGTTCTCAACGACGGATTGTCAGCGCGACACGTATAAATAGCGTCATCCAAGATGGCGGGCGAGATGCCCATCGGGGCCTCTCCCCCGGTGACCCCATGCGCGTTCTGGTCCGCAACCTGAGGTCGGACGAACAGGGCGTCGCCTCGACCGTGGGCACGATGATGGCCCTGCTTGTTTTCCTGACGTTCATGAGCCTGATCGTGAACCAGTACGTTCCGGTCTGGATGGAGGACGCCGAGGCGTCGCACGGCAACGGGGCCCTGGGCCAGTTCGGGGCCCTGAAGGGGGCGATCGACCTCCAGATCCTCGCCGCCCAGATCGCGAAGAGCGACTATGTGCCCGTCACCGCGGCGTCTGCGGTGACCCTGGGGACGGAAGGGGTCCCGATCTTCGCCACCCCGACCGCGGGGAGTCTGTTCTCCGACCCGGACGCGGGGCCGTTCACGGTCGCATTCGACTACTCCATCCTCACGCCTTCCGGGGCGGAACTCCGGATCCCCGTCCGCGAGCAGTCGAACGGCTCCATCACGCTCGACATCCCGAACCGGTTCAGCGTCCCGCAGAGGGTCGTCTACGAGAACGGTGCGGTCATCCGGTACCAGAACGACGGCCAGGTCATCCGGGCGCAGCCCACGTTCCTGGTGATGCGGACGAACAACACGCTCCGGGTCGGATTCGACCTCGTCTCGCTGTACGGGAGCGGGAGGGTCACGGGGACCAGCACGGAGGTCGTGAACAGCCGGGTGTTCGCGACCGACCCCCAGACCTACGACCGGTTCCCGAGCAATGCGGTCATCTGGATCAACCACACATCCGCATACGGTCGCGCCTGGTACATGTTCTTCAACGGCACCCTCGCCGCGGCCCTGAATCTCGGGGGAACCTTCTCCTCCACGCCGCTCGACATGAGCTACACGGCACGCGCGGGAGGGCTCGTCATCTACAAGGTCTCCGTGAGCTTCATTCCCACGCGAAACCAGTACATCACGCGCCTCGAGATCCACAACAACCCAGGCGTCATCCCCCTGGGGTCGTTCCGCCTGAACCATGCCCAGGTGCAGATCGGCATCGGGGACGCGCCCGAGAACGCATTGAGATGAGGTCATCCTCGGGGCGGATGCGGAGTCTGCGAGCGGGGAACGCAGCGCGGGACGTGCGATGCTGGAGTGCGTGACCCGGAGCCGGTCCCTGCACCGCGAATGTGTGCGGATTCTCAAGAACGACGCGAGTCTCGAGGGCAGCAACTCCTCCTCGCGGGACCAAGCGGCACGTGGGAAGCTTCTTGTGGACCTTCCGTCTTCCGATGCGGGGAGAGGGGACCGTGTTCTGCCCGAACTGTGGCGCGCAACTCGAGGGGACGCCGAAGTTCTGCATCCGCTGCGGGGCGGCGCTGACGCCGACCTCACCCGCGCTCCCGCCCGCGGCGCCCGTGGCCCTTCCGCCGGCCGCTCCCCTTCCCGCTTCACCCCCCGCGGCCCCGGCTCCCGCGTGGGCAGCGCCCGCCCCGGCCCAGACCTGGCAGCCCGCGGCGCCCGCGTACCCGCAGCAGCCCGCGTACCCGCCCTCGTACGCGCCCGGCCCCGCGGTCGCGACCCCCACCGTGATGAACGTCGTCGGGTTCGTGTTCGTCGTCCTGGGCGTCATCGCGTCGATCATCGCGTTCTTCCTGTCCGAGGACGGAGCGTACGCGTGGTCCGCCGGGATCTTCCTGCTCTCCGCCATCTTCTGGGTGATCGCGGGGGTGTTCTTCGTCATGGGGCGCCGGCACGTGCCGGCCTTCACTCCGCCGCCCTTGTACCCTCCGCGGTAGGCGCGGGCCCGTTTCAGCCACCCGCGCGGCACGCTTAAGCGGTGTCGATACTCCGGTCCTGCCGGAGGAGAGCCGAGATGAGGATCGCAGTCCTGGGGGCGGGCGAGATGGGGACCGCGCACGCACTCGCGTACGCGGGCTTCCGGAAGAAGGAGGGCGTGCAGATCGCGGGGATCGTGAGCCGGACCGGGGGCCGCGCGCGGGAACTCGCGAAGCGGGTGAAGGCGCCCGCGCTCACGGACCCGATGGCGGTCCTGGACGACGACACGGTCGACGCGGTGGACGTCCTCGTCCCGAGCGCGAACCACCGCGAGTACGTCGTCGCGGCGCTCGAGCGCGGGAAGCACGTGTTCGTGGAGACGCCCATGGCGCTGACGCTCCGCGATGCGGACGCGATGATCCGGGTCGCGCGGGCCCACCGAAGGATCCTGATGGTCGCACAGGTGATGCGGTGCGTCGCGTCCCGCATCCGGTTCCGCGAGGCCGTCGACTCCCGAGAGATGGGGCGCCCGACGGCGGTCGTCGCGAGTCGGCTCGCCCGCCCGTACTGGAAGGGGCGGGGGCGGCCGTTCGACCTGTACGGCGACCCCGTCGTCGAGCTGTCGATCCACGACTTCGATCTCGCGAACTGGATCCTCGGGAGGCCGACCGCCGTGTCGTGCTCGGGCGTCGCGGGCCGCGCCGGGGCGGCGGACCACACGTTCGCGTGGGTCGAGTACCGCGGCGGCGGGTACGCCCTGGTCGAGGCCTGCGCGCGGATGCCGCCCGGGTTCCCGTTCACGACCACGTTCCGCGTCCAGTTCGAGGACGGCGTGCTCGACCACGCGGGCAGCTTCACGGGCGGGCCAATCCCGGAGGAGCGGTTCGTGCGCTCGACGAAGGGCCGGTGGGAGCCCGTGCGCGTGCGCGGCCAGGACCCGTACGAGGAGGAGTGCCGCCACTTCGTGCGCGCCGTGCAGGGGAAGGCGGACCCGGGCGTCCTGAGCCCGATCGCGGAGCGGGAGGCGCTGCGGGTCGCGCTCGCCGCGCGGGAGAGCCTCCGCACGGGGCGGCGGGTCCGGCTCCCATGAAGGGGAGCTCTCGCTGGGCTGTGGGTCCAATGAAAGAAAGGAAAGGGCCTCTAGCGACCCGGGACGCGGGCCACAAGAGGCTGCGCCCGCCTACGGTTCCGGCTTCACGACGACGTACGGCCGCATCATCTCGTTGTCCTCGTGGTCGATGATGTGGCAGTGCCAGACGTAGCCCGGCCCCGACGTCGGGTCGAACGGGTACGGGTTCCCGTCCAGGCCCGCGTACCGCACCCGGATCACGGTCACCTCGCCGGGGTTCATCTGGATCGTGTCCTTCCAGCCCATCTCGTTTGGCGCGGGGGCCTTCGGCATCCCCTGCAGGTAGACGGCCCAATCGGGCACGTTCACCGTCGGCTCCATGAACGGCGGCATCATCCCGCCGTTCACGGCAATCCAGTCCGCGGTGTACTTCGCGACGTTGAACTTCTGGCGATACACGATCTGGAACTGGACCAGATGCAGGTGGATCGGGTGCGTGTCCCCGGTCGCGTCGAACACGACCCAGTCCTCCGTCGATCCCTGCTCGGGGAACTCGGACATCGGCGAGGACCACATCTGGCCGTCGAGCGTGACCATCAGGGGTCCGAGCGCCCCCATCACCTCCCAGAGCGTGTGGACCCGTACGTTCTCCGGGGGCGGCGCGGGCAACGTGGGGAACGTCCCGGTCCCGAGCGTCGGGTTCAACGGCGTCGGCAGGGACGCGATCAGGTCCTCGCCCGTGCGGTAGCCGCCCGCCTCGTGGACCGTGCTCTTCACCGTGAACCGCACGATCTGTCCCTCGGTCCGGGGCTCCGGGGCCGTCCCGAACGGGAACGGCGCCTTCGCGGTGTTTTTGAGGAGGACCGTCGTCCCGACCGGCAGGGCAGAGAAGTCCATCAGCAGGTCGACCCGCTCGCCCGGCGCGATTGTCAGCTGCGTCATCAGCTGTGGAGAGATCAGGTACCCGCCGTCGCTCCCGATGACCCAGAACGGCAGGGTGATCTTCACCTTCGGGATGATGAACTGCAGGGTGTAGACCCGGGCGTTCGACCCATCCAGGAGGCGGAAACGGTACCAGCCCTGGGTCACGTCCATGTTCGGCCACACGAGGCCGTTCACCATGATCGTGTTCCCGAAGAACTCTGGCTGCCAGTACGGGTGGTCGTCCGGGTTCACGCCGTCCGCCGGGAACCACAGCGAGCCATCCGTGTTGAAGATGCGGTCCTGGATCACGATCGGCTGCTCATACATCCCCTTCGGCAGGACCTCCGCGGCGGGGTCCAGGGGATCGCGGAGCAGATAGAACCCCGCGAGACCGGACATCACGTTGATCCGCGTCACGCCGAGGCCGTGGTCGTGGTACCACAGGGTCGTCGCGGGCTGTCCGTTGGGGTACCAGTAGATTGCCTCGTTGTCCGCGGCCCCCGGGAGGGAGCTATAGTTGGCCCCATGGATCCCGTTGTACGTGAACCAGGCCTCGGGCCCGCCGTCGAATGCGGACGGGACCTCGCCGCCGTGCAGGTGGGGCACGAGCGGGGCGGGGCTCTGTGCCTCCTCGTACCCGGACGGGTACGGCTCGAAGGGCGGCTCCGGCATCCCCATCCCGTTCGGGTCCGCCCAGTGGATCGTGGGGTCGACCGGGAACATGTACGGGCTCTCGATCAGGTTCCGCCACGTGACCTCATTCGGGATGCCGCGTGTCGCCTCGAAAGACGGCCCGGGCGAGTTCAGCACGTAGCCGAGGTCCGCACCCGTCAGCGCGTCCCTTGCGCGCCCGCCGTAGCCCCAGACCGGGGTCTCCGGGAAGCCCGGTGGCAGGAGCTGCTGCGTCTTCTCGTCCATCTGCACGTCGTAACCGTACCGGACAGGTACCCCGCCGTCATACACGGGCGTCGGCAGGTACACCGGCGGCGGCCCCGTGATCTGGTTCACCCACTTCGGGATCACCGTCGGGTCGATCATCCCCGGTGGGGTCGCCGTCGGGTCGACGGCTGCCGTGGGGGTCGCCGGGACGAGACCCGCGAGCGCGATCATCACCAGCGTGACCGCGAAGACCTCGATCGTCACCGTTCGTCGGACACTCCTGCTCCACTGATGGACCATGAGCCAAACCTCCTCCCTTGTTGCGGGTGCAATCCGGAGGGGTGAACCTTGCGAACTTACTACCGACAGTGATACAGTCTGTCACGGATGCATTGTGACCGCGCCCCGCTGGGTCTCCGTCCGCACGCTCAGTCGATCTCGCCCTGCTTCACGAGCGGGTCCGCGAGGAACTGGGAGAGGGCGCGGTCGAGGTCCGCGGGGATCGAAGGCTCGGGGAGGGGCGGGGCGGCCTCGGCCCGTGCGGGAGGGGCGGGCGCGGGGGCGGGGGCCCGCCGCGCGATCCGCTCCGCGCGGAACACGAGGACCGCGGACGCGAACGCGGCCGTGAGAATCACGAGGAACAGCAGGTCCGTCACGAGCGACGCCTCGGCCGGCGGGATCACCCCCTCGGCAATCGCGAACAGGATCAGCACGGTGTCCGTCATCCCCCGCCCGACGGTCGCCTGGAGGATCCGGCGGTCCAGGGCGGGGAGCCGCCACACCCTCCCTAGGGCCGCGGTGGAGGGCGCCCGGGACGCGAAGAACACGGCGGTGAACGCGACCGCGCCGGCGAGGGCGGGCCACTGCACGCCCGTGATCGTGACCCGCATCCCGAGGTACAGGAAGAAGAACGTCCGCAGGAGGAACACGAGCTCCCGGTGGAACTCCTGGAGGCCCCGGGCGCTGGGCGAGCCGTTCGCGGGGGCCGCGAGCACGCGGCGGTGGCCGAGGACGAGGCCGAACACGAACGCGGCGAGCCCGCCGTTCCCGTCGAGCAGGCCCTCCCCGACCGCGTACAGGAGGACCGCGAGCGCGACGGAAGTCATGAACGCGAAGCTCGGGACGCCCCGGCGCCCGACCGCGAGGGCCCACGCCTCCCCCGTGGCCCACGCGAGGACGACCGCGAGGAGGAGCGGGACCGCGTACGCCGCGACGGCGGCGAACTCCGTCACCGCGCCCGGCGAGTTCACCAGGAGCAGCACGAACACGGCGGCGACGATGTTCCCCACGACGCCCTCGACGGTGAGGGTGAACCGCGTGCGGTCCGCGACGCTCACGCGGGGCAGGAAGCTCAGGACGATTGTCGCGCTCGGGCCGCAGAACGCGAGGGCGAGAATCACCCCGGTCGTCGACGCGAGCCCCAGACCGTAGACCGCGACGAGCCACATCCCGAGGGTCGCGAGGGCCATCGCCGCGAACGTGTGCGCGGCCGCGACCCCCCACGCCCGCCCCATCCCGCGGAAGTGGAGGACGAGCCCGCCCTCGAACAGGATGAACGCGAGGGCGATCTTCGTCAGGAACGGCGCGACCGTCTCGAGGGACTCCCGCGGGTCGAGCCCGCCCATCGGGATCACGCCGGACCCGAGGACGAGCCCGATCGCGAGGAGGATGAAATAGTCCGGGAACCGGAACCGGTCGAAGAGCTGGGCCGCCACGAACCCGACGAGGACCATGGCGGAGCCCGCGAGGAGGATTACCCAGACGTCCGCCATCGTGGCCCGGGGGAGAAGAACCGCGGGCGCCCCTTAAACATGAGTCCCTGGGTATCCGGGCGGAGAACGGCACCGGGCACCGCATGCCTTATCCTGCGGCCCGCCTCTGGCGCGCCCGATCTCCGTGAAGGCCGCGCTCCTCCGGACCCCGGGCGGCGTCGCCGTCGAGGACGTCCTACCCCCGAGGGCGGGGCCCGGCGAGATCGTCGTTGCGATGCGCGCGTGCGGGCTGTGCGGGTCCGACCTGGAGAAGATCCGGGGGACGTACACCGCCGCGCCGCCCGTGATCGGCCACGAGGCGGTCGGAGTCGTGGCGGAGGTCGGCGAGGGCGTCGAGGGAATCCGGAAGGGGACGCGGGTGTTCCCGCACCACCACGTCCCGTGCGGGCGGTGCGCGGCGTGCCGCGGCGGGTCGCCGACGATGTGCGCGCACTACCGCGCGACGAACCTCGAGCCCGGCGGGTTCGCAGAGCGGTTCCGGGTGCCGCGCTGGAACGTGGAGCACCGCGCCGTCCACCGGCTCCCGCCCTCCGTGGACTTCGAGCGCGGGTCGTTCGTTGAGCCCCTCGCGTGCGCGGTCCGCGCGCTTGACCGCGGGCCGCCGCAGGCCTCGTCCGCGCTCGTCCTCGGTGCGGGCCCGATGGGGCTCCTCGTCCTCCAGCTGCTTCGGCTCCGGGGGACGGACCTGGTCCTCGCGTCCGAGGTGAGCTCCGTTCGGGCCGAGGTCGCTCGGCGCCACGGGGCCACGATGGTGTGGGACCCGAAGTCCGAGGATGTCGTCGCCGCCGCCCGCAGGGAGACGAGGGGGCTCGGCGTGGACCTCGCCGTCGTCGCGACGGGGCACGCGCCCGCGATCGCGGAGGCCCTGCGGGCCGTGCGGCCGGGGGGCACCGCGCTCCTCCTCGGGGTGCCGGAGACGGGGGCCCGGCTCGACTTCGACCCGAGCGAGTTCGTCACCCGCGAGGTGTCCCTGGTCCCAAGCAACGCGGCGACGGAGGCGGACGTCCGGAAGGCCCTCGACCTGATCGCCCGCCGACGGGTCGACGTCGCCTCCCTCGTGAGCCACCGGTTCCGCCTGGAGGCGTTCCCGGAGGCGGTGCGGCTCGCGGGGCGCGCGGAGTGCGTGAAGGCGATCCTCACCCCGTAGGCCATGGCACCGGCCCGCGCGGGGCCCCGAGTTATCAATGAATGTTGATAACTAACGCGGCCCGTCCGCTTCCCGCCGCGGACTCGACGTCCTCCCGCCGCGGCCCCCGCACCCTTTATAGACCGCCACCGCATCGGTCCCGCCGAGGTCGGACGCGATGGACTGGGGCATGCGGAACCGGCTCTCCCGCATCCTGCAGCCGCAGGACGGGAGGACCGTGATGCTGGCGGTGGACCACGGGTACTTCCTGGGCCCGACCCACCGGCTCGAGAACCCGAGGGCCACGATCGCGCCCCTGCTCCCGCACGCGGACGCGATCATGCTCACTCGCGGCGTCCTCCGGACCTGCGTGGACCCGGACGCGGGCACGCCGATGGTCCTCCGGGTCTCCGGGGGCACGAGCGTGCTCCAGGAGGACCTGTCGAACGAGCAGGTCACGACCTCCGTGAAGGAGGGCCTCCGCCTGAACGCGTCCGCGCTCGCCCTCTCGATCTTCGTCGGCGCGCCCCACGAGCACGACTCGATCGTGAACCTCGCCCACCTCGTGAACGAGGCGGAGGAGGTCGGGGTCCCCGTCCTAGCGGTCACCGCGGTGGGGAAGGAGCTCGAGAAGCGAGACGCCCGCTACCTGAGCCTCGCGTGCCGAATCGCGGCGGAGCACGGCGCCCGCCTCGTGAAGACGTACTACTGCGAGGGCTTCCACAAGGTCGCGGAGTCCTGCCCGGTGCCCCTGATCATCGCGGGCGGGCCGAAGCTCGAGACGGACCTCGACGTTCTCCAGATGACCCACGACGCGATTGAGGAGGGCGCGGTGGGCGTGGACATGGGGCGGAACATCTGGCAGTCCGACCACCCCGTGCCGATGATCCGGGCGGTCCGCGCGATCGTCCACGGGAATTCGACCGTGAAGGAGGCCGCCGCGGAGCTGAAGGCGGCGAAGGGGAGCCGGTAGTCCGCGGGGCGGGGGTGGGGCGCTGGACGAGTTCCCTTCGGGCATGGCGCGGAAGGCGGGGACCGTCTCCCTCGCGCCGCGCAAGGTGAAGGGCTGGGTCCACGAGCTGCGGGTCCCGCTCGCGGTGGGCGAGACCCTGCGGTACGAGGCCCGCCACGACCGCGACGGCGGCGACGTGGAGTTCAACCTCCACTCCCACCAAGGCGCGAAGGTCACGTATCACGCGCGCGCCGCGGAGTCCGTGGTGGCGGGGGCGTTCGTGGCCCCGTGGGCCGGGGACTTCTACCTGATGTGGGAGAACACGTCCGAGCGGTCCGTCCCGGTCACGTACGCGCTCGAACGGCTCCCCTCCGCGGGCCGCTAGGCGCGCCGTGATTCGGGCGAACCTTCAAGCGCGCGTGTGGCGTCGTGGCACGGGGCGGTGCCGTGCTGGGTGCGGTGTTGGGCGATCCGGAGCGGGTGAGGGCGTGGTGGGCGTCCGTCGCGACAAGAATCACGGCGGCCGCGGGGGCGGAGGACGCGATGCGGGACCTGGCGGCCGCCATCGCGCGGGACGTCGACCCGTACGCGTTCGGGATCTTCCTCGTGGACCGTGCGACGGGCGAGCTCGTGCTGAAGCACCGCTTCGCCCACGGCCCCCTCTCGGACCGGCCCATCGCGGTCCCGCCGGACCAGGGCCTCGTCGGCTTCGTGTGCCGCCACGGCGTCCCCCTCGTCGTCCACGACGTCTCGCAGGACCCGCGGTACCTCCGCGGTCCGCTCGCAGACGCGAGGTCCGCCCTTGCGGTCCCCGTCCGCGCGGGAGGCGCGACCGTCGGGGCGCTCGACATCGAATCGAGCGCGCCGTGGACGTTCGACACCGCAGACATCGAGGCGATGACGGCGCTCGCCTCCGCCCTCGGGGGCGTCCTCGCGCGGACGCCGCGTCGGGAGCCCGCCGGCCCGCTGTTACAAAAACATTAATAGTCGGACGGGGCATCCGCGACGCGTCAGACGTCAGTCAGACGGCTCGAAGGGATGGGAATGGGTCTCCTCCGGAGGCGGGACCCCCAGGACGCCGAGGAGGCGGACGGGCCCCCTCGGCACGGGGTGTACCGGGTCGAGGTGGACGGCGAACGCCACCGCTTCCATGGCGACGTCCCGTACTCGTTCTGGTCCTCCGCGAGGGTGATCCTCCTCCTGTCGGTCCTCCTGTGGTGGCTGCCCCAGTCCATGGGGTACATGGTCGCGGGCTACGTGGGGGGCCGGCGCTCCGGGTCGCCGTGGAAGGCGGTCTTCGCGGCCTTGATCCCGGTCGCGATTATCTGGGGCGTCGCCGCGGGCTACGACGCGGGATACGCCCGCCCGCAGATCGACTTCCTCGCGGGCCTGCCCGCCTCAATCGCGGCGGGCGTCGGGTCCGCGATCCCGTTCCTCCAGCCGTACACGCAGTTCGCGGTCGAGTACCTCGCGACGTTCGTGCGAGCCCTGCAGTCCTTGTTCGGGATGGGGACGAACGGGTACCTCGTCACGGTCGCCTTCGCGTACATCGGCGGCATCGTCGCGGACCAGACCCGGCGGGAGATCCAGGCGCGGGACGGCTCCTCATCCACCAGCGTCTCGATCGTGCAGCCGATCCTGGACCGGCTCCACTGGGAGCGCCCGCACGAGGCCGAGCCCGTCGCCCACGCGGGGCACGCCCACCGAGGCCACGGCCACCCGGGAACATTCGCAGACTTCCGCAAGATCCCCGCCGCGGCGGACGCCCGCGCGCCGGCACTCGCGCCCCGGCGCCGGCCGCCCGAGGAGGACGACGAGGAGGAGCCCGCCCGCGCGGTGCCTGCGGAGCAGGAGCCCCCGATCCCCGTCCACCGCGCCCGCGACCACGCCGCGGAGACGCAGCGGTTCGTGGAGCGGGCCCTCCGCCAGTACGAGCACCGCGCGCCCGCCCGCCACCACCGCGACTGAGCCCCCCGCGCGCCGTGGGGCCGCAAACGTTTTTATCCCGCGTTCACGTCCGTTCCGTCCGCGGCATGTTCTGTCCGAAGTGCGGCTCCCTGATGTTCCCGAGCGACGGCAAGCTCGTCTGCGGGAACGCGGGGTGCGGGTTCTCGCGCGAGGTGTCGAAGGTCGAGGCCGCGAACTCCCGCGTCGCCGCGAAGGTGAACCGGGACCGGCCCGTGGAGACCCTCGTGCTCGACGGCGTGCTCGAGACCCTCCCGAAGACGCGGACGGAGTGCCCGAAGTGCGGGCACTTCGAGGCGTTCTGGGTGATGCGGCAGACGCGCGCCGCGGACGAGCCCACGACTCGCATCTACCGGTGCGCGAAGTGCTCCCACACGTGGCGCGAGTACTGATCGCGTCGCGCCGCGGAAGGCTTTATAATCGGGCCCCGTTATCGGGCCGCGCTCGCGGGGGAGCCGGATGTTTGAGGCAAAGGTAAAGGCCGACGTTCTCAAGGAAGTCGTCGACGTCATCTCGACCCTCGTCGACGAGGCGAAGTTCAACGTCACGAAGGACGGGGTGTCCGTGAAGGCGGTGGACCCCGCCCACGTCGCGATGGTCGACCTCTCCCTGGACCGCGGCGCGTTCGAGGCGTACCGCGCGGACGAGTGCGAGCTCGGAATCGACATGGACAAGGTGAAGGAGGTCCTCCGCCTCGCGAAGGCGGGGGACACGATCACGATGACCCACGAGGAGGACAAGAACCGCCTCGTCCTGAACGTCGGCAACACGACCCGCCGGATGTCCCTCGTCGACACCGCGGGGATGAGCGACCCGAAGGTCCCGAGCCTGAACCTCCCCGCGCGCGTCACGATTCGGACGGAGGAGCTGCGCCAGGGCATCCGCGCCTCCGAGAGCGTGAGCGACCACATCGCCCTGATCGTCGGGCCCGACGGGTTCGAAATCGTCTCGGAGGGCGACACGGACACGGTGAGCCACAAGGTCCCGAAGGACCTCCTCGAGGACCTCCAGGCGAAGGAGGTCGTGCGGTCCCTCTTCCCGCTCGACTACTTCTCGAACATGGTGAAGGCGATCTCCACCGCGGGGAGCGTGAAGCTGCACCTGGGGAGCGACTACCCGGTGAAGATGGAGTTCCCGGTGGCGGGCGGGAAGGGAGAAGTCAGGTATTTGCTCGCTCCGAGAATTGAGTCGGATTAGACAGATTGGTTCTTGCTGACCACGGGCCGCTTTTGGCTTCCGATCCGTCTCCCGGACACGCTGAGAATGCGTGTTGGCTACATGTACCCGCAACCCTCAGAAGCGCGGAACCCCAGTCAGCATCGTGGCTGAAGACGAGACACTCGCCTATCTCGCTGGGCTGTTGGATGGTGACGGGTACTTCAAGATCGTCAAGTCTCCCATCCGTGGCGGCAGATGGACCTACTACCACGTCCAGGTGGGCGTGCAGCAACTTTGGCCCGGAGAGGCGGTTTGCCTCTTCGCACGGACCTTCCGGGGCAAGATGATGAAACCGATGGTACGGCCGGGTCTGCGTCCGATGGCCCGCTGCGAGATTCACACCCGCAAGGCGGAAGCCGCCCTCCCGAGACTCCTCCCATACCTCCTCGTCAAACGACCACAGGCCCTGCTCTTGCAGGAACTCAGTCGGCTGAAGACTGAGTGGGATCGAAATATTACCCATTCGATTCGCCTGGTTCGGAAGGGCAAACTCGGCGCCCGTCCGCGGGAACCTTCGCCTTCGGATCGAGCGGCAATCATGGAGCGGCTTCGTTCCCAGCTCATCGGCCTTCATGAAGGTTCGGTCCAGAACTCTGGAGCCGTGGCGGACGCCGAGAAATCGACGAGTGTAGACGGTCCTCACCGGACGTGCGGCGAGACGCTGGCGTACTTGGCCGGCATCATGGACAGCGACGGCAGCGTCCGAATCGAAAGGAGAAACGTGAAGGGCATGCTTGCCCACCAATACAGGATTAGCGTTCGCGCTTCGCAGGTGTCGCCTTCACCCGCAATCGAGCTGATGGCAAAGACCTTCGGAGGCCGCGTTGCGACCGGGGAATCCAAGCTGCCGAGGCATCGAGACCTCGCGTGCTGGAGCCTCCATGACAAAAGCGCCGCCAATGCAATCAACGCGCTCATGCCCCACTTGGTCGTGAAGAGGCGGCAGGCGGAACTTCTCTTGGAACTTCGCAGAAGAAAGTCCGAGGGTAAGCTGGGTCTCACCGAATGGACCCACCGCAATCGTTGGCAACGCCCCATTAGAATGCGCAAACGCTGCTACACGCCGGAGCAGGTTGCCGAGTTCGAGCGCCTCCGCCGGGAGGTCATTGCGCTCCACTCCGGAGAACTCAGCGTCCCTTGAGCGCCAGTATCAGCAGCGTGTCCGACGCGTGCTTGCAGTAGTCCGTCGCGTTCTCGATCCCCTCGAGCAGGTCGTTCAGGATCACGACGATGCCCGGGTTCGTGTGAATCTTCACGAGGATCTTGCGGTTCCCGAAGTAGAGGTCGTCCACCACGTTCTCGAGGCGGCGGACCTCGTCCCGCGTCCGCAGCATCCGGTCGTAGTCCGTCCCGTACGCCTCCATCATGTCCATCAGGGCGCGGGCGCAGTCGAGGGCGTTCTTCGTCATCTCCTTGAACGCGCTCCACACCTCGGGCGGGATCGAGATCCCCGTCTCCAGGAGGAGGTCGATGTTCTTCCCGGAGACCTTCAGCCAGTCCGCGATCATGTCCACGGACGAGACGAGTCGCATCAAATCCTCGCGGTCCTTGGCGGGGAGCTCGCCGCGGCTAAGCTCCTCCACGAGGCGGATCTCCGCGTTGTCCGCGGCCTTCTCGTTCATCGAGAGCCGCTTGAAGGCGCTCGCCATCTCCTCCGTCCGGCCGCGGATCGCCGCGCCGACGAGGTTGTCGAGCTCCTCCGCCGTGTCGACGACCTTCTTCATGTGCTCCCGGGCCATCGTCAGCGCCCGGGATTCCCTTCGCGTCCGAAACCACTCGAGCTGGCCTTTCTCACTCAAGCCTCAGCGCCTCCTGGAGCCCCATGTAGGGGCGGGGATACACCAGGACGCTCGTCTCGTTGAACGAGACCATAACGTCCCGGTCCGTATTTAGGCTTTGAGAGGAAGGGAGATCGATGGAGACGACGTCGTCCGTGAACAGGCGGACGATGAGCCGCTTCGTCGATCCGAGGAACCGCGCGCCCTGGATCCGCCCGGGAATCACGTTCCCGAACCCGTCCCGCGCGACCGCCAGCGACTCCGGGCGCGCGGCGACGACGACGGGGTCCCCGACCAGGAGCCGTTCCGCGCGGACGCGGAGCTGATGGCCGTTCCGGAACTCCACGAAGGCCCACCCCCCGACGATCCTTGCCACGGAGCCCTCGAGGAAGTTGTTCTCCCCGACGAAGTTCGCCGTGAAGAGGTCCTTCGGGCGCTCGTACAGCGCCTCGGGGGCGTCCGCCTCCACGATCCGGCCCTTCCGCATCACGACGACGCGGTCCGCCACGGACATCGCCTCCTCCTGGTCGTGGGTCACGTGGATCGCCGTGAGCCCGAGGTCCTTCACGACCCGCCGCAGCGCGTACCGGAGGTCGAGTCGCACGCGGGTGTCGAGGGCGGACAGCGGCTCGTCGAGGATCAGGAGCTTCGCCTTGTTCGCGAGGGCGCGCGCGAGCCCGGCCTTCTGCTGGGCCCCGCCGCTGAGCTCGCTGGGGAACATCCCGCGCTCGTCGAGCATCTCGACGAGCTCCAGGACCTCCCGCCCCACGCGCTGAATCTCGGGGGGCGGCCGGGCCCGCACCCAGGGGCCGTACGTCGCGTTCCGCCACACGTCCATGTGGGGGAACAGGACGATGTTCTGGAACACGTACCCGAGGTCTCGCTCCTCCACCGGCACGCCCGTGACGTCCCGGCCGTCGACCCGGACGCGGCCCGCGGTGGGCTCCCACAGGCCGGAGAGGATCTTGATCAGGGTCGTCTTCCCGCACCCGCTGGGCCCCAGGATCGCGAGGTACTCGCCGTCCTCGACCGCGAGGTCGCACGCCTCCAGGGCGGTGACGCGCCCGAACCGCTTCCGGATGCCGACCGCCTCCACCCGCGGCACGTCACTCGACCTCCAAGGCGGCCGAGACGCCGCCGGCCGGCATCGGGAACAGGAGGATGTCCTCCTCGGGCATGACGACGAACACCCGCTCGCCCTCCCGTACCCATCGGGCCTGCGCGGTGAGCGGCTTCACCTTCAGGGGCCCGAGTTCGCCCGCGTCGACCTCGAGGGAGATCCGGCGGCCCATGAAGAGCCTCCGCCGGACGACGCCTTCGACACCCTGCCCCGCGCGCCAGTCCGGCGGCGCCACCCCGCATGACTCCGCCCGGATCCCCGCGAGGACGCGGCCCGTGAGGCCCGCGCGCGCGGACGCGAGGAGGTTCGTCCCTCCCGCCGCGAGGCGCGCGGTGCCGTCCTCCGACGGGAACGCCGTCGCCTCGAAGAAGCTCATCTCCCCGAGGAAGTTCGCGACGAACGCCGACGAGGGCCGCGCGTAGATGTCCTCCGCGGTCCCGACCTCGAGGAGCTGCCCGCCCCGGAGGACCGCGATCCGGTCCGCCAGGATCAGGGCCTCCTCCTGGTCGTGGGTCACGTGCACGGTCGTCGTGCCCACGTGCTGGATCAGGCCGCGCAGCTCGTTCCGGAGCTCGATCCGGAGGCGTGCGTCGAGGGCGCGGAGGGGCTCGTCGAGGAGCAGGACCTCCGCGTCCGCCGCCAGCGCGCGCGCGAGCGCGCACCGCTGCTGCATCCCGCCGCTGAGCTCCCGCGGGTACGCCTCCGCGCGGTCGATCAGGCGGACCATGGAGAGCATCTCTCGGGCGAGGAGGTCCCGCTGCTCCTTGGGCCAGCCCTTCACGGTCGGAGAGAACGTCGCGTTCTCCCACACCGTCATCCGCTCGAAGAGGGCGTATGTCTGGGGCATGTACGCGACCCCCCGCGCGTCCGGCGGCATGCGGGTCACGTCTCGTCCGCCGATCACGACCCGCCCGCGGTCCGGGGCGAGGAGGCCCGCAATCGTCCGGAGCAGCGTCGTCTTGCCCGCCCCGCTCGGGCCCAGGACAACGAGGTACTCCCCGTTGCGGATTGTAAGGTCCATGTCCCGCAGGGCGCGCTTCGAGCCGAAGGATTTCGAGACCCGGTCCAGCACGACCTCAGCCACGGGCGCGCCTCCGTTCGAGGACGAGCCGCAGGAACAGGATCGCCGCGAAGGAGACGAACAGGAGGGCGAGCTGGGCCAGGGCGGCTTGGTAGTAGTCCTTCGTCTGGGTGATTAGGTTCACGATGTATATCGGGACCGTCTCCGTCGTCGTGGACACGGCCTGGGTCGCGCCCGTCTCGCCGAGGGAGCGCGTGAATGCCATGATCGAGCCCGCGAGGATTGCGGGGCGGATCGCGGGGAACAGGACGCGCCGGAAGACCTGCACGGGCCTCGCGCCGAGGGTCCGCGCGGTCTCCTCCGTCGCAGGGTCGAGCTGCTCGAGGGCGCCGACGGCATTCCGGACGACGAACGGGAACGTGAAGGCGACATGGGCGAAGGTCACGAGCACGACGTCGGACGGCACGATCGTCCTCTGGGAGCCCCAGAACAGGCTCAGGGAGATCCCGAGGGCCGCGCTCGGGACGATGTACGGGATGTTCACGAGGGCGTCAAGGGCCTTGCCCAGACGGCGGAACCGGCCGCGGGTGATGAGGATCGCGAGGGGCACGCCCGTCGCCAGATCGATCGCCGTCGCGACCCCTCCGACGAGGAAGGACACGCCGACCGCGTTCCAGAAGCGGCCCCAGTTCACGTCCGACGGCGGGGCGACCGCCAGGAAGGTAAGGAAGAAGAAGGAAGGGACGAGGATGAAGACGACGAGGAAGGCCATCGCGCCCACGTTCCGGAGCCGGGGATACGGCGGGCCGCTGAGCTTCCGCTCCAGCCGTGGGCGGACCCGCCGCAACGGCACCTTGAGCCGCACCGCGACGTACTTGACGACGACCAGGAGCACGAGACTCAGGAGGATCATGAGGGCGCTCACGAAGGCGAGGGCGGGCTGGAGGGCGGGGTCCGAGCCGGCGAGGCCCTTCCAGGTGCCAATGAGCGCGGTGCCGTTGAACTCGTTCCGGTCGACGGCGCCGATGAGGGTCAGGGCCGTGAGCGCCCCGCCCGTGTCGCTCAGGGCCTTCGCGAGGACGAGGAGGAGGCCCGTGGCCATCCCCGAGCGGAACATCGGGAGCGTGATCGTCCGCGCCGCGGTGAGGCGGCTGGCCCCCGCGGCCCGCGCCGCGTTCTCGTACTCCACGTCGATCTCCTCGAGGATCGCCGCGAGGGACCGCACCATGTACGGGAACGTCGTCGTGAGGTGCAGGAGCACGAGGATGAGGAACGCGCTGTCCGTGAGGTGGACGGCGCCGGGCGGAAACAGGGTGATCTTCGACGAGACCCCCCAGAACAGGACGACGCTGAACCCCAGGCCCGCGGTCGTCACCGCGAGCGGCGAGTCGACGAGCGTGTTGAACCAGCTCTTCCCGCGGAAGTCGTGCCGCACGATCAGCCAGGCCAGGGGCAGCCCCGCGAGGAGGTCCAGGGCGGCGACGGTGAGGGCCACCCCGAAGGACAGCCACAGGGCGTGCGGGATCAGGGACGCCTTCGCCGGGTCACCGAGGACCGCTTTGACGCTGGCCCAATCCGCGGCCACGTACCCCAGCACGAAGAGGGTGGGCAGGAGGACCATGAAGAGGAAGAACGCCACGATGCCCCCGTACCACGCGCGCAGGGACCAGCGGGTCGAGACGATGCGGAGGAGCGTGGCCCTCCAGCCGCTCGAAGGGGTCCTCGCCGCCTCGCGACGCGTGTTCACCTCAGGGGAAGAGGCGGGCGCGGCCATCATCGCCCTCCGAGGGTCAGCGGCCCTTGACGACGATGTCCTCAAGAATGTTCGCGACGTCCTCGCAACGGTCCGTGACGATCTCCAGGGTCTCGTAGATCTCCTTGAGCTTGATGATCCGCACGGGGTCCCCGGTCTTGAGGAGCTCCCCGAGGGACACGGTCAGGACGTCGTCCGCGAGGTTCTCGAGGCGGTTCACCTCGATCGTGCACACGAGGACCGCGTCCTTCTTGCGGTCCTTCACCGCGTTCATCCCGTCCCGGAGCTGCTCTGCCGCCTTGAGGATCACGTCGCCGAACTCCACCATGGGCTTCGTGGGGCGGTCGATCTCGTAGATCGCGATGCGGGTCGCGGCCGCGTGGATGTAGTCCAGCACGTCGTCCAGCCGGGACGCGAGGGCCGCGATGTCCTCCTTCGCGATCGGCGTCACGAACGACTGGTTCAGGACGTCGTACAGCCGGTGGACGATCTCGTCGCCCCGGTGCTCGATCTCCTTGATCCGCTTCCGGCCCTCCGCAATCCGGGAGAAGTCGTCCATGAGGGCCCGGAGGGCCTTCGCGCCCGCCAGGACGTTCTCCGCCTCCGCCCCCAGGGCGTCGAAGAACCGCTGCTCCTGGGGCATCATCCACTCCTTCAGCGCCATGCCTCGCTCACCCGTCCCTCCGCGGTAGCGGACCGGACTTCATTAAGATTCTCGTGGCGGGGCCGACGGGTCGGGCTCATTCCTCGGGGAGGTCGATCCCGGAGGCCTCGAGCTGCTTCATCAGCTGCTTCCGCATCTTCCGGTTCCCGGCGAAGCCCTTGATCGCCTTCCGGCTCGTGTCGTAGCTTTTCAGGAGCTCCTTGACGTCCCGCGGCGTGACGCCCGCGCCTCGGGCGATCCGGGTGATGCGGGTCGACTTCACGGACTTCGGGTCCGCCATCTCCTCGTCCGTCATCGAGTCCATGACCACGATGAACCGGCGCAGCTTGCCCTGAGTCCCCTCGAGCTCGCCGTCCTTCATCTTGTCCGCCACGCCGGGGAGCATCCGCAGGAGCTTCTGGGCGGGCCCCATCTTGCCGAGCATTTCGATCTGCTCATACATCTCGTGGAGCGTGAACTTCCCCGTCATCAGCTTCTTCGTGAGCTGCTCCGCCTGCTCCTCGTCGATCGACTCCTGTGCCTTCTCCAGGAGGGACTCGAGGTCCCCCATCCCGAGCAGGCGGGAGATGAAGCGGGGCGGCTCGAACTTCTCCAGGTCCTCGATCTTCTCCCCGACGCCCACGAACACGATCGGGGCCTTCGTCTCCGCGACCGCGCTCAGGGCCCCGCCGCCCTTCGCGGAGCCGTCGAGCTTCGTCAGGATCACGGCCGTCACCCCGACCGCCTCGTGGAACGCCTTCGCCTGCGGGCCCGCCTGCTGGCCCGTCGCCGCGTCCAGGACGAGAATCGTCTCGTCCGGCTGGACGACCTTCGAGACCCGCTTGATCTCCTCGATCAGATCCGCCTCCAGGGAGTGCCGCCCGCTGCTGTCCACGATCACGACGTCTGTGCCCTCGAGCGCCTTCAACCCCGCCCTCGCGACCTTCGGCGCGTCTTTCCCATCGCGGTCCCCGTAGAACGCGACCTTAATCGAGTCCGCGAGCTGCTGGAGCTGATCGTACGCGGCGGGACGGTGGGTGTCCCCCGCGATGACCCCGACGCTGAGTCCCTTCTTCTGGAAGAACCGGGCGAGCTTGCCGACCGTCGTCGTCTTCCCCTGCCCGTACAGGCCGACCATGAGGATCCGGTGCTTCGTTAGCGGGAGGTCCCGCGCCCCGCCCAGGATCGAGACGAGCTCCTCGTAGATGATCCGGACGACGTGCTCCCGCGGGCTCATCCCGGCGGGCGGCCGCTCCTCGAACGCCCGCTTCTCCAAGCGGCGGGTGATCTTCAGGGCGAGCTCGACGTTCACGTCCGCCTGGAGGAGGGCCCGCTGGATGTCCCGGACGACCTCTTTGATCAGAGCCTCGTCGATGTGGGAGGCGCCCGCGATCTTCCGGAGGGCCTCCCGCAACGAGGAGCCGAGCTTCTCGAGGACCATGCGGGGAACCGATGAAGCCCGTCCGTATTAAAGGGTCGCGGACCGGGAATCGGCCGTCGAGAGGCGGAGCGACGCGCATGCGCAGCGCGTGTCACAGAAAAATGAAAGGGAGGGCTAGCCTTGTCAGAAGGGATGGGATGCACTCTAACGAACTAGCCCAAAATTCCCCCGTTGACATATCCTTGCGACCGTATTTAAGAGTTTTGTAAAGGCGGGACCTCGAAAAACGTGCCCCTAGAGGTATCCGGACTTCTGGAGGGCCATCAGGTCCTCCGTGCTGAGCTTCTCGCCCCGTTTGAACCGCTCGAAGATCATCTCCGCCTGACGCTTCCCGCTGATCTCCTCCCCACCCCCCTCCGCCTGGAACGACTTCAGGCGGATCCCGTAGATGATCTTGTCGTAGTCATGGACCTGGCGGATGTGGTCGATGTGCTTGTGGTGCTCCTCGTCCGCGAGCATCTTCGTCTTGATGAACTCCTCCTGGGCGAGGTCCGCCTGGTGGCGGAGCTCGTCGGACTGTTCGTACAGCTGGGTCATCGCGTCGTGCTCCGCCTGGGCCTGCTCCGCGAGCTCGCCGACCCGCTTGTGGGCCGCCTCCGCGGTCTCCCGGGCGCCGTTGAGCTCCCGGGCGCCCTTCCGGACATCCTCGTTCTCCTCAAGCGCCTTCTCGAGCTTCCGGATCTCCGCCTGGAGGCGGGTCATCTCCTTGACGAGCTCCTGCTCCTTCCCCGGCTTCAGGACGGAGGTCATCTGCTTGAACTCGAGCTCCCGAAGCTCCCGCTTCAGGTGGCTCAGGGGGATCGCCCCCTGGGGGAGCTTCCGCCGCTTCAGCTCGTTCACCCGGTCCATGAGGTCGTTCACGCGGCGATTCGCGGCGTCCCGCTCCTCCTTCGCCTTCTTCACGTCGGCGTTCAGCTCGTCCCGGCGCTGGCGGTGGCCCATCGCCTGCTCGACGAGGTCCCGCACCTGCGCGTTCAGGTCGTCCCGCCGCGCGACCCACTCGCGAGTCTTGTCGTTCAGCTCGTCCCGCCGCCGCCGGTGCCGCTCCGCCTCGGCGTTCTCGCGTTCGCGCTTGACCTCAAGCTCCTCCAATAATTCCGTCATGCGGCTCGACTGCCAAACGTGGGGGATGCGACAGAGAGAAGTTTCCCTTATAACCTTTTCCGGTCGCGCGCGAATCGAGCGATTCACGGGAGGGACGACGCCTCGGACGGGGCGAAGACAACACCGTTATATACGGCGGAGCGAGTAAGCTCCTCCGAGGCCGGGCCCGACGCGATGCTGCAACCTTCGGAAGTGACCGCGGCAAAGCTTCTGCCGGCGATCCGGGCGCGGCTCGCGCAGGAGCTGCTCGTGAAGTTCGACATGAAGCAGGTCCAGGTCGCGAGGGCCCTCGGGATCACGCAGGCCGCGGTGAGCCACTACAACACGAAGAGCCGCGGCGTGGACATGGACCTCGTGCGGCGGTTCCCGGAGATCGACGGGTTCGTCGCGGGCCTCGCGGCGAAGATCCACGACGGGCTCGCGCAGACGGACCAGGTCGCGATCATCAACCGCTTCGTCGCGGAGATCATGGGGACCGCGCGCTTCTGCGAGTACCACAAGAAGGTCAGCGACATCGACCCGAACTGCGCGATCTGCTTCCCGTCCCCGCCGAAACCTTAGGCGGGCTTCCGGAGGACGCCCTCCCGGAGCATCGCCCACGCGGAATACACGGCGCACGCGCCGTGCGCAATCGCGAACGCGAGGGCCACGCCCAGGAGCTGGATCCGGGGCATGAGGGGGACGCTGAGCACGAGGGCCCCGAGGGTGGTCCCCGCGTAGATCGCGATCACAGGGCGCATCCGCTTCCGCACCCGGAGGACCGTGACGTACAGGACGTTCACGGCCACGAAGAACGCCGAGGCCGCGAGGACGTTCAGGGCGGGCACGGCCACGAGGAAGCTAGGCTTCAGCGCCGCCAGGACCCACGGGCCCGCGATCCAGACCGCGGCGACGCCGGGCACCAGGATCGCGATCGAGAGGAACAGCCCGTCCACCGCGTTCCCGCGAAGTCCCGGGAGCCAGCGGGACCCCTCCGCGAAGACGCTCGTGAAGATTGAGCCGGGCACGAGGAACAGGAAGTTCGCCAAGACCCACGCGACGTAGAAGTACGCGGCGTCCTCGGGGAGCAGGACGTTCGCGACGAGGAGGGGGAACACGAGGCCCGGCACCGCGCCGAGCACGTTCGTGACGTGGTTCTGGAAACTGAAGCGGACCATCGGACCCACGGACGTCCGGTCCAGGTCGGGCCGGAGCCGGAACGACGGGACGACGCGACGGAACAGGAGCACGACCGCGAGGGCGTTCGCCACGAGGAGCCCGACCCCCCACGCCGCGAAGAGAGCAAACGACGGCCGCAGGGCGAGCACGAGGGCGAGCGGGAGGGGGATCTTGAGCGCGTTGTACACGACCGCGCGGAGGAAGACGGGCCGGGCATCGCCGAGGCCGACGAACGAGGCGTCGAACAGGAGGGACATCGTCCAGACCGCGCAGAAGAGGACGAAGAGGACGAGGAGGGCGGGCTCCGACCCGAGGAACCAGAGGACCGGGATTCCGCGGCCCGCCCCGAGCGCGAACCCGACCCCGAGGGCGACGGAGACCGCGACCCCGATCGTGACGCTCGAGTTGATTAGCCGCGCGGGGGGCGCGCTCCGTTCCGGGAGGAACCGGATCAGGCCCACGTTGAACCCCAGGGTCGAGAGGAGGGCGAGGAGGGTCGCGCTCGTGACGAGGACGGCGCCCACGCCGACGTCCGCGTCCGGGAAGGAGCGCGCGGCGACCGCCCAGAACGCGAGGCCGAGGACTCCGCCCACCGCCTCCGTGGCGATCAGGTACGCGGCGTTCCGGACGACCGGCGACCGGAGCTTCTCCCGCCACGCCCGCGCGGACCGCATCGGCTAGCCCCCGATCTCCGCCCGCATCCGCTCCAGGAAGGCGGCCTCGTCGAACATGCGGGCGCGGGCGACGCACGCGTCGCGCATCGACCGGAGGCGGGACTCGTCCAGACCCGTGATCGCGTCCGCGAACGCCTGCGGGTCCGGGGGGAGCAGGAGGCCCGTCTCACCAGGGACGACGGTCTCCCGGTAGCCGCCCTCGTCCGTCGCGAGCACGCACTTCCCCGAGGCCATCGCCTCGACCGGGGTCAGGCCGAAGTCCTCCTCGATCGCGGTCGCGACGAGCCCCCGGCAGCGGGCGAACAGATCCGCGAGCGCCGCGTCCGGAATCTCCCCGAGGAACTCCACGTTCGGCGGGGGCCGCAGGGAGCTCACGTACGGGCCCCTCGCGACGTCCGTCGGCGGGCCGCCCACAATCTTCAGCCGCTCCGACGGGAGCCGCCGGAAAGCCTCGAGCTGGAGCTCGATCCGCTTCTCGGGATAGAGCCGGTTCACGGAGAGCCAGAAGTCGCCGAACTCCTCGAAGCGGTAGCGGGAGGTCGGGACGGGCGGGTACAGGACGCGGACCTCCTGGCCGTAGTACCGGCGGATGCGGTCCCGCACGGTCCCGCTCAGCGTCAGGACCCTGCGCACGCGCGCGACCGTGCGTCGCTCCCACCGCCCGTGGAGGGCGGCCCAGAGGGCGGCCGCGCCGCGTGCCCCCGGCGGGAGCCGGGCGAGCATCGCCTCCCGCCGGTCGAAGAACACGCGGGTCGGGCTCAGGCAGTACCAAATCGAGTCGTGGTTCGGGGCCGCGTAGAGCGCGAAGTTCCCGATGCACACGACCCGGTCGAAGCCGTCCAGCCGAAGGCGGGAGAACCGCACCGACGCGACGATTTGCCGGAGGGGGGGCCGGAGGGGGATCGCGCCGATGGACCGGACGTCCGCCTCTGGGAACCCCGCGCGTGCGGGGAGGCCGGGGTCGAGGGATGTCGTGAAGACCGGCGCCCCGAGGCGGGCGCCGAGGAGGAGGGCGACCCGCTCCCCGCCCCCGACGACGTCCATGAAGTCGTACAGGATCGCGACCCGCATCCACGCGGGGAGCCGCTCCCGCCCAAATAAGATTCCGTCAAGGCGGCGCGGACCGGGAGGGCGCTCGGACCTCGTCGTACAGCTGGATGTACCGGCCCGCGACCGCGTCCCACGTGTACCGCTCCCGCACGAGGCGATGGCCCGCCCCTCCGAGGCGGCGCCGGAGGGCCGGGTCGTCGAGGAGGACCGCGATCGCGGTCGCGAGCGCACGCGGGTCCTCGGGCGGGACGAGCACCGCGTTCTCGGGCCCGCACAGGTCCGCGACCCCACCGACCGAGGTCGCGATCACCGGGACGCCGACGGCCCAGGCCTCCAGGATGGCGATCGGGAACCCCTCGAACCGCGACGGAAGCACGAGCGCGCTCGCCTCCCGGACCGCGCGCACGAGGTCCCCGCGCGGGAGCGCCCCCGCGAACGAGACGACACCGTCGAGCCCGAGGGCGCGAGACCGCTCGCGGAGGACGGGGGTCTGGGATCCCTGGCCCGCGATTACGAGGCGAAACCCCGCGCCCCGGTCCCTTCGGACGATCGCGACCGCATCGAGCAGGACGTCCAGGCCCTTCTG
>Ga0209341_10000584_pt1 | contig 37534 bp, 32 predicted proteins | sample RifCSP13_2_FD_184020 | JGI IMG/M metagenome (GOLD analysis project Ga0209341, IMG submission 184020) | Soil microbial communities from Rifle, Colorado - Rifle CSP2_sed 13_2 (SPAdes) (version 2) | ecosystem: Environmental > Terrestrial > Deep subsurface > Rock core/Sediment | place: Rifle...
CCGCGCCGCGACGATCACAATCTTTCCGCCGGAGGCCACGTTCCTCTCCCTCACGCTGGAATTCCCCGTCGGCGATCTGGTTCGGCCGGGAGAGGCCGTGCCAGTGCGCATCGCGGTGCGCGACCAGGAAGGCGCGCCCGTCCAGGACGCGTCCGTCCTCGTAGAGAGCTCGGACCCCGCGCGCCTGCGACCAAGCGCGACGAACGGCAGCGCTGCGAATCTCGCGACCTTGACCCTCGAGGCCGACGCCTTGATCGCGGACCCCGAGTCGTTCCGGTTGGCGGTGACCGCGAACAAGACGGGTTACGAGGGCGCGTTGCGCTCCGCGACGATCACGGTCGTTCCGCTAACGCCGTGGTACCGTTGTCCGGACGGCACGATCGTCGCAGACCCGAACCGGTGTCCAACGCCGCCGAGCGAGGAGGGGTTTCCGACGGGGCTCACGGTCGCGCTGGGCACACCAATCGTCGTGGCGGCGGTCGCCGCGATCTATGTCGTTTGGCGGCGACGGGAGCGTCCCCGGTAGCGGAACCCAGATGGCGGCGAATCCTCACAAGCGCGCTACCGTTCGCGGCGTCTAAACTTCGATTGTCGTTTGGTGGCCACTGTGTGGAACAAACTCTCTGAGGTGTTCGCAACGCTGACCACACGAAACGTCTTTAGGGGGGCGCTCGCCCCCGGCCCTCGGCGAGACCCGGGAGATTTTCCGGCCCGTGTGGATCACCTTGGCGGCGCTGAAGGGGCGCGAGGTGATTCGCGAGGCGGACGCGGTCGAGGCGATGATGAAGCGCGCGATCGCGCTCGTGCACTGAAGGGGAAACCCCCGCACTGACCTCGCAGACTTAAGCGTGAGCATGCGATGTGAGTCCGTCATGATCGAGATTGCGAACTTGAGACGCCAAGAGTGGCCCCCGCACTATCTCGCCGACCTCACGATTCAAACCGAGGAGGGGGACCTCCTCCAACCGAGGTGCAGCCTCGACCAGACTGTCAGGAATCTCCTGGGCACCCTGCTCTACGAACATCTGGGTGACCGAAGAGGTGACGAGCTTCTCGTAGGGGACTGCGGTGATCCCGAGTGTTGTGGCGTGGATTTCGCAGTCCTTCATCGAAATCAAGAAGTCGAACTTCGTTGGCCGGACCCCGTGGAATGGGAGCACGCTATCGCCAGATTCGCCAGGGAGCACCCGCATCAAGGGACGTTCCCGAGAGAGTTGAAAGTTCCGGAGAGGTCTGTCCTCGTCCCCCTATCCACGTACGCGGAGGAGATCCTCCGCCTGGCGGCAATGTACCTGAAGACCCGCCAACGGGCCGGAGATGCGGACGAGAAGACGCGGAAGTGGTTTGAGATGTGCAGGGGCCGATATGGTGACTTACTCGACCGGGTCCAACAGAAGACAGATCGGAGCGATCCATGGAGGTTCGAGGAAGCACCCGGGGGCCAAGCCTGACCTTCTGTTGTCTCGAATACAAAGTCTCGCTCCGGCACGAAATCTATTTACGGGCGTCGTCTCTCGCCGCGTCTGATGGGCGAGCGAACCTCGCGAGCAATTCCGATCGTCGCGGGCCTCGTCGTCCCGCTCACGCTCCTCCTGACCAACGCGGTCTGGCCGTACGGAGGCATCCTCCTCACGATCGCCTCGCTCGTCTGGATCGGCTTCGCCGTCGTGCTCCTCGCGCCCGCCGGGTCCCAGGCTTAGCTCGCCGGCTGCTTCTCGTACAACTGCTCCGAGCCGATGTCCAGCTCGACCCACTCGTCGATCGCCCGGATGTCCTCGAGCAGGACGTCGAGCATCTGCCCCCCCTCGTCCTCCACGATGAGGCTGTCGAGCACGTCCTCGGTCTCCATCGTATCGCGCACGATGCCGATGAACTCCCCGGAGGTGTCGATGACATTGAGCGCCGAGAACAGGTCGCGACTGGGCCCGCGAAGAACGATGCGTTCCCCCGCGTCCGCAACGAACCGTCGGCCGAGGCGGAGGTGCCCGACGGGACCCTCGGCGATCGTCAGGAACCGCTCGTCCTCGGAGGAGACGTAGCCGAGCTCGACCCCCTCCGCGTCGATGACCTGCTTCCCGATGAGCCCGTGCGCGCCCCGGATCGGCATCTCCACCGCCCGAACGAGATGCCCGCATTAAGGTTTGCCGCGATGGAATCTCGCGGGAGACTCAGGAGCACGCGCTCCGCGGCGACGGAGGCCCGCGCGACCCGACGCACTTCGACCCATCCAGCATGGTATCGCTTCTGATACGGACGGGGACGCATTTATGTCCGGCCCTAGGAACTCGGCGGAAACCCCTATTAACGTGAAGGGGCCTTTCCAGAGGCGGCCAATGCCCTCTTGTCCCGCCTGCGACGCCCTCTACGCGGAGGGGGTGCAGGATTGTCCGTGGTGCGGCACCCCCGCCGCTTTCTCGCTCGAGACCGTCCAGGGCACCCCGTCCCAGGCGTCCCGGGCCGTCGAGGCCGCCCGCGCGGAGGTTGGCTTGCTCCGGGCAACCGGCGTCGAACCGGCGATCGCAGATCACCTCGTAGACAAAGCGGAGGCGGCCGCGAGGGAAGAGAAGCCTACCCACGCGCTGGCCTACGCCAGGGCCGCAAAGCATGCGGCGGTGATTGCGAAGACCCGTGCCCACTTGCAGGCCGACCTGCGGCGCGCGGAGGAGGCGGTCCGAAAGGCGAAGCAGGACGGCGCGGTGGTGGAGGCGGCGGAGACCGCCCTCAGGGAGGCGGCCGCCAGTCTCGAGACCGGCGACTTCGGGGCCGCGGAGGCGTCGCTCCGGAAAGCGTCCGGCCGGGCGGAGGAGGAGTCGCGTGCGAAGTTCCAGGAGTCCCTTCTGCACGCCGCGGAGAGGGCGATCCGGCACGCGAAGGAACGCGGCGCCGTCGTCGCGGAGGCGGAACAAGAACTCGCCGCTGCGCAGGAGGCCCTGCGCACGAAAGCGTTCGACACAGCCCGAGAGGCCGCCTCGAGGGCGAAGGATCTCGCGGAGCGCGCACGGAAGGTCACACGGTACGAGAAGTTCGTCGCGAGCGCAGAGCACACGATCGACCTCGCGCGGAACTCGGGCGCCGACCTGGCACCTGCGCGCCATCTGGTGACAGAGGCTCGCCACGCGCTCAAGGAAGGCCTCTTCGCGGATGCGCAGGCGAAGTCCACCGAGGCGAAGGAAGCCGTCGCCGAGGCGAAGCGATTTCGCGCGGGGCAGCAGCTCATCGAGCGCGGCCAGAAGGCGGCGAAGAAGGAGGAGGCGAAGGGCACGGACGTCTCGGGGGCCGCCCTCATCTTAGGGCAGGCGCTGAACTCCCTGGATGCGCGCGAGTACCGGAAGGTTCGAGACCTCGTGCGGGACGGCCGCGAAGCGATCAAAGACGCCGTCCTCCGCCGGCAACTCGCGACGAGGCTCGCGACCCTTGGCGGGGACGTGACGGACCTGAAGACGATCGGGGCCGCCTCCGCCGATGCCGAGGCCCTCTTTGCACAAGCGGGCGCCGCGCTGGAGGCGGGGGACTTTGACAAGGCCCGCCGGCTCACGGACCGGTGCAATCGCGCGGCGGACGACGCGCGCGAGGCGCGCCGAGAGGAGATCATCATCGACACGATCCAGAGGATCGTCGCCGCCGCCGCGACGTCGGGCTCCGTGAACCCCGAACAGGTGCGCGACCTCATCCAGGACGTCGAGTCCATGCTCGAAGGCGGCGAGGCGGTGAACGTCGAGGAACTCGTGCGGGCGCGGATCAGCGCCGGAGACTCGATCCGCCTGAAGGAGCTCACGCGGCGGCTCGCGAACATCGGTCAATCCCTTCAGGAGCTGAAGCGCGCGGACATCGAGGTCACAGGTTCCGACGACACGATCGCGCTCGCGAACGCCGCGCTCGACTCCGGGAAGTTCGACGAGGCGGAGGGGAGAGTCGCGGAACTCGATGAGATCGCGACCTCCCTCGTCCAGTCCCTGCGCGACTCCGCGGCGGAATTGATCCAGAAGGCGGGCGTGGCGGCGGAGAAGGCGGGTTCCGCGAACATCCCCATCCCGGAGGCCCTCCGCATGCTCCAGAGCGCGCAAGACGCGATGGCGGCGGGCAAGGTCTATGAGGCACTGGAGTTCGGCCGACTCGCCCAGATCCGCGCGGAGTCCGCGTGGAAGAAGCACTTCGAGGACGCGGCGAAGCGGGACCTCGACCAGATGCGCCTCGTCGAGGAGCGTGTGAAGAACGCTCGGGAGAAGATCGAGTCGCTCGTCTCTCACATCGAGTACCTGACGGGCATCGGCGTCGACGTCGGGCCCGCCCGCGAAGCGCTCGGGAACGCGCAGCGCGCGCTCGAGGGGAACCGCCTGGAAGAGGTCGAAGCGCAACTCCAGGCGACGGAGAAGATCATCGAGGGCGTTCGCTACTCCCTCCGCCAGAGCGCGACCGCGGAGCTCGTCCGCATCGAGAAGCTCGTCTTGGACGTGCGCGCGCAGGGCCTGATGACGCCCGAGATGGAGGCCGTCTTCCGGAGGGCCGAGCAAGCGGTTCGCGACGAGATGCACCGCGAGGCGATCGAAGCGATCAAGGCCCTCGACGGGACGATTGAGCGCGCCCGCGAGGAGCAGGACGCGGAACGGCAGCGCAGGGAGCTGGAGCGCTCAAGGAAGGCGTCCGAACGGGTCGCGCGCGTGCAGCGCATGGTCGAGGAGCTCAAACACGCGAACATCGAGGTCGTCGGCGCGGAGGAGACCCTCCTCCTCGCAGAGAAGGCGATTCAGGGGCGGAACTTCGACCAGGTCGGGGACGTCCTCGCAGAGCTCGAGGAGACGACGCTGGAGATGCGCGCCGAGCTCGTCGCGGCCACGAAGTATCTCGTGCAGAAAGCGACGGAGGCGGTCGATGCCGCGGCGCACGAGGGCCTCGACGTCGTGGACGCGCGCGCCCTCCTCGAGAACGCGGTCGGTTTCGTCGCGAAGGGCCGGCTCGACGACGCGGTCGAGAGCGCGAGCAACGCGAAGCGGCGCGCGGAGTCCGGGATGCGCCTCAAGAGCGAGGAGGAGGCGCGCGCGGAGAAGGTGCGGATCGAGACCGCACGACAGAAGATCGAGCGGCTTCGGGCGGTCATGGACGACCTGCACCGCGCGGACATCACGGTGGATGGGTCCGAGGACGCGATGGTCAAGGCGGGGGCGGCGCTCGACGCGAGAAAATACGAGGAAGTCCACGCAATCCTCGCGGATCTCGAGGCGCTCGCGATGTCCCTCCAAGAGGGGCTGAAGGAGGCCGCGGAGAATCTCCTGGCAAAGAGCCGCCAGAACGTGGAGGCGGCGAAGGAAGAGGGCCTCAGCGTCCGTCGCGCGGACATGGTCCTCGGGAACGCGTCCGAGGCGATCCGCGATGCACGCTACGTGGAGGCAATCGAGTACCACAAGGTCATCGACGACATTGTCGAGGATGCGAAGCGGATGCGGAGCTTCCGCGAGCTCGAGTCGGAGGTGCAGGTCCTCCGGTCGGAGATCCTCCGGGCCGCGAACCTTGGCGGCGACGTGACCGCGACGGAGGCGATCCTCAAGAGGGCGTCCGAGGAGGTGTCGCTCGGGCGGTACGACCGCGTCGCAGAGCTGACGGACCAGGTCCGCCACAACCTCGCCGAGACACGCCGACACGTCCTCGAGGCGAAGCTCGACCGCGCGAAGATCGCGATCGGCAAGGCCCAACTGCTCGGCGCCCCCGTGCCGGAGGCGGAGGCGCTGCTGCCCGAGCTCCAGGCGGCGGTCGACGAAGGGAACTATGAGGCCGTCGGCGTCCTCGTCCGCAAGATCGAGGAGAAGGTCGCCGAGGCGAGCGCCTCGTTCGTGGCGGCGAAGGCCCAAGAGGACTTCCTCGCGCTCGAGGATCTCGAGAAGCAGGTCGCAAACGCGGGCATCACGATCCCGGAGGCGCGCGGCCTCATCGAGGACGCGCGGAAGCTCCGCGACGAGCGGAACTTCGACACGATGGCACAGCTGATGACGGAGGCGCGCCAGTTGCTGGAGGCGGGAAGCCGCAAGAAAATCGTCGAGCAACACCGCGAGAAGATCCGCGGTCTCTCGGCGATGCTCGACACGGCGAAGCGCATCGGCGCGAACGTCGCCGAGGCGGAGCGGGTCTTGCAGCAGGCCGCGGTGGCGATCCAGGGGAACGACCTTTCCATGGCGGACATCCTCGTGAAGCAGGCGGAGGTGTCCACCGGCCTCCAGATCCAATCTGCAATCCAGAACAAGTACCCGAACATCGTCCTGGCGATGCCGACGGCGGGGCTCCAGGCGAACGCGTGGAACAAGCTCGTCATCGAGGTCGCAAACAAAGGGACGCTCGCCGCGCAGGACGTGCACCTGGCGATCGAGGGCGACGTCGAGGTTCGCGCCGGCCCGCCCCTCGAGGAGCTGGGCGTGGACGAGACGAAGGCCGTGGAGATTGGGGTCAAGCCGACGAAGCCGGGAGAGGTCCCCGTGAACGTGCGAGTGTTCTACCGCCGGTACTTTGACGACAACCGATACGAGGAGTCCGACGAGACAACCCTCAAGGTCGAGTCGCCGGGCACGTACCTGGTGGAGGACGTGTTCCTGATCCACCTCGACGGGAGGCTCATCGCGCACGAGTCGCGGCAGTTCCGGCAGGAGATCGACGAGGACATCTTCTCCGGCATGCTGACCGTCGTCCAGGACTTCATCCGGGACTCGTTCCGGCAGAGGACGGAGACGGGGCTCAAGCGCCTCGACTTCGGCCAGAGCAAGATCCTGATCGAGCGCAGCCAGCACTGCTACCTCACCGCGGTCGTCCTCGGATCTGAGCCCGCGCTCCTCCCCCTGTACATGGCAGAGGTCCTCCGGGAGATCGAGCGCACGCATGGGAACGTCCTCGGCAACTGGACGGGGATGCTCCACGAGCTGCCGGGCGTCGACGAGACGATCCGCAAGCTCGTGCTCGTGACGATGTCGGGCTCCGCGGAGAAGGGGGCCCTCGCGAACTCGGAGGTCGCGAAGCTGCAGCGGGCGATCGAGGCGGCGAAGGGGGCCGGCGCCCAGACGGAGACGGTCGAGAAGATCCTGGCGCAGGCGCAGAGCACCCTCGAGACGGACATGGAGCTCGCGTTCGAGCTGCTCTCGAAGGCGAAGCTCGAGGTCAAGGAGACCCAGTCCAAGTTCCACGACCGGACGCGGCTCATGGTCGACCAGACGGCGGAGGTCGTCGAGCGGCTCCGCGTGCTCGGGATCGACGCGGGGCCGTCGGAAATCCTGCTCAAGCAGGCCCGCGAGGCGTTCCATGCGGGCCGATACGACAAGGTCGAGGAGATCGCGGACAACGTCCGCTCCACGCTCGAGCGCGTTCAAGAGGACACCGTGGCCAAGAAGGTCGAGGCGGACCTGAACGACCTCATCGCGGCGATCGAGGACGCGCGCAAGGACGGGGTGGACGTGACCCAGGCGGAGGCGTTCCTCGTGAAGATCGAGGACGCGCTGCAACGAAAGAACCCTCGGGCGGTCGAGGAGAATCTGAAGCAGGCGCACGCGGCCCTGGAGGACGCACGGACGAAGACCCTCCTCAAGCGTGGGAAGGAGGGGATCGAGAAGGTCACCGCGATGCTCATGGAGGCGAAGGAGTTCGGCGCGGAGGCGGCCGAGGCGGAGGCGCTCCTGTTGCGCGCTCGGGAGGCACTCGAGGAGAACCGCGCCGAGGACGTCGACGCCCTCGCGCGCCAGGCCGGCACGGTCGCGAGGCAGCTCGTGCAGGAGTTCCTCGAAGACAAGTACCCGCGCCTGTTCGTGTCCATGGCGACGACCGGCATGGAAGCCGAGGCGTGGAACAAGCTCGTCCTCGACGTCGCGAACAAGGGGACGCTCGCGGCGAAGAACGTCCTCGTCCGGCTCACGGGCGACATCGACGTGCAGGGCCTGCAGCCGATCCCCACGATCGACCCGAACTCGAAGTGGCGCCTAGAGGTGGGCGTGAAGCCGCACGAGGCCGGGCCGATGCCGATCGACGTTGAGATCAAGTACCAGCGTCCGCTCGACAACAAGGAGTACGATCTCGCGGACAGCAAGCAGGTCCGCGTTGAGCCGCCCGGGACCTACACGGTCGAGGACGCGTTCCTCATCCATGTGGACGGCCGGCTCATCGTCAGCGAGTCCCGGAGGTTCCGCAGCGAGGTGGACGAGGACATCTGGTCCGGCATGCTCACCGCGGTCCTCGAGTACGTGGACAAGTCGATGGGGGGGCGGACGGACGAGGGCCTTCGGCGCGTGGACTTCGGCGAGAGCAAGATCCTGTTCGAGCGAGGGCCGCACGCGTATCTGGCGGCAACGGTCCGCGGGGGCGAGCCCGTGCTCCTTCCCGTCTACATGGTCGAGATCCTGAGGGACGTCGAGGAGCGGTTCGGGAGGAGGCTCGAGAAGTGGACCGGGTTCCTCACGGAGGTCGAGGGCATCGGCGAGTTGATCCGGCGCATCCTCTTCGTCACGGAGGTCCGGGAGGCGGACCTCGGTCCCCTCGCGTCCACGCCGATGGCGGAGGCGATGCGATTGGTGTCCCAGGCCGGCCCCGAGGAGGCACAGGGCTTCATCCAAGAGGCGCGCTCGGTGATCGAGGCGAAGTCCTTTGAGGAGGCGTCCGCGTTCATTCAGAAGACGATCGAGTCGTACACGATCGGGCGCGAGGAGCTGAGCGCGCAGCTCCGCGACGCCGTCATCGCGCACGGAGAGGCGACCGGTATTATGGTCACGGACGACCAGATGCGGGAATACATCGACATCGTCAAGGAGATGGTGGAGGCGGCCTTCGCCGCCCGGGAGAAGGCGGGCATCGACCGCCTGTGGCCCGTGAAGCGGGTCGCCTTGAAGCTGAACGACCAGACCGGGTACGACGCCGCCACGAGCTTCCGCAAGATCGTCGTGAACCAGGTCAAGGCGAAGGAGCTGGACCTCGTCACCCCGGGCGAGACGTGGCGGGGCCTCACCCTCACGCTCCAGCTCGATTCCGAGGCGATCTTCAAGGCGTATCGGCTGTGGGCCCGGAAGATCGAGATCCTCCTCCGGTCGCAGGACGCGTGGAAGGTGAAGGCGGGCATCGACCGCGGCGAGTATTTCGTCGGCGTCGAGGGCCAGAAGCTCCGGATCGATCCGAACATGGTGTGGTTCGAGGAGACCGTTCCGGAGCACATCGCCGTGGAAACGTTCCCCCACGGGACCGTGTACCTGGACACGCAGATGGACGAGGAGATCCTCGCGGAGGGCTACGCCCGCGAGCTCGTCGGGATCATCCGCGACGTGCGCACGGAGCTGAAGCTGCCGCCGGAGGTTTGGATCGAGACGAAGATCCAGGCGAGCGAGACCCTGACCCGCCTCCTCAAGAAGTGGAAGGACTTCGTCACCGCGGAGACGAACTCCCAGGCGATCAAGTTCGTCCGCGGCGGGCTCTCGGACGGATACGTCGTGGATTGTAGCCTGGGGCAGGAGAACTTCACGGTGTCCGTGAAGGCGGCGGACACCGGTGCGGTCTCCCCGGGACCGCCAAGCCTTTAGGCGCTCGCCCCGTTTCGTCGAGCGATGGGCGTTGACTTGTCGGACCTCGTCACCGCGACCCCGCGGACCCTCGAGGACCTGCGCGGACGCTCGATCGCGATCGACGCGTTCAACACCCTGTACCAGTTCCTCAGCATCATCCGCCAGCCCGACGGAACGCCGCTCATGGACCACCAGGGTCGCGTGACCTCCCATCTGAGCGGCATCATCTACCGCACGACGAACCTCCTGGCGGTGGGCATCCAGCCCGCGTTCGTGTTCGACGGCCGGCCGCCGACGTTGAAGGCGCGGACGGTCGAGGCGCGGGGCGAGGTCAAGCGGAAGGCCCAACGCGAGTGGCAGGACGCACTCGAGAAAGGAGACCTCGCGCGGGCACGGACGAAGGCGATGCAGACGTCGCGCCTCACGGGGGAGATGGTCGGGCAGAGCAAGCGTCTGCTCGAACTCCTCGGGGTGCCGTGGGTCCAGGCGCCGTCCGAGGGAGAGGCGCAGGCGGCGCACATAGCGCGGCAGGGAGACGCATGGGCGGCCGCGTCCCAGGACTACGACTCTTTCCTCTTTGGCGCCCCGGTCCTCGTGCGAAACCTCGCCCTCTCCGGGAAGCGGAAGCTCCCCCGGAAGGACGTGTACGTCGACGTCGTGCCCGAGCAGCTTCGATTGGAGGCGACCTTGACGGCGCTCGGGGTCACGCGCGAGCAACTCGTCGACATCGGCATCCTGATCGGGACGGACTTCAACGAGGGGATCCGCGGGATCGGGCCGAAGAAGGCGCTCGCGCTCGTGAAGGCACACGGGTCTCTCGACAGTGCGCTCCGGTCCATCGGCGCGGTCATCGAGGGTTCGGAGCGGATCCGCGAGATCTTCCTGCGCCCGGAGGTCTCGGACGCGTACGAGCTCGCGTGGCGGGAGCCGGACGTCGAGGGCGTGACCCGGATGCTCGTCGAGGAGCACGACTTCTCCCAGGAGCGGATCGACGGAGCGTTGCGCAAGGTGCTCGAAGCCCGCAAGAAGACCGGACAGAAGAGCCTCGACCGATGGTCGTAGGGACGAACGTTCTAATACGGTTCCCCGAATCGTCGGCCCATGGCGCTGGCGCCGGCGGTGTCGGTCGCCATCACGGTCCTCCTCTGCCTCCTTCTTTCGGGGCTCGCGTACTACCGAAGGGTGCTGACCTGGGACGGCACGATCGCGGCGTTCTTCGTCGGCCTTGTCATCGGCATCTTCGGCGACGTCACGTGGCTCCTCCTGCTTCTCCTGTTCCTCCTCAGCTCGTTTGCCGCCACCCGCTACCGGTTCGCCCTCAAACAGGCGATGGGGGTGCAGGAGGGCGTGCGCGGCGAGCGGCGCGCGTCGAATGTGCTCGCGAATAGCGCCGCGCCCGCCGCGGTCGCGATCCTGGGCTTCCAGGGCTTCGGTGGGGGGCTCATGGCGAAAGAAGTCAGCGGCCTCCTCTTTGTGTCATCGCTTGCCGTCGCGGGCGCGGACACGCTGGCCAGCGAGATCGGCGTCCTCTCGTCGAAGGTCCGCCTCATCACGAACGGGAAGCCCGTGAAGCCCGGCACGGATGGAGGCGTGTCCACTCTCGGGCAGGGCGCAGCGCTGGCGGCGGCCCTCTACACGGGACTGTTCGGTTACGTCGTCCTCGCACCCGCGTCCGCATCGCTCGGGTTTCCGGCCACCTTCCCGGCGGACCCCGCCTTCCTCGCGATCCCTGCCGTCGTCGGCTTCGTCGGCTGCCAGATTGACAGCCTCTTCGGCGCGACCCTCGAACGTCGCGGATGGCTCGACAAGAAGACGAACAACTTCGCGTCCACGGGCCTGGGCGCATTGCTCGCGTACGTACTCCTCGCCCTCATCACGTGAGCGCGTCGTGGGCGAGGCGTTCCCCGAGGGCTCGCATCGCCTCCGCCGCCTCCCGCGTGCGCCCCTCCGCATAGATCCGCGCGATTGCTTCCGTGCCTGAGGGACGGATGAGGACCCAGCCGCCCTCCCCGTGGACCTTCACGCCGTCGATCGTCTCGACGCGGTATCCCGCAGCGAGATCGCGGAGTTTCCCCAGGAACGTCTCGCGGCGGTCGACGGGACACGGCACGCTCCCCTTCATCAGGTGGTATCGCGGGATCGCCGCCAGGGATTTCGACAGCGGCTCCCCGGAGAGAGCGAGCAACTCCACGACTTTGGCGGCGGTCATCCCGCCGTCGCGTGCGAACAGATGCCCGGGGAAGATCATCCCCCCGTTCTCCTCGCCGCCGAACACCGCGCCCTTCGCGTAGATTGCGCGGGCGACGAGCGGCGCCCCGACCTTCGTGTACTCTAGGCGCCCGCCATGCTTCCTCACGGTCTCCTCGACGCAGCTCGAGGAGCTCACGGGCGTCACGACGAGGCCGGGCGTGCGCCGCACGACCTCCCCCGCCAGCCAAGCGAGCAGGCGGTCCCCGTCGACGAACTCCCCGTACTCCGTGACGAGGACGGCGCGATCCGCGTCCCCGTCGTGCGCGATCCCGAGGTCCGCCCCGAGGACCGGCACGAGACGTCGCAGTTCCTCAAGATTGGCGGCGGTCGGTTCTGGGTTTCTCCCGGGGAAGGCGCCGTCCGGCTGCGCGTGGATCGTCGTCACTCGACAGCCGAGTTCGCGGAGAAGGTAGGGCGACGTCGCACACGCGGCGCCATTCCCAGGGTCCACGACGACGTGCGGCCGCCGTTTCGCGATCGCCGTGCGGTCCACGCGTAGTGCAACGGCGTCCATGTAAACGCGGGGTCCGTCGGAGGCGCTCGACAGGCCGCCCATGTCACGCCACGCCGGAACGGAGAACGTCTTGGACGCGATCGCCTCCTCGATTTTCTCCTCGTCCTCCCGCGCGATCTCCATGCCTTGCGCGTCGACGACTTTGATCCCGTTCCATTCCGGCGGGTTGTGAGAGGCGGTGACGATGAGGCCCCCGGCGAAGCCCCGAGCCTTCACGTAATACTGAAGCGCGGGTGACGGCAGCACACCGAGGTCGCAGACGCGCGAGCCCGACGCGAGGAGGCCGGAGACGAGCGCGTCCCGGAGCATCGGTCCCGTCGTCCGCGTGTCGCGACCCACGGCCAGAAGGTGAGGTCCGCGCCACGTCGCGACCGCACGGCCGACATTCATCGCGAGGTCCGGCGTGAGGTCCTTCCCGACGACGCCACGGATCCCGTTCGTCCCGAACAGCTTCATCGCCGCACCGTCCCCCCGTCGACCTTCTCCTCCGCGCGCACGACCACGCCGTCCTCGAGGATCGCATCCTCAATCTTCGCGCGGACGCCGATCCGGCACCCGTCGCCCACGAGGCTCCCGGTGATCTCCGCGCCATCGCCCACGACGACGCGGTCGAACAGGACGGAATCGCGCACGCGCGCGCCGCCGATCGCGCAGTCCCGTCCGAGGACGACGAAGGGCCCGATCTTCCCGTGGACGACCGTGCCCGCAGCCACCGCCACGGGTTTCACGTACGTCGCATTCGCGCCGAACGACGCGCGGAGGCTCACGTCGGTCCCCTGCTCGCGGAGGAGGATCCGCGTCGCGTTAAGGAAGTTCTCCCGCGTGCCCACGTCCGACCAGTACCCGGAGAAGCGGAAGCCGAAAAGGCCCTGGCGGACGACCTTCGGGAACACGTCGCGCTCCAAGGAGGCTTCCGCGCCCGGCTTCATCGCCGCCAGGACCTCGGGCTCGAGCACGTACGCGCCCGCGTTCGCGAACTTCGAGGGCGCCTCCTCCTTGGCGGGCTTCTCCACGAACCGTGTGATGCGGTCGTCCTTCATCGCGACGACCCCGAAGCCGCTGGGGTCGTCGACCTCCCAGAGGGCGACCGTGGCGACGCCACCAAAGCGGCGGTGCGCGGCGACGAGGTCCCCCACCGCCAAGGAGGATACGATATCCCCGTTGAACGCGAGGAACGTCCCGGACAGCTGGTCCTCCAGGTTCTTGATCGCGCCGCCCGTGCCCAGCGCCTTCTTCTCCTGGACGATCGTGACCGTCCGCCCGAAGTCCCGCGCACGTACGAAGTCCCGGAGCTGGTCGACCTTGTAGTTCGCCGCGAGGAGCACGTGGTCGACGGAGGCGGGGAGATGATCGAGGAGGTGGAGGATCAACGGCTTGTTCAGGAGGGGGAGGAGCGCCTTCGGGCGGGCGTACGTCAGAGGACGCAGTCGGGTTCCGAGGCCGCCCGCGAGGATGACGGCTTGCACGCGCGCGGAAGGGCGGTGCCGACTAAGAACGTAGCGCTACCGCGGAACGATGGTGACGACGTTGTTCCCGCGGAGGACGACGGTGCCGATGCGCCGGACCTGCTCGTCCTTCGTCTCCTCCGTGTCCTCGAGGACCATGTTCATGTACTCGTCGTACCCGGCGAGCTTTCCGTCGAGGATCCGGTTGTCCTTGAGGAGCAGGGAGATTCGCTTGTTGATGGACTTCTCTAATACGTTGAGTGGCATCACCATCGGACTTTCCCCTCCGGTCGAATCTCCCTTTCTGCTTTAAAGGTTCCGTTTTTCGAAGGAGTGCGCGCGGTCCGAATCCTTTAGGGCTCGTCCGGGTTTGACGGCACGATGGTGAGCCTCCGCGAGCGTTGGCGGGCGGGCCGACCGGAGTTTCTCATCCTCACAGGTGCCTCCGTCGGGCTCGTGGCAAACGTGGCCTGGCTCACGTACGACTTCGCAACGAAAGCGTTGGCGGCGTGGCCCGTCGCGTCGGCGGTGTTCGGCGCGGGTGCTTTCCTGTCCGTATTGGCGGCGATCGTTCTCACGAAGCGCGGGGGGAGGACGCCCCGGAATTTCGTGTTCGTCGGCGCAATCGCGACCGCGCTCGCGGTCCTCTCCCTCGCCGGCTTGATCGGCGGTGGCATCGCCCTCGCGGGGGCGACGTGGGGCGTCATCCAGACGTACGAGCCGCGCGCGTAGCCAACGTATTTATCGCCCGAGTCCGATTCTCCATCCAATGGAGAAGGTAAAGGTGGGCGAGGTGTTCCACTATTTCCCGAAGCCGGGCGTCGCTGCGATTCGGGTGACGGACGCGACCGTCCAGGTCGGTGATACGCTCCTGTTCCAGGGTCCGTCCACAAACTTCGACCAGACCGTGGACTCCCTCGAGATCGACAAGGCGAAGGTCGAACGGGCGACGCCGGGGCAAAGCGTGGGGATCAAGGTTCGCGACCGCGCACGTCCCGGGGACTACGTGTACAAGATCGTGGCTTAGACGTCACGTCTCCGGTCCTGCAGCTCCGCCGGGGGGCCGGGCGTGCAACAGTCCGAGCAGTTGCGGCACAGCCCGTCCTCGGCGCAGAGCACGGGGAACTGATTCCCGCAGGAAGGGCAGCGAAGCATCGGAATCGCAAAGGGAGCGGCGGTGTAAGAACGTTTGCGGCCTAGCCGGTCTCTTTCGTGACGACGACCTCGTGAATCTCGAGCGCGCTCGGACCCGAGAACGCTTCCTTTGGCGGCGGGTTCTGATGCGCCTCGGCGAACGCCTCGCTTTCCGTCCAGCGCTCGAAGTCCGCCATGGACCGCCAATGGGTCATCACGACGTAGAAGTCGCCCTTCACAGGTCGCAGGACCTCCGTGCGAAGGAATCCGGGGAGCTTCGCGATCGACCACTTCCGGTCCTTCCACCGCCGCTCGAACTCCGCCTCGTGTCCCTTTGAGACGGGGATCCGGTTCGCGACCACGACGACCATGCGCGTGCGAACCGCCGAGGTCTACATGACGTTGGCGGTTACGCCTTCGACCACGTTTTCTCGCCTGCACGGATCGGCACTTTCAGCCAGTTCTCCGGCGGCGGGAACGGGCAGACGAAGTCGTCGCTGTACGCGCAGTACGGGTTGTACGCGCGATTGAAGTCCACGTCGTACACGCCGGACGGCTCAAAGTCGAGGTCGAGGTACCGGCCCGCGCCGTACGTTTCCTTCGCGCTCGTCGCATCGCGGAACGGGACGAAGAGCGACTCGTGCGCGCTGTGCGCATGGACCTTCCGGTACGCGTGGAGGCGCACGGTCTGCCCCCCAACGGAGAACTCGAAGTATCCGTACCGCAGGTACTGCTGTTCCGTCCCCTTGCTCGTGGGTAGCGTGAGGACCTCCTCCTTCGGGAAGTCGACGATCCTCAGACGGAAGCGGAGTGCGGGATCGATCGGGTAGTAGGAGAGCCCTTTGAACGTGTGGCGGGCTTCATGGGGAATCGGTGAGTCGTGGGCCGCGCCGAACCAATGATCCTTCTCCTTCCTCTCCTGTTCGATGCGGAATGTGTGGTCATCGACCATCCACGGGTCCAACGGGATGGCGGTGGATAAGCCTTGCACCGAGGGGGTTCCATCCTACAGTGTTCCATCCTATTGCGCCAGCGAGGACGTTTTTCGCGCGGCCATCCATGCGGTCACGTATCCGACGCCGCCGAGGAAGAACCCGAGGAGCGAGAGGCCGATGAGCCCGGCGATCGGCACGACGAGGGGTCCGAGGATGTTCTCGTGGACCCACTCGAAACCCCCGGTCGCGGCCGTGTGTCCACCGCCGCCCACGGCCGTCGGGAGCATCGCCGCGCCCGCCGCGTAGCCACCGTAGGCCGTCAGGAGTGCCGCCGCAGAGCCGATCCCACCGCCCAGGACGAGGTGCGCCCACGCGGCGTACTTCCGCCATCCCGTGTAGGGGAACCCAAGCGCGGATTCGATGTGATGGTAGAACAGCGAACTCACAGCGATCGCGAGGATCCCCACGAGGCCGTATCCGATCACGCCCACGACGAACCAGGTCCCGGCGCCACCGCTGGCGACGATACGGGACGCTGCGGGCACACCGAACACAGCCAGGTACAGGAGAACGCTGGCTACACCGAACCCGATCGCTCCCTGCACCACGGCCGCCGCCAGAAACCGCTCCGCCCACTTGCTCTCTGCCATATCGCCCACCGGCCACGGATTGCCTGGGCTGGTATGAAGTGTTCGCATGACCGGAACCCTACGGTATATGTTCTCCCGAGCGGCATCGTTCGCCCCCGATGAATCGGTCCCCTAGATATCCCGACTCGCCCGCGGCCCGACGGGGATGTCGGGGGCGGGGTTCGAACCCGCGATCTCCGGATGTCCCAGGAGCGCACGTCAGCGTCGCAGAACCCTATGAGTCCGGCGCTCCACCAGGCTGAGCCACCCCGACGCGCCGCGACACCCTCGCGGGCTATACAAATGTTGTGGGGCTCACAGTTCTTCGATCTCTTTCGTCTCTTCCGGAGGCGGCGGCACGGCGGCCTCGGGGGTCAGCTCTTCCTCCGCCGGCCCTGCAGGGGGAGCGGGAGGTGCGGCCTCTGGGACGCCCTCGGTCGTTGCCGGGATCTCGCCCACCGCGAGCACGTCGGATTTGCGAACTTCCACGCGAGAGATCGGCTGGACGGGCTTGCACGCGGTCGCGATCTCCTTCGCGAGGTCGCCAGAGATGATGGCCTTTACGAGCTCACCGACGGTCTCACGCGCGGCGGACTCCACGATCACCTTCCGCATGATGCTCCGGATCGCCTTCTGCTTCGCCCCCTGGATCCGTCGGTCCGTGATCGCCATCGGCTTTACGCGAATCTTCCAACCGTCCTTCGTCGTCGCGTCGACGACCGCGTCCGTCCGCGTCTTCTTTCGCCTCGTGAGTCGCCGGATGTAATCCGACGTCATGTCGTGTCCGACGAACTGCGTGTGTGCCTCGGACCCTCGCACGTCCTCCACGCGGAAGTGGAGCTTGATGTGCATCTTGCTGAAGTCGCCCGTGAGATCCTGGACGGTGACCTCCGTGACCCGGCCGGCGACCTTCCCGCTCTCCTCCGCGGGCGTCTCCCCGATCACCTGGCGGTTGAACATCTCCGGCGCCACGAGGTTGTACCACCCCTTCGCCTTCCACTTGTCCTTGACCTTCCGTTGGGACGGCTTGCCGGGTTGCTTCGCCATGGGCGGACGCGGACCAAGATGGGGTCCGTATATAATCCTTCGGAGCCGGGGCCGGGGATTCGGGCAGGATTCGGGTCGAACCTCGGCAGACGGTCTTGGCCGCGACGGTCGCTCGCCCCGCTGCGCCCTTCGGGCGCACAGGAGGAAAACGCATGGGTCGGGTACAGTGGGTGGTGGCGTTGGGAGCGATCGGACTGCTCGCGTTGGCGGCGTTGGTGCCGCCCGCGTCGGCGCGCGCGTTTCGCGGCACGCTGACGGAGCCCTCGGGGGGCGCGCCGTTCGGCGGCGACGTCGTGGGCGAATACCGGATCTCCGTCCGAGGAAACCAGGTCGGAATCTCCGCGTGGATCGATCTGTCTCCCATGGGGAGCTACGTCTTCGAGGGCTGGCTCGTCGACATGCAGACGGGGTACAAGTTGAGCCTGGGCGCGTTGAGCCACGGGGACGACGACGATGACGATGACGAGGGTCGCATGGTCCTGGAGTTCCACCAGCGAATGGTGAACGTCTGGACGTACGGCGTCCTCGTGATCACGACGGAGCCATCGCGCGACCTCGACCCGAATCCGGCGACGCCTGCGGCGGGCGCTCTCCTGCCGGCGCCGTTCGGACAGTGAGCTTGAGACTCGCGAAACGCGCGGGCGGACGCCGCCCGCGCCATCTTATTAGTCAGGCTCCCCTCTGCCGCTCCCGTGAGCGCCGCGCTGCGTCAGCTCCTTTGGTACATGCTGGCGGGGACTCGTGGCGGCGTGAACCGGGCGCGCGTCCTCGAGGCACTCAAGGAGCGGCCGCACAACGCCCACCAACTGAGCGAGGCGCTCGCGCTCGACTACCGCACAGTGCGCCACCACCTCGACCTCCTGAGGAAGAACGGGCTGATCACGCAGCCCGCGGGGAACGCGTACGCGGCCCCGTACTTTGTGGCGGCGATCCTGGAAGCGAACTGGGCGGTGTTCGAGGAGATCCGCCGCCAAGTCGAAGGGAAGTGAGGGCGGATTATGGCATGGCTTGAAGGTTCGGCGTTCGTAGAAGAGGTTGGACATGGCTGAAGCGCTGATGATCGGAAGCATCGTTCTCGGAGTCGCGAACGCGATTTTGGCGGTCGTCCTGCTCGCATTGTACGGCCGCACGTTCCAATCGACGAAGGCGCCCTTCACCATAGCACTCTTGACTTTCGCGGCGGCGTTTCTCCTTCACAACCTCCTCGTGGTCTACTCGTACGTCTCAATGATGCCCCTTGTGCCTTACGCGATGATGCCCTACTTGTTCGGCATCGCTGTGCTCGAGGCGGGCGGCCTCGGCGCGATGGTGTGGACCGCCACGCGCTAGGGCAGGGGCATCGACCCCGAACTCCCATGTGGCGAGCCTACCCTGGACCCTCTGCCAACGCCATCACACCCTCGAGGGGTATGAACACGTTCGCAGGCCGATGCTTCAGCTCGTATCGGAGCTCGTAGAGGGCCTTCTCTACCATCCACCCGCGAATCGCCCGGATCGCGTCCTGCGCGTCCATGTCGCGGTAGTGGCCGGAGTTCTTCAGGTACGCGCGCGCGCACCGCTCGGAGGCGGCGCGCTCCCATGAGAGGAGCCGTTCCGCGACCGCGGATTCCTCGGGGGAGAAGGAGTCCCTCGTCAGGAGGCGCAACGCCGCCGAGGCGTCTCCGCGGATGAAATCGCGCCACGCGTAATGCGCGACGTAGGAGAACGAACGGCCCATCGTCGCGATGTCCCGCAGAGGTGGTAGTTTCCCATGGCGCTGGCCCGGCACGCGCTCCGGCTCGCCCTCGAAGTCGATGAATAGGAGCTTGCCTTCCCTCGTCCGCAGCACTTGGCCCAGGTGGAGGTCCGCGTGCGTTACGCCCTTTGCAGTTCCCACGGTCGCACGGATCCCGTCGAGAGCTGCCTCCATCCGATTGCGGTTCTCGAAGACCATGCCCCGCGCGGCGGCCGCACGCACCGCCGTCGTCCGGTCGGGGTCCTTCGCGAGCGCCGCCAAACGCACGAGGGCGTCCGAGAGGTTCGACAGCGCCGCCTTCCCCGCCTCCTCCGCGTCGTCCGCCGAGAACGTCTCGCGCTGGAATGGCCCCGGGTGGTCGTCGATCAGCGCCGCATGCATGGCCGCCGTCCTCTCCCCGAGGGCCGCCGCAACCTCAAGGCTCACCGCCTCGAAGTCCGGGATCGAACCGACCTCGCTCCCCATGAGCTCAGCGCTCCACTGCCCCGTGAACCAGGAGAACAGGTCGACGGTCTCGAGGAACTCCACGGCGATCCCGAGCGCGACGCGGTCGTCCCCTTTCCCGAGCGTGAACTCCCCGAGGTAGCGAGGCACGTTCGTGAAGCCCTTCTTGTTCAACCGCGCGACGAGGTCCGGCTCGCGGTTCGTCACGTCTGGCAGCTTGTACGACTTAAACAGCACCTCGCGCGCCTCCGTCGAGAAGGGAAGAAGGAGGTTCGAGGAGTCCGTGTCCATCGGTGGACCCATCGCGCGGAACGCGGACCCGCCCTCACCGTGGAACGAGAGCGCATCGTCCCCTTGCGTGCGCATCGTGGTCTGGCGGCGGAACCCGTCCGCGACGAACCGCGCAAACGCCTCCGTGCGCTCCGCCTCCACGACGAACGAACGCCCGCCGCCGACCGTGAGTTCGAACGCGTCCGGGCTCGGGCTGTGGTCGGAGACGTGGAAGAGGAGGCTCATCGGGACCGTGACGTTCCCCTCTCTGGCGGTGGCGAGGAACCACACGATCGCCTCCGCGTCGCCCTCCGCGAGCACGGCGCGATCCTTCACGGCGACCTCCGTCTTGTACCCGAGGCCCTCCCCGCACCATCGGCGCGTCCGGAGCCAGTCGCGGAACTTACTGGCCTTCCGGAGTTCGTCCTCCAGCGCGCGGATCGGGGCGTCGAACTTCGTCGTCATACCAGCGTCTCATACATCGAGATCGTCTTCTCCGCGATGCGGTCCCACGTGAACTGGTCGAGGACGCGCGCGCGGCCCGCCTTGCCCATCCTCGCCGCCAGTTGCGGATCGTCGAGGACCTTCGAAATCGCCGCCGCGAGCTTGTCGGGATCTTCCGGCGGGACGAGGAACCCCGTCTCCCCGTCGACGACGACCTCCTTGATGCCTCCCACCGCGCACGCGACGACCGGCGTCTCGCACGCCATCGCCTCCAGGTTGATGATGCCGAAGGGCTCGTAGATCGACGGGCACGCGAAGACGGAGGCCTCGTTGTACAGGTTCACGAGGTCGGGGTCCTCGAGCATCTCGTGGATCCACACGACGTCCTTGCGCCCACCGATCCCATCGCGCAGCTCGCCGACGAGTTCGGGCGTGTCCGGCTTCCCGGTCGCGAGGACGAGCTGCGTGCCCTTCGGGAGGTCGTCGAACGCCTCGAGGAGGTCGAAGATCCCCTTCTGGCGGCTGAGCCGCCCGCAGAAGAAAACGAACGGGTTCGTGATGCCGAACTTGTTCAGGCTGGCTGCGCCCTCCTTGGGATGGTACTTTTCCGGGTCGACGCCGTTGTGGATCACATGGACCGCGTCCGGGGGGAGGTCGTAGAACTTGAGGATGTCGCGCTTCATCTCTTGCGACACCGCCACGACCGCGTCGCACGACTCGAGGCCCTCCTTCTCCATCCACGAGCTGAGCTCGTAGCCCGCGCCGAGCTGCTCGCGCTTCCACGGACGCAAGGGTTCGAGGGAATGCACGGTCGCCACGAGCTTGCACCCGTACACGCGCTTCGCGAGCGCGCCGGCGAAATTCGTGTACCACGTGTGCGTGTGGACGATGTCGCTGTCGATCGGGTCGGACATCATGTTCACGTTGAACGAGAGGACTTCGAACGCCTTCGCCATCTTCGGGTCGGGCGCCGCAAGGGCACGAACGCTCGGGCGGTACCGCCAAACCTTGATGGGCAAGTCTGGTGGCGGGCCGGAGTCGAACGTGCGGACTTGAACGTCGATACGTTTCGAGAGCGCGAGTGCGATGTACTTCGCGTGGACGCCCGCCCCGCCGTAGATGTTCGGCGGGAACTCCCACGTGAAGATCGTCGTCTTCATCGTGGCCCGCGGGTAGCCGGATGGCGGCGATGAAGGTTCCGGTTGCGGGCCGAGGCCCCGGTCTTCGATATTTGAATCATCCTGGGTGGATGCAGGGGTGCGAAGCGCGGCACTCAAGTTCGGCGCGTTGAACGCTTAGGTACGCAGTGGGTCATTCGTGTACGAGTCGCGCGGTGGAGGTGCAACGGACAGGAGTCGGTCCCACTGGTCCTTACTACATCCGAAAACCCTCACCGCGCCCAATCGGGTGCGAAGGGTGACCTTCAACTCAAGATCCGTCTCGTGAATCTCCAGACTTGCGATCTCGCGTTTCTCGATGAATTCGCCTCCCCTCTTCTTCGAGAGGACGAACCTCAGAGCGGGGGGTCGGAGGCCCGAATTCGAGATCTGAACGGGCGTTAGTCGAAGGGAGAGCATCGCCAGGCTCGTCACGCCGCCCGCGAGTCCAATGAAGCCCATCAAGGCCACACCGATCCTGATCCAAAGCGGGCGATCGCTGACCCCAATGGGAACCCATCCCAGAGCCGCTCCTAGGGCGAACAAGCCCACCGCACACAACATCAGAGCCCATGCCGCCCAGGGCCAATCCGATCTCTGCGGGACTCGCAGGAGGACTTTCAATTGATACCGTTCGACCTCCCACGTTGACTCTCCGCGTCGCTCCGTGCGAGTTCCCGCCTGCCGCCCCGGAATCCGGTCCTCTTGTCATGCCCGGTGCTCGCACCATGCTGGGTTCCCCCACGCCCCGTGCATCTCACCTTCAATGTGACCGGTGTCCGCCACTCCCTCGACGCCAACGAACTCCGGCATACCGTTCAATTCCGTATCTCTGAGTGCGAACAGGCACGCGCGGCGGACGACATCGAACGTGGACCGCCGCGGGGCCTCGGTTTGAAGTGACTCCAACCAGGAGACCTCCGTGCTCTCCCATCCGTCCGCGCCCTGCAGGTCCCCGAGTCCCTGGCGCCCGTATGCTTCTGCAAACTCCAGCAGGGAGGCCCGCAGCGCGCCGATCAACCGTTCCTTCAGATCCCGTTTTCCCGCACGGACGCACGCCTCGCCCGCATCCAGAAGGGCGTGTGCGAGACACGCGACGTTCTGGAACGTCACGCGGGTGTCCGGGTTGTCCCAGAAACGGGGGTCGGAGCGAAGACCCATGAGCATGGTCACGTACGCTCGCGCGAGATGTGCGGCCGCATCCGGATCGAGCTCGCCTGCAATCTCGGAGACCGCCCGCGCAAGGTCCGTGTCCCCCGACGAGAAGCCGAGCGCGCGGTAGTGATCCCGCCACAGATGGCGCCCGTACGCGACCGCCAATCGCCGGAGAACTTCGCGCTTCCAATCGTCGTCGCGCCCCGGCAGGAGGTCGCGCGCCGTTCGCCGGACGGCCGTCTCGACCTGCTCCGTCGCGAGCGTGAACGCGTGCTTCCACATCTGCGACATGCGGCGCCCGCGGTGCATCCGCCCCACGATGAGACCGTCCGATCGGCGAAGGCCTGTCCACCGCGTGTCGGACGTGTGGCCCTGGAACGCGTGCTCGGTGTAGTCGGACCAGCTCGAGAATTGCACGATTTCGGCGGGAGGAGGTTTTGGCGGAGGCGTCGGCGACGTCACCGTGTGCCCCGCCTCCCTTACGGCCTGTACGATCGTCTCGAACCGTTCCGCTTGCCCGGCGTTCGCGAGCAGCGACTCCAGATCGGCCGCCACAAGGAGGGAATCTGAGCTCCGAGAAACGAGGGAGGCGGCGAGCGTCCTGGCTTCGGAGGACCCAAACGCGAAGTCGTCGCTGACGCGGTGGTCCCGTGCGACCGCCGCCAGAGAGGAGGTACGATACCAACCCGTGCGCCCGGAAGGAACCGCGAGCTGTCTCTCGTCGAGGATCAGATGGACCCCGTGGACGAGGTCGGGAAGGCCTCCCAGCTCGACCGAGGATCGCCGTGCGGCTGCGAGGTAACTCTCCATCGTCTCCCCCGAGTAGGCGGCCTCCGGGAGCCACAGGCCGACGGGCCTGCCGTGGATCCTCTTAAGGATCGGCGCGTAAAAGTCGAACATCATCTCGAAGAGGCTCTCGCGATCGAGTCGGTGGTGGTGCGGCAAGATCGGATGGAACGGCGGCGTGATCGCGAGCCCCGCGAGGCCCTTCTCGTACGCCGCCAAGACCCGACGGTACGCGCTCTCGTCCTTCCCGAGGAGCCACGCGAGGGTCTGCGGCTCGATGTCCACAGAGGCCACACTCGCCGCGCGCTCGAGCACCTCCTCCATGCGGCCGTAGGTGTGGAGGACGGCGTCCGTCCAGTTCCGCCCCTGTATGCGTTCACCGCCAACCGTGAGTGCGACGGGCGACGCGCGCTCCTCGAATCGTGGCGGCTTGAACGGATCCGGTTCCGTCCATCGCACGATATCTCCGGGTTGATAGCCGTGGAAGTGGAAGGACACCGCCGCCAAGTGGCTCAGTCCCCCGTCCACCACCCGAGGTCGATCTCAGGAAACGGCGCGTCGCGCATTTCGAGCTCGCGGAGGAGCGCCTCGTCCGCCTTCGTGAGCGAAGCCTCGAGGACGCGCTTCCCCACTGCCAACAGTTCGTCGAACGCGTCCGCATGGAGCTTCACGCGCGCCTCCGCATAGTCCCGCGCGGACCGCGTCGTGATCAGGAACGGCCAGTCGGACGACTCGAGGATCAGGAGCTCGCGCGCGAGCTGCGCGGCCACGCGCTTCAGTTCGGGCCGTCGCTTGCCTTTGGCGGCGTTCACGAACTGGAGGAACGCGTCCTCCGCGCGGTACACGACGTCCCAGACCCATACGGTGTCGTCGTTGTTCCACACGTAGTGCGCGCCGCCGAGGCCCCACGAACCCTCCGGGAGGCGAATCGCGGATGCCGGGGGATGTCGCTCGAGGACCGCGGACGCGGTGAGCGGCGTCACGTCCTCCTGCAGGCCGCGGAGCACATGCTCGAGCCACTGCGGGCCCTCGAACCACCAGTGCCCGAACAATTCCGTGTCGAACGGCGCGACGACGACCCCCGGCCGGCCGTGCTCGCGATGGAACGCCGCCAGCGTGCCTCTCACGAGCCCGATGAAGTGCTCGGCGTGGACGGCCGCGCGTTTGGCGGCGGCCTCCGGGGCGTAGACCTCCTTCGCGTCAAGGGGCGTGCGACGGTCCGTGACCCGGTGGTACCGCAGACCCTGCGGGCCCTTCTTTCGATGGAACTCCAGATACGCGCCGTCGCCCGGAAAGCCGTAGTCCGCGGACCACACCTGCGTGCTCGATCGCGGGTCCCGTGCGTATACCGCCAGGCGCTTCCCGCCTTTCGCGATGACCGCGTGCGGCTCGTTCGGAGATTGACCCGTCGGCTTTCTCCGCTTGGCCACCATGTCGCCCGCGATCCGGTCCTCATACGTCCCCATCGGCGTGCCGCCCGCGACGAGGTGCGTGTCCACGAAGAAGAACGCCAGGCCGTTCGCCGCCAATACGCGCTCGAGCCCCGGCCGAGCCCCTTCACGACGACCCCCCGAACCCGTCCAAGCGCCTCCGGGCCGGTAGGCGCACTCCGGGAGCCATATCCCTTTCGGGGCGCGACCGAAATGGCGGCGGTAGGTCGCGACGCCCGCGCGGACCTGTGCAGACACGTTCGCCTGCGTGCCGAGGAGGGGAAGATACCCGTGCGTGGCCGCCGACGTCAGGATCTCGATGTGTCCCTCGTCTTGGAGGCGTCGCAGCGCCCCGAGGATGTCCGATTTGTAGGTCCGCCGGAAGTCGTCCAACGCGAACTCGTAGAACTCGGACCAGTGCGCCGCCAGAGTGGAGATCTCGCCCGCGTGGAACCGACGGAACTCCTTGCGGTCCTCCTCCGCGCGCCACGTCCGCTCCTCGCAGTACTCCGCGAAGTCTTCGCGCAGTCGCGGCGACGCCAGCATCTCCGCCAACACGGGCGTGATGCCGATCGTGAGCTGGGGACTCACGCCGTCCTCGACCATCCGATCGATCATCCGCAGGAGGGGGACGTAACACTCGGCGATCGCCTCGTGGAGCCAGTCCTGCCCGTGGGGCCACCGCCCGTGGCCGAGCACCCAGGGGAGGTGCGTGTGGAGGACGAGGACGAGGTGCCCGGGGGATACCACGCGGACCCCATCGTGGGCGGGGCCAAAACCCTTCGTTTGCGGAGCGGCCAACAAGGACAGAACCTATAAGTGTACATGTAGTATCTACATATAGATACCATGGCATCGAAGAACGTTGCCCTCGACATGGAGGCGTACGAGATGCTCCGCGCTGAGAAGGAAGAGGGGGAGAGTTTCAGCGACGCCGTGAAGCGGCTCGCCAGAAAGCGGCGATCCCCGATGGACTTCGCGGGGGCCTGGAAGGACATGCCGAAGAGAGACTTGGAGCGGATTCGCGAATTCCTCCGTCGCGCGCGCGAACTGGACCGCGAGCGGATGGAGTCGCTCCTCCGTCGGATGCGGTGAGCCATGCGTTGTCTCGACGCCACGTTCGTCATCGACCATCTCGCAGGAGAGACCGCCGCCGTCGAGCGCATGGCGGCGTGGACCGCCGCAGGGGAACGATTGGCCGTGCCGTCCCCCGTGGTCGCGGAGGTCCTCCTCGGCTCGTACTACAAGGGAGGCGCCGCGCTCCGCGAGGCCCTCGGATTCCTAGACACGCTGGACGTGCTTCCGGTGGACGGGGGGGCCGCCGCGGAGGCGGGCAGGATGGGGGCCGAACAGAGGCGCCGGGGTGCTGCCTCGTCCCTCGTGGACCTCCTGATCGCCGCCACCGCGAAGTTGAACCAGGGAATCCTCGTCACGCGCGATCAAGGCTTCGGCCAAATCCCCGGATTGTCCGTGGAGACGTACTAGCCCTCTCACGCGTGCGGCGCGAGCGCGATGCGGCGGTAGCTCGCCGTGCAGGGCGTGCCGGACGCGACGTACATCTCCGTCGCGTCGAGGTCAAGGATCGCGGAGACGACCGTGCTGAACCGCTCCTCGGGTGGCCTCGCGGGATCCTCGTGGCGGCAGATGCAGTCCGGCCTCCCATCGTGATCGCGAAGCATCGCCTTCAGGTCCTCGATGCCGATCTTCTGTCCTCGTTCGACTCGCTCCTTCAGGAGCGACTGGGACCGCGCGTATCGGTGGAAGGTCGAACTCCGGTCCTCCTCGAGCGGCTGCCAGATCCCGAGCTTGTCCTGGTCGAGAAAGTGGTTCGTATGGGTCACGAAGCCGTCCGTGGCCTCGAGGCGGCATTCCCTTTCCGGCGCCGTTTCGAGATCCACGATCCGCGGCCGTCTCCCCGCTTGCGCGAGGACGAAGTTCGCGGAGCACGCGCGCGTCTCGCCGCTGACCGCGTTGGCGGCGGCATCGAACTTCCGCGCCGCCAGAATCTCCCAGCAGCGCACGTGAAAGGGCTTCCGGAGGCGGGACCACGAGTCCGCGTTCGAGACGAGGCCGTTCACCGCCAACCCGACGCCGTGCGAGTTCAGCCCGATCTTTGCGCCCGCGATCCCCGCCTCCGTGAACGCGAGCTGCCGCGTGCCGTCGCGCGCCCGGGTCCGCACGAGGAGCCCTTCGACCTCGGGGATCCAATCCCAGTTCTGTCCAATCAAGAGGTGGCCGTTCGCAGAGTGGGAGGGAGCGACCGCGAAGGACGTGCATCCGCCGGACACCGCCAGACCCGAGCGCTTGCGCTCCATGCCCCGCGCCGCGAACCCGCTATACAGGATCTCGTACCGGACGTTCACCGCCACGATGTCGAGGAGGTCCAGGTCGGAACCTTCCGCAATCCCCTCCATGGCGGCGAAGTAGTCCGGGTTCGACCGCGCGATGACCTCGCGGTACGCCTCCGCGCGCTTTTGCAATTCCTCGGGCGAGGCCTTCGTCCAATACGCGAACCGTTGGCGGTACAGTTCGACGTTGCGCGCGATCTGCGCGCGGGCCTTCGTACCGTGCGCGAGGCCCCACGCCCTCGGGTCGCCCTCCAATTCGACGAGCGGGAGGGTTCGAGCCATCCTCACCCCTCGATCTCCTTCCCGAAGTTGATCCACATCGGCTGCTTCACGAACCCGAGCCGCTCGTTGATCCCCAGCATCGGCGCGTTGAGCGTGCTGTTCCCCGTGCGGATCTCCCGGATGCCGTGGCGGATCGCGTAGTCGATCGCGCGGAGCTTGAGGGCGAACGCAATCCCTCGACCCCGGTACTCGCGGCGCACCCCCGTGAACCCTGTGTGCAGCACGCCCGGAAGAGCGTCCAACCGTTCCAGGTCCGAGACGCCCACATACCGGTCGCCGTCCTTCGCGAGGAAGTGCGCATCGGGCATCGCGCGCGGGCTCTCGAGGAGCTGATGGCGGTACAGCTCGAAGCCCGGGGGCGTGAAAGGATCGTGGCGGGGGACGTCGACGGCCAGCTCGCAATCCAGTTCGTACATTTCGTGGAGGGCCTCGGGGTCCTTCGCGGTCTCCGCCGCCAGGGTCGTGATCTCGATCCCCGCGGGAATCGCCCATCGATCCGCGAACTCCGTGATGCGAAATGCGGCTACATCGAGCCGGGATTCCCAGGTCCACGTGAGCGGCTCGAATCCCCGCCGGAAGAGGAAACCAAAGGCCTCGCTCCTCGACTCCTGAGTCCAAGTCCGGATCTGTCGGGCGCCGAGGCGTTCGAGGTCGGCGAGGACGCGAAGGTACAGCAACCTGCCGATCCCTCCGCCTTGACGGTCCGGCCGCACGGCGAACCAGACGCCGAACCGCTCGGGGCTGAACGACCAGGGGATGTGGAAGTACGAGCCCTCGCCGAGGAGCTCCCGCGACGTGGGGTCCGTAGCGACGTACCGGTGATGGAGGAAGGGACCGCCCTTGTACACCTCGTCGTCGTGACGGAGCTCGGCTTCCGTCGTCGGTCGGTCCGGATCGACTGCGTTCGATAGCTCCGCGAGGGCGGGGTAGTCGTCCGTCTGGAAGTCCCGAATCCACGCGGGCGGGGGGAGCACTGCGCGCACGTCTGCTTGGACCATGGAGACGGCGTGCCACGGACGCGGAGCGGATATATCTTCCGGTGAATTCGACCCAGTCGTCTGATTCTTTATCTAGAGGACTCGTGTCCGGTCGAGAGACCCCATGAACGTCCTGTTCGCCTCCGCGGAAGTCTACCCGCTCGCAAAGGTCGGTGGCCTCGGCGACGTCGCGGGAAGCCTCCCGAAGGCCCTGCGGGCGGTGGGCCACGATGTGCGCCTCGCGATGCCGAGGTACCAGGTGATCCGCGAGACCGGCGAGGACGTCGGACCGTTGCCGATCACGATTGGCGGCAGCCGTCACGACGCGCGTCTGCGGAAGACCGCCATCGACGGCGTCCCCGTCTACCTGATCGACCACGCCCCGCTCTTCGACCGTCCGAAGGTGTACGAGTACGAGGACGATGGAAAGCGGTTCGCGTTCTTCGGAAAGGCGATCCTCGACCTCCTGCCTGTCGCGAACTGGTGGCCCGACGTGATTCACGTGAACGACTGGCATTCCGCATTGGCGGCGGCGTTCCTCCCGACCACGTACGCGGGCGACGCGCGATACCGCCAAATCCGGAGCGTGCTCACAATCCACAACCTCCAGCACCAGGGCGTCTTCGGCCGCGACCTCTTCGAGTGGACCGGCCTCCCGCCGGAGACGTGGAACCCCGAGGGCGTGGAGTTCTACGGGCACCTGAACTTCCTGAAGGCGGGGATCGTGTACGCGGATCGCGTGAACACGGTGAGCCCGACGTACTCGAAGGAAATTCAGACCGCGGAGTATGGGGAGCGGCTCGACGGCCTCCTGCGGTCTCGCGCCGCCAAACTCAGCGGCATCCTGAACGGGATCGACTACGACGTGTGGAATCCCGCTAAGGATCCCCTCCTTGCGAAGAAGTACACGAAGACGACCATCGAGGAGAAGGCGAAGAACAAGGCGGCGCTTCAGAGGGAGGTGCGCCTGGCAGTGAACCCCAAGGCACCGTTGATCGGCATCGTCTCCCGCGTCACCGGACAGAAGGGATTCGACATCCTCCTGCCGGCGCTCCCCGAAGTCCTGGACCTCGGGGTACAGGTCGTCCTCCTGGGAACGGGCGAGAAGAAGTACGAGGAGGCGCTGGCGGCGCTCGCGTCAAAGATCCCGTCGTTCGTGGCCGCGCTGAAGTACGACGAGGTGCTCGCGCACAAGATCTACGCGGGCGCGGACCTCTTCCTGATGCCGTCGCGGTTCGAACCGTGTGGACTTGGCCAGATCATCAGCCTTCGCTATGGCACGGTGCCGATCGTGCGGGCGACGGGCGGGCTGGCGGACACGGTCACGGACATCACCGCCAACCCGAGGACGGGGAATGGTTTCGCGTTCGAGGCGTATACCGCGGAGGCGTTCCTTGACGCCGTGAGACGGGCGGTGAGCTTCTTTAGACAAAGGAAGGGATGGCCGTCGCTCCAGAGGCGAGCGATGGCGACGGACCTGTCGTGGCGCGCATCCGCCGATTCCTACGCGGATCTGTACGCACTCGCGCGATCCAGCTAGCTCATCCGTGCATTGCCTCTGGGCTGGCGACGGCTCCACAGTCGAAAGGTTTCACTCTCAGGCATACCGACCGATTTTTTTGGACACGACCGAGAACGAACCCTCTAAGCAGATGATCGACGATCGTCTTGGCTCGTCGGTCCCAGAACGGAGTCGGGGCGGGGCGCGTCGGGGTTCTCCAATGTGGCGGCAGGCGGATTGTCAATCAGTCTCTGTAAGAGCATGTCGAGGCTGGGATTGACCACATCCTCCGGAATCGGGGCGGACGCCGACGAAATGATCGGCCGGGCAAGAGCCACCCGGAGCGCCGTGGCGGTCGGACGCGCCTGCGATCCCGGAAGCGGACTCCCGCCTTTCCTCATCGAGGCGGTGGCCGGCGTCCCGTCCGCCAGGGGCTGGCCGCACTCCGGACACACGGACGGGTCCTCGGACGTGCGCGGGACCCGCATTCCCCCCACGTAGAACATCCCGCGGATGAACGCGTAGATGACGGCGGTCGAAGCTGCGTACGCGAGCCAGGAGAGGGAGCTTGGCTTGTCTCCCGTCATGTAAAGGATCTGGTGGTTGAGGAAGAGGATCGCCCCCAAGCCGCTGAGGGCAAGGAACGACGTCTCCCGCAGGGCGATGTGGACGAACCGCACGCCGTGGACCATTGTCGACGCGACCGCGGCGCTGCGCGCCGCAGACTCCTCCTCGGGGAAGAAAGGGCAGCGGACCCCTTAAAACATGGCACGAAGCGGACCGGACGTTCCGCTCGTTGATACCGTCCGGGGCTACGGCTGCCCCGCCAGGATCTTGGCAGCGTCCTCGGGCATCACGGGGTTGATGTAGAAGCCCGTGCCGCGCTCGAACCCCGCCGTCTCCGTGGGGCGCCGCGTGACCTCAAGGTGCCGGTGCCCGTACTTCGCTTCGTTCTAGTGCTTTTGCTCCTCTAGTTCCTCTTCCACCGTCGTGCGGTCGTTCGGGAACCAGAGATTCGCGATCGCCACGGTTGGCGCGTCGTCCTCCGACAGGAGCTCGCAGAGTCGCGACCACGTCGTCTGCTCTACGAAGTTACGTGCCTAACAAAGAAGACCTCCACGGAGGGCGTCCCAACATGAGTAGCAAGGGACACGCCTTGCGACTTGCGACCGCACGTTTAAGTAACCCTCGAGTCGGTCTCCCGGATTCCTGTGAAGATCCTGTTCGCCTCCGCGGAAGCGTATCCACTCGCGAAGGTCGGTGGACTCGGGGACGTCGCCGGCAGCCTCCCGAAGGCCCTGCGCGCGCTGGGCCACGACGTCCGCATCGCGATCCCGAAGTATGGAACGATCCGGGACGCGAAGGGGGATCTCGGGCCGTTCGCGGTGAGGATCGGCAGGGATACGCAGGACGCGCGATTGCGGACCACCGCGATCGACGGAGTCCCCGTGTACCTGATCGACCGACCGGACTTGTTCGATCGCCCGAAGGTGTACGACTACGGCGACGATGGGAGGCGCTTCGCGTTCTTCGCTCGTGCGATCGTCGACCTGCTTCCGACCGCAGCCTGGTGGCCCGACTTGATTCACCTCAACGATTGGCATTCCGCGTTGGCAGCCGCCTTCCTAAGGACCACGCTTGACGACGATCCTCGATACCGCCGAATCCGCAGCGTGCTCACAATCCACAACTTGCAACACCAAGGGGTTTTCGGCCCCGACCTGTTCGAATGGACGGGCCTCCCGCCCTCTACATGGAACCCGGAGGGCGTGGAGTTCTACGGTCGGCTGAACTTCCTGAAGGCGGGAATCATCTACGGGGACCGCGTGAACACGGTGAGCCGGACATATGCGAGGGAGATCCAGTCCGAGGAATACGGGGAGCGGCTCGACGGCCTCCTGCTTTCCCGCGGTGCCAAACTGACCGGCATCTTGAATGGGATCGACTACGACGTCTGGAACCCCGTGACGGACCCCCACCTCGTCCAGACCTACTCGAAGACGACGATCGAGAATAAGGCCGCGAACAAGGCGGCGCTCCAGGGGGAGGTCGGCCTAGCGGTCGATCCTACAATACCCCTGATAGGGATTGTCTCCCGTCTCACGGCGCAGAAGGGGTTCGACCTTCTCCTGCCTGCGCTCGCCGACCTCCTGGCCCTCGGATCACAGGCGGTCCTGCTCGGGACGGGTGAGAAACCGTACGAGGAGCGGTTGGCGGCAATCGCCGGAAAGAACCGATCGTTCGTGGCGGCGCTGAAATACGACGAGGTTCTCGCCCACAGGATTTACGCGGGCTCGGACTTCTTCCTAATGCCGTCGCGATTCGAGCCGTGCGGAATCGGACAGATGATCAGCCTCCGGTATGGAACCGTGCCGATCGTGCGCCGCGTCGGCGGGCTCGCGGACACGGTCACGGATGTCACGGCCAATCCGGGAGCGGGAACCGGCTTCGTGTTCGACGCCTACGCCGCGAACGCACTCCTCGATGCGGCGAGGCGGGCGCTTACATACTTCCGCGACAAACGCCGTTGGAAGACGCTCATCCACCGTGGAATGTCCGTCTATCTCTCCTGGGAGGCATCGGCGAAGGAGTACATGGACATGTACAGGCTCGCGTGCCGCGGTTGATCCCACGCTTGGCGGCGAGGTTATCGGACCCAAGCCATCCTTGCCGTGACCCGTTTCCCGGATGACGCGGTCGGCCGATCCTAACGGTGCCTCACCCGCGCGACAACGGAGCGAAACGCATCGAGTTCCCGCCCAAGCCGACGACGGGTTCGAGCGGCTGGCCCAAGAGTGGTCGCCCGACCCGGTGGTGTTGTGGCGCTGGCAATCGACCTCGATGGAAACGAACTGGTTGGCGATCGGCTCCTTCGCTCTCAGGGAATCCTCGCCCTCGAACGCGTCCTGACGATCAAACGGTCATCGCTCTCAGGCCTTCCCGCAGGATCTGGGCTGCGTCCTCCGGCATGACGGGATTGATGTAGAACCCCGTCCCGCGCTCGAACCCCGCCGTCTCCGTGAGCCGCGGCGTGATCTCAAGGTGCCAGTGGTACCGCGTCTCCTTGCGGTCGCACGGGGCGGTGTGGATGTAGTAGTTGAACGGGGGGTCGTCGAGGATTTGGTCCATGCGCCCGAGCACGTCCTTCAGGATCCTTGCAAACGGCGTGCGCTCGTCGTCCGTGAGGTCCTCGAACGCCATCTCGTGCGCGCGCGGGAGAATCCACGTCTCGAAGGGGAAGCGCGCGGCGTACGGGGAGATCGCGACGAACTTCTCGTTCCCCGACACGACGCGCTTGTCCTCCTCGACCTCCGTCGCGATGATTTCGCAGTACAGGCAGGACCCGCCCGTCGCCTCGTGGAACCGCTGCACCGCGCCGACCTCCTCCATGATCCTCCGCGGCACGATCGGCGTCGCGATGAGCTGCGAGTGCGGGTGGGAGATCGACGCGCCCGCCTTCTCGCCGTAGTTCTTGAAGATCAGGATGTACTTGAACCGCTTGTCCCGGATCAGGTCGAGGTATCGATGCTTGTACGCAGTGATGACCTCCTGGACCTGAAAGTCGCTCAGCTGCGACAGGTTCGCCTCGTGCTCGGGCGTCTCCACGATCACCTCGTGCGCGCCAACGCCGTTCACGCTGTGGAACAGTTGCGTCACCCTCCGATGGACCTCCCCCTCGACCTCGAGCGCGGGGTACTTGTTCGGGATGCAGCGGACCCACCATCCCGGGCCGTTTGCGTGGCCGTCCTTCCGGTAGGCGAGCAGCTCCGGCGGCGTCATGTGCTCGTGGCCGACGCAGAACGGACACTTGTCCGGGGACGTCCTGCTCGCGCTCGCGGGCGCCTCCTGCGGGCGCTTGCCGCGGATCGTGGAGAACACGACCCACGTGTCCGTGACGTAGTCCTTCCGCAGCTCCGGCATGGAGAATCCTTGGGGGAACGCGCGCGCGATGCGGGGGTCCGTATTTGAGCGTTTGGCGGCGGTTATCGGATGAGCGGCGCCATCACCGTGGGGAAGCGTTCATCTCCTCAATTGCGTCCAGCACCGCCACGAAGACCTCGGGGGACAGCCACAGTCCCTCGCCGACGAGCCGGGTCACGAGCTCCTTCGCCTCGGCAGGGGTCAGCAGTCCCTTGCGGGTGGCAGCGAGGACGGCCCCCGTAAGCCAGCGACCCCGGATCCCGCGCGCCCGGGCCACGCGTATCAGGTGGTCGTCGTTTGTGAGCAACGTGTCCTCCGCCTTCTCGCACAGGAGCAGGAGCGATGCGTCGGCCGGCTCGATCCCCTCGGCGGCGGCCAGGCGCGCGGCGCCCCGGGGGGGCTCCACGACCTCGATCCACCGATCGAAGGCTTCGCGAAGGGCGTCGGCACCGGGGCGGGCCGCGCCCTCCTCGACGCACTCGCGGTAGACGTCCCGGGTCGTCCTCACTCGACGATACATGCGACGGAGAAGGTCGAGGCTGCCAATGCGGCTGAGCGGGATGAGGGCGGAGGAGTCGACGATCACCGGTCCCGCTCCCGCAGGTCCTGTCGCAGGTCCTCCAGGGAGTAGCCTGTCGTGACGCCCGATTGGCCAGCCAGATCGAACATCTCCCCGTAGGAGAGGCCCGCCATGTGCGCCGCCGTGCGCAGGGTCACCCGATGCTTGCGGAAAAGATCCAGGGCCCTTTGCACCTTCCACTGGTGGATGCCCTGGGAGAGGAGCTTTCGGACCGCGGCCGCGCGGTCCACCTTCTCGGCGCTCTCGATGGACTCCAGGGCCTTCGCATCCTCGTCGGGGATCCGGACGGTGATGACCTTCATGGAGGATGCAAGAGTTACGCACGTATATAAACGTAATCAGCAGGACCTCAGCAACCGTCCACTGCATGCTGGGGAGAGCTTCCAAGTCCCCACTCTCCATCGAACCGCTACTCCAGCTTGACGGGGCGAAGAGCCGCCAATCCAGATTGCTGAGGGAGCCGGATGCCTCCGTGACCTTGTCCTTCCGCAGCCCCGGCACGGAGAATCCTTCGGGAAACAGGTGCGCGTTGCGGACGTCCGTATTTGAGAGTTTAGCGGCGGTTATCGGGAAGGCCGCGGGATAGCTTGATATAGCGGTAAAACAACGCACCGAACTGAGTTTCCCTTCGCTCCTCTTGGGGGAGGACCATGGGCTCGTCTGGAAACCAAACCACCTCACGCGCTTCCTGGGCGTTCCTCGTCCTCGCGGGATTCCTCCTCATGAGTTTGGCGGCGATGTCCGGCCCAGCGCATGCTGCGGTCGTGACGCTCTCCGTGTCCGCGCCCGGGGGGAACGAGACGTTCTCCGGCGGCTCCCCGCACGACATCGTCTGGTTCATGGACACGGACAGCGGGAACCCGGGCCTGCTCGTCGACTTCGAGTACCTCCTGGATGGCGCCGCGACGACGATCGCCACGGGCATCGCGTATCCCCCGACGACGACGAACACGCGCTCTTGGGACGTTCCGGTGATCGACCACACGAACGTCACGGTCCGCGTGTGCGCCTCGGACATCGCGGGCGGATCCGCCTGCAACACGACGGCCGCCTTCCGGATCGACGCGACGCGACCCGAGATCCTCTCCGCCTCGCCTGTTGGCACGAACGTCGGTCCGTTCGAGGAGCTCGTCGTCGACTTCTCCGAGCTCATGAACGACACGAGCCTGCCGCCGGCGTTCTCGATCGCGCCGTTCGTGACCGGGATCAACATCATGACCTACAAGTCGACCTCGACCACCACCGCCATGCGTGTGAACCACTCCGCCTTCGAAACCGGGCGCAATTACACGGTGACGATCTCGTGCTCGGCGCTCGACCGGAGCGATCCGGGCAATCCCCCGATCACGTGTCCGAGCCCGACCTCATGGAACTTCCGCACGGCAACCCCGCCTGGCGTCGCGTGGACGTCGCCTGCCGCGGGCGACCGATGGACCGGCGGCACGGACCACGAGCTGCGATGGGCCGCCTCGGACGCGGAGGATCCCGCGAGCTCCTTGAGCGTCTACCTCGACTTCACCACCGACGGCTCCACGTGGACGCCGATCGCAGGACCGCTTCCGGGCGACGCGAGCCACGTTTGGACGGTCCCCAGCCTCGATGCGGTTTCTGCCCGCGTTCGCGCGCGCGTCGTCGACACGCGGGGCCTCGAAGCCCCGGCGACCTCGCCGCCCTTCGCGATCGACTCGACCGCGCCGACCGTGGCCGCGACGACTCCCGCGGACGCGCAGACCGGCGTCGGCTGGCTCACCCCCGTTCTCATCACCTTCAGCGAACCCATGGACGTCGCGGCGAACGCGGAGACGGTCTCCGTCCGATCGGGAGCTGGCGCGTACGTCCCCGGAACGGTTTCGTGGGATTCCCCGCAGGTCGTCCGGTTCTCCCCCGCGGCCGCCTATCGGGCGTCGACGCTCTACGTCGCGCGGATCAACATCACCGCCAACGACGCCTCGGACCCGGGGAATGCCCTGTCTGCGCCGTTCGAATTCACTTTCCTCACACAATCGAACGCCGGACCGTCCGTCACGTTCGCAACCGCGCCAACGGGGACCGTTTCTGGAGGGTCGACCTGGGTCCTGTCGTGGACGGCGACGGACCCCGAGGATCCTCCTGCGAATCTGCGGATCGACGTGGAGTTCTCCGATGGCGGCGCGTTCGCGCCAATCGCAGGCCCCCTCGGGCCGACGAACACGTTCTCCTTCGACGTTCCGCCCCTCGACACGACCCTGGCGGCGCTGCGCGTGCGCCTCACGGACTCCCAGGGAGGCGTGGCGACGGACCTCGCGCCGTTCGCGGTGGACTCGACTCCTCCCTCGGTGGCGAGCGTCGACCCCGCCCCAGACGCCACGGACGTGTCCCCCACCGCGCAAATCCTGATCACGTTCAGCGAACCCGTCGACGCCACGGGCGGCGCGGCCCTCCGTCGTCTTGGCGGTGCATGGGTCCCGACGGTCGCAAGTTGGGACGACCCGACGACGCTCCGCCTCACTCCCGTCGCGCCATTCCGGGAATTCGTGGACCACGAGATCGTGGTCAACATGACCGTGCGAGACCTCTCCGTCCCCGGTAATGCACTCACTTCGTACGCCGCGCAGTTCCGCGTCGCCGCGATCCCGCCGACCCTCGCGATCACAAGCCCGACGCCGGGAACCCGATGGACCGCGGGCACGACCCAGACGCTCGTCGTCAGCGCCGCGGACGGCCAGGACCCTCAGGTCGCTCTCACCCTCGAGGTCGCCCTCGACGGCGTCGCGTTCGACCCGCTGCTCTCGAGGACGATGGCGAACGGCGTGGGGACCTTCCCGGTCCCCGTGCCCGCGTGGGACGCCCCGAACGGAGCCCTGCGCATCTGCGTCGCGGACGGCGTGGGCGCGAGGACGTGCGCGACGGTGGCCGTCGTCCTCGACGCGCAAGCCCCCCGGGTGCTGACCGTGTCCCCCGTCCCGGGCACCGTCGTCCACCCCGAGGACCCGCTCGCGATCTCGTTCTCGGAGTCCATGTCCCCGGCCGCCACCGCGGCGTTCACCCTCGCACCCGCC
>Ga0209341_10000585_pt1 | contig 37499 bp, 30 predicted proteins | sample RifCSP13_2_FD_184020 | JGI IMG/M metagenome (GOLD analysis project Ga0209341, IMG submission 184020) | Soil microbial communities from Rifle, Colorado - Rifle CSP2_sed 13_2 (SPAdes) (version 2) | ecosystem: Environmental > Terrestrial > Deep subsurface > Rock core/Sediment | place: Rifle...
AAACCCCCTGGCCCAGCGGGCCTCGTCAGGAGAGATATGGAGTCTTGGTATTATCCTCGACGGAAGGCTGCCGCCGAGCCTTTCAACGATGTTCAAATAGTAATAGACCTGGTGTTTCTTTTTGATCTCTTCCGTAACAGGAATGGCCTTTGTCAGCAGGCCTGACCTTAGATCTCGCGCATAACCCACTCTTTCCGGTATACGGGAGAGAAAAGATATCAGGGCAGCGTCAAAGGCGTTCTGGAAGAGGACCGCCAGGTCAAAGCCCCTCTTTTTAAGCTCGCCGGAGAGCCTTAATCTACCCGTAAAACCGCCGTACTCCTTGCCGTACTCTATTATCCCGGCAACAGACGGGTTGTTCTCGAATACGGGAATTGCCCTCGTCTTCGCGAGCACATATATTTCAGCCGACGGATAGAGCTCTTTCAAGGCATCCAGGGCAGGCAGCGACATAACGGCGTCCCCTATCCAGTTCGGCGCCCTCACTAACACCTTTTTTACTGCAGAAGTCATCATATCCCAACGAAATTACGCATTTTCAAACAGGATCGAACCCTGACAATCAATTTGCCATTATAGTATAATGCCTTACTCAAATTCAATTGAGAACTCCGGCAAGCGCCTCTCCTTGACACCCTCGCCTCTCTATGTTTTAGTCTGATGGGGATGAAAAACGGGGATAGAAAAATAAACGTAATAAACCCAAGACCTTCGGCGCCTTATTGGGCCCAGGTCTTTTTTTGTGGCGGCCTATGGAATGGTATCAATTAGAAACTGAAAAGATAGTAGCTGAACTTGTCACAGACCCCCAGAGAGGGCTTTCCTCTGGGGAGGCCCTGTCGCGCATGGAGAAGTACGGCCCGAACATCCTGGCCGAGGAGAAAAAAGAACACCCCATCCTCAAATTCCTCAAGCAGTTCACCGAGTTCATGATCCTCGTCCTTATCGGAGCGGCCGTGATAGCCGGGCTCCTCGGGGAATGGATAGACGCCCTTGCCATCCTCGCCATCGTATTGCTCAACGGCGTAATAGGCTTCATGCAGGAGGCAAAGGCAGAGCGCGTAATGGAGGCTTTGAAGAAGCTCTCCGCGCCGTCGGCAAAGGTCATGCGGGGGGGCTCTCTCACCACCATACCCGCAAGGGAGATAGTCCCAGGAGACATAATCCTCTTTGAGAGCGGCGACCATGTGCCGGCCGATTGCAGGATAATCGAAACGAGCTACCTGAAGATAGCAGAGGCCGCGCTCACCGGAGAGTCCCACCCCATTGAAAAAGAGCCTGACGCCCTGGATAACGGTCTGCCCCTCGCTGACAGGATAAACATGGCCTACACGGGCACCAATGTCGTCTACGGCAGGGGCAAGGGTATCGCCGTCGCCACCGGCATGGCATCCGAGATGGGGAAAATTGCCAGGATGCTCCAGGAGGTGAAGGCCGAGCCAACTCCGCTGCAGAGGAGGCTCGCCGAGTTCGGCCGCCTGCTGGTATATGCAGCCGGGCTTATCGTGGCGGTCATCTTCCTCCTGGGGATACTGCGCGGCGAGGCGGTCCTTGACATGTTCCTCGTATCCGTGAGCCTTGCCGTGGCGGCAATCCCCGAAGGCCTGCCCGCTGTCGTCACCATAGTCCTGGCCCTCGGCGTCCAGCGGATGGTAAAGAGGCACGCCCTTATAAGGAAACTCCCTTCGGTTGAGACGCTCGGAGCGGCGACCCTCGTGGCCTCTGACAAGACCGGCACGCTTACCCAGAACCAGATGACCGTCAAGAGGCTATTCATCGACACCGGAGAGGATATAGAGGTGACCGGCACCGGCTATGCGCCCAAAGGCGAGTTCAGGAAGGGTGCTGAAGTCATCGACCCCCGCGCAAGCCGGGCAATGCAGCAGGCTGTGAGGATAGGCGTGCTCTGCAATACAGCCGAGCTTAAGGACGAAGGCGAGGCTATCAGAGTAATCGGCGACCCGACCGAGGGGGCGTTGATAACGCTCGGCCTCAAGGCGGGCGTCGACAAGGCAACTCTCGAGCGTGACCTCACCTTTATTGAAGAAGTGCCCTTTGATTCAGAGCGGAAGATGATGACCGTCGTCTATAAGGGCGAACCCACCTGGCACGCCTTCATAAAGGGCGCGGCAGAGAAGATATTGCCGCTCTGCACGACGATATTGGACGAGAACGGGCCGCGCCCCATGACAGACGAGGACAGGCAGGCAATCTCGAAAGCGACGGAAGAGTTCTCGAAGAGCGCGCTCCGCGTGCTGGCGCTCGCATATCGGGAATCGAAGACGCCGCTCGAGGTGCACAGCATACACCTGCTTGAAAGGGAGCTTACCTTTGCGGGCCTCGCCGGCATGATAGACCCGCCGCGTCCGGAGGTCTTCGAGGCTGTCAAGAAGGCCCGTTCAGCCGGGATAACGCCCCTGATGATAACCGGCGACCACAAGGCGACTGCCGTGGCCATAGCAAAAGAGCTCGGCATCTACGGCCCGCATGACCTCGCTATTACAGGTGAAGAGCTCGACAGGATGCCCCACGACGAGTTCATGAAGGAGCTGCCCCGGCTCAAGGTCTACGCAAGAGTAAACCCGGAGCACAAGCTGAAGGTCGTGAGGGCGTGGAAGGAGCGCGGAGAGACTATCGCGATGACCGGCGACGGAGTCAACGACGCGCCAGCGCTCAAAGAGGCTGACATCGGCATAGCGATGGGCATAACGGGCACCGATGTCACGAAAGAGGCGAGCGACATGGTCCTCACGGACGACAACTTCGCGTCTATCGTCTCTGCTGTCGAGGAAGGCCGGGGCATTTTCGAGAACATACGGAGGGTCGTCCATTTCCTCCTTTCATGCAACATAGGGGAGATATTCGTCCTCCTTGTTGCCTCTCTTGTCGGCATGCCCCTGCCCCTTTTGCCCATACAGATACTCTGGACAAACCTCGTCACCGACGGCCTGCCAGCGCTGGGCCTGGCGATGGAGGGCATAGACCCGGATGTAATGAAGAAGCCGCCCAGGGCGCGGAGCGAGGGCATAGTGACAAAGAGCCTCCTCTGGGTCATGCTCCTGCAGGGCATATTCATCGCCTTCTGCACGCTCGCGCCCTTTGCCCTGGAGTTCTACTATTTCGAGGCTGACCTCATAAAGGCGCAGACAATGGCCTTCACCGTGCTGGTCTTCTGCCAGAAGTTCCATGTATTCAACTGCCGTTCGGAGTGGACATCGGTATTCAAGCTGGGCGTCTTCTCGAACAGGATGCTCAACTTGTCGGTTGTGATAATCCTCTCGACGCAGCTACTTCTTGTCTATGTGCCGTCGCTCCAGACCATATTCAAGGTCGTGCCTCTGAGCCTATTTGACTGGGCTGTAGTAATGGCATTCTCGATACAGCCGCTGTTGCTGATGGAGATAGTGAAGTTGGCGCATAACAGGAGGACAATCAACAGGTAGGAATCAGCAAGTTGTCATTGCGAGGAGCTTTAGCGACGAAGCAATCTCATATTTGCAAGAGAGCTTCAAAATGCAGATACGGCTTGCCCTGCTGGTCTCAGATGTAGTTTGATTGGGAATAGCTTTATTAGCTTGTCATTCTGAGCGCAGCGAAACACTGAGTTGCGCTCAGGAGACGAGATTCTTCGTCGCCTCCGGCTCCTCAGAATGACAACGCTGGATAATATGCGACGATGACAACAAACACAGCAGACAGGGCTTTTTCAGCAGCCTGACTAAAAATCCCTCGGCACCTTGAGCATCCTGTCCAGCGCCGCCTTTGCCTTCTCCCTGATATCCTCTGACACGGTGACGATGTTCTTCATCTCGCGCAGGCTCTCTGCCACATCATCAAGGGTCGTGAGCTTCATATTGGGGCAGATGAGCGACCTTGAGGGCAGGACGAACCTCTTGTCCGGGTTCTCTTTCCTGAGCTTGTAGAGTATGCCCATCTCTGTGCCTATGATGAGGGTCTTTGCCTGTGTTGCTTTAGCGAACTTGTACATGCCGGATGTCGAGCAGACATGGTCTGCGAGCTTTACGACCTCAGGGCTGCACTCCGGGTGACAGACAAAGAGCGCGTCCTTGTTCTCTTCCCTGGCCTTTAACACCTCTTCGACCTTAAGCCTCTCGTGGGTCGGACAGTAACCGTCCCACCACTCCATCTTCTTCTTCGAACGCAGCGATACATAATGCGAGAGGTTCCTGTCGGGGATCATGTAGACCCTGTCTTCTGGGAGAGAGTCCACGACCTTGACCGCGTTGGCTGACGTGCAGCAGATATCGCTCAGGGCCTTCACAGCCGCGCTGGTGTTTACGTAAGCCACGACAGGAACGCCCGGCCTCTTCTCTTTTTCCTTAACGAGGTCCTCTGGAGTTATCATGTCGGCCATGGGGCAGCCAGCGTCCATCCTGGGCAGTATGACCGTCTTTCGGGGCGAAAGTATCGCCGCGCTCTCTGCCATGAAGTGAACTCCGCAGAAGACGATTACCTTGGCTTCGCTCTCTGCAGCGGCCTGGCTCAGCGCCAGAGAGTCTCCGGTGATGTCGGCTGCCTCCTGCACCTCGTCCCTCTGGTAATTATGGGCGAGCATTATGGCATTGCGCTCCTTGAGGAGCGCCTTCACCTCTTCTTTAAGTGCAACTCTATCCTGCATGTCACCTCTTTAACAGAGCATAATGGCATTTATTACGTCCGGTATTATATGATATTATTCCAAAAACGCAAACCGTTAAGGGGCGACCATCCATGCCATTGAACGAGACAGAAAAGAAAGAGCTGTTAAAGGCCGCGCGCGCCTCGATAGAGGCGTGCGTAAATAAAAAACTGAAGATGCTAAACCCTGTCGTAGAGTCTGAGGCGCTGAAGAAGGATGCTGGCGCTTTCGTCTCCATCCACAAGAACGGGCGGCTCCGGGGCTGCATCGGCGTCTTCGCCTCAAAGGATCCTCTCTGGAAGACTGTTCAGGACATGGCAAAGTCAGCCGCCACGCAGGACCCGAGGTTTGTCCCTGTCGAGGCCGAAGAGCTTGCGTCAATAGACATCGAGATCTCGGTCCTCTCGCCATTGCGGAAGACAACTGATGTAAACGAGATAGAAGTCGGCCGCCACGGAATCTACATAATGCAGGGCCTTAACAGGGGCGTGCTGTTGCCGCAGGTGGCGACAGACCACGGCTTTGACCGCGACGAGTTCCTCTCTGAGACCTGCATCAAGGCAAGCCTTGACCCGGAGGCATGGAGGAACGGGGCGGAGATATATATTTTCGAGGCTGAGATATTCGGGGAGAGGGAGAGAGTGTAAACCACTTTTTTTAACAAGCCCGGGCATAACGCGAAGCGAACAGAGGGACAGAGATTCTTCGTTTCGCTCAGAATGACATATTCACAATAAACAAGGCCAGCCGTTTCCGGCTGGCCTCTTTAATTTCTCTCTTTGGGTGAAAGGGAATTACTTGAGCGCCCCTGCCGCCTCCCCTATCCTCTTCAAGCCCTTGGTGATGTTATCCATCGATGTCGCGTACGAGAGCCTGATGAACTTGTCGTCTCCAAAGGGCTCGCCCGGCACAACGGCTATGCCTGCCTCGTCGATGAGATAGGTCGCGAGGTCGACGGAGCCCTTTATTGTCTTGCCCTTGAACGACCTTCCGAAAAGCCCTGAGACATTGGCGAAGACATAGAACGCGCCCTGCGGCTTGATGACACTTATGCCATCTATCGCGTTGAGCCCGTCCACCATCGCGTTGCGCCTCGTTGCGAATTCTTTTACCATGACCGCTATCGCGTCCTGCGGCCCGCTTATGGCCTCCACGGCGGCCCACTGGCTAATGGATGTCGGGTTAGAGGTCGACTGGCTCTGTATGTTGGTCATGGCCTTTATTATCTCTTTCGGGCCTGCGGCGTAGCCTATCCTCCAGCCAGTCATCGAATAGGTCTTCGATACGCCGTTCAGGACTATCGTCCTCTTTTTCACCTCGTCCGATATCGACGCTATGGAGGTCGCCTTGAAGCCGTCATAAGTGAGCTTCTCGTATATCTCATCCGATATTATGAGAAGGCCGTTCTCAAGTGCTATCTCCGCCAGCTTCGCAAGCTCCTTTTCAGTATACGCCGCGCCGGTCGGGTTCGAAGGGCTGTTGATGACGACGGCCTTTGTGTTGGGGCTCAAGTGCCTCTTGAAGGCCTCGGGCGACATCCTGAAGCCCTCTGCCTCGGTCGTGTGCACTATCCTCGGCATGCCGCCGCCGAGAGATACCATTACAGGATAAGACACCCAATAGGGCGCGGGGATGATGACCTCGTCGCCTGGGTTAAGTATGGCCTGGAAGAGGTTGAAGATGGAGTGCTTGCCGCCGCAGGATACGATTATCTCGTCGCGCGAATAGGCAAGGTTATTATCCTGCCTGAACTTGCCTATGATGGCGTCCTTCAATTCGTTTATGCCGCCGACAGCGGTGTACTTGGTCTGCCCATCGCGTATGGCCTTTATGGCAGCCTCTTTTATGTTCTCGGGCGTATCGAAGTCAGGCTCGCCCGCGCCAAAGCCGACAATGTCCTTTCCCTCAGCCTTCAGGGCCCTCGCCTTGGCGGTTATGGCAAGGGTTACCGACTCTTCCAGCCCGGAGAGCCTTTCAGCAAGCTTGAACATCGTGATTCTCCTGTTGATGAACTAAACTATTAATGCAGAGCGTCAGAACAAAATAGACCAAGGCGCGACGACGGCGAGGAATGAGGCGTACTCTTTCTGTACGTCGCAATGACGAGCCGAGGAGCAACGCAGGTATATGAAGTTATGACGCTCTGCATTTTTTTATGCCGAACTTTTGCTTAAGCTTCTTAGAAACCCCCGGCGTCACGAACGGGCTCACATCCCCGCCGTAGCGGGCTATCTCCTTTATGAACCTCGAGCTTACAGGCGCGTAATTGTCAGAGGTCATCATGAAGACGGTCTCGACAGAAGGGTCGAGCTTCCTGTTAATGAGCGCCATCTGGAACTCGTACTCGAAATCAGATACCACGCGCAGGCCCCTGAGCACGATATTCGCCTTCTTCTTTCTCATGTAGTCCATGAGAAGGCAATCGAAGCTCTCGACCTGAACCTTTTTGTACTTCTTCACTTCATTGCGTATCATATCGAGCCTCTCATCGACCTCGAAAAAAGGCGTCTTCGAGAGGCTCTCGGTCACGGCGACTATGAGCACGTCAAAGAGCTTTATGCCGCGCTCTATGACATCGAGATGGCCCTTTGTAATGGGGTCGAAGGTGCCCGGATACACGCCTATGTGCTTAGGCATCCAATCCCTCCCGGTGTCTTAAAAAATACACTATCGTATCCCCGTATCTCCTCTCATCAATAGCCACGAGGCCAGGCAATTCTACCTCAAGCGGCGCCCTCTTCGCGGCCTCGGCGACGATGATGCCGCCGGGGCTTAAGGTTCCGCCCTGGTCTATTGCCTTTAGCGCCTCAATGGCCAGTTCAGAGCTGTAGGGGGGGTCTATTATTATAAGGTCGAAACTCTCATTTTTGCGTGAAAACTCTTTCAAGGCCGCCAGCGCGTCTTTCTTTATCACGCGGGCCTTCTCATTGCACAGCTCCAAATTCTTTTTTATGACCGCGATCGCGGCCGCGTCACTGTCAACGAAAGTTGCCTCTTGCGCGCCCCTTGAGAGTGCCTCGATGCCCATCGCGCCTGTCCCGGCAAATAGGTCGAGGACCGTCCTGAAGGGAAAGTCCCTTGGCAGGATGTTGAAGACCGCCTCCCTTACCTTGTCCGAGGTGGGCCTTGTATGGAGGCCCTTGACTGCCGCGAGACTCCTGCCCTTGAACCTGCCACCTACTATCCTCAACCCTTAGCGCCCGTTGCCCTCCGGCGAGCCGAAGACCTTTATCGAAATGAGTCTGCTCCGAGGGCCGTCGAACTCCGAGAAGTAGACAGCCTGCCACTGCCCGAGGGCCAGCCTGCCCTTTGTTATCGGTATGGTCACGCTGTTGCCTACCAGCAATGATTTCAGGTGGGCGTCAGCGTTCCTGCCGTACTCGCCCTTGTTGTGCTTGTAAGTCGGCTTGTTAGGCACGATCTCCTTGAGGTAGTTGTGGAAGTCCTCTTCCAGGTCCTTGTCAGCGTTATTGAGGTGAATGCTCGCGGTAGTGTGTCCCGTAAAGACCAGGACCATGCCTTCATGGACGCCGCTTTCCAAGATCACGGCCTCGACCTGGCCCGTAATGTTGATCTCTTCGCTCTTCGCACTCGACCTTACCCTTATGGCGCTGGTAAAGACCTTCATCTACCCTCCTTGGGAACGGAAATCTGCGCTCTTGTGCCTCTGCGCAGTATTATACTTTATCTCAGGGCTGAAATTCCACAGGAACAATCAACCGACCAGCAGGGGCGCTATCTCGCCTGCCTTGCCCTTGAAGCTAACGTCCGCCACCTCTGACAGCGGCGTGGCCTCCGGATTAATCTCCACGACAAGCGCCCCTCCGTCCTTTGCCCTCACCGCAAGCGACGCGGCTGGCTGGACCACGCCAGAGGTGCCTATGACCAGCATCAGGTCAGTTGAGGACGCAGCCTCGAACGCCTTGTATAACATCTCCTCTGGCAGCGGCTCCCCGAACCAGACGACACCCGGCCTCAAGAGCCCGCCGCATGAGCACCTCGGCAGTATATTTATCGGCACATCTCTGTTTTCACTTGAATTTCCGCATTCTGTGCACCTGACGGTCCAGATGGAGCCGTGTATCTCCATGACCCGACTGCTGCCGGCTGCCCTGTGCAGGCCGTCGACATTCTGGGTTATGAGGGTAAATTCCGGGGAGCGCCGCTCAAGCTCTGCCAGGGCGTAATGGGCCGGGTTGGGACTTATCTTTGCTATGAGAGACCGCCGCCAGTCGTACCATTCCCAGACGAGTTGAGGGTCGCGCTCAAAGGCCTCTGGCGTTGCGAGGTCCTGGGGGCTGAAGTTCCGCCATAGCCCCTCGGAGCCCCTGAAAGTCGGCACGCCGCTTTCAGCGGATACACCTGCCCCGGTAAGCGCAATGGGCCTCTTCGCGGCCTTGAGCCTTTCCCTTACGTCTTCGATTGTCATTTATATGTAATAGATTTTACTGCGAATTTTGCGATATGCAAGGTTGCCTGAAAACTGATGAATGGAGCTAAAAAAAGGCTGATCTAAAAATCAGGATTTTTTTCTGAGGTCAAGGAAGGGCGGAAATAAAAAGCGCAGCATATGTATTGTATATGTGAGCTTTTTTATTTTCGCCCTGACACAGAGATCAGGAAAAAGAACAATTTTTAGACAGCCTTACGTCCTGAATTTGCCTTCCCTGGAGATAACCCCGCTCCTTATGGCGTCCCTGATGATGTTCTTTGCGTTCTCTATCTTCTCTTCCTCAACGGCAATGCGCTTCTCAAGATAGGAGTTCATGTCGGTTGCAAAGCGGACCTTCCCGAGCGTCCGAATTGAGCAGGTAATGTTGCAGCCCTCCATGAGGGTCTCTATCACGCTCGCGTCCAGGTCGTTGTAGAAAGAATAGAGGTCGATGAAATTGATCTTCGTAGCCATATTCGCCCCATCAAGTATAGGGTAAGAAGGCGGAAATGTCAAATTTTCTGTGAGGTTAAGGCGGATTACAAGCACAATCCCCCAATTCTGAAGGGGGACACAGGGGGATTCCTGGCGGGGTCAGGGTTGCACCATGAACCCGAAATTTTCGTATAACGGCTGAACGAATCTCCGGGTTCAATTTGCAAAATTGAACCCGCTTGGAGGCTGTTCCTAAAAAACCTCCCCTCCCTTGACGGGAGGGGATTGAGGGGAGGGTGAAAGGCTGCGGTCATTCTGAAAAGAATCTGATTCAGCCCTGTTGCAGAAAGCCTTCTGCGCTGCGCCCTGCCTTTTTTTGGGTATAAGTTTTTTCTCCTTCTCCCCTTTGGGGAGAAGGCTGGGATGAGGGGGATATGGCCATTGAAAGCCCCCCTCACCTCATTCCTCTCCCCCAGAGGGAGAGGATATAACCTCAAGCAAGCCAGGTATTTCTCATCACTTTCCTTGACTTTTGTCCTATGTGCCTGCAATAATTAGCTGGATAGCAGGTTGTTGAAAAAACAACCTGCCAGGCAATCCAGGGATGGAAAGACATAATTGCGAGACTTGAAAGTCGAGCAATTTGTGAGGCTTGGCCGAATTCACTTCGGACAAGCCATCGTTGAAAAAGCCATGGATGGACTTTTTCAACATCCTGATAGATCGCTCAAATTTCCCGCGGAGGTTCGTCTGTGCTCCTGAAACGGTCTGCTCTTCTTTTCACCGCTCTTTTCGTCTGGATAATGCTCACAGGCATGGGAAAGGGCCCCGGTCCTGATGTGCCTGTTCCTGAGATAGACTTCAAAGCCACGGTAAGGGACGACCAGGACATAACCACCAAGGTATCGAACACCTCATGGGAGGGCAATATCTTCTTCATAGGCACCCGCGGCAAAGGTACCGTGACCGTATCGTTCGAGAAGATAAAGAAGATAACCGCCACCGGCACCGGCAGCAACAACAAGAACGACTTTCAGGTGACGATGAAGAACGGCGACGTGGTGGCCATAAGCCTGGAGAACGACCAGAGATTTCTCGGAACGACCAATTACGGGACATTCAGGATTCTGGCGAAGAACATAAAGGAAATAACGTTCGAGTAGGGCCGTGTTGTCATTGCGAGGAGCATAGCGACGACAATTTTTGCAGAACAGCAAAAAATTGAATGCTGCGCCGAAAGGCGCGGCAGCCCGAAGGGTCGAGCCCCATGGACGGGGCGAGATAAGCAATCTCATCTTCTAATTAAAAAGGCGGGGTAAAACGCCGCCTTTTTTGATTTGATTCATTCAAATCTGAATCTTTCTATAATCATCAACATTGATTATAAGCGTTTTTATTTCGGAAGGTATTTCTTCCACGTACATCACATTAATAATGCTCATGGCTGAAAGTGATACTTTGTAATATTCTTGCAAGTATTTGTTCAGCTCCGAAAAAACCTCTTTGCCAGGAATAACTTCTAATCTTTTTGAAAGATTACTCCATATTGCTTCGAATTCATCAAGTATTTTTTGACTTATTGTAGCCTGATCCCAGCCCGGGTTTTTAATTTTATATGAAGCCGTACGCTTAGATAAAAATTGTCCAAAAACTCTGCTTTTCATTTCTGCAGTGATTTTCCCCAAAATATCAGGGGCCTCTTCATTGAAATTAATGCCTGCATCAGTTCTCTTATTGTGCTCTAAAATTCTATTTTTTATTGCTCGGTCGATTACGGCAGGATCTAATAAATAGTTCTCGATTTCTTTTTTTGAATGTATATGCACCATATCAGCATTCTTTTTTAAACGAGCGTAATCTTCTCCGATCTCATCTTCTGCGCGGTAATCTCGATCTAAAATTACAGCTTTCAAAAATCTTGAACCTAAAGTCATTTCCATTCCTTTACAAAAATCAATAAATCTCTGAGGATTATATCCGTCCAATGGAATAACAGCAAAATCAGACCTGTTTGCAACTGCTTGCTTTCCAAGCTTTCTTGCAAAAGCAGATAAAATCTGGAAATCTTTGCCTTCAACAAAAATAGCTCGTCTCGATTTTGCTAACTGAGTCAGAATTGGATTTAGATTTGAGCCTAAAAGGCCAAAGACGTTTTGCAACTGACTTGGATCTTTTATCCTTTTTGCAGATTGCTCTTTTTTATTAATTACTAATAAATCACCAGGATCGGCTTCAGATATAATCTCTGTAGAGTGTGTCGCCAACAAGATGTCTGGCCCAAGATTTTTTAACAAATTAACTAATTGGCGTTGCAAGTCAGAATGAAGATAGATATCGGGTTCGTCGATTATAAGGAGCGAGTCATCCTTTGCCCTTACGATATAGGTAAGCATCTGACACCAGACTTGAAAACCAAAACCAGCCCAATAAATCTCTCTAGGAAATCTCTCTTCAGGACAAAACATATGTAGAATAGCTTTAGTAGAATTAAAATCAACTTCAGGAGCTTGAATGTCCATTCCGGGCCAAGTTGACCGTATTAAGGCCTGAAAGGTTTCAAATCCATCCGGATAATGATGCCAAATATTTCTGAAATTTCTTGAAGCACGATGAGTTAATAAAGCCATTCTAGCTGCTTCTTTTTGAAATAAAAATTCATTATGTTCAACTGGACCTAATATTGGGACAAATCCGACACTGGCGCGGTATTCCCGTCTAAAATCAGATGGAGATCTTATTTCTCTATTTTTTGTTCTGCATATTAAATAGCAAACATCTGTTTCAGGAAAAATTAATTCCAACCTATTCCCGCTTGATAAGCGAAAATCGATTACTGCTGACCGGGAGTCATCGTAATCTGAAAAAATGTTTTCGGTTGCAATCGGCAAGTCTTCCAAAGGAACTCGATAACCCCAAGCATCTATTTGCGGAATGTATTGTGGTTTCTTAGCAGATGCTTTTCTCATTCCTTCAGAAAGTATTCGGAAGGCACCAATTATAGTTGACTTGCCAGCATTATTTGGTCCAACTAAAACATTGAAATCACTTAAAGAGACAGAATACCTCTTTAATGCTTTGTAATTTCTAAACTGAATTGATGTAAACTGATGAATTTCAGGCATTTACCTACCCCAGCGCCGCCAACAGGTTCTTGAAGTGTATCGCTGTCGCGGTGTCGCCCGTTATCTCGAGCTTCCGTGAGAAGAAGACCGTATCCGGGTCTTCCTTGCCGAGGAGCACATCCATGAGCACGCTGACATCGCCCTTCATGGTGACATCGGGCGTCCTTGCGCAGTGCGGCAGCACCTTCATATCCTTATCTTTGATGTGGAGGAAGAACTTCTTGCCCACGTCCTTTGCCTCGAAGAGAAAGAGCCTGTCGTCTATCTCGTTGAGACGGGCGCGGAAGTTGGGGTGCTTGTCGAGGATGGTAGATATGAAGAGGCCTACGCCGATGGCCTCCATCCAGAGCGGCATTGCCTTCAACGGAAAGCGCATGCGCTTGTAGATCTCTTCCCTGAGCTTCTTTTTTATCTCTTCCTTTTCCATGCTATACCTTCAGATTCTTCGCTTCGCTCAGAATGACAGTTTTTTATACCCCTCTTTCCTAAAGAGGAGGTGGGGAGATTATCTTTTATAATGCCCCGTTCTAATCCCCCTCAGTCCCCCTTTAGAAAAGGGGGAAGTAGAACCCGGTCATTACGAGCAACGCGAAGTAATCTTATCTTTTGACTAATCTGGCTTTCTGAGATTGCTTCGTCGCTAAAAACCCGCTCCTCGCGATGACGACATAATCCCCCTCAGTCCCCCTTTAAAAAGGGGGAAGTAGAACCCGGTCATTACGAGCAACGCGAAGTAATCTTATCTTTTGACTAATCTGGCTTTCTGAGATTGCTTCGTCGCTAAAAACCCGCTCCTCGCGATGACGACATAATCCCCCTCAGTCCCCCTTTAAAAAAGGGGGACGACGATTCTGCTATACCTTCACGCCCACATGCACGGCCGCGATGCCATTCAAGAGGTTATGGTACTTCACCCGCCAGAGGCCCGCGCCCTCCATTATCTTCTTTAGTTCCTCCTGGGGCGGGAACTTGCGGATTGATTCGGGCAGATACTCGTACGCGCTCCTGTTGCCGGTTATCATCTCGCCAACGTTTGGGATGAAGCTGAACGAATAGAGGTCGTATGCCTTTTTGAAGAACCTGCTCGTGGGGTGCGAGAATTCGAGGCAGATGACCTTTCCGCCGGGCTTCACGACCCTTGTCATCTCGCTGAAGGCACGGTCGAGGTGCGTGACGTTCCTTATGCCGAAGCCCACGGTCGCGCAGTGGAACGAGCTGTCCTCGAAAGGTATCTCTTCGGCGTTGCCCTGCACGAAACGCAAGCCCTTGAGATATCCCTTGTCGATGCACTTCTCCCTGCCGACTTTGAGCATCTCGCCGTTGATGTCGAAGACGACAATGCTGCCTTCGTCCCCGACCCTGTCCTTCATGAGGAGGGATATGTCGGCAGTGCCGCCCGCGACATCTATGGCGGACTGACCCGGCCTCAGGCCCGTCTCAGACGCCACGAACCTCTTCCAGAGCCTGTGTATGCCGAAGCTCATGAGGTCGTTCATCAGGTCGTACTTGGAGGCAACGGAATCGAAGACCTCCCTGACCTTCTTTTCCTTCTCATGCTCCGGGATGGTCTGGTTGCCGAAGTGAGTCATCTTCTCGGACATCGGGACTCCTGTAACCTTTGTGCTATAAAATAGAGTGGAAATATTTAAGGATTGAAAATCAGCTCTCTCGCAAAAAGACCTTTTGCGCCCTGCCGGGCTTTTCAGGCATAAGGCTCCGCTCGCTGTCCGCCCCCATCCTCCGCGCTCGCCCCTTACGTCGCTTTGCTCCTACAGCCTCGGCTCGCGCGCCCCTCCCCCAACCTTATGCTCGCTACGCATTATGCCCGGTGTTTTAAAAAACAGAAAACACTACTTTAAAACTCGAACGGCTCGTAAACCCCCGCCTCTCGCCTGCTCGACGCGGTCTTGCTCCTGTAGCTGCCCTTCCTGTATTGCACGCCCTTTCTCTTCAAGATCTTCTCTATATATTCGAGGTGCGGGCACGGCGGGTAATGGCCGTTGTCTGTCACCATGCACGACGACAAATGAAATACTATCTCGTCCTTCTCTATCTCAGCCTTCTTCTTTGCCCTCTTCACCAGATGCGCCACTGACCTTGAAATCCTCCTGCCAGGGCAGCCGCCGCAATTGAATGGCACGACCATTATCTCCGCGTCCTTCGGATAACTCGTGAACGCGTCGATGCGCTTGCTGAAAGAATTGACGCAGCAAAAACCGCTGCAGCGCTCCTTGGCGAAGTCGCACTGTATTATGCCTATGACTTTAACTTTCTTATCTTCCATTCCTGCGTCCAATTCTAAAGAGCCTGTAACCCATTATCGCGGCAACGGCGTATCCCACGCCGCTCAATACTGGCACGCCCAAAACTGTCGCGGCGTCTTTTGAAAAGACGGCCACAAGAGACGCGCCTATGACGAGCGCGGCTACGATTATACCGCCGCCTATCCGCCTGCCGGCGTTATCGAGCTCGGCCGTGACCTCTTCGAGCCTGTGGTGGACAAAGCCTATCTTGATGTCCTCCCTGAGCGTCCTCTTGACGAGCGTATTGAAGTTGACCGGCAGGTCATAGGCGGTCTCGATTATCTCTTCTAACTTCTCCCTGCCCTTCTCGAAGAGCATCCTGGGCGAGAGCTTCTCCCTTGCCATCCACTTGAAGATAAGGGGCTTTGCCACCTCCCACATGTTGACGTCAGGGTAGAGCTGGCGTCCCACGCCCTCTATTATGACCATTGATTTCTGCAAAAGGAGCAGGTTTGGCTGGAGCTTCATATTGAAGCGCTTTGCCGTCTGCAGCAGCTCGATAAGGAGGCCAGAGATATTTATCTGCTCCAGCGTCCGGCCGAATATCGGCTCCGAGATGTCGCGCAGGGCCTCCTCGAATTCTGATAGGCTCACGTCATTTCCGATGAGCCCCATCTCCCTGTGCACAAGGGCCATCCTGTAGTAATCTGCGCGCACAAGGTGATAGAGCATGGACGCGAGATACTTCCTGAGGTCCCTGTCGAGCCTGCCGACAATGCCGAAATCCAGATAGATAATGACGCCGTCATCCCTGACGAATATGTTTCCGGGGTGCAGGTCGGCGTGGAATATCCCGTGCTCGAATACCTGCTTGAAGAATATGGCGATGCCGCGTATCGCGACCTCTTTGATATCAACGCCCCTTGATTTCAATACCTCGACCTCGTCGATGGGCGTGCCGTTTATGCGCTCCATCGTGAGGATATCTGCGGTGGTGTAGTCCCAGAAGACGCGCGGTATCTGGATATTCGGGTCGTCCTTGAAGATTGAATAGAACCTGTTTATGTTGACGCCTTCGACGCTAAGGTTCTGCTCGTTCTTTATGACACGCTCGAACTCGCTTACGACCTCTCTTGGCCTGTAGCGCCGCGCGGCCGGGATGTACTTCTCAAGGAGCCCCGCAACGGTATCCATGACCGAAAGGTCGGCGGCGATCACCGGCTCTATGCCGGGCCGCTTTACCTTGACCGCGACCTTGCTGCCGTCAAATAGCTCGGCGAAATGGACCTGCGCGATGGAGGCCGAAGCAACGGGAGTCGTCTCAAAAGAGCTGAACTTCGAGCCAATGGGGGCCTTTAATGAATCCTCTACGGCTTTTTTCACCTCTTCGAAAGGCACCGGCGGGACCATGTCCTGGAGCTTCTTGAACTCCTCGACCCAGTCCGCCGGAAGGAGGTCTGCCCTTGTAGAGGCTATCTGGCCGAGCTTGATGAAGGTGGGGCCGAGCTCTTCGAGCACAAGGCGCAGTCGCACCGGGGTGCTCAAGCCCTGCGCCTTCTTCGATACAAAGAGCCTCTCGACGGCAGGCACAAAGGACGGAAGGATCCTGAGCTCTCTGGCGATGTCGCCGAAGCCGTACCTTATGAGGGTTACGACTATCCGGTTGAGCCTCTTTAGATTTTTTATCGCGCCTGCTGACATCTTGCCTGTTACATTCCCTCTCTGAATTCGTTCTTCTCAAGCCTCGCCTCGAGGTCGGCGACCCTCTTCTCCAACTTGTCAGCCTTCTCCCTCGCGATGCGGGCCATCTCCTTTATCACCTCGACCTCTTCGGTCGTGGCGACGTTGAGCTTCTCGAATACCTTACCTGTTGAGGACGCGACCTCTTTTTCTATCTTGTCCTTTGCGGAGTTCACGACAGACAAAAATTCCTTCAGGGCCTTTATGCCCTCGTCTACCACCTTGTTCTCGACCTTTTCCTTCAGAGGAAGGCCCGCTTCGCCGGTGGTCTCCTTGTTCGTCTTGCCGGATTTCTCAAGTTCATCAAGGACCTCCCTTGCCTTCCTCTCAAGCCCCATTCCGATGAGTATCGCCTTATCGAGCAGGTCTGCCATAACCGCCTCCTTCTGCGGTCACGCCTGGACCGCGGCTAACAGTTTGCGAAGCAAACTGGGCAATCCAGGGATGGATTGCCAAATTGCGAGATTATGAATCGAGCAATTTGTGAGACTTGCACGAATTCACTTCGTGCAAGTCGTCTGCTGAAAAAGTCCAGTGATGGCTTTTTCAGCATCGAAATAGTCCTTACCGGCGCCGCCGTGATACCAGCCGTTTGAAAAACTGCCCTCTGTTATTGCCTTCAACTCCTTCAAGCCCTCGGCAGGGCCGAGAGTGCCGTTTACGCGCGCGTGGAAGACCTCGGCTATTCTGGCCGTGTTCCTGTACTGCGGCGAGATGCGAATGGCCTTGACGCCGATGGATTTGAGGTCATCCACGACTTCGACAAGAGAGCATGTGCTCGCGCTCAAAATCGATGTGCCGTTTATGGAAAAGAGCGGCTCGCCCTCGACTGTCTTGAGTTCCATGCCGTCCGGGTATTTCATGCAGTCGTGCCTGCAGCCGGTCTTCGAGAGGCCGAACGCCCTCGATGTGTAGCACCGCCACGAGAAGGCAAGGGGCATCTTGCCGTGCGCGAAGACCTCCCCGAAAATGCCCGTATGTTTTATGTTGTACTCTATCGATTCCTTTGAAAGCTCAACCGGAAAGGCCACCCTGTTAACGCCGATGGACTTGAAAAATTCTATCGTCGGCGCGTTGTACGATGTTATATGAGGCCCGGCGAATATCTCCCTATCTTTCGGGTCAGACAAGTTGAATACGGCCATGTCATTGGCCTCAATCGAGCAATTATATGAAAGGAGCTTTCTGGTGAACTCAAGCTCCTCTTCATTGGATATGACGGCAAGGCTCGAGAGCGTTACCTTTTTTCCGGCATCCTGCAGCGACTTTATTATTGCCTCGATGTCGTTGAGCCTGAGGCCTATCTTCTTCGTGCAGACGGCCTCGCCGACATAGACCCTGTCTACGTCCATTTTGGCCGCTTCCTCGTAGAACCTCATTATCTCGTCCTGCCGCCATTCAAAGAGGACCGGACCGAGCGTAATCTCCATGGAAAAACCTTCTCTTAACGGGACTTTTTCAACTATAAAGTATGCTACATGAAAAGGGGAAAAACAAGGGTTTTCAGTGCGGTTTCAAGCGTGTTTCCGGTCAATACTCGACCTTTACCAGGATAAGCCCCTGGCTGGGGGCCGTCATGGAAGCGGCAGTGCGGTCCTTTGCCTCTATTATTGCGGGCATCTCCGCAGGGCTTATCTTGCCCTTGCCAACGGCAACGAGCGTGCCTGTCATTATGCGTACCATGTGACGGAGGAAGGCCGTGCCCCGGACCTCTATTTCGATAAGGCCCTCGCCCCGGTCAAAGACCTCGACAGAGGTGACCTCCCGTGTGAAATGGAGCGCCTCTGCATTGGCTGCCTTGAAAGAAGAGAAGTCCTTCTCGCCAATGAAGTGCTTTGCGGCCTCGCGCATTGCCGCGATATCGAGGGGCGCGAAGATATGCCAGGTGAAATTGCGGGCTATGGCCGAAGGGTGGTTCCTGTTGATTATCCTGTAGAGGTATATCTTGCCCTTTGAGTCGTTCCTGGGGTCGAACCAATCGGGCATATCAACGGCTTCCTTGATCACGATGTCATCCGGGAGGAGCGCGTTCATGCCCTGCATCAATTTGTGGCAGGGCATGGCTGATTCGGTCTTGAGGCGCGCTACCTGGCCCAGGGCATGGACGCCAGCGTCCGTGCGGGAGGCCCCTGCAATGGCAGCCTCTTTCCGGGTGAGCCTTGCGGCGGCGTCGATAAGTGAGCCCTGGATAGTGGGAAGGCCGGCCTGTACCTGCCACCCGGCGTAGCTGGTGCCTTCGTACTCTATGAGGAGTTTGATATTGCGCATATTCTTTACACGAATCCCCCTTTCCTAAAGGGGGACATAGGGGGATTATGGATGAGCCTGATAATCTCCCCTAACCCCTCTTTAGAAAAGAGGGGTATTCAATAAAAAAGCCCTCTCCCCTCCGGGAGAGGGCTTATAAAATCGGTCTTAGATGTAGTCCTTTATCAGCGCCTCTGCTATCTGTACCGCGTTCAATGCAGCGCCCTTGCGGAGGTTGTCCGAGACTATCCACATATTGAGGCCGTTGGGGACCGTGTCGTCCCTCCTTATCCTGCCTACGAACACCTCGTCCTGCCCGGCTATGTCTGCGGGCATGGGATATGCGCCCTCCCCTGGTTCGTCTATTACGACTACGCCCGGAGCTTTCGAGAGGAGCTTCTTTACGTCTTCAGGGTCAATGGGCTTCTCGGTCTCTATGTTTACCGCCTCGGAGTGCGCGACAAAGACCGGCACGCGCACCGTTGTGGCGGTGATCTTCACGGAATCATCGCCGAAGATCTTCTTTGTCTCGTTGACCATCTTCATCTCTTCCTTGGTATAGCCGTTGTCAAGGAAGGAGTCTATCTGGGGGATGCAGTTGAAGGCTATCCTGTGCGGGAAGACGTTGACTTCAGGCTCCTTCATGTTGAAGAGGTCCCTGACCTGCAGAGAGAGCTCCTCCATCGCCTCCTTGCCGGCGCCGGAGACGGACTGATAGGTAGAGACCACTATCCTCTTTATCCTGTACTTGTCGTGGATGGGCTTTAAAGCGACGACCATCTGGATGGTCGAGCAGTTGGGGTTCGCTATGATGTTCTTTTTCTTGTAGAGGCCGATGTCCTTGGGGTTTACCTCTGGCACGACCAGCGGCACATCCGGGTCCATCCTGAATTGGCTGGTGTTGTCTATCACTATGCAGCCCGCCTTAGCGGCCCTGGGCGCGTGCTTTGCGCTCACGCTCGCGCCGGGCGAGAAGAGGCCTATGTCGACGCCCTTGAAACTCTCGTCATTGAGGTCTGTCACGAGTTCCCCATTGCCCTTGAAATCAATCCTGCTGCCCGCGCTCCGTTCAGATGCGAGGAGCTTTATCTCGCCGACTGGGAAGTTCCTCTCTTCCAGTATTTTAATAAACTCCCTGCCGACGACGCCTGTCGCGCCCGCGATGGCCACATTATACTTTTTCTTCTTCACTTTAAACCCCTTCTTTATCCATCGATGCTAATAATTTCAGGTATTTGGCCATGATAAGGCAAAAACACGGGTCAAGTCAACGGCTCTCTTACTTTCTTTTTCGAGAAAAAGAAAGTCCAAGCATAGCCCTGAGGAGCTCTTGAGCCGCGCCCCCGCTTTGTGGCCATCCAAATAAAAAAACCTCCGACTCCTGATGATAACCTTGCACTGAGTTGGAGGCAAATGGAAAAACAGTATTCGGATCAACCCTCTCCCCTGGGGGAGAGGGCATGGGTGATGGGGATACTTCCCGAACCCTGAACTACGTAACAGCCCCTGCGAACAAGTCAGGTTCAATCTGCAAGATCGAACCTGCCAAGATGCGCCGAGATTCTTCGTCGCCTTCGGCTCCTCAGAATGACAAAACTAAATAATCCCCCTCAGTCCCCCTTTAGAAAGGGGGAAGAAAGCATATTAAACCTGCTCCTTCTCCCTCTCCACACCTGCCCCGGCCTCCAGCCTGTCCCCGAACTGGCGGGCCTTTCTCTCGACCTCGTCATACTTGGATTTCGCGAACGAAATATGGCGGCCCAGGGTGTCGAGGTCAGAGGAGAATTTTTCAAATTCACCGCGAAGGCTCGTTAGGTGCGCGAGTATCTCACCTGCCCGCTCCTCTATCTCCATGCCCTTGAGGCCCATGACAATTGTCTGAAGGTATGCGTAGAAGCTGTTCGGCGAGACAGGGACGACCCTCTTCGATAAGGCGTACTCGGAGAGAGTCGCCCCGCTCTCGTCAGCCCTTGTTATGAACTCGTAATAGACGCCCTCTGAAGGCAGGTACATGAGCGCGAAGTTGAGAGTGCCTTCGGTTGGCCTTATATAGCTGGATGCTATCGCGTCCACGTGCTTCCTGCAATCGATAGAGAGCCGCCTTGCAGCCCCCCGCCTCTCATCGTCCGTGTTGGCATCTACCAGCCTCCTGAAGTTCTCAAGCGGGAACTTGGAATCTATCGGCACCAGGCCTTCCTTGAGCTGTATTATTGCATCGACCCTGCTGCCGTCAGAGAAGCCGTATTGGAGGCTGTAGCGCGCCTTTGGCAGGCACTCGGAAAGCAAGTCTTCCAACAGAAGCTCGCCGAGGCCGCCCCTTGCCTTTGGAGCGGCAAGTATCTTCTCAAGGCCGGAGATGCTCTTTCCCACCTCAAAGACCTGCTCGGTCGCCTTTGATAGCTCCCCCAGGGCATGGCGCACCTCGCCCACGGCCCTCTGGGCGTTGTCCATCCGGGTATTTATCTGTCCTGTGGAAGAATTTATCTGGGCCGTGACGGAAGAGAGCTGTTCGGCGACCTGCGCCGTAACTGAAGAGAGCTGGCTGTTGATGTGGCGGACGCTTGCGGAAAGGGAACTCTGTACTTCTGACTTGAAAGAATCTATCTCGCCCCTGAGGTCAGGAGCGCCCCGGGCCCCTCTGGAGAGCATTACAATCAGCGCCAGAAGGCCCAGGGCTATAATCGTCAGGAGTATGAGAACGGCCAATTCCATCAGGCTCAGGGGTGCGCGTGTGTGCCTTTTGACGCCGCGGCTTTTGCGGGGTTCCGCAGCATGAACTCCCTTGCCTGGTGCACAAAGGCCTCCATCCTCGTCACCGAGTTGGTGTCTTCGTTGCCCTCAAAGACCATATTCAGATACGGTAAGTTATCGTTGTCCTCGCGGAGCCTCTTCAATAGCGCGTTCACGATAGTGCCCGGCATGCAGGTAAAGGGCATGGCGTTCACGATGCCGTGCGCGCCCTTGCCTATGTAGTCGATCGTCTTGCCGATCGAGAGGACGGCCTCACCCTCGAAAGAGTCATGGAGATAAGGCGAGGCGTTCCTGAGGATGTCCTTTGTAAGAGGCTCGTGTCCGCTCCTCAGGTCCCCGTTCATGATATCCTCCATCTTCCTCTCGTCCCGCCTCTGGAAGAAATCGGTCGCGACCGTCCTTATGTAGTCGCCCCACTCCCCTCTCTCCCTCATCTGACGCTTGTTGCAGAAGTTGGTGTAGTATATCCACTCGCCTATGGTCGGCAGCCTTACTTCCGCGCCGAGCGCCTCAAGCTTCTTTATGAGGTTCTCGTTGGAGTACCTGTTGCTCCTGACGTATATCTCGCCTACTATGCCGATGACGGGCTTGGTGCCCGGCGCTGTCACGGGGACCCTCTTGAAGGCCTCCTTCGCTTCCCGGAGCTCTTTGTCAGGAAACCTCCTGGCGCGCACCGCGTCGCAGACCTTGTGGACGAAATGCCAGTAGACCTTCTCCGATTCGCCGGGGTTCTTCTCGTAGGGCCTGACCTCAAAGAGCACCTTCTCAAGGAGGTCGACTCCGGCGATGCCCCACCACGCGAGCCTCGGGAAGTTGCCGCCTACGACATTGAGCTCCTTGTAGAAACTCCCGTCCTGGTCAGGCGCGTAGACCGGCACATCCTTGAACCCGAGCTCATCGAGTATTATCCTGTGCAGCCTGTTGTACTGTCCGAACCTGCACGGGCCGTTGCCCGAAGGCATGAAAAAGGCGCTCTGCTCAGGGACAAAGTCCTCTCTCTTCGTTATCTTTATCATATCGCCCGTTGTCAGAATCGTCGGATAGCATTCCCTGCCGGAAGTATACCGTCTTCCCCATTTGAGTGATTCGTCATCCGGCTCGGGCATGACCTCGGCCTCGACGCCGCAGGCCTGGAACGCCGCCACTATGGCGTGCGCCCCGTCCGACATGTTCGGGAGGTAGAGCTTTTTCTTTATGTCGGTGCGCTTGAGCACGCGCTTTTCGCCCAGATCTATCTTGAGCTTCCCCCTCGTGTTCCGGATGCTGTCAAGGAAGGCCTCGCATCTCGTAATGGCGCCAGCGTCGGCGGAGTGCTCGTCTATCTCGAGCTGGAGGAAGGGCTTTCCGCCGGAGGAGTCCTTGTAGAAATGCGTTATCATCGAGTCCGGGCCGCAGCCGAAGTTGGTTATGTAGATGGAGAAGAGCCTCTCGTCTTTCTTTACCAGCCTGGACGCGGCGAGTATCTTCTGCCCGCTCCTCCAGTACATGCCGTCCGCGAGCGCGCCGTCGGTTATGCTGTCGGTGTCGAGCATGTCAAAGGGGATGGCGATGGTGCCCATCTCGCGGAGCTTCTGCGGAAGCTCGAGGTTTATGCCCGAATCCATCGTGTTGTAGGCCCTGCCAACGATGACGAGGGCCGTGTCCTCGGGTTTCAAGCTGTCTATGACTTCTCTGCCGCGCTCAAGAAGCTTCGTCTTAAACCAGTCCTGGGCCGCAAAGGCCGCATTGAGCGCCTTGTCGACCGCGCCCCTGTCCCTGCCGAGCGTCTTGCCGAACTCGTAGAACTCCTTCTTCAATATCGATTCTTTGGTGTTGAAGTGTATGACAGGGGTGAGCACCTCGACGCCCTTTGCCTTGAAGTCATAGGCCGAGTTGCACAGGTACGGTATGGTCTGCACGTATGGGCAGAGCTGAGTGTTAACCTGCCCTTCCTTGGCGGGCTTCATATTTATTATCGAGGGCAGGAATATCCTCTTTACGCCCTTCTCGATAAGCTCGTTCACGTGGCCGTGAGCGACCTTTATGGGGAAACAGGTCTCGGTGACTATCTGCTCGATGCCGTTCTTTATGATCTCCTTGTTTGTGGGCGATGATAGCTGCACGCGGAAGCCCAGCACGTCGAAGAAGGCCTTCCAGAACGGGTAGAGCTCGTACATGAAGAGCATCCTCGGTACGCCTATCACAGGGGCGTCCTTGCCAGCTGCCTTTCCGGTATAGGCCGAGAAGAGCATCTTCTCGCGCTCCTTGAAGAGGTCCGGCAGATGGCTGTTCTTGGAGTCGTCCCTCTTTACATCGTACTTCTCGCAGCGCCCGCCGTAGTAGAGCGGGGCTTCGCCCTCCATTACGACCTTTCTCACCTCGCAGATATTCGAGCAGTCCCTGCATTCGAATGAGGTAAGCTCGTATTTCTTTCTGCCGGCGTCCCAGCCCTTGAATCTGGTCTTCGTTCCGGCAGGCATCTCCTTTGCCACGAGCATGGCCGCGCCGATGGCGCCGGTGACGTCGTGGTTCTCGGGCACGGTAATCTTCTTGCCTGTCACCTTCTCAAAGGCCGATACTACGCCCAGGTTCGCGGCTGTGCCGCCCTGGAAGAATATCCTGTTGCCTATGCGCCTGTCGCCGACGACCCTGTTGAGGTAATTCTGCACAATGGAGTACGAAAGGCCGGCCACGAGTCCGTCCTTTTCAACGCCCCTCTGCTGGTAGTGGACCATGTCGGATTCTATGAAGACGGTACAGCGTTCGCCCATGGGCGGGGGCGTCGAGCAGCCGAGAGCAAGCTCGCTGAACTCGCCCTTTATGCTTATGCCGAGCCTCTCTGCCTGCTCCTCGAGGAAAGAGCCTGTGCCCGCAGCGCAGACCTTGTTCATCTCGAAATCCACGACGACGCCGTTCTTCAGAGCTATGTACTTGGAGTCCTGTCCGCCTATCTCGAATATGGTGTCGACCTCGGGGTCTATTACCGCGGCGGCGGTTGCCTGCGCGGTTATCTCGTTCCTGATGACGTCAGCGCCGATGAAGTCGCCTGAGAGATATCTGCCCGAGCCGGTCGTGCCGACTCCTATGACATTGACGAACTCGGCGCACTCGTCGCCAACCGAAGAGAGCCCCTTCCTTATGGCCTCGAGCGGGCGGCCTGCCGTGGCGAGGTATCTCTTGGTCACGAGCTTAAGGTCTTTGTCTATGAGGATGACATTGGTGCTGGTGGAGCCCACGTCTATGCCGAGGTAGGCATCTATTATTTTGCCCTGCTCGAGCAGATAGCCCGCCGAACTCTTCCGCTGGGAGGGATGTCCTTCGGGCCGTATGAGCTTTTCAAGCGACCTTTCGTTCTTCCTGCCTGTGGCTATGTATTCGCGGAGCGCGTCAACGCCCTTGAATGCGCCTGCGGCCTTGTTCATCTCGATGCAGGTGAAGACCGCGCCGAGAGCTCCCATCGAAGCGAAGTGGGCCGGTATTATGTAGTCCTTTTCATCAAGCTCCAATACGTCCTTGAATGCCTTCCTGACGCCCTGGTTCGCGGCGACGCCGCCCTGGAACGCGACCGGCGTGATGAACTCCTTGCCCTTGCCGATGGTTGCCTTGAAGTTCCTGGCGACAGCGTAACAGAGCCCGGCCACTATGTCGTAGTCAGGGGTCGCTATCTGCTGCAGGTGGATCATGTCGCTCTTTGCAAATACAGAGCACCTTCCCGCGACCCTCGGCGGGTTCTTGCTCTTCAATGCGAGATGTCCGAACTCTTCTATTGTGAGGCCCATCCTGAAGGCCTGCTGGTCGAGGAACGAGCCCGTGCCTGCTGCGCAGACCGAGTTCATCTGGAAATCCGCTATCCTGAGCTTCTCATCCGAGCCTTCAGGCGCAAGGAAGATGAGCTTGGCGTCCTGGCCGCCCATCTCGATCACAGTCCTTGCCTCGGGATGGTATACCTCTGTCGCCTTTGCCTGGGCAATGACCTCGTTGGTAAAGCCCGCGCCGATAAGCGGCGCGATGAGCTTTCCGCCTGAGCCCGTAGCCGCGACCAGCCGGATGTTCTCCTTGCCGTATTTGTGTATTATCTCTTCGAGTACTGCGAGGGATGTTTCGAGGGGTTCGCCCTTTGTCCTTGTGTAGTGCTCTTCGAGCAGATTTTTATTGCTGTCGAGGACTACCGTGTTCGCGCTTACCGAGCCTATATCGATGCCGACATAGACAGACCTTGACCCTGACAACTTCCACCTCCGACGATTGGCTTGTTCATCCAGCAGTAAGATAACAGTAATAGTTCGGCTGATCCGCTACAGCTACAACGGGCTTCAAGGCACGGCTGTTTTTTCTAAATTAGGAAAAAGAAAACCTTACAAAGAATGGGTTTTTATTGAAGGAATTACAGATTTGTTTCACCTCTAATTATCGACGATTTCAAAAGCGATGTCAACATGCACTTTGCCCTGAGAAGGATGTTGCGGGAGTGTGATAAGAAGGGGCGCGACATCCATGCGGCGAACCGAAAAAAAAAGGGCCCGGATGACCGGGCCCTTTCTGTAAAGCCAGGAAAGAATTCCTTCTTACTTCATCGCCTTGATGTGAGCTATTACGGCCTTTACCTCGTCGTCATTGAGCTTCTGCTTGGGCATGCCCATGGCGAACTGCTTGTACTTCTTCGCGGCGCCCTCGCGGCCGGCGGTGATGACGGTGCCGATCTCTGCGTCATCGGTGCTGGCTACCCACGCGCTGCCCTTGAATGCGGGGGCCATCGCGGTGCCCTGGCCATCAGCGCCGTGGCAGGGTGCGCACTTTGCCTTGTAGACGGCAGCGCCGTCAGCGGCCATAGCGGGTACTGAGAAAGCGACGATACCAAGAGCGAGAATGCCAATTCCGAATAATTTGCGCATGTGAATACTCCTCCGTAAGGGAATTTGAGCAAAAGGATATAGTCAATACCGGAACTTGTCAAGCACTTTGAAAAGCTGCATTGAATGGAACAGGACTCGCAGGGCAATTATCCCACATTCCTCACAGCCATGTCAACGATGACGGAAGTGAAGAGCACGCCGAGGTAAACCATTGAAACCTTGAAGTTTTTCCAGGCGATCTCCTTTACCGGATCCCTTACGAGCCTTACGTTCCAGTACAGGAAATATGCTCCGACAAGGACGGCGGCCGCCAGATAGATGGAGCCGCTATAGCCCATGATATAAGGCACAAGGGAAGACGCGACCAGTATCACGGTATTTATGAGGGTATACAGGGCTGTCCGGGAGTCTCCGATGACCACCGGCAGCATGGGGACCCCTGCCTTCGCGTACTCTTCTTTGTGATAGATTGCGAAACTCCAGAAGTGCGAGGGCGTCCAGAAGAACATGACTATGGCAAGCAGCACCGGCGGCGCGCAGAACTCCGGATTCTGCGACGCCCCCCCGGCGAGCACGGCAAAGCTTCCCGCAAGCCCGCCTATGATTATGTTGAGCCAGCTCTTTCTCTTGAGCCAGGCCGTATATATGATCGCGTAGACGAACGCGCCGAGCGCGAGGTGAAGGGCCACCATGTAGTTTAGCGCGGCGAAGGAGACGATAAGCGACAGGACGAAAAGGCCGGCGGCCATAAGAAGGACCGTCCTTGACCCGGCGATATCGCCGGAAGGCAGCGGCCTTTTGCTGGTCCTTTTCATGATGGAGTCGATGTCGCTGTCGAAATAATGGTTGAACGCGCTCGCAGATGTCGCGGCGAGCATTGTGGCGATAATGAGGAAGGCCATCTTTGCGAAGCTCACTCCCCCGGAGGCAGAGGCTATGAGCCCGACAACGGCGCTGAAGGTGATGAGGCTGCAGATCCGGAGCTTGAAGAGCCGCAGGTACTTCGCGATGGTCATTCGCAAAGGCCTCCTTTTTTTATTTGTCCTTAAAGCAGCCGTTTCAGACGATTATATACCTGTACGCGGCTTTGTACAATTTTAATTCCGCTACTCGGCCAGAGACGACGCCCGAAAGGACGCCTTTCTGCCGAAGAGCGACATCATGGCGTTCAAGACAAAGGTTATGCCCCCGGCTATGGCGACCAGGCCGCCTATGCCCATTATGGACATGCCGATGAGCTTGCCCATGTTATCGAGGTTCTGCTCGCTCCCGTAGGTCTTTCTGGCCACGCCGTGAGAACCTGCCATGAAGAGGCCGAGTGCGAAAAGGATGATGCCCAGGCTGTAGAGATATGGCTGGACTATGGCGAGCTTCCTGCTCCACAGGGCCCGGTCGAACTCAGGCAGTACTTCGTAGAAAAGCCCCATGAAGGCTATTGTTACCGCCCCTATCACGCAATGGTAATGGGCAGGGATGATCGTGTTGACGCCGCCTATGCTCGCGCCTATGAGGCCGCCTGTAAGGAATATGGAGATCGAGAGCACGAGCGAGGAGAAGGCCGGGTCCTTCCACGGCCTGGGCTTTGTCTCGGCGACCGTGGCTATGGCGGCAAGCATGAAAAGGCCGATTGACGGGCCTATTCCCCACTGCATGAGCCAGGTGAAGCTGTCCTTATATGCCTGTGAAGAAGTATCGTAAAAGAAGAATATGACCGGCGCCGGGATGACGAAGAGGAGTATGAAAATATAAAGCGCCTTTGCCGAACCCGCCTGAATAGCGTCTCTTTTGAACACAAGCTTTATCAGGAAGACCCAGACCGTTGCCATTGCGATGGAGTTCGCGAACTGGAGTATGTGGCCGCCTCCCCAGAAGAGCCTCTCGAAATCGAGATACATCTTGCCGGTCGAGTACTGAAACCAGCCCGAGAGCGCGAAGCAGATGAACGCGACCAATACGGCTATCCCGGCCGTGAGCATGCCCATTGTGAGCATGGGCAGCTTTGCCGTCCTGTTCTTTAGTACGGTAATGAAAGTATTTATAAGGGTAAGCGCTATGCCGGAGGCGAAGAGGATGAGCCCGGCGTAGAAATAAGGGGTAAGGAGCACCGGGACATAGTTGGCAAGCTCCGCGCTCCCCAGGCCGAACACGGCCGAGATTACGACCAGGGACATGCCAGCGGCAGCAAGGATGAGCCCGGCCCAGCCGAGGCCGGGAGAATAAATTTCACCCATCATGGATGACGAATAGACCCATAGAAAGCCCTTGAAGGCGAGGAACCATATGACCACGGCCAGCACCACATGTCCGACCAGCGCGACATATATATAGTCCCTGCCGAGCGGGAGCATCTCTTCGAGGCCCGGGGTCCTGGCGAGGGCCACGAGGAGCGCGAATATCCCGGCAAAGACAAGGGAGAAGACCGCCAGGACAAGCCAGCCGTATGCCAGTGACGCTGCAGGTCTTTGGGCCTGTTCCATTCTGGAATTCCTCATTTCTCCTGGGGTATTTACCCCATAACAATACCAGAGCGCCCTTGGGATTTCAAGGAGCCGGGCGCACTTGAGCCGGCCCGGAGAACAATGCCCCTGTGCATACTTTTATAACAGAACAGGCGTCACTAACATGACGGAAATCATTTATTATGGCTTGAAAGGTCCGTATATTCTAAGATATAATATATTGTTTCAACAACTATTTCCATGGAGGATATATCATGATGAGGGACAGGGTCGAAGAAGCTCTTAACGGTATCAGGCCAGCCCTTCAGGCGGACGGCGGCGATGTCGAGCTCGTGGACATCGATGAGGCCCAGGGCATCGTAAGGGTGCAGCTCCAGGGCGCGTGCTCCGGCTGCCCGAGCGCGCAGATAACGCTCGCGATGGGTGTCGAGAGGGCAATAAAGGAGAGAGTACCAGAGGTAAAGCAGGTCCTCTCCATATAAGAGAAGACTGGATTTACAGATTATTTACGGGCTGGGGTCAATCCCAGCCCGGCAAAAAAGGCTTACCCTGCGCTGAATAGCCGGAAAACATAATAAAATCCGGCAATTACAAAAAAGGATGCCTCTATGTCTTACCATATACTCCAGGAATGCGTTGCCTGCGGCGTCTGCCTTCCGGAGTGCCCTGAAGGGGCCATCTCCGAAGGCAATCCCTATACTATAGACCCGAAACTCTGTACCGAATGCGGCGCATGCGCCGAGGTCTGCCCAATGGACGCTTGCCAGCCCGTGTCAGCGCAAGCAGGCCAGGCAGGCCAAGCAGGATAGATGAGGTTTCCCCTTCTCCCCTCCGGGGAGAAGGCTGGGATGAGGGGGACAGTATTGAAGCCCCCCTCACCTTAGTCCTCTCCCCGGAGGGGAGAGGATAATAAAGACAGGCCGCGAATTGTTGAGCAACGGAGGCGCATGCAAAAGTTTATGACGCTCTGCCATAAGAAGTTTATGGTGCTCTGTACCGACAGAAGATTTTAAGAGCGTCAGAAACACAGCAGACCGCGGCGCGACGAAGTCGAGGAACGAGGCGTACTCTTCATGTACGTCGCAGTGACGAGACGAGGCGCAACAAAGGTATGCGCGGTTTATGACGCTCTGCTATAAGGAGGAAGAATGAGCAGCATCACAGTCTGGTTCATACGGTTGGCGATCATGTACTTTGTCCTGGCCATAATCCTTGGGCTTCACATGAGTGTCGCCGGCCCGGTCTATCCGTGGATGCCGATACACACCCACTTCAACCTTCTCGGGTGGATGTCCATGATGATCTACGGCGTGGCATACCACATACTGCCCAGGTTCAGCGGCAGGCAACTCTTCAGCGACAAGCTCGCCTTCTGGCAGCTCTGGCTCGCGAACATCGGCCTTGTGGGAATGGCCCTCGGCTGGTACTTGAGGTCTGAGAGCGGCAACTCGACCGTGCTCCTTATCTTCTCGCTCGTCGAGACCGTATCGATAGTCTTCTTCGCGGTGAATATGCTCGCTACCGTAAAGCCGGCCCCTGCCCCGCCCGCGCCAGCCAAGAAATAAGATGTCTCAGGGCAGGATAACGAAAGATATGATAATCGGCGAGGTCATGGAAAAGTACCCCGCCACAGTAGAGGTTTTCAAAAAATACTTCGGTAAGGGTTGCTTTGACTGCCCCGGCTCAGGTTACGAAGACATAGACTTCGGCTCGAACATGCACAATGTCGATGTTGGCGCGCTCTTGAAGGAGCTGAACGAGACAGCCGAAGGCAAAAAGAAAGGATAAGGGATGAACAAGGTTAACAAGTACATGGTCGTAAACGACTGCATAAAGATCTACCCCAAGACGATCGGGATATTCACCCAGTTCCATATAGATTCTTGTTGCGGCGGCGCTGTCTCGATTGAGGCCGCTGCCAGGAGGGACGGCGCAGCCCTTGAGGAGCTTATGGCTGCGCTGAACGAAGCAGCGTCCAAGTAAAACCACCCCTCATCCCATCCTTCTCCCCTGGGGGAGAAGGATGGGATGAGGAAGCCGCGGACATAGGGGAGCTTGACGCAGTTCCCCTTCCCGGATTAAATACATTTCACTACAGGACCGGAGGTATCAAATTGTCCAGGATAACCGAAGCCCAGGTGCTTGAGGCACTGAGCCATGTAATGGACCCTGAGCTGGGCAAGGACCTTGTCACGCTCAATATGATAAAGGATGTAAAGGTCGATGGCACCAAGGTCAGCTTCAACCTCGTGCTTACAACGATGGCCTGCCCTTTGAAAAAGGAGCTTGAGGCCAACTGCGTGAATGCAGTGAAGGCGTTGCCCGGAGTCACTGAGGTCGCCCTCACCACAGGCGCGCAGGTGCCAAAGGCAAAGCAGGTACCAGAGAAGCAGCCCATACCCGGCGTTAAGAACACCATAGCAGTGGCGAGCGGCAAGGGCGGCGTGGGCAAATCGACCGTGGCCGTAAATCTGGCGATTGCGCTCGCGCAATCAGGCGCAAAGGTCGGCCTACTGGACACAGACCTCTACGGCCCGAGCCTTCCGCTGATGATGGGCGTGCACGAGCCGCTTCAGGCTACTCCTGAGGAGAGGCTTGTTCCCCTTGAGAAGTACGGCGTAAAACTCGTCTCGGTCGGTTTCATGCTGGATGAGGAGACGCCCCTTATCTGGAGAGGCCCGCTTGTGATGCAGCTCGTAAAGCAGTTCCTCATCGGCGTCGAGTGGGGCGATCTCGACTATCTCGTCATCGACCTGCCCCCCGGCACCGGCGACGTACAGCTCACGCTCGTGCAGACCATACCCCTTACGGGCGCAGTAATCGTGACCACGCCGCAGGATGTAGCCCTCATCGACGCGAGAAGGGCTATAAAGATGTTCAAGGAAGTGAAGGTGCCTGTCCTCGGCATAATCGAGAACATGAGCTTCTTTGTCTGCCCGCACTGCAACGGCACGTCAGAGATATTCAGCCACGGCGGCGGAGAGAAGACGAGCGAAAGATACCAGGTGCCGCTACTCGGCAAGATACCCATCGACATGGCAATAAGGGAGGGCGGAGACACGGGCATGCCCATCGTCCACGCAGACCCCGCTTCAGCCCATTCAAAGGCCTTTGTGGAGATCTCCCAGCAGGTCGCGGCAAAGGTGAGCGTGCTGGATTTGGCGTAAACCTGATCAGATAGAAAACAAAAACCGGGGAGGCGAAAGCCGACCCGGTTTTTGTTTTATCAACACGGAATTAATTCTCTCAAGATGCCGCTTAACAAAACCTGCCTTATTACCTCTTGACAAGCAAAACATGTAAGCATAATATGAATGCCTCAACAATTTGCGTTCCCTCACCTTGACGCTCTTCGGCTGTTCTTGAAAAAAAATCCCGATACAGAACAATGACCTCACCCGTAAAACGCGAAAACCTCAAGGCATTTTTCCTCTATGTAATTGCCCTGGCCATATTTTTCGGCCCGATCGTCTTCAACGGCAAGAGCCTTCAGCCCGCGCTCCTGCAGCCGCACGGCATTGTCGAAGGCTGGCCTCACGGATACGAAGGGCGCACGCCCCAGAACACCTTCAACATCGACATGGCAACGCCAGCCTATTATGAGTGGCCGATAAACAAGCTGGTGGGAGACATGTACCGGAACGGCGAGCTGCCGCTCTGGAACCCGTACCAGGGCGCGGGCACGCCTCTGCTGGCGCAGTATTCGACCCGCGCTCTATTTCCGTATCAGATATTGGAGAACTTGAGCCCGGTCTGGACGTGGGACTTCTTTCTGCTCGGAAGGCTGCTCATCGCCGGTTTTTTCACCTTCATGTTCTTGAGGCTCACGGCGCTGCCGTTCGCAGCGTCATTTCTGGGCGGCCTTTTCTACATGTTTTCCGGCACATTCACATGGTTCATAAACCTCGAGGAGTTCGCCAATAACGCGCTGATGCTGCCGGTCTTTGCGTGGGCTCTGGAGAGGCTTGCCCGGAGAAAAGGCATTGCCGATATCGCCATTGCAGGCCTTGCTTGCGGCATGGTGCTCCTGGCGGGCCAGCCGGAGATAGCGCTCTACATCCTTTTCTTCGGCGCCTGCTATTTCACGTTCCGCTCCATCTCGAACGATTACAGACAGGCCTTGAAGGATGCGTTGAGGTTCGGCGCTCTCATTGCCGCTGGCCTGCTCATAGCCGGCGCGCTGATACTGCCCTTTCTGGAGCTGGTGGATAACTCGCACCACATTCATCCTCCGGGCGGCAAAATGGGAATAGGCACATTGACCAACGCTGAAATCGGCCTCAGCATAATAGCGCCTACCGCGCACGAGCTGCCGCAGGACCCGCCATATTACGAGCTTTCAACAGCTTTGGCCGGGCCTGCCGGGTTTACCTTCAGGACGCTCCCATTGAACGGCGTATGGGATTACCTCGGAGGATACACCGGGGCAGTCCCGCTTTTCCTGACGCTATCTGGCCTGCTCAGCTTTCAAAGCAGGTGGAAGAAATATATCCGTTTCTTCTCCGGTTTTGGCCTTTTCATAATCCTGAAGAACTTCGGCATACTGCCTTTTATGTGGCTTGGCCTGCTGCCTCTCTTTGACCAGGTGTGGAGCCCGCGGTGGGCGGGGCCGGTCTGGACATTCTCATTCGCAGCCGCGGGCGCGTTTGGCTTTCAGGCATTGGCGGAGCTCAAGGGTAAAGAGCTCAAGAGCTGCAAGCAAAACATCAAGGGTCTGCAACAAACGGTATCCCGATGGCTTAAGCAGAACAGCCTGGCGAGGCTCTTTTCCTATTTAGCCCTTCACGGCTTTTTTATGCTCGCGGCACAGGCCGCTGCTTACAACACTTACAGGGAATGGATGAGGAGCTCCGGGATTCCGTTCACCCCTGAGGCAAAGGCCATCATCAAATCGGCCTACCCGTGGGGAGCTCTCGTATTCGCGGCCATTTACCTGATCTTTTATCTCAAGGACAGAAGGCCGGTTTTAAATACGAGCCAATATCTGGCCGCTTTGCTCATCCATTTTGTCGCGGTGAACCTGATTTTCGTTGAATCTGATTGGGGCGTAAGGTTTGTCCAGGCCCTTTCAGCGCCGTATTGCGGGCTTCTTATCGGGCTTCTTGTATTGATGGCGCATGCCGCTTTATCCTTACGCCGCATGGCATTATCCTTACGCCGCATGGCTTTATTCACTCACATTGAGAAGCTGAATAGACACGTGGCAGAGCACCTTGGCCGCGATCGTAGCGACTTGCAGGTGCCTTTCTATTCCTCTGCCGGTATTATCGGCGTTTTGGTTTTTTTCGCGCTCAATGCATTTGACGAACACCTGAGCACCTTTCAGAAAGCGGCGGAGATGAGGCCCTATTACATCGCCTCGACCATACTCGGCTCTGGCGCTACCGTGCTTTTTCTCGGCGCTGCATTTCTCATTGCCGCGGCATTCATCAAAAGGCGCAAGGGCATCCTGGCGTTCCTTCCGCTCGCGTTTATCGAGCTCTGGTGGGCAATGCCGAGGGGGTATGACTCTCATGCCCTTCTGATGAAGTGGGTCCCTCTCTCTATCGGTTTCGGCGCGGTGCTCATGCTTATGATTGAAAAAAGGCGCACAGCCCTGGCCGCAGTCCCCCTGTTCATGCTCTCTTTCATGTGGCTCGACGCAAAAAGCGCCCGCGGCCTGCCGGATCGCTACGACCCCTTTACGCCCCCTCCCTTTGTCGAGCTCCTCAAGGAAAAGGCAGGCAACGACAGGGTAATGGGCGCGCACGGCATACTCTTCCCCAATTTCGCGAGTGCAGTCGGACTGCAGGACATAAGGTACATCAACTCATTGTCAACCAGGCTCTTCCATGATTACCGGGCCTCCAAACTCCACCGGCAAGCCGAGGTCGAAGGCACCTCTTCCTCACTCTGGTTCACCGGAAGGCCGGAGTTTATTTCCGAAAAGCAAAACGGAGCCATGATAAAAGCGAGCGTCGAGGAGGATTTCATCTACAACATCAGGCACTATTCCTTCCTGGGCGTAAAATATTTCGTGCTGCCGTCCAATATTGACCTGAACGAACTGCCCGCAAGTAAAAAGAAGGGGCTGCGGTTCCCTCTCGTTTATGACGCGGAGGTTAAGATATTCGAGAACCCGTACGCAATGGCAAGGGCGTTCATAACGCCGATGCCAGCATCAAAAGACGAGAGCGGCCTGGTGGTCGATGAGAATTTTATCAATTCCGGTGAGGCGGTCATCTCCGAATATTCCTTTAACAGAGTGACGGTCAGGGCGACCTCTGCCAATGCGGGGCTTCTTGTGCTAACGGACCTCTATTATCCGGGCTGGACGGCATCGGTCAATGGAAAGGAAAAGCCGATTCATAAAGTGAACAATCTCGCGCGCGGGGTCGAGGTCGATAAAGGCGAGAATACGATTGTATTCACATATCGCCCAAAAAGCTTTACCACAGGCGCCGCAATGTCAATAGCCGGACTTGCAGCAACCACAGCGGCGTTCTGCATCGGCATGGTAGCGGACAAGAGAAGACGGGCGCAGGAAGATACGGAGGATAAGGAGAGGACGGCGGCGTAGTATTTCAGGGCTTATTCGGGCAGAAAATGAAACCGGGAAGGCGAAAGCCGACCCGGGTTTTTTCGTGTCTGAGATTGTTGGGTTACGCTGCGCTAACCCACAACCTACAAGGCTGCAGCGCGTTAGAAGCGTGCCAACATGTAATTTGGAGTGACTTCAATTTGAGTAAAGAATTCATTAGCGAAGGTAGTTACAGCAGTTAAAGCCCATTTAGAACAACCGGCACCCAAACATTTATCTGGGAAGTATGCATTCCCCGAACCAGACATTAATTGATTTTCGAGAAATTTTGATTGTAACTCATCAAATTGTTGAGGGATATCATCACATGAATTATCCGGTGTAAAATGAACAATTGAATTACGCAATTTAATCACAAGATTGGCTTCTTGATAAGGAGATCTTCCCTTAGATAAAGGAGTCACTTCACAACACTCCATTGCCACAAGGTATTTTTTAAGCGTTGAAATATTCTTTTTTCTTTCTGTGTGCCATTCATTCCATTTTTGTTAGAGACGTTCTATTTTTGGCTTATCCAAATCTTTTAAATAGCTCGGATGTTTGTCTACTGCATCCTTGTATACTTCATTTATGGCAGATTCAAGAAAAGCAACTGAAGAAAGTATCGAAGCATTGACCGTAGAGCGATGACGAATATCAAATCTTGATTGACCAGTGAAATTAGTTTCTATTTTTTCTGCCTCCTCTGCAAATAATTTTGCTCCCCATAAATGATGACTTGAGAAATAATTACGCATTATTATTCTCACGTCATTTATTACTATTTTCCCCTTAGTCGGCATATTTCTCCGTAGTCTTGTACAAGGGTGGGCTCGGCCCACCAAGTTATTTTCCGCCATGTTTGGCGGGCACAGCCCGCCCTGCGCTAACCCAACCTACAAGGCTCTAACTGCCCTGTCCCGGTTATCTCTTCAGCTTTATTCGATATACGATCTCATTCAGAGTTGTCCCCGACGCGCTTTTCCTGACCCTTTTCTCAAGCACAACACCACCGAGCGATTCGGCTATTTTCCGGCTCGGGATGTTGTCGCGGTCAACAGGGTAGGTCATATATGAAAAGACAAGATTCTCTCTGGTCCATTCCGCAAGGCATCGCACGGACTCCATGCCAAACCCGTTCCCATGCTCGCTCTTCCTGACCCAAACCCCAAGCTCCGGCGTCTGATGGTCTTCATTCCCGTGCAGGGCACATACTCCGAGGAACTTCCCGCTGTCAATCCTTACTATAGCGAATACCAGTTCGGTTCCGGCTTCCATGTTCTTCCTGCTTTTTTCGATGAACTCACAAGCATCAGACATGCTGCCAAGCGGCTTCGGCATCATGTAGCGCGTTATCTCTTCGGTAAACTCGCAGAATATATCTCGCGCGTGTTCTGAGGAAATTGGTGAGAGGATTATCCTTTCACCCTTAATCCTCACCGCGAGAAAATCAGTACAGGCGGCCTTTGACTTTAGTATGGTCATAATTAATTTACATCTTACAGTCTCGGTGCGCTGTGCGCACCCATTTTGATTCTCAGTGTTTGAGCGGGCAATTACCGTCCAAAAAAACCGAAGGGCGCTTTAGCGCCCCGGCTTCGACTCTCTTTATTCTAAGGAAGCTCTGATTAATTCTCGTTTTTGCTGTTATTGCGAGGAGTGAAACGACGAAGCAATCTCAAAGCGCTTGATTTTCCAAAAGATGAGATTGCTTCGCTTCGCTCGCAATGACGACGCATAAAATTAATCAGAGGTTTCCTTAACATTCTTCAGAAAGATTTTGGCATTTAGCAGCTTGCTGAAAAATTCCGATTTTCTGTTAAATCGCGACATTTAATCGTGCAATTCCCCGTAGCTTGACACGGTGTTGCCTTATAAACCTTCCCCTTAGTCCCCTCCCGTCAAGGGAGGGGAAGGTTTGGGGAAATACCCCGCAGCTTGCTGCGGGGCTGTTCATTACATCTTGAAGGGACGCACCAGGGATGACAGCCAGAGCCAGCATCAGGACGCCCATGCCCATCCTCCTTGTGGACGATGAGC
>Ga0209341_10000587_pt1 | contig 37403 bp, 27 predicted proteins | sample RifCSP13_2_FD_184020 | JGI IMG/M metagenome (GOLD analysis project Ga0209341, IMG submission 184020) | Soil microbial communities from Rifle, Colorado - Rifle CSP2_sed 13_2 (SPAdes) (version 2) | ecosystem: Environmental > Terrestrial > Deep subsurface > Rock core/Sediment | place: Rifle...
CCTGGATGGGCGCGAGCGACCCGGCCGAGCGGGCGCTCCACTCGGGGCTCATCAAGGTCGCCGCGGCGTTCGTCCATGCCGTGCGCGGCAACGCGGCCGGTGTGACCAGGAACCTCGAGGGCGCGAGGACCCGCCTCCGGAACGGCCTGGCCGCGGGACCGGCGTTCGGGATCGACGTCGCGGCGGTCCTCGTCCAGGTCGAGCTCTCGCTGGCCGCCGTCGGACGTGGCGGCTCTCCGTCTCCGGTCGCATTCACGCCGACGGAGGTCGGCGTCCGGTGATCGATCCGAACCGCATCCCCGCGGTCGACGTCATCGAGGCCGAGCGACGCCTGGGCACGGCCGCCGAGAACGCCGAGACGGGCACCGGCGGCGAACCTGCGCCGGCGCCGCTCCTCGTCGACGTCCGCGAGCCGAACGAGTTCGCAGCGTTCCGGGCCGAGGGCGCGGCGCTCCTGCCGCTCTCGACCTTCCTGCTCCGCTACCGCGAGCTGCCCCGCGATCGCCCGCTGCTCATGATCTGCCAGACCGGTGCGCGATCCGGCCAGGCCACCGCGTTCCTGCTCGCCAATGGCTGGACCGACGTGGTCAACGTGTCCGGAGGAACACTCGCCTGGGAGCGCGCGGGGCTGGCGGTCCGGCGCGGCTTCCCGGCCCGCGGCGAGGGCGACCTGCCCGGCTGAGGGCGATCTGCCCCGGCTACGCCCGGCGCGCGCGGCGGCGAGCCCGCCGCCGCTCGACCCAGCCACGGACCCGCTCGGGGTGGGCCCAGGCCCAGCCGACGAGGAGCAGGATCGCGAAGTTGACGGTGCCGGCGCCGGCCGCGGCCAGGTAGCCGAGCTGCTGGCCGACCTCGTCGCCGATCTTGAGCGCCGGGACGACGACGCCGACGAGCCCGGCCTGGAAGAAGGGCTCCTGGGGGGCGAGATTCGCCCGGATCGAGCTGGCGAGGGTGGCATCGCGGGTCGTGCCGCCGATGACGATGACGTTCGACCCCGAGACGATCGCCGAGCCACCCTCGAGGCCGGCCGGCAGGTCCGTCTCGTCGAGGTGCTTCCAACCTGGCAACGTGCCGTCGCCGTTGGGGACCGTCCAGTACAGCTCGGGTCGGGGTCCGGAGCCGTCGTCGCCGCCGACGACGTAGAGCGTGCCGTTCGCGGCGAACCCGGCGGCGGCCGTCCGCGCTGCGGGCAGGTTGTAGGCATCGGCGATCGCCCACTGGAGGAGCTTGAGCGGTGCTGGCGTGGCATTCGGAGCGGGGGTCTGTGGCGTCGGCTCCACGTCGAGGTTGCCGCGCTGGACGGCCCCGACCGGGCCCTCGGCGCCGGTGCCGCCGTAGAGCCAGAGGTAGTCGCCGACCTGGGCGATCGTGGCGTCGGCGACCGGGACGAAGAGCTTCGCTTGGGCCTCGAAGGCCTTGAGCGCGCCGGCGGAGTCGACGTCCGCCTTCCAGACGGTGGCCGCGGGCGCCCCGTCCGGGCCCCAGCCACCGGCCATGACGAGCCCGTCCGAGACGGCCAGTGCCGATGCGCCCGTCCGAGCCTCGGGCAGGCTGACCCCCTCCGCCGCGGCCCAGGTCCCGAGGGTGTTCGTCTCCGTGTCGACCTTGAGGGCCCAGACGGTGGCCGTCGGGTCGCCGTCCGCGTTCGAGCCGCCGAGGAGATAGGCGGAGCTGCCGATGACGACGATCGAGGCGCCCGTCCGCGCCTCGGGCAGGGCCGGGCCCTCGGTCCAGGAGCCGAACGTGCCGCCCTTCAACTCGGCGACGTAGGTCGAAGTCGTCGCGGTCGCCGCGCCGTCGGAGCCGCCGACGACGAGGAGTCGGGTGCCGAGCTGGGCGACCGCGGTGTTTGTCCGTGGCTCGGGCAGCGACAGCTGGCTCGGGGAGGCTTCCCATGGGATCACCGACCCGACCGGTGCGGGGCAGGGCAGGGTCTTGTTCTCGGCCGGGCAGAGGTTGACCGGCGACCAGGCCAGGAGCCCGAGGTCGATCGTCCGGTTGACGGTGAAGTAGTAGGCCCGGTCGGGGATGTAGCCGAGGAGCAGGATGATCAGGACGAACCAGATCGCCGCCTTCACGCCCGCCCAGGCCCAGCCGTCGGCGTCGAAGAGGCCCATGAGGGCTCGGCGGCGCCGGATCGGACTGCCCGCGGGGAGTGCCGGTGTCATCGTCTCCTACCTGACCGTGAGCGTGCCGGTCATGTTCGCGATCGGGTGGATCGAACAGATGAAGGTGTACGTCCCGGCGTCGAGGGGCGGGATCTCGTACGTCGCCTCGCCGGCATCCGTCAGGACCTGGTTGTCGACGAGCGTCTGGGCATCGGGGGTTCGGATGTCGACGTCGTGGCCGCCGACGCCGGAGTCCTTGTTCGTGAAATGGATGTAGAACGTCACCCCGGCCGGCGCCTCGAGCTCGTGGACGTCGAACGCGATCCCCTCGGCGGTGATCTCCAGGACGACCGCGTCCGGCGGCAGGCTCTGGCTCGGGGCGGGCGTCCCGCCGCCGCCGGTGCCGGCCCAGCAGGCCGGGACCGCGGTCGCGGCCGGGTCCGGCTTGAAGGTCGGGTCGACCCAGCCCCGGAAGGTCCTGACCTTGCCGTCATCACCGATCACCGGCTCGTTCAGCTCGGGGTTGCGGATGATGAACTCCTGGGTCGAGGGCGCCCGGAGGAAGGCGATGAGCTCCTCGATCTGGCGGTAGTTCAGGGGGCCGCCGTTCGAGTCGGCCCAGACCGGCATCAGGCTCGTCGCGCTGCCGCAGACGTAGCGCCCGCCGACGGTCAGGACGTTCCTGAGGTAGATGGCGTTGAGGTGGTCGGCGAGCTTCATCTGGTCGTTCAGGACGGGCCCGATGTAGCCGCCATTCGTGCCCTCGCCGTCCGGGCCGTGGCAGCGGGCGCAGTTCGCCTGGTAGAGGTTGTAGCCGCGCTCGATGGCAATCACCTGCTGGACCTCGGCCTGGGCCTCGAGACGCGGCTCGGACAGGCCAAGCGGCGCGCCGACCTCGTAGAAGTAGTAGACGGTCATGAACAGGATCGTCACGCAGACGACGAGGAAGCCGACCCAGCGGGCGCTCGCCGACTGGCTGACGATCTTCGCCGCCCGCTCCGGGCTGAGCTCCGGCGGATGAGCCGATTCCGGGGCCGAGAAGCGGGCCGCGGGGGCGGCCTCGCTCGGCGGGCGGCGGGCCGGGAGGCGCTGCTCGGGCTCGCGGCCGGGCTGGTCCGTCATCGGGCTCCTCGGAGAGTGGTCACAGGTCGGGGATCAGATGCAGCCCGTCGGGCTCTTCGGCGGGATGATCCCCGGCTGGCCGACCGCGACGGGCAGCGGGCCGAGCGTGATCTTCGAGGTGTTCAGGTAGAGCGTCCCGTCGGCCTCGACGGTCAGGGCAAAGCGGTCCATCCCCCGGGGCGCCGGGCCGTAGGCGACGCCGGCCGCCTTGACGCCGAGCCGGTCGTAGCGCGAGCCGTGGCAGGGGCACTCCAGCCAGAAGTTCTTCAGGCAGGGGTTCGGCTTGCAGCCCAGGTGGGGACAGCGCTGGTAGAGGGCCCGGACGTTGAGGGCCGTCCCGTCGCCCTGGAGGTCCTCGCCGGCGATGAACTCCTGGCGGGCCGGGTCGATGAGGACGATGAAGGCTCGCGCGTCCGGGAAATAGGACGGGAACCCGGACGCCACCGGCAGGGTGGAGCTCTGGAGCTTGACGTCCTCCAGCGTCCCGATCCGGAAACGGGTGTCGCCGAAGCCGCCCTCCAGGTTCGGCCAGAACAGGGCCAGGAAGCCGGCCGTCATCTCCGTCAGCCAGAGGGCCATCCCGCCGCCCAGCGAGACGCGCAGGAGGCGGCGCCGCGACATCCCCTGGACGGGGTGGTTGCGGAGGCTCTTGAGAGCCTGATTGGCCAGCGCCTGGGGCTTGTCGATGGGCTCGACGTGATAGTTGCTCATCGGTGGTCGGAGATCCCTCGCGCTCGGCTCACAGGGCGAAGTGGAGCCCGTTCGTGCTGTTCTCGAAGAACGGCAGGTACGGAATGACGAAGCTGTAGCCGGGACCCCGGAAGAAGATCCCGATGAAGGTGACCGTCAGGCCGAGGATGCAGAACAGGGTGAACAGGACGACCGCGGTCTTGCGCTCCGACGGGTGATGCGCCTCGATGTTGCCTCGGTCCACGTACGGGACGAGCATTGCGCCGACGATGACGAAGGCGGGGACCATGACCCCGGCAACCGTGGGGTGGAAGTAGTTGAGCAGCTCCTGGAGGCCCAGGAAGTACCACGGCGCCTTGGCCACGGGCGGGGTCACGTTGCCGTTCGCCAGCTCCTCGAGCGGGGCGTTGATGATGAGGCCCATGATCAGCAGGAAGATGCTCATGACCCCGGCCGCGAGGAACTCGATCGAGAGCAGGTGCGGCCAGGTCATGACCGTGTCGTCCGGTTCCTTCTGAACCCGGACCACGGCATCCTGCTTGACCAGCGCGAGGAGGCGGTACGGCCGGGCCGACATCGGCACGCGCTGCTTGTCGATCTCCGTCCGCCGCGTCGGATCGACGGGCAGGACGACGCGGGTCTCCTCGGGCTTCTTCGTGTCGGTCATAGCGGGCCGCTAATGCCCCCGTCCTTGCGAATCCGCCAGAAGTGGACCGCGAGGAAGATCGCCGCAATCAATGGGAAGACCATGATGTGGAGCACGTAGAAGCGCAGCAGTGTGTTCTGGCCGACCTCCAGGCCGCCGAGCAGGAGGACCTTGCCGGGAACGTTGAAGAGCGGCGCGTAGCCGGCCATGTTGCCGCCGATCGTGATCGCCCAGTAGGCGATCTGGTCCCACGGCAGGAGGTAGCCGGTGAAGCTCAGCATGATGGTCAGGAAGAGCAGGACGACCCCGACGACCCAGTTGAACTCGCGGGGCGGCTTGTAGGCGCCGTGGTAGAAGACCCGCATCATGTGGAGGAAGACGAAGAACACCATCAGGTGGGCGCCCCAGCGATGGATGTTCCTGGTCATGAGGCCGAAGGTGACTCGCGTCTGGATGTCCAGGATGTCCGTGTACGCCTGGGTCGCCGACGGGACGTAGAAGAACATCAGGTAAACGCCGGTCACGGTCAGGACGAGAAACAGGAAGAACGACAGCCCGCCGAGGCAGAAGGTGTAGGCGAACTTCACGGCGTGCTGGCGGACCCGCACCGGGTGGAGGTGCAGGAAGACGTTGTTCATGACCGCGTAGGCCCGCGACCGCTCGTCGTTGGGGTACGCCTGGCGGAACAGCGATCGCCAGACCGGGCTGCGGCGGATGGTGGTATCCACCCGCTCGAGGAAACTCACCTGGATCCTCCTGCCACGCCGGCCGTGCCGGCGAGCTGGGCGTCGCGGTACGACTCCTTGTAGAGCCGGCCGTCGCTCGAGACCTCCTGGAGCTCGAACCGTTCCATCGTAATGGCGTCGAACGGGCATCGCTTGACGCAGAGCGCGCAGCGGATGCAGCGCTCCTCGTCGAGGATCATCGCCCCGCCGTTCTCCCAGCCGTAGGCCTCCGACAGCTCCGGCAGGAGGCCCTCGCTCTTGAGCTGGTTGACGTCGACCATGTGGATGACGCCCTCCGGGCAGACGTCGGCACAGGCGCCGCACAGGACGCACCGGAACGGGTCGAACCAGATGTTGTAGTTGCACATCAGGCAGCGGGTGGACTCGGCGACGGCGGCTGTGGCGTCATAGCCAAGCTCGACCGGGATGTTGAAGTTGACCTCCGGATCGGTCGAGGACATCCTCGCCTGGGTCTGCTCCATCGGGATGTGCTGGCGTGGGATGACGTCGTAGAACTCGGGCATCTCGTGGCGCCAGGAACTCGTGATCTTGACGTTCGTGGAGACGGTCACGTCCGCCCGGCCGACCAGATAGCGATCGATGGAGTAGGCCGCCTTCTTGCCGTGACCGGCGGCCTCGATGAGGGTCGTGGGTCCCGTGACGAAGTCCCCGCAGGCAAAGACCCCGCGGACATTCGTGGCGTAGGTTGCCGGATCGACCTTGACCCGCCCGTGGCTGACCTCGAACGTCGTCTCGACCCACAGGAAGGTGAGGTCCGTTGCCTGCGACACGGCCGGGATGACGGTCGCGGCCGGAATGACGAACTCGGAGCCCTCGATCGGGACCGGCGAGCGGCGGCCGGAGGCATCCGGAGCGCCGAGGCGGTTGCGGATGAACTTCACCCCGGCCACATGCCCGTTCTCGCCGAGCACCTCGATCGGGCTGGCGAGGAACTCCATCCGGACGCCCTCGCGCTCGGTCTCGCCGAGCTCCTCGTCGTCCACGACGAGCTCTGATCGGGTGCGCCGGTAGACGATCGAGACGCGCTCGGCGCCGTGCCGAAGGCTCGTGCGCGAGCAGTCCATGGCCGTGTAACCGCCGCCGATCACGACGACGTCGGCGCCGACAGTGAGCGGCTCGCCCAGGTTCGCGCGCTTCATGAAATCGACGCCGTACTGGACGCCCTCGAGGTCCGACCCCGGGATGTCGAGCTCGATGGCGTTCATCGCGCCGGCCGTCAGCGCGATCGCGTCGTAGTCCCGCTGCAGCTGGTCGAACGGGATGTCAACGCCGATCGTCGTGTTGTAGTGAAACCGCACGCCAAGGCGTTCAATGAGCCGCACGTCCATCTCGATCGCTTCGCGCGGCAGGCGGAAGGCGGGGACCCCCACGAGCATGAAGCCCCCGGCATAGGGCAGGCTGTCGAAGACGTCGACCTGGTAGCCCTTGACGGCCAGCTCGCGCGAAACGGCGAGCCCGGCGGGGCCGGCCCCGACAACGGCGACCTTCTCTCGTCGCGGCGTGATGTGGGGCATGACGTCCGGGATCCCGGAGGCCTCGTGCCATTCGACGAGGAAGCGCTTCATCGCCCGGATCGCGAGCGGCCGGTCGATGTCGCCGCGCCGGCAGGCCCGCTCGCACGGGGCCGAACAGACGTACGAGCACATCGCCGCGACCGGGTTCGGCTCGCGCGACAGGATGTAGCCCTCCTCGAAGCGGCCCTCGGCCGCGAGGTTCAGGTAGCCGCGGCAGTTCGTCCCGACCGGGCACGCCTCCTGGCACTCGATGTTGCACTGCAACCACGAGGCGTCGACGGGCTGGACGAGGAACTCCTGGTGGGGGTCGAGAGCCAAGACGCGGTCGTGCCTTTCTCGTCGTGCGTCCGAAGAGGAGCGGGGCGACCAGAAGAAGACCGGCGGGGACGTCGGCCGGCGCGAGGAATCTACCATCCGCCGGATCGGCGCTGCAAAGCTCGCCGAAGGGCCCGGCGTCGGCCGTGGATCGGGTTGACGCGCCCATCGCCCGCAGCTACGCTCCGCGCGGGACGTACGGCCGGAGGAGGACGTCCGGCCGGGGAAGGACGGGAGATGACCGCGAGCGAGTTCGCCTTCCTGGCACTCGGCCTCGTGCTCGGCGTCGCCAGCGGGTCGGCGATCGTCGTGGTCCTCGGCAGCCGGCCCCCGGCTCGAGAGGTCCGGCTCACGGTTGGGCACGACGCGGTCCCCCGTCGTGCGGCAACGCTCTCGTCCAATGCCTTCTCCGTTCACAGCGAGCCGGCCCGCGGTGGCCCGGCCGACCGCCGCCGCTTCGACCGCGACGCCCCCGCCAACGACCCCCCGCCGCCCTCGCCCTTCGGCGGCGCCGGCCTGCCGGGACTACCGGTGATGGGCCGGACCACCGCCTTCTCGACGGCCGGCGCCGGGCCGCTCGGGGGTCCAAATATTCGAACGAACGTTCCATCCTGGCCGTCGACGCCACGCGCCGCGAGGCCCCCCGCCCGGCTCCCCGCAACCGATCAGCCGACGATGAGCGCCGGGCCAGTCGTCCCGGAGCGCGATCCGTCACTCGACGCCCTGCGGATCCAGGCGGTCCTCGCGGCCGAGCACGCCCAGGTCACGGGCCGGCGGACCGCGACGGCGCTGCTCGAGACGCCGCCGGTCGCTCCCGGCGCGGTCGCGGCGGGCGGCGCGGTCGCGGCGGGCGGCGCGGTCGCGGCGGGCGGCGCGGTCGCCGAGACCGTCGACGTGACCCCGGCGATCATCAGGATCCTGCGCGGCGACCACCGCGTCCTGCTCCGGATCGTGGAGGACCTTGCCGGCGCCGACGACGCGATGCGCCGGCCGTGGCAGGCTGCGATCCTCGGCCTGGTCGAGGCCCTGATCCGGGGCGCGATGAACGCCGGCACCCTTACGTTCCCGGTCGGAAACCCATTCTGGGACACGTTCACGAGCGCCCAGTGCCGGGCCGTCGCCGGTGCTCTCGCCGCAACCGGCTTCCGCTTCGATGGGATCGCCGGCTGGGATGACGAGCGGGTGCCGAGCTATCGCGACCTCACGGCCGCCGTGGCCGTGGCGGGCCTGGAGCCACGGCGCATCCGGGCCTGGCCCACCCAGGAGCAGATCGCCGGCCTCTACCGCGACGTGACCATCGCCGCGGACGACTTCCTCGTTCGCCGGTCGCCGGACCTCGAGCTCGACGAGGTCCGGGAGCTGGCCGGCACGGAGGTCCCCGAGCTCGAGCTGCTGTGGCGCCACTGGGACCTTGCCCGTCCGCTCCTCGCCGGGCACGTCAGCGTCCGCTAGGTCGTCAGGCCGTTCCGGCCGGGCCCGTCGGTACGGCCCAACCGTCGCTATCGGGGCCCTTGACGCTGGGACCGTCAAACCGGCCCCTGGCGGATCGGTAGCGCGACCGAGACGGCGTCGAAGGACTGGTTTCGAGCACGACGCAGCCTCGCCCGTGCCTGTTCTGACCAGTTCGGGCGAGCTTATCCGAGCGGCAACCCCCGCTTTGACGGTAGGAGCGTCACGGCCTGCCCAAGCGTCGGGTGACTACTCAACCAGCCCTCGTTGCTGAGGCCGGTGCTGGCCGCATCAGGCCTGGTCGGCCGGGAGACTGGCTTCGTCGGCGTCGACGTCCGCCGCCGAATCCGGACCCTCGTCGGCCTCCTCGTCGATGGCGATGAGCCGGAAGGCCTCGCCCGCCGCCGCGCCGATCGGGGCGCCCTCCTCGGCCGCCCAGCTCAGGATCCGGTTCGCGAGCCGGTCGGGCTGGTGGATCTGGCTGGCATGGGCCCGGAGCGCATCGACCTTGCGCCCGATCGTCGCGCTGACGTCGACGCGGACCGTGGGCTGGTTGGACCAGAAGAGGTACAGCCGCCGGACCTTGTGGGCGACCAGGCCGGCGCGGGCGAGCCAGGGGAAGGCCATCGGATTCCGAGCCGCCGGATAGACGGCGTCGACCGCGGCCACCCCGGCCGCCCGGTGATCCGCGTGGTTGATCCCGCCGTCGTCGTAGAAGAGCGCCTCCGGATCGGTCGCCAGGACGGCGTCCGGCCGGAATGTCCGGATCTCGCGCACGAGCAGCTCCCGCAGGACGAGGTCGTTGACGAGAGCCCCGTCCGGCTGGTGGAGGAAGCTGATCCCGGCGTAACCGACGATCGCCGCCGCCGCCCGCTGCTCCGCCTCGCGGAGGGCCGCCAGGGCGAGGGGATCGGCGTCCGGGTCCTCGCCGCCGGCGTCGCCGCTCGTGCAGCAGACGAGCCAGCCGACCGAGCCGGCGTCGATCCAGCGGGCGGCCGTCGCCGCCGGCCCGAAGTCGGCGTCGTCCGGGTGGGCGGCGATGACCATGAAGCGGTCGGGGCGCCAGTCGTGCGGCGCGGACGCCGGCGGGGACGCGGGATCGGTCACCGGTTCGCCGCCGGATCGCCGTCGGACACGGCCCGTCCGGGCGCACTGTCACCCGCGCCGCCGCCCGCCGGCGCCCGCCATTCGTCACGCACGAATGTTCTTGCACCGATGTTCGACCGCCTTACAATGCCGGCCGAGGCTTCTCTCGTATCCCCCCACGGGCGAAGCCTCATTCCGTACCCGCGGGCCGTCGCCGGCCGGCGATCCAGGTCACCCAATCCGTTCGGCGCGCGCCTCGGCGAGCGCGGCGAGGACGGCCTCGGCGTGGCCGTCGGCCTTCACCCTGGGCCACGTCCGGGCGAGCCGGCCCTCCGGGTCGACGAGGAACGTGGAGCGGACGATGCCCATGTACGCCCGGCCGTAGTTCGTTTTGAGCTGCCACGCGCCGTAGCGCTCGGCGACGGCATGGTCCTCGTCCGACAAGAGGATGAACGGCAGGTCGAACTTCTCCCGGAAGCGACGGTGGCTGGCCGCTCCGTCCGGGCTGATCCCCCAGACATCGGCGCCCGTATCGCGGACCTGCCCGTGGTGGTCGCGGAACTGGCAGGCCTCGGTCGTGCAGCCGGGCGTATCGTCGGCCGGGTAGAAGTAGATGACCGTCCATCGGCCGCGCTGGTCGACCAGGCGGTGGATCGCGCCCGTCTCGTCGGGGAGGGCGACGTCCGGGGCGACGTCCCCAGGCTCGGGCATCGTCATTCTGGGAGCGTAGCAGGGACCTCCACGACGAGCAGCCGCCCGCGACCCAGGGTCACGCTGGCCGAGCTGCCCACCCGGACGTTGGAGAGGCCGCGGGCGGGTCCCGCCGGCAGGTCCTCGTCGTCGAGCGGGTACCGCAGGCCGGTCGTCGTGACGCCGCCCGCATCGCCCAGCGGCAGCAGCGACACGGTGTCGCCCTGGCGGCAAACCAGCTCCAGCCGGACCGGCGCGCCGTCGCGGTCCGGCGCCACGAGGAGGCGCACGCAGCCGGCCGGGTCGAGGAGCCGGACGGCAAGACCGGCGGCCGCCGGATGGGCCAGGAGCTGGACGTTGGCCAGGGCGTGGTCCAGCCGGGGACCGCCGAGCGCGCCAAGGATCGTGACCTCCCGCGCGCCGGCGCGAATCGCGGCGAGCAGGCCGAGCTCGGCGTCCGACGCGTCCTTGTCGGTCGCGGCGAGCTCGATCGGGATGCCCGACCGGCGGAGCTCGTCGAGGGCGGCGGCGCCGAGCGAATCGCCGTCGCCGACCCAGGCATCGATGGCCAGGCCGAGCGCCCGGGCCAGCCGCGCCCCGCCGTCGGCGGCGACGACGAGGTCGATGCCGTCGGCCCAGCCTGGCCAGGCGCGATCGAGGCCGGCCTGCGTCGGCGGGTCGCCGTCGGCCAGGACGAGGGCCCGATCCGGGCTCATCGCGCGGCCAGGAAGCCGTCGACCCAGTCAGCGACGGAGTTGACAACATCGGACGCGCCGGCGGCGAGCAGGTCCTCGCGCGTGCCGAGCATCGACACAATCCCGACGCCGCGGGCGCCCACCGCGCGAGCCATCCGCATGTCGTCCTGGGCGTCCCCAACGTAGGCCGTCCGCTCGGGCACCGCCGCCAGGCCGAGCTCCGCTAGCGCCTTCCGGAGCGGCGCGGGGTGGGGCTTCATGACCGGCAGGTCACCGGCGCAGACGCGGACCGGCAGGTACCGGCCGAGTCCCGTCGAGACTAGCTGCTCCTCGACGACGGAACGGTCGCCGGCGGTCACCAACCCCATGGCCAGCCCGGCGCCAGCCAGCCGTTCGAGGGCCTCGCCGGCCCGCAGCATCGGCCGGGCGCCGTCCATCTCGACGGCGTAGGCGGCCAGCCACCGCTCGCCCGCCTCGGCCATGCGCGAGCGGTCGATCCCGAGGCGCACGTACATCTCTTGCCAATCGGGGCTGTAGGCGGCGCGGTACGTCTCGGGGTCGAAGGTCAGCCCGTAGGACTCCAGGACGGTCGCGTTCGCGCGGGTGATCGCGGGCAAGGTGTCGACGAGCGTGCCGTCCCAGTCGAAGACGATGGCGTCCATCGCGCCCGATGCTAGCGCCCCCGGGTTTCGGGGGCGGCGCCGGCCCCGGGTCCCCCGGCCCCGGGTTCTCAGGCGGGGCCGGATGCTAGACTCGGGACCGTGCCACCCACGATCGATCACCCGGCGGTTCAGCGCGTCCTGGAGGCCGCCCGGCGCAAGGGCGTCGAGCTCGAGGTGACGGTCTTCGGCGAGTCGACCCACACGGCCGAGGAGGCTGCCCGGGCCGTGGGCGCGGAGCTCGGCCAGATCGTCAAGTCGCTCGTCTTCGTGCTCCCGGAACCCGACGCTGAGCCCGAGGCCGTCCTCTGCCTCGTGTCCGGCCCGAACCGCGTCGACCTCGGCCGGCTGGCCGCCGTCCTCGGCCGATCCGACGTCCGGCGGGCCAGCGCGCGCGAGGCGAACGACCTGACCGGCTACGTCATCGGCGGGATCCCTCCGTTCGGGCACGCGCGGCGCGTACGGGTGGTCATGGATCCAGATCTCGGCCGCTTCCCGACGGTCTGGGCGGCGGCCGGCCTGCCGACCGCCGTCTTTCCCGTCGCGCCCGCGGTCCTGCGGATGCTGGCCGACGCCAACGTGGCCCCGATCGCGGAGGAGCGCCGCCAGGCGGACATCCAGGCCGCGTCGTGAGCGCGGGGTCGTGATGGCGGATCCATGATGGCGACGCCGTGAGGGTGGAGCCGCGCGACGCGACGGTCGCCTACCCGGGCGGCCTGCGGGCCCGCTGGCGATGGGCCGGGAGCGGCCAGGCGGCCGCGGTCTTCGCCCTCTCGGAGGCTGGCGGCACGCTCGTCGACCACGGTCACCTCGCCGCCGAGGATCCCGATGCGCGCTGCCGCGCCGAGCTCCGGGTGGACGGCCCCGGCGGCGCCTGGTCGGCCCGCTTCGCCTCCACCCTCAACGACGAGCCGGCCGCGGTCTACTGGGATACCGAGGCCCTCCTCGTCGTGAAGTACGGCTTCCATGCCTACGGGCTCGACGCGCGGGCGGGCGACCTGCGCTGGTCGCACCGGTCGGCCACGCCGATCCTCGCCGTCATGGCCTCGTCGCGGCTGCGGCACGTCCTCGTCCAGGCCGAGCTCGAGACGTTCGCCATCGAGGCCGACGGCAGCGTGGCCTGGCGGATCGCCCATTCGGACGTCGTGACCGGCGCGGAGCTGGTCGGCGGCCGCCTCGTCCTGACCAGCTACGCCGGCCAGCTGAACTCGCTCGACCCGACCACGGGTCGAGCGGCCGGCTGAGCCGATCCCCGCCACCGCAGCTTGGCCCGAGTGTGGACGCCGGGTGGATAACCGCGCCGCCCGGGACGAAAGTGGTGGACAGACACGATTGACGCGCCGGCCGCAGCGCTCGTAGCGTTGTCCCCAGCCCGGAGGGGCCGAGCGACACTAACGGCCGCGATCGCATCAACGCCCACGTGTCGGGTAGGTTCCTCCGGGCCTTTCCATGCCCGCGACGCGATGCTCGAGGCGCCGTCGCCCGCGGCGTCAGCCTGCTTGACCCTCCCGGATCAGCGAGCAACGGTACGCTGACGCCCCCTCCTTCTCAACGACCTCGTCCTGGGATGCTGAGTACACGCCCGCGTTCAGCTTGAGGATAACGCCGCTATCACTCGTGGCTCCGCTCGATATCTCCCCGTCGACGTGAGCCCATGGGCGCATCTCCGCGACGTCCTCGGCAGCCCAGATGATCCCCATCCAGCCCGTCCTAATCTCGACACGCCCGAGCCACTGCGATTGAGTCCCCGGCCTGTTGAGGAGGCCGAGGCGCTGCGTGAGCGTCGGGGTAGAGCTCGGATACCACGCAAACTGAAGGGTGACCCGACCAGCTTGCCGCCACACCTCGACACTGCCGGTTGGGATCGTCCATGCGAACGCCGAGGCGCCGCCAAGTTCCACGGCGATGCCATTCGGCCTCGGATCGTCGGGGATCCGTTCGACGAGTCGCCCGTAGTCGTCGCCGGGGCCTAGAGCCCCGTGCCAGGTGACTAACAAGTCGGCGTCGCCAACGATGATGGGTCCACCCTCGGTTGACACAGACCCGACGAACTCGGTCGCCGGCAAGGACAGCCTAGAGTCCATGGAGTCGTTTCATCCTAGTCGAGTAACGTGCCATGAGGGCCCCCTGGACGGCCTGCGAATGGGCGGTCGCGGCCCGCCCGCTCTGTGGGTTGCTCGCCCACGCCAGGCGTTCGCGTTGCGTGAGATTGAACCCGGGGAGCCGCCCACCGCCGGGTCCCTCGTAGTAGTGCTGCACGAGCGGCGGGCTGTGATCGAACGACGCCGGGGCCACAGAGTTCGACTGCGCCGTAGTCGGCGTGTAACCGTAGTGCCCTGTTCGATTGTAGGGTTCCCGCGCCCACAGAGTGAGGTTGTAGGGAGCTTCGCCAGGCGGGAGGTGCTCTGCACCGCCCACGATCGAGCCTCGACTCGATCCACCGCCCCGGATTGCTGCACCCAGCCTCCCACGGAATCCTTCCGCCGCGGTGAGGACCGAGCGACCGGCACCAACCGCCGCCCGACCAGCGCCGAGCACGGCGCGGCCGGCTCCGCCCAGTGCAGATCGCCCGAGCCCCACCGTGGCTCGCGCTGCCGCCGATGCCGCCCCGGTTAGTCCGGCGCCTGCGCGAAGCGCGCTGAAGGCTGCGCCGCCGGCGACGGTCGCGGCCACTCCCACGGCGGTCTCGCCGGCCATCGTGCCGAGGGTGTGGAAATCACCGGTGTCCCAGGCGGTCTTGACCGAGGTGACCGCTCCCTTGACGCCCTCCCAGGCCCCCGTGCCCACGGTCTTCGCGACTCCGCCCAGCGTCCCGAGCGCGTCGTGCGAGAGATCGTTGCCGAAGCTCGTGAGGGCCGTCCCGGCCGCACCGAGCGCGGCATCCCGACAGCCGGCGTCGATCGCGCAGCCGCCGGCCCCGACGAGCGCCTGACCGGTTCCGACGACGGCGTTCGCCGCGCCCTCGACGAAGCCCGAGCCAAACTCGCCAACGTTGTTGACGACGTCGCCGACGAAGGCTCCGGGGTCGAAGTCGATGCAGATGCCCCAGCAGTGGCCGTCGGGATCGACCAATGTCGCCGGGTTGCCGGCGGCATACAGGTAGCGGTTGAAGGTCAGGGGGTTGAGGGCACTTCCGGCCAGATCGTCCGGGCTGGTGAAGGTCCCGAGGTCGGGGACATACGGCCGGAAGCCGAAGTCGAGAATATCGGTGTCGGCGGCCCCGGCGAGATCGAGCCGGCCCTGGTAGCCCCACGGCATCGGCAGGCCCCCGGTATCGGCGTCGACCACTTCGCCGTAGGGGTCGTAGCGGACGGCGTCGCTGACGGCCGCGCCCGTGGCGGTGGCATAGCCGGCGATGTCGCCGTGGAGGTCCGAGAGGGTCCAGCCGAAGCCGCCGGAGCTCGTCGTGACCGCGAGCCGGGCACCGGTGGCGTCGACGACCGAGCGGACCGAGGCCCCGGTGCTCGGGGTGATCTTGGTGATCGCCGGGCTCTCGCCGGCGTAGGCGTAGGTCTCGGTGACGCCGGATTCGACCCTCGTCCGGTGGCGGCCGAGGGCGTCGAAGGCGAGGGTCACCGCCGACCCTGTGGCCGGGGTGATGCCCGTCAGCCGATCGGCGAGGTCGTAGGCGTAGGTCGTCTGGCGAACAGGCAGGCTCGTCGTGTTCGAGGCCGAGCTCGACTGGGCGCTGGCGTTGCCCGAGCCGTCAACCGCGGCGACGGTGTAGGCATGGGCGGACCCGCCGGCGAGGCCCGTGTCGGCGAAGCTCGTGGTGCCGACCGGGACCGTGCCGATCTGGAGCCCGTCGCGGTAGACGCGGTAGCCCTGGACCCCGACGTTGTCGGTCGAGGCGGTCCAGGCGAGGTTCAGCTGCTTCGAGGTCGCGACGCTGACGGCCAGACCGGTCGGGACCGATGGGGCGGTCGTGTCGCTGCCGCCGTTGCCGTTCTGGGTCGTGGTCTGCGATGCGCTGCTCGAGGCCGAGGCGTTGGCCGCGGCATCGACGGCTTTCACCGTGTAGGCGTAGGTCGTGCCGGGACTGAGGCTGAAGTCGCTCCAGGCCGTGGCGCTCCCGGCGACGGTCGCGACGAGGACGGCGTCGCGGTAGATGGCGTAGGACGTGACCCCGACGTTGTCGGTGCTCGCCGACCAGGCGAGATCGGCCCGGGTCCGGCCGTTGGCGGTGGCGACGAGGTTCGTCGGCGTCGAGGGCGCCGTCGGGTCGGCCGCGACGGGGGTCGGGACGACGGACGTCGTGAGGTTGCCGTAGGCATCGGCCACGTACGGCGCGGTGTAGCCATCGACGGAGAGGGTCCGGAGGACGCCCGTCCGGTGGTACAGGGTCGTCGAGAGCTGGCCGGCCTCGGTCTGGGTGACGCGGTTGGAGTTGGCGTCGTAGGTGTACGCCTTGGTCTCGCCGGAATCGGCGAGGGTCGTCGAGGTCACCCGTCGGAGGGCGTCGAGCTCGAAGCTCTGGGTGCCCGAGCCGGCGTCGCCGTCGATGCCGCTGAGGGTCTGGGTCTCGGACGTGACGCTGCCGTTGGCGTCGTAGGTCCGCTCGAAGACCGCGAGCTCGGCCGCGCCGCTCATCTCGGCCAGCTCGATCGGGCGCTTGGCGCCGTCGTAGCTGAGGGTGCCGCTGTTGGAGCCCGTCGGCCAGGAGCGTGAATCGAGGAGGCCGTCGAGCCGCCAGGCGTAGGTGACCGACCCGGTCATGAGGGGGCTCGTCGTGCTGATGAGGTTGCCCCGGAGGTCGTAGCCAAACGCCAGGGCCGTGGCGCTGATGTCGTGGTCCTTGCGGGTCGCGGGTGAGCCGTCGGGGTTGTAGGTCGTCGTCGTGACGTCGGTGGCGCCGCGGTTGATCTCGGTCTCGCGCCCGAGCGTGTCAAACACGAAGGTGAGCGAATCGGACGCCGTGCCGGAGCCGTCGAGGTAGGTCGCGGTGGCGGTCCGCTGGCCGGCCCCGTCGAACGTCGTCGTCGTCCGGATCTTGGGGCTGGCGGTCCCGGCCCCCGCATAGACGATCGACTGGGTCGTCCGGCCGAGATCGTCGTAGGTCAGTTCGGTGTGGCGGAGCGGCGACGTGCAGCCACCGGTCCCGGTCGCCTCGCAGACCGACGTCAGGCGGGCGCCGCCCGAGGCCGTGTCGTAGACGGTCGTGGTCGTGACGAGGTCCGTGCCGACGTTGTCGGGAGGGGTGTCGGTGGCGACGTGACCGGCCGCGTCGTACGTGTAGCGCCAGCCGTAGGTCAGCCCGGCGCCCGTGGCGGGGTTGCAGCCATCGGCCTGGACTTGGGCCGCGGCGCAGATGACGGTGATCTCGCCGCGGTCGTTGTAGCCGACCTTGGAGCTGACGTTGTCGGTCGCGGTGACGAGCAGGCCGACGCCGTCCCAGTTCAGGGTCGTGGCGAGGAGATGGCCGGTTCGATCGAAGGCGTAGTGGGTCGCCACGCCGCTCGGGTCGGTCTCGTCGATGAGGTCGCCGAGGGCGTCGTACGCCTTCTGGGTCGTGAGGTTCGTGTCCTGCGAGGCCGCGACGCCGGCGATCTTGTTCACCGTGACCGACGTCAGGCGGCCGGCGCTGTCATAGGCGGACGCCGTGACCTGGGGCGGCTCCCCTGCGTGGCCCGGCGCCGCGACGGTGGCGACGACCTGGCCGGCGGCATCGTAGGCCGTGATCGTCGGGGCGTGACGGGTCGGCGTCGTCGTATCCCAGACCTGGAAGTCATCGACATCGACGGTGTTGGCTGCGAACTCCTCGCGGTTGCCGCGGAAGGCCAGGACGACGCCTGATGCATAGTCGGAGGTCGGGGTCCAGCTCACCTCGAGGCGCTGCCAGGTCCCATCGGACACGGCCGACACGCCGCCGTACAGGCCCGAAGCCGGATAGCCGAGATAGAGCGCCCAGTCCTGGCCGGTCGTCGCGCCCTTGGCCCAGACGACGGCCTTGTATGTCCGGCCGGCCTTGAACGTGCCGGCCAGCGCGAGGCTGATCCCCTGGTTCTTCGTCGCTGCGCTCGTCACGATCCGGCGCGACTTCGACCCGGTCGCCGCCGCCGTCGAGGACGAAACGGTCGCACCGGTCGCGATGAAGAAGTTCGAACCGGTGCCGAATCCCTCGGCCGTCCCCGATTCGAAGGGCGTCAGGACGAACTGCGCCGTCCCGGTTGTGTCGTAGTCGGTGATCGTCGCGGTCTGGCGGCCGGCGCCGTCGTAGAGGCGCTTGGTCCAGCCGACCTGGGTGTCCGACCAGCCCGACGCGCCCGGGCGGCTCGTCCGGTCGACCCGCCCCGACGGCAGGTAGACGGTCTTGGTCCAGGACGAATCGGCTCGCGTGACCTGGACAATCCGATCGAGGTTGTCGTACGTCGTCGAGGTCGTCCGGCCCAGGACGTCGGTGACGGCCACGACGTGGTCGGCCGGGTCGTAGCGCGTGGCGGTCACGATGTCCTCATCGGGTGAGCCCGCGGCATAGACACCGTCGACGTAGTTGCGGATCTGGCGGACCGGCTGGCCGGCGAAGTCGTACCAGGTCTTGGTGAGGGTGCCGTAGGCGTCGGTCACCTGGGTCGCCCGGCCGTTCATGTCGAGGATCGCGACCGAATTGCACTTCGTCGAGCCCGACGGCGGGCAGATCGGGGCGCTCGCCGCGGTCGGATTGATCGGGCCGCGGCTGGCGGTCGCCCGGCCGGCGGTGTTGAAGTACGCGCTCGTCGTCCGCGGCCCCGTCGTCGTGCCGTTCTCGTAGACCGTCCGGGTAACGACCTGGCCGAAGAGGTCGTACGTCGCATCGGTATAGATGTCGGACGTGGCGAGACCGCCCAGATAGTCCTCGACCGTCCGGGTGACGTTGCCGAACTGGTCGTAGACGAAGACGGTCTTGACGTTGTTGACACCGCTGACCCCGGAGCCGCCGTTGACGTAGTTGGCCGTCGAGGTGAGCTTCCGGCCGACGCCGTCGTAGACGAAGTGGGTGATGACGCCGTCGGGGGCGGTGACGTCGAGGGGTCCGCCGAAGAACGTGTAGGTCGTGGTCGCGGCCGGGTGGACCGGATCGTCGACCGAGGTCCGCTGCCCGATCTCGTCGTACAGGTAGTTGGTGGCGTTGTCGAGCCCGTCCCGGGTCGTCGCGACGTCGGTCATGTTGGCCGCATAGACGGTGTCGAGCGCGACCCCATCGGGGTCGGTCGCGGTCGTCGTCCGGCCCCAGGCGTCAAAGACGGCCGTGCTCGCGACGTTTCGGTCGGCGGTGGCCGACTGGCCCGAGATCCAGTTGCGGGTGACGGTCGTGGGGAAGATGGCCGGGTGGATGAGGGTCGCGGCATAGGCGTACTTCGTCACCCGACCGAGGACGTCGGTCTCGGCGTCGACGAGCCCGTTCGTCAGGTAGCTCGTCCCGGCGTAGCGGGTGAAGACCGCGACGTCGTCGACGTAGGCGGTGCCGGCACCGTTGCCGACCGAGAAGGTGAGCTTGATCCGGCCGGTCCCGTCCTGGGGGATCGTCACGTCGTAGCTCACGCTCGACCAGGCCGTCCCCGTCTGGAGGGTGAGGGGCAGGAGGGCGAAGTAGGCCCCGCCGGGCTTCTCGTAGTCGATCTTGTAGCCGGCCGAGTTGCCCGTGGCGGCCTTGACCGCCGCCTGGAATCGGAACGTCTCGCCGGGCACGAGGAGGGCGGCCTGATACTCGGTCTGGGTGCTCGTGAGCTGGAGCGCGCCGACGCCGGTGGCGGGCGCGGTCTGGGTCCACGTGCCGGTCCCCGACCAGCCGGCCAGCTGGCCCTCGAAGCCGGGATTGGCGAGGAACGCGGCGTCGGACGCCTGGATGACGTGGCCCTCGGCGTCGTACACGGTGAGTGCCGTCTGGGTCGAGGTTCCGCCGGCCGGGTTCGTGAACGGCGTCGAGGCGTTCGTGACCTGGCCAAACTCGTTGTACGTGTAGGTCGTGCGGTAGAGGTCGGGGTTGCTGGCGGCGACCGAGGCCGCGTACTGGTCGGCCGATTGCGTCCAGGCCGTCAGCCCGGCGGTCAGCGGATCGGCGAAGTTGTCGACCTTGGCCGCGGCGAACGTGCCCCGCCGGGTCGTGACCGGGTTGGCGTTGCCCGTCGTCCGATTGCGGATCTCGGTCGAGTAGTTGTCGATCCCGTCGACGAGGTACTCGACGAGCTTGTCGACCGGGGCCGGCGCCGCCCCGCAGTTGGCCGAGGTGCAGGCCACCGGGGCGTACTCGACGAGGACCGAGCCGTTGGGGCTGAGGTCGTCGTAGCGCGAGTAGCCGTAGGTGCCGCTGGCGACGCCGTTGGCATCCTGGTAACGGGGGCGGAGTCGCCAGCCGCCGTCGGCGTCCCAGCTGTTCACCCGGAACAGCGGCCCGGCCCCGGTCGCGAGGGCGGTGATCACGTCGGGCGCGCCCGAGGTCCAGGTGATCGAGGTCCGGAAGCTGTTGGTGCCCGTGTCGCGGGGGTCGTCGACGCGGGCGAGGTAGCTGCCGGTGTTGTAGGTGAACTCGAGACAGCCCGACGCGCCGGTACCGGCGCAGGCCGCGCTCCGGCGGGCCGGGATGACGGCGGTCAGGTTGCCGCCGAGGGTCCGGCTGAACTCGGTGTAGCGGGCCGCGACCCCGAGGCTCTCGCTGAACCGGACATAGGTCGTGCCGGCGGCCTGGGAGCTGATGATGAGCTCGCGCTGGGCGCTGCCCGAGCTCAGCGGATCGCCATCGGCGGGGGCGATGATCTGGGCGAGCGCTTCGGATAGGCCGTCGGTCGCGTAGGTCCAGGCGAGGACCGTCGCGTTGCCGTCGAGATCACGGATCGCCGTCAGGCGACCCTCGCGGTCGAACCGGTGGACCGAGCCGCCCCGGTACGTCGCCCCGAACTCGTCGCCGGTCGTCGTGCCCCAGTCGTCGCCGGTGTCGGGCAGGGTCCGGATCGAGGAGTCGTCGAAGAGCCCGTAGGCGCCGTCGGCGGCGACGAGGACGTAGCCGGTGATCTGGACGTCGTCGGGCGTCGGGCCGCCGGACGGCCCGGTCGAGGTCCCCGAGGTGTCGTGGTCGTCGTACCAGCCGAGGACCGAGCGGGCGTCCTCGAGGAGATTCCGCGTCACGTAGATCCAGTGGTCGGGGATCGATGCCGAGACCTGCATCGGGTTGACCGCGCCGGCAGGCGCAGTGGCGCCGGCATAGTAGGTGAGCGTCCCGGTCGCGAGGGTCCGGAGGTTCTTGAGGTTGACGACGTACGCGATCGTGGTGCCGCCGACCTTCTTCCAGGCCCAGCGCAGGTACGGATAGGCGTTCATGTCGCCCGCGAGGCAGCCGCCACACGTCGCGCTCAGCGCGATCGTCGTCGGGGCGATCTTGATGCTGTTGGCGCCGGCGACCTTGTCGCTCGTGCTGGCGGTCGCGTTGCCGGCGTTCGCCGTCCAGGCCGGCTGGCCGCCGCCGAGGTCGGAGTAGATCTGGCTGCCACGGCCTTCGAACCGGACGGCGTCGAACCAGGCGGTGCCGGCGGTGCCGTTGCCCCGGACCTGGAGCCCGTCGATGAGGTAGTGGTCGTAGGCCGATCCGAAGCCGTTCGCCGCGAGGTCCCCAAGCACATTCCGCTGGAAGGTCTGGTTCCAGCTCGCGACCGAGCCGCCGAGGGCGATCTTGGTCACGCCGCTGATCGCGAAGTCGGTGCCGACGGTGTAGTACAGCCAGCCGCTGGTGCCGGTCGATTCGTTCTTGACGTGGAAGCCGATCCCGGCGCCGGTCGCGCCGGACGCCTTGACGGCCCAGGAGCCGAGGACGTAGTGGCTGGCATCGACCGGCCGGAAGCCGTACGTCGTCGAGGCCGTCGCGCTCGTCGAGATCGACAGCGACGACGCCCCGACGTACGGCGAGCTCGTCGTTCGGGTGACGGTCCCGCCCGACCAGCCGCTGAGGTTGTTGTCGTCGACGAGGGTCGCCCGGTAGCGATCGAGCCGGACGCCGGCGCCGCTGACGAGCTGGCCGTCGGGCGTGGCGTCGACGGCGAAGCGGTTGCCGTCGGGGTCGCGGTAGATCCAGTCGGCGCCGTTGACGCCCGGCAGGAAGCCCTCGTCGAAGTTCGTACCCCAGCCACAGGCCCCGAGGATCGAGCTCGTGCAGTCGGTCCGGAACGCGGAATCGTAGTAGTAGGAGAGGTCGACCGAGGTGCCGAGGTCGGCGAAGCCGACACCGCCCGAGCCCTCGAAGCGGAGGTTCTTGGACCACAGGTTGACGCCCAGGCTCGAGCCGTCGGGCAGGCCCACGGTCTTGGTCTCGCCGACCCCGGTGCCGCCACCGGCGACGACCGCGATCGGGAACTCCGAGCGGGCGAGCGCCGAGCTGCCGACCCAGCGGACGTTCGACGATGTCGCGAGCGGGTCCTTGGCCCGGGCGTAGTACTTCGACGGGTCGGCGTAGTCCGAGGCTCCCGCCGCGGCGCCGTTCCACATCCACATGAGGTCGAGCCGGATCGTGTACTGGCCCGGGTTCGGCGGGGCCGTGACGGCGAGGTCGATCGTCGCCGACGTCCCGCCCGAGGCCAGGTTCGCCGGCAGGTCCGCGGTCCCCGACGAGCCGGTGAAGGTCATCGACTTGCCGAGCGAGTCGAACCACCGGTAGCCGACCTTGTAGCAGTTGGTGGTGACGCCGGTGGCGCACTTCGTGAAGGTGAAACCGGAGCCCGAGTTCTTGACCGTCAGGGGCAGGTGGATGGTCCCGCCGGCCGGCATCGTCGCGGGCGCGAAGTCGGCGCCGAGGGCCGTGTCGAAGTCGACTCGGGCCTGGTGGACGCTGTAATTGATCGTCAGCTTCGGGCGCTGCGAGGCCGTCCCGTCGAGGGCGTAGAAGTAGATCCGGTAGCACGACTGCCCGGCCGAGCACGGGCTCGTCTCATTGGCGAGGTAGAGCTTCAAGCCGCTGTTCGGCTTCCAGGTCGCGACGTTGCGGGAGTACCAGCCTCGCACGATCGGACTGATGTCCATCGTCATCGCCCCGGCCGCGCCGGGCGGCGTGAACGACAGCGCGGCCGTCGTGTCGTGGGCGGGCTGGTTGTTCCAGGTGCCGTTGCCGAAGGGCCACGGCTGGGTGAGCGGGGCGACCCTGAGGGTTCGGTCGCCGTAGCCGCCCTGGGTCGTGACCTGGAGGGTTGCCGAGGTGACGACGGCGCCGTCGGCGAGGGCGACGTCGGGGAAGTACATCTCGGCGCGGGTCATCCCGTAGGTCGGGTCGACATACCCGGCGCGCAGCGGTCCCGAGGTGGGCGAGAGATTGGGCTGGCCGGAAGTGATCCAGACGTCGCGGGTCCCGGTCGCGCCCTGGCAGCCCGTGCCCGAGCCGTAGGCGATGCAGACCGAAGGGTCGATGAGGACCGGGAAGGCACGCTCCTTCGCGGCCAGCCAGGCTTCGTCGATCGCGTAGGTCACGACGACCTCGCCGACACGGACGACGTTGAGCTCGGGGGCGAGCCCGGCGGCGGCGTCGGGGTTGGGCTCGCTCGTCGAGGGCTCGAGAGCCGGCAGGTCGTCCCGGACGACCGCTCCCGCCCCGGGGTCGGTGACCGTCGTCGTGACGGCCTCGGCCGGGGCGATCTCGCCGGCGGCGTCGATGACCGTCGGGGCGCTGATGAGCCCGACGGTCTCGCCGCCCGGGGTCACGAGGAAGATGGCGCCCTCGGGCGTTGGCTCGGGCACGAGCCCGACCGTCTGGACCACGACCTTGGACGTCGCCGCCTGGCCCGCGTCGGCGATGACGACCTGGAACCGGAAGCCCTCGGGGGTCGGGAGGATCTCGAAGCCCGGATCGGTCCCGACACCGTTGAACGTCAGCCGATCAGCACCTCCCGATACCGTTCCGCTCGCGAGGCCCGGGACCCGGATCCGAACGCGGTAGTCGCCCGCCGCGAGCTCGACCATGTGGTCGGCGCCGAGTTCCTTGGCGATCCGGAGATCGACGTCGTTGGCCCGCGTGCCGAGCTCGTAATCGTCGACGAGACGAGATACGAGCGAAACGTCGATCGGCTGCCAGGCCCCGGCCTTGTCCTGATAGTTGATCCGGCCGAGCGAGACTGTCTGGGAGAAGGTGCCGTCGGGGTTCGCGACGAGCGTCGAGTATTCGGTCCGGGCGGCGACCTCCTCGGTCGCCGTCGCCGGGAAGGTTCGGGCCGCGGGCTCCACCCGGGCCTTAACACCACCGGCGGCGGCGTAGCCCCCGCCCGTCTCGACGAGCTCGATCGGCGCCGCTGGCCGGGCGATGACGGCCGGCACGTCGTTCGGGGTGACGACCGGTGGCACCTCGATCGGGACGACCTCTGGCGGCTCCGCCAGCGCCGTGGGCGCGGCGAACACGAAGACAGCCAGGAGGACAAGGGCACGAACTCGCACCCGAACGCGCGCCGACGGCATCTGGTCCCCTCTCCTCGTTCCCGATCAGGGCGAACGTGGACTTGCCGGCGGACGCGCAACCGCCACCCGAACGATAGAGGAGGCGCACAGGCTCATGCTTGGTGATTCCGCGCAGTGTCCGGGCCACTCGGATCAGATACACCCCGATGCCACGAAGCAACATGCAGCACGCGTGCGATCATCCCGGCCGTGGACGCCCTCATTGCGCTTGTCGCCGGCGCTGCGGTGCTCGCCGGCGCGGCCGCCCTGACGATGTCGCTCGGTCCGAGACAGCGCATCGGGCGGCTCCTGACCGCCGCTCCGCGGGTCACCGTCGCCGAAGCCATCGAGCTTGCCCGGACCGGTCGCGCACCCTACGTTCGGATCGACGGCCGGATCGACAGCGAGGCCGAGTTCGAGGATGCCGACCATCGGCCGCTCGTCCTCCGGCGGACCCGGATCCAGGTCCTCGACGAGGGTGGCTGGCGCGACGTCGAGGTCGCCCGCGAGGTCGTCCCGTTCGAGATCCGGGAGGGCCTCGACGCCATCTCGATCGACGGAGACTCGCTCGCCGACGGGCTCGTCGTGATCCCCCGCGAGAGCGTCGGCGTCGCCGGCGACCTGGCTGATCGCATCCCGGACGAGGTACCCGACGAGCTGCCTGCCCGCCTCGTCATCGAGCTCGTGTCGAGCGTGGAGCACGCGATCGCCGCCGGGGTGCCGGCGGTCGACGCGGCCGGCCAGCCGCGCCTGGGACCCGGGCGTGGGCGGCCGCTCGTGCTGACCACGCTCGAGCCGGCCGAGGCGATCCGCATCCTCGGCGCCGGCTCGGCGACGCGGCGCCGGCTCGCCGCCGGCCTGCTCCTCGTAGCCGGCATCCTCGTCGCCCTCGGGCTGGCGCTGGTCGTCCTGCCCGGCGATGTCCTGGCGGCATCGCCGGCCCCGACGACGATCGCCGGCTCGGACACACGCAGCCCCGGCGAGGGTCCGGGATTCGTGGGTGCGCTGGGACCCGCGTTCCTGGCCGTCCTGGCAATCGCCGGCCTCGCCGCCGGCCTGACCATTGCCTGGGTCCGTCTCACCGCCCGGCCGACCCGCCACCCGGACTCGACGCGACGACGCTGACGCAGGCCCCGTTGGCCGAGGTCTGCATCGCGCCCTCGCGCGTCCGTGACCGCCTCCGCCGGGCCACCGGGACCATCGACCTATTGGCAAGATCTGTGGGGTTCGTAGAGTGTCGCTCAACTTCACAAATCTTCCCGGGGGACACCGGTGCCCACGACAACCCAGCTCCATCCTCGCCCGGCCGACGCGACGCTCACCGTCGCGCGCGCTGCGCATGTCCTGGGCGTCCATCCGAACACGATCCGGGCTTGGAGCGACGCCGGCCGCCTGCGCTACTACCGGATCAATCCGCGGGGCGACCGGCGCTATCGGCTGGGTGACCTCCAGCGCTTCCTTGCCAATGCCGCCGAGGGCCCGCCGCCGGAGCCCGAAGCGTCGGCTGGCGGCCACCTCCGGCGCGGCCGCCAGCGCGACGGTCGTACAGCCCTCGCGACGCTCTCCGGGGGCGCCGACGTCTTCGCCGGCCTCAGGCGGCGGGCCCGTGCCGCTGCGGAGCGGCGCTCGCTCGCCCGACCCGACCGCCGTCGCTCGGACCTGGATGTCCTCGCCGGCCTCGCGAAGATCGGGGCCTCGGTCATCCGGGAGCCGGTTGATCCGGACATCGTCCTGGGCTCGGCGACGCGAATGGTCCGCGACGGTGGTGGCTTCCGGCAGGTCTCGGCCTGGCGACTTCGCGGCGATCGGCTGACCCCGGTCGCGGTGTCGGGCCCCGCGGATGTCCGGCTGGTCGAGCTGCCACGGAGCCAGGGGATCATGGCCGCTGCGCTCGCCGCGACCGGGCCCGTCTCGACCGGGCCCGTCTCGACCGCCGGGGCGGGCACCAGTGGGAGCCCCGGCGCGAGCAACGGCGTGGGAAACGGGGCCGGCCCCGAGATCGCCGCCGCGATCCCCGGTCGCGACGGGCCGTGGGGCGTCCTCCACGCGGTCGGGACCGATGCCGGGCCATTCCCGGACGAGCTCATCGACCTCGTCGCCGCCTCGGCGGCGGCGTTCGGCGCGCTCGTCGACGGTGCGATCGCTGCCTCGGACCTCGCCCACGAGCTCCATCGGGCCGAGGCGCTCCGACGGGTCGCCGCCGACATCGGCAGCCGCCTCGACCTCGACCAGATCCTGGCCGGCCTCGTCGACCATGCCCTCGTCCTCCTCGGCGGCGATCGGGCGTCGGTCCTCGTCTACCAGCCCGACGGCAGCCGCCGGGCGGCGGCGTCGCGAGGCCTGTCGGCCGAGTACCTCAACGCCATCGTCACGCCCACGAACCGGTCATTGCTCGCCACTGCCCTCGCCACCGGGGAGCCGGTATTCTCAGTCGCCTTCCGGGACGACCCGCGAGCGGCAGAGATCCGCGCGGCGGTGGTCCAGGAGGGCTTCGACACGCTCTGCGTGGCGCCCCTCTTCGACGGCCCGGACCGGGCGCCGCTCGGCAGCCTCAACCTCTACCACGATCAGCCCCATCACTGGTCGGACGACGAGCTCGAGACGATGCAGACGCTCGCGACCCAGGCCTCGGTCGCGATCCGCACGGCCCGCACCTACGCCCAGCTGTCGGCGTGGGCAGCGCAGCTCCAGTCGATCCAGCAGCTGGGCACGCGCCTCTCCCGCCTGTCGACGGTCGAGGAGATCGGCGCCGCCATCGCCACGGAGCTCCACGAGCTCATCGACTACCACAATGTCCGGGTCTACCGGCTCGAAGGCGACGACCTCATCCCGGTCGCGATGAAGGGCCAGGTCGGCGAGTACATCGACGAGACGCCCGAGCAGCTCCGGGTCAAGGTGGGCAGCGGCATCACGGGCTGGGTCGCCGAGCATCGAGTCGCCCAGGTCCTCCACGACGCCGCCAACGACCCCCGGGCGAACACGATCCCGGGCACGGAGGACGACCTCGACGAGTCGATGCTCCTCGCACCGATGCTCTTCGATGACGACGTCATCGGCGTCCTCGTCCTGGCCAAGCTGGGCCTCAACCAGTTCCGCGACGACGATCTGCGGCTCCTCGAGATCTACGCCAGCTTCGCCGCCCAGGCGATGGCCAATGCCGATGCCACCGAGCGGCTGCGTCGCCAGTCGGCGGCCCTCGAGCGCCAGGTCCGGAGCCAGCGTGAGCTGCTCCAGATCACCGAATCGATCCTCACGAACCTCGACGTCCACTCGATCCTGGAGGCCGTCGCCGACCGCCTCGGAGAGCTCGTCGGCTGGGACAACGTGGCGATCGAGCTGCTGGATGCCGGCCGGGGCGTGCTGGCGCCGGTCATCGCCAAGGGCGCCGACGCCGCCTACTACATGGCGCCCTGGGAGCCGGGCGAGGAGGGGCTCGCAACGTGGGTCGTCGACCACAACGAGCCGGCCCTCGTCGCCGACCAGTTCTCCGACCCCAGGGTCCGCCACTTCGACGGCAAGCAGGTCCATGGCAGCCTGATCGCGGTCCCGCTCCGAGGCCGGGACCGGGCGATCGGGGTCCTGACCCTCGAGCGGATCGGTGAGGGTCGGACCTTCGATGACGGCGAGTTCGACCTCGTCAAGCTCTTCGCCGCCCAGGTCTCGATCGCGCTCCAGAATGCCCAGGCCCACGGCGCGCTCGCCCGGCGGGCCCAGACTGACGATCTGACCGGACTCCTCAATCACGGCGCGTTCCGCGAGCGGCTGGCCCTGGCCGTCGAGCACGGCGAGACGTTCAGCGTCCTGATGATCGATCTCGACCGGTTCAAGCTCGTCAACGATACGTTCGGGCACGCTGCCGGCAACGACCTGCTCCAGCAGGTGGGCGCCGCCATCGTGGGCGCCAGTCGCGACACCGATTCGGTGTTCCGCTACGGCGGCGACGAGTTCACGATCATCCTCCCCGGGACCGACGCTGCCCACGCCGGCCTGGTCGCCGAGCGCATCCGCAGCGCGATTGCGGCCGTCGTCGGGCCGGGCTCCGGGCTCCACGCCGCGGGCCTCCGCCTCGACGCCTCGGCGGGGGTCGCCAGCTATCCGACCGACGGGACGACACCTGACGCGATCCTCCTCGCCGCCGACCGGGCCTGCTTTGTCGCGAAGCGCGGTGGCGGCGGGCGCGTCGCGGCCGCGGCCGAGGGCCAGGCCCTGGCCGGGGAGCTCACCCTCCAGGTCCCGACCCCGATCGACTTCGCGCCGACCCTGTCGGCCGCCCCTGCCGCCGGCTGACGTGGCGACGGCACGACGTCGGGGGCGGCCTCGTAACGTCGGCCGGCGGGCCGCCGTCTGAACTGGGCCATGGACGATCGCGACCTCGCCGACCCGCAGCAGGCGCCACTCGGTCGCAACCCGCTGGCGACGCCCGCGCTCGCGGCCTTCCTCGCGATCGTCGTCGTCGCCCTTGTCGCGGCCATCCTGATCGTCCCTGGGCTGCTGCCCGCCGCTGTCACGCCATCGCCGGGTGGGTCCGCCGGCCAGACGGCGACGACCGTCGCCACGCCGAGTGGATCGCCGACGCCGGTCCCCTCCCCGACCTTCGTCCGACCGACGCCGACCCCCCTTCCGACGTTCACCAGCTACACGGTCCGCGCCGGCGACAGCCTCAACTCGATCGCCGACCAGTTCGCAACGACCGCCCGGAGCCTGGCCTGGTGGAACCGGGGCGCGTACCCGAACCTCGATCCGCAGTCGGCCGACTATGACCCCAACCACATCGAGCCCGGCTGGGTGCTGATGCTCATTCCGGGCGTGACGGTCGACGACGCGAATCCGCCGACACCGAGCCCCGGGCCGCCGACGCCGGCTCCGACGCCCGGACCAACGGGGACCCCGGGATCGTCGCCGGTGGCGGGCGGCCCTGCGACGGTGGTGAGCCATGGCACGCGAGGCACGGACCAGATCGCACTGACCTTCGACATGGGCGGCCGGCTCGACCCGGCCGTCGAGATCGTCCAGTGGCTCATCGACCACGACGTCCACGCGACCCTCTTCCCGACCGGGAAGGCGGGAACGACGACGACCGAGGGCCGGGCCGCGCTCGAGCTGGCCGCTCTACGTCCGGACCTGTTTGCCATCGGTAACCATTCCTGGGACCACCCCGACTTCACGACCCTCAGCGCGGCCCAGATGGCCGACCAGCTGCGCTCGTCGGACGACGCCATCCGCGACCTCATCGGGATGCCCACGACGCCATGGTTCCGGCCGCCGTACGGCGCCTGGACCTACGACGTCCGGGTCGGGGTCGGGGCGGCCGGCTGGTCGCGGCTCGTGATGTGGGACGTCGACACCCTCGACTGGAAGTCGACCGCCGATGGCGGGCCGACCGCCGACGACATCGTGACGAAGGTCATCTCGCGAGCGCAGGGCGGCTCGATCGTGCTCATGCACCTCGGTGGCTGGCACACCCTCGAGGCCCTGCCCGACCTCCTCGCCGGACTCCAGTCGCGCGGCCTGACGCCGGTGACGCTGGCCGAGATGCAGGGAACATGAGGGCAGGAAGCCGTCAGGCGGCTTCGAGCCCTAAAGCCGGCCCGCGGCGACGATTCGAGCAAGAAACTGGCGCGTCCGCGGCTGCTCCGGCGCGCCGAAGATGCGCTCGGGTGGGCCCTGTTCGAGGATTACTCCATCGTCGAGGAAGCAGACGCGGTCGGCGATCTCTCTGGCGAAGCTCATCTCGTGGGTCGCGATGACCATCGTCATGCCCTGGCCAGCAAGCTCGCGGATGATCTCGAGGACCTCTGCGACGAGCTCCGGGTCGAGGGCGCTCGTGACCTCGTCGAGGAGGAGCAGGTCGGGCTCCATCGCCAGGGCCCGGATGATCGCGACCCGCTGCTGCTGGCCGCCCGACAGTCGGTCGGGGTAGTCGTCGCGCTTGTCAGCGAGCCCGAAGCGCGCGAGGAGCGCCGTCGCGTCGGCCTCGGCCTGCGCCCGCGGTCGCTTGAGGACACGGATCGGGGCCAGGGTGATGTTGTCGAGGACCGACATGTGGGGGAAGAGGTTGAACGCCTGGAAGACGATCCCGATCCGGCGCCGGATGGCATCGATGTCGGCGTCCGGGGCGGTGATCTCCAGCCCTTCGACGACGATCCGCCCGGCCTCGATCGGCTCGAGGAGATTGATGCAGCGAAGGAGTGTCGACTTGCCGGAGCCCGACGCCCCTATGAGGCAGACGACCTCGTGCTCGGCGACCTCGAGGTCGACGCCGCGAAGAACCTCGAGCTTCGCGAACGACTTGTGGACGCCCTCGATCCGAAGGGCGGCACCCGCACCCGTCATCGGACGCCGCCGCGAAGCTGGTTGCGCCGGTCGCGAGCGACGAGCCAGTCGGTGAATCGCGCCAGCGGGATGGTGACGACGATGAAGATGAGGGCCGTCGCCAGGTAGGGCGTGAAGTTGAAGTACGCGCTCGACTTTATCGAAGCCGTCCGGAAGACCTCGACCACGCCGACGAAGGACACCAGGACTGTGTCCTTCTGAAGGCCGATGAAGTCGTTGAGGAGCGGCGGGATGACCCGCCGGACGGCTTGCGGCACGATCACGAAGCGGAGGGCCTGAACGCGACTGAGGCCGAGCGACCGGGCCGCCGCCTCCTGGCTCGGGTGGACCGATTCGATCCCCGCCCGATAGACCTCCGAGACGTAGGCCGAGTAGAGCAGCGTCAATGCCACGATCCCCCAGAAGAAGCGGTCGTTGGTGACCCCCTGGAGTCGCAGGCCCGGGATGCCGAACGCGAGGATGAAGATGACGAGGATCCCCGGCAGCGCCCGGAAGACGTCGACGTAGACGACCGCCAGGGCCCTGATCGGAAAGAACACCGGGCCGGGCAGGCTTCGCAGCACCGCCAGGACGAGCCCGAAGACGAGGCTCAGGACCTCGGCGATAAGGAACAGCTGGACGTTCAGGCGGAACCGGGCGATCGAATCGGGTAGCGCGTCCCAGAATCGCTCCGCGTCGAAGAACGACCGCTGGACCACCGGCCATCCAGGGGAGTGGACGACGACCCAGCCGATCGCGCCGAAGAAGACGACCGTGCTGGCCAGGGCGATGAGCACCGCCCGGCCGCCGACCGACCGGCCCAGCCGTCGTCGCGAGGCGCTGCCGCCGGTCATCCCGGACCGCGCCCGCCGGTTACTGGAGCGCCGGCGCCCCCTGGTTCGTGATCCACGCGTCGACGATGCCGGCGAGCGTGCCGTTGTCCGTCAGCGTCGCGATGGCCGAATTCACGCAGGTGGTCAGGGGGCTGCCGAGGTTGAGCACGATGCTGAAGTGCTCCACCTCGCCGGCGGTCGGCAGCGAGCCGACGATCGTGCCGTTGTCGAGCTCGACCGCCGTGGCATAGAAGGCCGTCGGCAGGTCGACGACGACGCCGTCGATCTGGCCGGCGTTGAGGGCCTGGAAGGCGCCGCTCAGATCGTCGTAGACGGACGGGTCCTGGGTCGGCTGGATGTTCTCGACGATGTACGTGTAGCTCGTCGTGCCCAGCGGGGCCCCGAGCTTGAAGTCCTTCAGACCGGCGACGGTCGTGACGGCCGCGATCGGTGTTCCGGCGTTGGCGATGACCGCCTGGTTGAGGTCGAAGTACCCGTCGGTGAGGTCGACCGCGGCGGTTCGCTCGGCGCTGTATGAGACCTGGCTCAGGTACAGGTCGAACTCCTTCGGCCCGGGCTGGATGGCGTTGTTGAACGGCACGGGCACCCAGGTCACCTGATCCTCGGTGAAGCCGAGCTGCTCGGCGACGACGTACGCGGTCGCCCCCTCGAGGCCCTTGCCGTTCGTCGGCTCGCCGAGCTCCCAGATCGAATCCGCGGGGGCCGGATCGGACGGCTCGAAGTACGGCGGGAACGCCGGGTTGTCGGCGCCGATCGTGAGGGTCCCGGCCGTGATCGTCTCGAGGTTCTCGGTGGCGCACGCATCCGGGGTGGCCTCAGCCGTGACCTCGGGCGTTGCGGTCGCTGCGGACGTGCCGGTGGGCGCGGCGGTGGCCGCCACCGCAGGCCGCCAGGATCAGGGCGAGGGCGGGGATCAGGGTCAGGGGTGTCGGGGCGCGCATCGTCATCCTCCTCCTCAGGGACGCGCGGAGTGTAGCCGAACGAGCCGTCCGGTCTCGGCGCCGGTCCGGCGTGCTGCGCTCCCCTGATTGACCGAGATGGCAAGCAGCCCCGACGAGTCCGTGTAGAGGAGGAGCGAGCCGACGGGACGGTCGGCGAAGGTTCGGGCCAGGGTCGCCGCCTCGGCCCGCGTCCCGCTCGAGGCGCCGAGGAACTCCACGGTGATCGTCGAACCAGAGGCCAGCTCCCCGAGCGCCGCGGTCAGGTCGGCTGGCGTCGCGAAGAGGCGCAGGTTCCCGAACGAGTCGACGAAGGCGACCGTGGCCTCGAGCGCCCCCTCGGAGATCGCCGGCGACGGGAAGCGCAGCTGGACAAGCGACTCCAGGGGGATCGGCGGGCCGACCTCGTCGAAGGTCCGGCCCCTCGCGAGATGGGCGGCCACCGGGGCGAAGACGTCACGGCCGTGGAACGTCGCGCCCGTCTGGGGCAGGATGAGCTCCCGGTTCTCAAGGACGCGGGCCTCGACAGCGCCGCCGAGGACGGCGGCGGCCGGCATGAGCAGACCGTTGTCCGGCCCGACGAGGGTGTCGCCCCGGGCGGCTCGGATGCCGATGGGCAGGCGGTCACTTCCGACCCCCGGATCCACGACGGCAATGTGAATCCCGACCGGCAGCCACGGGACCGCCGACCAGAGGAGGTAGGCGCCGTCGAGGATGGCGAACTTCGGGACGCTGTGGCTGATGTCGATGATCTGGGCGTCGCGGGCGATCGAGAGGATGACGCCGCGGCAGATCGCCGGCGCCGATTCCGGGCCGAAGTCGGTGAGGAAGCTGATGACCGGGCGATCCATGGCCGCCGATGGTACCGAAGCGCCCGGGATCGGAAGCAGCGACCGCCGCGCCCCCGGCCCGGAATCCGAAGCGGCGCCCGGAGGAGGAGGGCGCCGCTTCGGTCTCGGCTGCCGGTCGGCGGAGGAGGGCCGCAGGCCGGCGAAGGTGGTGGGCGACCGTCAGGCGCTGGCGAGGCCGGCGGTCACCGGGGCCTGCGCGAGGCCGTCGTCGGCGCCGAGGCGGCCGGTCCGGCAGAGCTCGCGGAGGAAGAGGAGGCGGTCGATGTCGGCGAGTCGCCAGGGGCGTCCGGCCCCGACCTCGATGCCGGCCAGGTAGGCGGTCAGGTTGGCCGCCTCGCCGGGCGTGAACCCGCGGACCAGGAGCGCCCGGTAGGTCGCTCGCGTCGACGAATCGTGATCCCGGTCGAGAGAGGCCATCGGACGCTGCCTGTCGTCTGCCGCCGTTCCGCCGGGGACGTCCCGGTCGGTCCAGTGGGGTGATGGTCGGACCATCGTCCGGGGCTGGCGATGACCCGGGGGTCCGGGTCGACCCGGTACTTATGGCTGCCCGGCCGCAGCGCCTTCGCCGCGGCCGCCCGGGTATGCTCGGCCCGGGAGGTGCGATGGCCGGGTTCGACGACGAGGGCGGGTCCAGCGCGAAGCGGGATCGCGGGGCGCGACTCCTGCGCGTCGCCAACGTCCTCAAGGCCCACCCCGAGGGGATCCGCGCCGAGGACATCGCCCAGCGCCTCGGCATCTCGCGCCGCACGGCCTACCGGGACCTCGTCGCGCTCCAGGGCGAGCTGAAGATGCCGACCTGGTCGGACGAGGGACGTTGGGGCATCCTCGACACCGCCTTCCTGCCGCCCCTCAAGCTGACGACATCGGAGGCGATGGCGGTCGTGCTGGCGGCGCGGCTCATGGTTCGCTACGCCGACAAGTACGACCCCGATCTCGCCTCGGCCTTCGAAAAGCTGGCCGAGGGCCTGCCGGCCCCGCTGAGCGAGCACGTCGACCGCTCCCTCGACGTCCTCCAGCGGGCCCGCCGCGACCCGGCCTTCGTCGACCATGTCCATTCCCTGGTCCGCGCCTGGTCGGAGCGCCGGATCGTCGAGATCGAGTACGCGGCGGCCCGCTACAAGGGGCGGGCGCGGGAGGCGCGCCGGGCCACCGTCCGGCCCTTCCTCATCGAGCCCTCGACCCAGACCCACGCCCTCTACCTCATCGGCTGGGACGAGGGCCGGGCCGGGCTCCGGACCTTCAAGATCGAGCGAATTCGATCGGTGACGGTGACGCCGCGGCGGTTCGAGCCGCCCGAGCCGGGCACGGTCGAGACGATGCTTCGGCAGGCCTGGGACATCATCGCCGACCAGCCCGCGGTCGAGGTCGTCCTGCGCTTCGTGCCCGGGGTGGCCGATCGGGTCGCCGAGACGATCTGGCACCCCACCCAGCGGCACGAGCGGGCGGCCGACGGCTCGCTCGTCTGGCGGGCCACGGTCAGCGGCACGATCGAGGTCCGGCTGTGGGTCCTGTCGTGGGGTGACGAGGTCGAGGTCCTCGAGCCGGCAGGCCTCCGCGACGACGTCCGCGAGACCCATCGGCGGGCGCTCGCGCGCCTATCCTGAGCGGCGTGGCGCGCCATCCGTTCTCGGCGGTCAACCTCATCAGCGACCCGATCCACGGCTACGTCGAGCTGACGAAGCGCCTCGCCCTCGACGAGGCCGCCGCCGCCGGCCTGGCCCCAGAGGACGTCGCCGAGGACGACCTCCTCGACACGGGCTGGCTCCAGCGTCTCCGCCGGATCAGCCAGCTCCAGAGCGCCCGCTGGGTCTTCCCGACCGCCGAGCACTCCCGCTTCACCCATGGCCTGGGGGTCATGCACGAGGCCGGCCTGTGGGGGCGATCGCTCTACCCCTCGCTCCGAGCGGCCCTCGCCGGGATCGCGCCGGGGGTCGCCGTCCCATCGGAGGGGCTCGTCGTGGAGACCCTCCGGATCGCCGGGCTCCTCCACGACGTCGGCCACGGGCCGTTCGCCCACTTCTTCGACGACCACGTCCTGGCCGGCTTCCGGGCCCCGGCCGATCCCCGGCGGCCGGCCGGCAAGGCGCTCTCCCACGAGGACCTCAGCCAGCTCATCATCGAGCGAGAGCTCGGTCCGCTGATCGGCGGCCTGCGCCGGGCGCCCGGCGCCGTGCCCGAGCGCGACGCCTTCACCGAGGGCGAGGCCATCGATCCCCGGTGGGTCTCGTTCCTCGTCTCGAAACCGGCCCTGGCCGACGCATCGATGCCGGCCTGGGTCCGCATGCTCCAGCCGCTCCTGTCGGGCGTCTTCACCGTCGACAACCTCGACTACGTCCGACGCGATGCCTTCTTCACCGGGGTCCGGGTGGGCATCGACGTCGAGCGGCTCCGCCGTTACGCCTACGTCTCCGATCGCGGCCTGACCGTCTACGAGCCCGGCGTCCCGGCCCTCGAGGCCTTCCTGGGAGCGCGGCTCCTGCTCCACCAGCAGGTCTACTTCCACAGGACGGTGCGGGCGATCGACCTCGATCTCGGCGAGGTCTTCGCGCCGTCCATCCGGGCGCTGTTCGGGGCTGCCTCGCCGGCCGACGAGCTGACCGGCTACGCCGACCTCGACGAGTACGCCCTCCTCCACCAGGCCGCACGCTGGGCCCGCGGCGAGGCCGTGGCGGCCGACGGCGACGCCCGGGCTGGTGACGGCCGGGTCTCGCGGACGGTGGCCGAGGGCTGGCGCGGCATCCTCCTCCGCCGGCCGCGCTGGCGTGCCGAGGCGGAGGTCCGTGTCGCCTACGAGGACGGGGGCTTCCCGACCGACGACGTCGGCTCGCTGGGCATTGCCGAGTCGGGCCGGGTGGCCATCGACCTGGCAACCGTGGACGCCCGGATGAGCGACGCAGCGGCCGCCCGCCTCCTTGTCGTCGAGGGCCGGGACGGTTCGGTGGTCCCGCTCTCGCGGGCGATCCCGCGTGTCCCGGCCTGGGCCCTCATCGCGAGGCGCTACCGCCGCCTGGCCTGACCACGGACGCCCGGTCGCTCGGCGACGGATCGGACGCCGGATTCGAGGGGGCCGGATAACCTCAGTGGATCCCGGCCTCCTCGGGCCGCGGCAGGACGAGGAGCGGGTCGATCCGGGCGATCATCTCGACCGGCAGGAGCATGTGGTCTGCGGCGACCGGATCCAACCCGAAGTGGGCGGTCTCGTCGGGGCTGAAGAGGCCGTAGTGGAGATGGCACCCGGTGGCCCGACCGGTCATGCCCTCGTAGCCGATGACGTCACCGGCGGCCACCGCGTCCCCGGCCGACACGACGACCGTGGCGAAGTGAGCGTAGATGCTCCGGTAACCGTTGCCGTCATCGATGACGACGACGATCGGAAGCGATGGCCAGAGGCCCTTGGCATCGAGGCGATCGGCGTACGCGGTGAGGTCGCCGGCCCAACCCATGAACGCGTCGTACCGGCGGCCGGCGGCGAGCACGACTCCGGCATGGGCAGCGCGAATCCGGTCGCCGCAGTGGGTCGCGAGGTCGATCCCGTCGTGGAACGGCTCACCCTCGACGACCCGCGATCCCCACTCGGTGGGCCCGAATGGCTGCGTCAGGCGGGCGTTCCGGATCGGCCACATGTAGCCGGTCAGCGTGGCCGGGTCGGGCGGTCTCTCGGGCGGCCGAGCGCCGCTGACGCCGGGTGCGGAGCGCCGCGTCCGCGCGTGTCCCGCCGCGGAGGCGTCGCCGTCCGGACCCTGGCTCGCCTGAAAGCCGGGGGCGGCGGTGGCCAGCGACCCAAGGACGTCGCTCACGACCGCAGGGTTCGAGACCGGGGCCGCCGGCACCGCGACGAAGAGGATCAGCCCCGAGAGCGCGGCCAGGGACAGGCGGCCGCGCGACGCGCGCCGGCGCGGATGGCGATCCGGGGTCGAACGTGCGCCCACGACGGGCCTGTATAGCGGCTCGGGCCGCCCGGCGCAAGTTCCGTCCGGCTCGCCCCTCGAGCGCGGGCCCGCTCAGCCGAGGCGGCGGCGATGCAGGGACGGGCTGACCAGCACGCCCGCGACCGGCATGACGATGACGTATTTGCCGGCCGTCGACTGCGACCAGCTGACGGTCGGGCTCGAGGCCGTGCCCGAACTGGACTCGGTCCCGCCGCCCGGCATGGCCCCGAAGCTGCCGCGCGGCACGAACTGGCGACCGAGCTCCGCGATCGTGAGCGTCTCGCGCGGCCGGGGGCTGGGACCCCACGTCCGCGAGGCCGGTGCGATGAAGCGCGCCCTGCTCGTGGCAGCGCTCTCGGCAGCCCTCCTTCCTGCCGGCTGCATCTACTCGTTCCGCGCGGGGAGCTTTCCCCCGGCCCAC
>Ga0209341_10000588_pt1 | contig 37330 bp, 37 predicted proteins | sample RifCSP13_2_FD_184020 | JGI IMG/M metagenome (GOLD analysis project Ga0209341, IMG submission 184020) | Soil microbial communities from Rifle, Colorado - Rifle CSP2_sed 13_2 (SPAdes) (version 2) | ecosystem: Environmental > Terrestrial > Deep subsurface > Rock core/Sediment | place: Rifle...
CCGACTGGACTTCCCACAAGTGGCCGCCCTGCGAGACGACGACCTGGCCGCAGTCGTCGCACTGGTAGAAGTAGGCGGTCGAGTCCACGCCGAGGAGTGTGTGGTGCGGGTGGCGGCATTCCCTCAGCTTCCGGGGCATCGACCCTTCCTTGACGGTGCGCCCTCAAAGGCCTTCCGTACGTACAATCCGAACCGAAGGCTCTGTTCCTACTCGCGGCTCGATCCGAGGATCTTCTCCGCGATGATCAGCTTCTGGATCTCGTTCGTTCCCTCGTACAGCCCGAGGATGCGGGCGTCGCGGAAGTACCGCTCGACGTCGAACTCGCCGCTGAACCCGTACCCCCCGTGCACCTGGATTGCGCGGTCCGTCACGCGCATCGCCATCTGCGCGCCGAACAGCTTCGCCATGCTGACCTCCACGGTGTTGTCCTCGCCCCGGTCCAGGAGCTGCGCAGCCCGCAGGGTGAGCAGCCGGGCGGCGTCAATCTCCATCGCGGACTCCGCGACCATCTCGCGGATCAGCTGAAAGCCCGCAATCGGTCGGCCGAACGCCTTCCGGTCCTTCGCGTACTTCACCGCCGCCTCGAGGGCAGCCCGTGCGACGCCGACCGCCCCCGCCGCAATTCCCAAGCGCCCGCGGTTCAACGTCTTCATCGCCTGCTCCCATCCGTTCCCGCGCTGTCCGATCAAGTTCTCCTCGGGCAGGCGGCAGTCCTCGAACGCGAGGTCCGCCGTGGGGCTCGCGCGGAGCCCGAGCTTCGTCGTCGTCTCCACGTTCGTCACGGAGAACCCCTTCGTCCTCTTCGGGACCATGAAACAGGAGAGGCCCTCGTGGCGCTTCGTGCCCGGTTCGCGGGCGTACACAAAGACGTAGTCCGCGATCGATCCGTTCGAGATGAACCGCTTCGCGCCGTTCAGCACCCACTCGCCCTTCTCCAGTCTGGCGGTCGTCTGCAGGTTCGCGGCGTCGCTGCCCGCCTGCGGCTCCGTGAGGGCCCACGCGCCGAACCTCTCCCCCTTCGCGAGGGGAACAAGCCACTTTCGCTTCTGCTCCTCGCTCCCGAAGAGCATGAGCGTCGTCTCGCTCAGGGACGTCTGCACGCTGATCGTCGTCCGCACGGAACTCGACCCGCGGGAGATCTCCTCGACGAGGAGCGCGAAGGAGACGTAGTCCATCCCCGCGCCGCCGTACTTCTCCGGGACGGGCGCCCCGAGGAACCCGAGGCCCGCCATCTTCCGGTAGAGGGCCTGCGGGATCTCGCCCTTCCGCTCCCATTCCCGCACGTACGGGAAGATCTCCCGGTCGACGAAGTCCCGCGCGGTGTCCCGGACGAGCTCCTGCTCGGGCGTGAGCGTGAAGTCCATTCCGTCGCCGCCAGAAGTCCACATCCCCTTATAGGCTTGTCTTGGCGGAGACGTTATTACAGCAGCGCATCCATCCCGGCGTGTGCCCGTCGTCTCGGACGCGGACGTCCTGAAACTGCTCGCGAAGGGCGAGATCATCATCGACCCGTTCGAGGAGCGGAACCTGACCCCGAACGGATACGACGTGTCCATCGCGGAGGTCGTGGTCCCCTCCCGGGGCGGCACCGTCTCGGAAGGTCAGGCGGTCATCCCGCCCCATACGCGATTCGCCGTCGGCACGCGCGAAGTGATTGGCCTGGGTCCGGGCGTCGCCGCAGAGCTGTGGCTGCGGACGACGTGGGCCCGTCGCGGCGTGCTCGCCTCCTTCGGGATGATTGACTCCGGGTTCCGCGGAACGCTGACCCTGCTCGCGTACAACGCCTCGGACGAGGGGCTGCCCGTCCCGATCGGAGAGCGATTTGCGCAGGTCGTGTTCCAGGCGCTCACGTCCGCCTCAGAGAAGGGATACGAGCATCGTTCGGGACATTACCAGGACCAAACGGGCGTGCGGCTCGCCTAGGTCACGCGGACATCGAACGCGAACAACTTCTGCGTCGGGGACCAGCCATGGACGTCGCGCCACCGGAGGATCTCCGCATCTCGGTCGAGGTCCCTGGCCGTCTCCCGAATCGCCCGAGTCCGCACCTCCCGTTCGGCCGTCTCGAGGATTGCGTAGTAGTGGACCTCGCCGTCCGGAAGCATGCGCGGCAGGACCGCACGATAGGCGGGGTCCGGGTCTTGGGGATAGTCGATGATCGCGCGGTCAAGGGGCTCGATGTCGCCCAAGAGAGTGATGGCGTCCCCGAGCCTCGGCTCCACGAGCGTCGCCCGGTTCCGTCGCACGTTCTCCTCCAGGTAGCGGAACGCGTCCGGGTTCGCATCGAAGGCATACACGATCCGCGGTTGGCGGCGTCTCGCGATGAGGATTGCGTAGGGTCCAACGCCGGCATACAGGTCGGCGACCGCCTCTCCCGGCACCACTTGGTCTGCGACGCGCATCCGCTCCGTGCCCAGGCGGGGGGAGAAATACGCCTTCGCCGCGTCGACGGAGAACGAGAGTCCGCACTCCCGGTGCACCGTCTCGGTCCGATTCGGCCCCGCCACGACGCGGAGGTCGCGGATTCGGAGGGGCCCCTTCACGCCCGCGTCCGCCGCGACGACCTTGACGCTCGTGTTCGCCCTCAGGATCGCGCTCGCGATCGCCCGCTCGAATCGCGTGAACTCCTCGGGAATCCGGAGGATCGCGACGTCCCCGACGACGTCGAAGCTCGTTGGCAGGAGGGATTTCAGATTCGCGGGGACCTCCGCGATGTCCCGATACGACCGGATGGGCGAGAACGACTCGCGCACCTCGCGCTCGAGGACCGGGAATCCGACCGAGGGTGTCCCCGTCACCGGGAGGTACACGGTCTCCCCCTCGCGGTCGATTGCAACGCCCTTCCGCAGGAGGCCTTGCGTGAGGAGGGCCTGCCGGACTGTCTCCGCCTTCTCCTTCGGCACTGCCACGCAGAGCGATCGCATCCGGCCGGCGAGCGGACGCGGCCGCTATTAGGCTTCCCACCGGCGGGTTCCTTATCCGTGCCCGCATTTCTCCCCCGTGGCCGAGCCGCCCCGGTGGCGACCGATCGGGGTCGTGATCCGCGCGGCTCTCGTGATCTTGATCGGTGCCATCCTCACGGTCCTCGCGACGATTGGGGTCTTGGCGGCGCTCGGGGCGGTCGGCCTCGGGCTCGTGGACGCGCGGGTCCTGTTCGTCGGGATTCTCATCCTCGTGCTCGCGATCATCGTCCTCGTCGCCGGCATCGGACTCTACAACCTGCGGCCGTGGGCGTGGTGGTTGGCGATGGTCGCTCTGACCCTTCAGCTCGTGAGCGTCCTCGCGCGGCAAGGCCTCCGGTGGAGCCCCGCGTTCTGGGAAAACCTGTCGTGACTCATCCCGGCGCTCAGCCTGCTCTACTTGCTCGTGGTCCGCCGCCACTTCCGGTAGGCCTTCCCCCGGAAGGCTTATTCGCGGGGGTCCCATGCCGCGCGCATGGCCTATCCGCCCCCGCCCGCTCCGCGCCGACCGATTGGTGTCGCGATCCTCGCGATCCTCGTCATCCTGGCGGGGTTCATCCTCACCCTCCTCACGGGGCTCTTCCTCCTCCTCACGCTGGCCCTTGGAGTCGGCCTGCTCATCGCGCTCGCGTTCATCGCGTTCCTCTTGTCCGTCTTCCTCCTCCTGGCGGGCTTCGGCCTCTGGAGGCTCAGGCCATGGGCCTGGTGGCTCACCGTGATCGTCCTCGTGCTGGGCATCCTCAACCAACTCAGCACGATCAGCCTGACGGGTGGACTCGGTGCGATCACGACGGGGCAACTGATCGCCGTCGGAATCCCGATCTTGATCCTCATCTACCTCATCGCGGTACGAGGCGCGTTCCGGTCCGCCTACCGATAGCCGCGGGGACAAGGGGATATATCCGCCGCCAATTGGGGAGCGAGGCCTCCCGTGGGTTCCGCCCCGATGCGTCGCTTCCGGCTCGCGTACGACGTGAGCGACCTGTTCCGGCGGTACTTCATCAACACCCTCTTCGACTCCACGTTCGTCGTCCTCGGCATCGTGGCGGCGACGTTGGTGACGCGGGGCATCGAGGTCCGCGTGACGTTGGCGGCGATGGCTGCGGCGTGCATCGCCATCGGGATCTCGACGGGCGTGAGCGTGTACGAGGCAGAGCGGCTCGAGGCGGAAATCCGGATGGCGAAGATCGAGCGGGCGATGCTCTCCGAGATGCGCGACACGCACATGGACCAGACCCTGCGCCTCTACCGCGCGCTGTTGAGCTTGGTGAACTTCTCCGCACCCCTGCTGGTGTTCGCGGTCACGGCCACGCCCCTGCTCCTCCACCTCGGCTTCGGCGTTCCCTCCCTCGCGCAGGCCTCCCAGATTTCCATCCTCGTGGCGGTGTCTCTCGTGTTCATCGCGGGGTACGCGCTCGGCCGCGTCGCGGGGCGCAGCCCGTTGCGACAGGGCCTCCGGATGACGATCGCGGCGATCTCGACGTTCCTCCTCCTGATCTTGATCCAGACCTACTTCGCGTGACGCGAGGGTTTTTCTCCGTTCCCCCGTATCCGCGCCCGTGGGCGAGCTCGTCTTCATCGGGCTCGGGCTGTACGACGAGCGGGACCTGTCCCTCCGTGCGCTCGACGAGGCCCGCGCGTGCGACGTGTTGTTCGCGGAGTTCTACACGTCCTCCCTCCGCGGGACGACCTCGGAGAAGGTATCGGCGCTGATCGGGAAGCCGGTGACGGTCCTCCATCGGGAGGACGTGGAGTCCGGCGTCATCCTCCTGAAGCAGGCGGCGACGCGGCGCGTGGGCCTCCTCGTCGCGGGGGACCCGATGATGGCGACGACGCACGTCGACCTCCGTCTCCGCGCCGCGGAGGCGGGGATCCGGACGCGGATCGTGCACGGCTCCTCGATCGTCACCGCCGCGATCGGCCTCCTCGGCCTCCAGGCGTACAAGTTTGGGCGGACGACGACGATTCCGATCCCGGAGACGGGGTTCCGCCCGAGCAGCCCCGTGGACGTGATCGCCGCCAATCGCGTTTCGGGACTCCACACGCTCGTGCTCCTCGACCTGAAGGAGGACGGGCGGTTCCTCACCGCCAACGAGGCGCTGCGGTACCTGATCGAGATTGGCGGCGAGCGGTTCTCGCCGAACGTCCTCGCGTGCGCGGTCGGCGGCGCAGGGTCTGGGAGTCCAGTCCTTCGTGCGGACCGGGCGGGACGCCTGTTGGCGGTGAACCTCGGCCCGCCCCTCCACTGCCTCGTCGTTCCCGGGCTGCTCCACTTCGCGGAGCGCGAGGCGCTGCGGCGTTTCGCGGGCGCTCCGGACGACGCCCTTCCGCCCCCTTCTTGAAGGTTCTTCTCCCGCCATCGGGCCCCTATTTAAAGGGGAACCGGAAGGGGCTAATACGACCCGCCCGTCGGATTCGAATCGTGGCGAAGGGGATCCTGCTCGACTTGGAGGGCGTCGTCGCGCGTCGCGCGGACGGGCACCTCGGGCCGTGCGTCCTAGAAATCCGAAACCTCGGGTACGACGTGTACGGGCCGGAGCTCCAGGCCGCGTACGACTACACGCTCCACGTGGAGTTCCCGCGGAAGGGGTTCGACAACGTCGAGGCGTTCGTCGAGGCGGTGATGAGACACCTCGGGCACAAGCCGAAACGGACGGAATTGATGTCCCTCGCCCCGCTGTTCACGGAGTACCACCGCTTCGCCCTCTGGGACGACGCCGCGCGGGCGATCCCGGTCCTCGCGAAGGGACGGAAGCTCGCGGTCGCGTCCGCCCTCCCGCCGTTCCTCGTGAAGCCCGTGCTCGAACCCCTGAAGGCCTCGCTGGCGGTGATCACGCCGCGGGACGCGAAGGCCGCCCTCCCGAATCCCAAGGTCTTCCGGTTCGCCGCGCAGCTCCTCGGGCTGCGGCCGAAGGACGTGGCGGTCGTGTCCGCGGACTGCGAGGACGGGTTGGCGGTGCCGAAGTCCCTCGGATTCCGGACCGTCCACCTGCGCCGTCAAGGGGCGGGCGCGTGCGCGCACGCGTCCGTCACGATATCCTCCCTCGACGACCTCGAGGCCGCGCTGAGGCCCGCGAAGGTCGAGGCGCCCCTCGCCGCGACGGCCTAGATCGCCCGGAGGTCCTCGACCCGCCACACGAGGAGCTCCCACGTCCGCTTCGAGTCGAACGTCTTCCCCGCCAACTCCCCCCGGAGGTCCGCCATCGCGCGGGCGTGGGCCTCATCGGATACCTGCCACTGCGACGTGAACGTCTTGCTGCCGAGGAGGTCCAGGTACGCCTCCGCCGCCATCGCCTCCCGCCAGACGATTCGGGGGAAGCGGACCGCGGGCGCGACGCGCGCGGCGAGGTCCTCCTCCTCGATCCCGGGGCTCGTCCGGTCCGCAAGCCCGATCTTCTCATCGTACCACCGGTGGATGTCCGGCTCCCGCATCTCCCGCGTCGTCGCGAGGAACCCGTGGGTGACCCGTACGACCTCGTCGATCATCGCCCACCAGTCCGGGAGGAGGTGGAGGATGTGGATCGCGATCGCGTGATCGAACGCGTCGTCCCGGAACGGGAGGCGGATCATCTCTCCTTGGACAAGGCGTCCCAGGCCCCTGGCCCGGGCTCGGTCAAGCATCTGGCGGGAGAGGTCGAGGCCGACGACCGCCAGATCCCGTGCGGCGAGCGCCTCCGCGTACCGGCCGGTCCCCGCGCCCGCGTCGAGCACGCGGCCCCGCTCGAAGACGGACGCCATCTGTTCCGCGAGGCCATCGAGGACGACGGGCGGCAGCCGCCGCGTCTCCTCATACACGTCCGCGACGCGGTCGAAGTTGAACCGCGCGGGCATCGCCGCCAAGAACGCCCCTCCCGGTAAGCCGGTTTCCGTCACGTGAGGAGATCGATGATCCGCCACGCCCGTTCCGCGAGGATGAGGCGGATCGCGAGCGACAGGTTCGCCGAGGGGAGCGCGTCCACGAACGCCGCCAAGATGGACGCCTCCTGATCCATCCACCCCGGGGGCCGGACCGCCTCGAGGAACGTCGCCGCCTTCAGGTAGGGCGTCACCGCCGCGGGGTTCGCGGCGTGGCGGGCGGCGAGCGCCGCCATCGTCCGCAGCTCGAGGTCGATCCGCGGGAGGATCGGATAGAACCCCGCCGCGACGATTGCGTAGAACCGGTCGTACTCCGCCTGCAGGTTCGCGACGCGGTTCGGGTAGAACAGCCCGTACGCGTGCGCGGCGTCGAGCTGGAGGGCGAGGCCCGGCTCGCTCAGATTCTGGGAGTGGAGGAGATCATCCACGGCCTGGCGCACCCCCGCGAGGTCCGTCGCAATCAGCCCGCCCCGGATGAGCTCCAGGACCTCCGTGTCCCCGAGGACCCAGTCGTAGTCCGTTGGGAAGGGATGCTTTCGGAGCGTCCAATAATCGAAGGCGAGGCGCACGTCCGTGTCCGTGTACGCGGGGTATGCCGCCACAGCGCGGGCGCGGGATTCCACGAACCGTGCGTCTTGGTCGAGGTGCTCGTACCACCCGGTCGCGAACCGCCACGCGTTCCGGCTCCCCGGCCACGCCCGCTGCGCGATCCCGAGGGCGAAGGCGAGGCTGTCCGTCTGCGGCTCCGCGGGCGGCAACCAGTGGTCCACGTCCGCGAGGAGCGCTCCCGCACGGAAGTACGGGTCCGCCCACACGTCGTCCGCGAGGCCGGTGTGCACGCCGAAGTTCGCCGCCTGCGCCGGCGGCACGAGGACCGTGAGTGCCAGGATTGCCAAGGCGAGCGCGCGCATCGAGGCGGGGATGGGCCGCCCCTCCCTTAACGGTGACCATTACTTTCACTAACCCCCCCATCTTACCCATGCCCGGGGGCGTCTCTGTGGCGGAACAGGGAAAGAAGATGGAAGCGAAGACCGTCGAGGAGCTGCCTGGCGTGGGCCCGGCGACCGCGGAGAAGCTGAGGGAAGCGGGCTACACGGACCTGATGGCGCTCGCCGTCGCGTCCCCCGGCGACCTCGCGGAGGTCGCGGAGATCGGGGACGCCGTCGCGAAGAAGATCATCTCCGCCGCGCGGGAGGCCGCCGACGTCGGCGGCTTCGAGACGGGGGACGTGATCCTCGAACGGCGGAAGAGCGTCGGCAAGCTCACGACCTGCTCGAAGGCGCTCGACGAGCTGCTCGGGGGCGGGCTGGAGACGCAGTCGATCACGGAGGCGTATGGCGAGTTCGGCTCGGGCAAGTGTTTCGTTGGAGAGACCCCTGTTCTGTACTTCAATGACGAGCAGCTACACTTCGAACCGATTGCCGACGCGTACGACAAGTACGCGGCGATTCTCGGGGAGGCGCCTTTCGAGGATGGCTTCGTCGTCCGCGACGTTCCGTTGCGGGTCCTAGGACTTCCCTCGGATGGTCTGGGCATCACGCCCGCGATCGCCTTGTATCGCGAGCGTGCGGACACGGTCTACCGAATCCGAACCGCCCGGGGTGCCACGCACCGGGTGACGGGAGCGCACCGATTCCTGACAGTGACCCAAGAGGGCGTTCAGTGGGTCCCCGCCGCGAAGCTCGAGGTCGGCGATCCGCTGGGCCTCCCGAAGACGCTGTCCCTGCCATCGGGGAGGCTCTCCGACGAAGAGGCATACTTCTTGGGCCTGTTCGTCGCGGAGGGGACCGGGAATCCGCTCTCGGTCTGCAACACAGACGGTCGGATCATCGAGTGGGTGGCGGCTTTCGTGGAACGCCGATTCGGGTACGCGCCGACCGTGCGATCCGACAGCGCTCGGCCACACGTCAAGACTGTCCTGCTCCGACGGGCTACGGCGGCTTTCCTCGGAACGTTGGCCGAAGAACGAGCCGGGCAGAAGCGGGTGCCGGAGCGCGTCCTGGCCGGCTCCGAATCCGCGGTCCGGAGCTTCCTCGCCGGCTATTTGGACGGGGACGGATCCATCGGGGGAACGATCAGCGCCACAACGAAGAGCCACGCGCTCGCGCAGGGGCTCTCGTACCTGTTCGGTCGGCTCGGCATTCACGCTTCCCTGCGCACCCGGGCCGTCAAGGGGGAGACGTACTGGGTTGTCCACGTCGTCGGTTTCGATCGGGATCGGCTGGACCTGCCGATGCTCACCAAGGAAATCCCGCGCGTGACCACGCGGAATTCGGCGTACGGCTATCCAACGCGGATTCCACAGTATTTGGCGGGGGTGTACCGGAGAACGCTCGGCGGGAACCGCGGCCGACGCGCGAAGGCCATTGGCCGGGGCGACGCCGCCGAAGCGTTCTATCATGTCCTGACGCGCACCCGGTACCGATCCATGGCGTTGAACGATGGCACGTTCATCCGACTCGTTTCAAAATTCGTGGCGGGCCATGAGCAATTGCAGCGGGCGTGGTCGCTCGCGGACCGGCTGCCGGCCCTCTCGAATGCGGAGTTCCGGACGCTCGTGGACCTAATTCCGTTCCCGTTCCAGGACCTTGCGGCCTCCGCAGGGATGTCCGAGTCCGCGTTGCGGAACTATATGCGGCGGGGGCTGCCCCATGATGAAGTCGTGCGGCGAAGAATCCGCGACGCCCTGCTCGAGAGGATTCAGCTGCGCATTCGTAACCTGGAGGAGGCGATGCCCCAGATTCGGAACCTCCACGCGATGGCATGGGACGAGGTCGTATCCATCGAAATCGAGCCACACGGGTCGTTCGTGTACGATTTCGTAGTCCCGGACGGTCATGCGTTCGTCGGGGGCGAGGTTCCCACGTTCATGCACAACAGCCAGCTCGGCCACCAGCTGGCGGTGAACGCCACGCGTTCCGTGGAGGAGGGCGGCCTCGGCGGAGACGTCGTCTGGATCGACACGGAGCAGACGTTCCGACCCGAGCGAATCGCGGACATGGCTGGCGCGCTCGAGCTCGACGTGGACAAGATCCTCCCCAAGATCCATGTGGCCCGCGCGTTCAACTCCCACCACCAGATGCTCCTCGTCGACAAGGCGAACGAGCTCACGAAGGACTTCCACGTCCGCCTGATCGTCGTCGACTCCCTCACCGCGCACTTCCGCGCGGAGTACGTCGGCCGGGGCGTCCTCGCGGAGCGGCAGCAGCTCCTGAACAAGCACATCCACGAGCTCATGCGGTTCGGGGACGTCCACAACGCGGCGATCTACGTGACGAACCAGGTGCACGCGAAGCCGGACGCGTTCTTCGGGGACCCGACGCGGCCGATCGGCGGCCACGTCGTCGGCCACAGCGCGACGTTTCGCATGTACTTCCGGAAGTCGAAGGGCGGGAAGCGGATTGCGCGGCTCGTCGACTCGCCGAACATGCCGGAGGCGGAGGCCGTGTTCTCGATCTCGGAAGAGGGCATCCGGGACTGATCCCTCCGATGCCTCGCGTATAGGATTCAATGGCCAAATCGCTTTATAGCGATAGGCCGTTCGCGCGCCGGAATGGGTCACGTCCCGCGTCTCCTCATCCCGGGCCCGGTCCCGATCGACCCCCGCGTCATGGAGGAGCTCGCGAAGCCCGCATCCCCGCACTACGGGGAGGAATGGGTCCGCCGGTACGCGGAGACCGCGGACATGCTCCGGCGCCTGTTCCAAGTCCGGACGTCTGAGGTGTACCCCGTTGCGGGCCCCGGGCACATGGGCCTCGAGGTCCTCGCGTTCACGCTCCTCCGCCGGGGCGACCGCGTCGTGGCGATCGACAACGGCTTCTTCGGAGCGCGGTGCGTCGAGGTCCTGAAGGCGCACCACCTGAAGGTCGACGTCGTCCGGGCGAACTGGGGTGAGCCGCCAGACCTGGAGGAGGTCGGGCGCGCGCTTCGGAACGGGGCGAAGTGCCTCACGGTCGTGCACAACGAGACGTCGACCGGGATGACGAATCCGCTGCGGGAGCTCGCGGGGGTCGCGGCGGACCGCGGCGCGTGGGTGCTGTGCGACGCGGTCTCCTCTCTCGGGGGACTGCCCCTCCCGTGCGACGACTGGGGGATCGAGGCGTGCTTCGCCGCGTCGCAGAAGTGCATCGCGTCCGCGCCGGGAATTGCACCCGTCGCCGTATCGAAGCGCCTCCTCGACCAGGTGGACCCCGCGACCGCGGAGGGATGGTACACGAGCCTGTTCACGTGGAACCGGATCCGCGAGGAATGGGGGGACTGGCACCCCCAGCCGACGACGATTTCCTCGAACGTCATGTACGCCTTCCACCGCGCGCTCCGGGTGCTGCACGAGGAGGGGCTGGAGCGGCGGATTCGCCGCCACGAGGTCATCGGCCGCGCGTACCGCGAGGGGCTCGCGGGCCTCGGCTACAAGTTCTTCACGAAACCGGAGTACGCGTCGAACACCGTCTCCTCCGCGAAGCCGCCAAACGGGATCGACGCGCACGACCTGATCGCGCGGCTGAAGAGGGAGCACGGCATCTTCATCGCCGGGACCCTGGGCCCGATGCGCGGGCAGGGGATTAGGATCGGCCACCTCGGGACACAGGCCTCGAAGGACTATGTGGAGGCGATGTTGACCGCGCTCGCCGGGTATTCGAAGGCCGCCGGCGTGAAGCACGTCGAGGACGCCGTGGACCGGGCCTTGCAGATTGCCGCCAAGGCCGCGTGATCACGAGGGCGCGAGGCGCGACCCGAAGTAGAACGCGATCGTCCAGGCGAGGCCGTTCTTCAGGTAATCCGGGACGAGGTAGAAGGTCTCGGTGGCGATCGCCCAGCACACGCCCACCGTGATCCCCGTCGCCGCCACGGAGATGAAGTTGCGGACCGCCGCGGCGCCCCGGCCGAGCCCCTTGCCGGCTTGGGCCCGGCGAAGCAGGATTGCGGAGAACAGGTATCCGATCACGTAGCTCATGATGACTTGAAGGATGAGGACGAAGGGCGGTTCAATCGATCGGCCGCGGTAGAAGAGGTAGGCGACCACTCCGAGGAAGCCCACGGCCAGGATGGTCCGGATGACGCCGCGGGGAAGGAACAGGGGCTGTCGGACCCGCGTCGTCGGCGCCGCCTTCGGGGCGACCTGCACGGGCACGACGGGCGCCGTGCTTCGCACCCCGAAGTAGAACGCGACGACGAGCAGCGCGGATTCCACGAGGATTGTCGGCGGCGTGACCTCCCGCAGGATCAGGGACCAAAGAGTGCCGCACAGCGTGAGGGCGAGGATCGCCCGGACGCTCCCCGTTGGCAGGCGCAGCGGCGCGGGGATGGGCGGGGGGCCCGGGGGCGCCGAGGGCAGGGGGCTCGGGGCCGCCATCGTCCTCCGATGCGCGGAGACCGGTAAAGAGCCTTTGGCGGGAGCGCCGCGGGAAACCCTCAAGTCCCCGGAGGCGGTTCCCTCGGGCATGACGTTCAGCATCGTCGCGTGCGATCCGAAGACGAAGGACCTCGGCGTGGCGGTGGAGTCGAAGTTCCCCGCGGTCGGTGCCGCGGTCCCGTGGGCGCAGGCCGGGGTCGGCGCGGTCGCCACGCAGTCCTGGGCGAACACGACGTACGGGCCGCGCGGGCTCGCGATGCTGAAGCGGGGGATGACGCCGTCTCAGGTCGTGAAGGCCCTCACCGCCAAGGACCGGGAGCGACAGAAGCGGCAAGTGGGCGTCGTCGACAGCAGGGGCCGGGTCGCCTCGTTCACCGGGAAGGAGTGCCACGGGTGGGCGGGCCACCTCGTCGGCAAGCACTACGCGTGCCAGGGGAACCTCCTTGCGTCTGGGGACGTCGTGAAGGCGATGGCGCTCGCGTTCGAGCGGACGGCGGGCGATCTCCCCGCGAAGCTCTTGTCCGCGCTCGTCGCCGGGCAGGACGCGGGCGGCGACCGTCGCGGCCAGCAGTCCGCCACGCTCCTCGTCGTCCGGGAGAAGGGCGGGTACGCGGGGTTCAACGACCGCTGGATCGACCTCCGGGTGGACGACCATCCGCGCCCGATCGAGGAACTGATCCGAGTGTTCCACATCTGGGACATCACGATGCTCACCCGGGAGGATCCGAAGAACGTCGTCGAGATCACGCACGACGTGGCGGCGTTCATCCAGCGGTTCCTCGCACGGATCGGCTCGTACGATGGCCCCGTGAACGGGCGCTGGGACGCGAAGAGCCGGGAGGCGCTCGAGTCGTGGATGGGCGTCGAGAACCTGGAGAACAAGGTCCGGACGGACGGGAAGCTGTGGGGCTCCGTCTGGCGGTACATCCGCGAGAAGGCGGGCTAGACGCCCCCATTGTCCCGAAGGGACTGTCTATTCGAAACGACAAAGACCCCCGCGTCGGTCGTCCGGACCATGGCCAAGACAGCCCCCCTCGCTGCCGCAGTCGCATTGGTTCTAATCCTGGCGGTCCTCACCGGAGGAGCCCTCCTCGTGCAGGGCGAGGAATCGGAGGACCTGAAAGGAGAAGGGGTGCGCCTTCCGTTCGCAGCCGCGATCGCGGCCTTCCTCGCGTTCGTGGCCGGGTTCGCACTTCGGGACGTGCTCGCGAGGAGGGCCGAGCGCGCCGCCCGTCGCCCCGCATCGGGAGGGAAACCCGCGTGACGCTGACGGCGCATCCGCCCCGGTCCTCGAACGCCCTGCGCTGGTGGCGGAACCACGCCTCGTTCGTCGTCCTTCTGTTCGTGCTGGTCGGCGTGGCCTACCTGTACTTCGGCATCCCGCGAGATTCCCGGAACGACCTCTCGGACTCCTCGGAGAACTGGCGCGGCGACTCCGGCCGGGGGCTGTTCTTCGCCTATGCGGGCACGCTCCTCGTTACAGCCGCCCAGACCTACACGATCGTGAAGCGGGTCGGGAGCCCCGCGTTCGGTCGCCGAGTGGGCGGGGTCGCCCTCTGGCTGAACATCCACATCGTGCTCAGCGTGATCGGGGTCGTGATGGTCCTCCTCCACGCGGGCTTCCCGTTCGACTTCCGCACGGACCGACTGACGCAGCAGGCGTACGCAGGGCTCGCGACGTGGCTCCTCCTCGTGACGACGATCAGCGGGGTGTTCGGGCGGTATCTGTACCGCCGCCTCCCCACGGGGAAGCGCGCGTTCGCCTACTGGAAGGAAACGCACCTCGTGATGACCGTCCTCTTCTTCGTCTTCGCCCTCCTGCACATCATTGGAGTCGAGGACTGACGCGAAGGTAGCGTCCGAAGGCTCAAGAAGCCCCCTTGGCTGTGCCCCTCCGATGAAGTCCGTGCGGGTCGTCATGATCGAGGGCCAGGCGGTCTTCGATGCGGGGGCCGCGGACGAGGTCGTCTTGGTCCTTCGTTCCGGCGGGCTGCTCGTGTACCCGACGGACACGGTGTACGGCCTCGGGACGGATCCGCGCCGTCCGGAGGCGGTCGCGCGGATCTTCACCGCCAAGGGCCGGCCCGAGGCACAGCCCGTCTCCATCGTCGTCCCCGCGCTGGACGCCGCAAAGGCATGGGCGATCATCCCGGCGCATGCCGAGGAGTGGTGCCGGTCGTGGCTGCCAGGGCCGCTCACGCTGTTGTTCCGTCCCACCGCCAACGCGCCGGCGACGGTCGTATCGCGGGAGAACACAGTCGCAATCCGCGTTCCGAAGCATCCCGTCGCGCTCTTCCTCGCGAAGCAGTTCGGTCCGATCACCGCCACAAGCGCGAACCTCCACGGGAAGCCGCCTCCCGTCGAGTGCTGGGAGGCGCAGGAGCAGCTCGGCGAATCCGTGGACCTCTACGTGGACGCGGGCCCGTGCCCCGTCGGAAAGGAGTCCACGATTGTCGACTTCACGGGGCCCGAGCCAAGGGTTATACGGGAAGGGGCGGTTTCCGCGGACCGCCTTGGAATTGTCCGACGAAATCGTTGAGAAGCTCCGGAGGTCGGGCCGGGCGTCGCGGGACGCGCGCGTGTACGCGGCCGGGATCCTTCGCGAGGGCATGCCGATCCTCGAGGGCGTGGAGAAGATCGAGGAGTTCCTTCGCGCGAAGGGGTGCCCGCCCGCGTTTCCGACGTGCCTCTCGGTCAATGATGTCGCGGCGCACGATACGCCGACGCACAAGGACGAGCGCGTGCTCCAGCGGGGGGACGTCGTGAAGATCGACCTTGGCGCGCAGATCGACGGCTACTTGACGGACACCGCCAAGACCGTGGAGATCGGCACGCGGAACTGGACGGAGCTGATCCGCGCGACGGAGGAGGCGCTGGCGGCGGCGATCGAGCTCGTCCGCCCGAAGGTACCGACCCGCGTGATTGGGGCCGCGATCGAGCGCACGATCGAGTCCTTCGGCTACAAGCCCATCGCGAACCTCACGGGGCACACGGTCGAGCGGTACACGGTCCACGCCGGCAAGTCCGTCCCGAACGTGGGCGACCACGGGGACGACGTCCTCGAGGAGGGTGATCTCGTCGCGGTCGAGCCGTTCGCCACGAACGGCGCGGGGAAGGTCGACGGCCGCAAGTCGGGGAACATCTACCGGGTCATGCGCGTGCGGGACGTGCGCCCCGACTCCACGCACCGTTTCCTCCTCGCGGCGGACACGTCCTTCCACCGGCTTCCGTTCGCGGAACGGTGGGGATACAGGATCGACCGGAAGGCACCCGCCCACCTCGCGCGGCTCATGCGCGCGGGGCTCGTGTACACGTACCCGGCGCTGTACGACGTCGCCCACGGGACCGTGGCGCAGTCCGAGCACTCGATGATCGTGCGCGGGGGCGGCGCGGACGTCCTCACCTAGCGTTTAAAGGGCGGCGCACAAGCCTTAAGCCGCACCGCCCGTTCCGAGCCATCCCGCGGGGTCCTTCGTGACGGACATCAAGAAACTCGTGCTCGACGTCCTGAAACCCCACAACCCCTCCATCGTGGAGCTGTCCCGCCGCCTCGCGAATCTCCACGGCGTCCTCGGCGTGAATTGCACGATCGACGAGGTGGACCAAGAGACAGAGAGCCTGAAGATCACGCTTGAGGGGAACGCGATCGACTACGAGAAGGTCGAGGCGACCGTGCGGGAGATGGGCGCAGTGATCCACTCCGTGGACAGCGTCTCCACCGGGAAGAAGCTCGTCGAGCCGATGCGGACCCCGCAGGACTGACTCACGTCGCCTTGGCGGCGCGGGCCTCCTTCATCTTCTCCCCGACCTTCCGAACGACGCTCGTCTTGAAGTAGTCTGCGCGGACGAGGACGCGTCCGTCCCGCTTCCACGGGGTCGAGGGGTGCGCGCGCTCCGCCTCTACCTTCGGTTTGAGGCCAAGCGTCCCCGCGGCGGCGGCGATCTCCTCGACCGTCGGGGCGTGGACGGCGAGCTTCCGCGCGACGCGGCGGCCGCCATCCCGCGACCGCTCCGCGTCGAAATACGCGGGGTACAGGACGATCGCGCGCTTCTCCTTGGCCATGCGCCCGTGCGGGAGGCGAGTGCCCCACTTGAAGGTTCCCCCGGTCGGCGGCAGTAGCTATTTACACGTGTCCCCGTTCCCGTGCACCGGGGGACGTGACGGACGTGGAGCTCGTCGATTTTGCAGTGGACTACGCACAACAGAAGGGCGCGACGTACTCCGAGGCGCGATGGGAGCAGCACGCGACCGAGTACTTCTCCCTGAAGAACGGCGTCCTGGACGCCCTCGTGTACACGACGGACGAGGGGATCGGGGTCCGCGTCCTCGCCCGCGGGTCCCTAGGGTTCGCCGCCACGAACAAGCTCACGAAGGCGGGCGTGAAGGCGATCGTGGACGACGCCGTGCGGATCGCGAAGGCGACGAAGCGGAAGGACCCGATCTCCTTCGCCTCGGAGCCCGCGGTGACCTCGAACTGGTCCGTCCCCGAGCGACGCAAGCTCGCGGACACGCCCGTCGAGGACAAGGTCGAGGAGGTCCAGCACATTGACCGCGAGGTCGTGGACATGAAGTACAAGATCCCCGCGCGATATTTCGTGTCGACGAGCCTGCGGATCTCGAAGTACTTCGCGAACAGCGAGGGCTCCCGGATTCGCTCGTACAGTCCGCGGGTGCGGATGTATTACTACCTGACCCTCATGAAGGGCGGGGACACGGAACAGGCGTACCGGAACTACGGATGGTCCGGCGGGTGGGAGGCGCTCCAGGAGTGGAACACGCTTGAGAACGTCCTCCAGGAGGCGCGGACCTGCCAGAACGCGCTCGACCGAGGGGTCAAGTCCCCCGAGGGCCGCATGGACCTCGTCGTCGGCCCCCCCGTCGCGGGGATCATGGCGCACGAGAGCTGTGGGCACCCGACGGAGGCGGACCGGGTCCTGGGGAGGGAGGCCTCCCAGGCCGGAAAGTCGTTCATCACGCCGGACGGGATCGGCCAGAAGGTCGGAAGCCCCGTCGTGAACGTCGTCGACGATCCAACGGTCGAGCACGCGATCGCATACTACCTCTACGATGACGAGGGCGTCCGCGCGCGGCGTCGGTACCTGTACAAGGCCGGGAAGATCACGGAGTTCCTCCAAAACCGGGAGACCGCCGCCACCCTGCGGACCCGGTCGAACGGGGCGTCCCGGGCGACGAACTACGACCGGGAGCCGATCCCTCGGATGGCGAACACGTTCGTGGAGCCCGGGAACTGGGACGTCGACGAGATGATCGAGGAGGTCAAGCACGGCGTCTGGATGAAGACGTACATGGAGTGGAACATCGACGACAAGCGGTTCAACGGGAAGTACGTGGGCCGTGAGGCGTACCTGATCGAGAACGGGGAGGTCCAAGGCCCCGTCCGAAAGACGGTCGTCGAGCTCACGACGCCGATGGTGTGGGGTTCCGTGGACGCGTGCGGGAAGGACCTCCTCCTGACGGAGGCCGGCTTCTGCGGGAAGTCCGACCCGGGGCAGGCACTCGACGCGTGCCTCGGGGGACCGACGATGCGGCTCCGAAACGTGTCCCTGAGGTGATCCCATGGAAGACCACGCGGAGCAGATCGTCAAGGCGGCGCTGACGCAGGGGGCGGACGACGCGGTCGCGGAGGTCATCGCGGACCGCAACTACCAGATCCGGTTCGCGCAGAACCAGCCCGTGATCGCGAACGAGTGGCGAAAGGACATCGGGACCCTTTTCCTCGCGATCAATAAGCGGGTCGTCGCGGGGGAGATCACGAACTTCGACCGGATTCCGGAGACGGTTGCGACCCTGATCAAAGTGGCGAAGGCGTCGCAGGAGAACCCAGAGTACGCGGGGATCGCGAAGGGACCGTTCAAGTACGCGCGCCCGAGCGTCGACCGGAAGATCGTTGCCCTCGATGACGGCACGGACCATGTGGAGGGGGCGATCAACGGGGCGCTCGAGGAGGGCGCGAAGGAGTGCGCAGGGTCCTTCTGGCGGTACAACGAGACGCACTTCCTGCACTCGTCGAACGGCGCCTCGGGGTCCGACCAGCGGGTCGGCGTCTATCTCTCGATTCGCGCGCTCGTCTCCCTGGAGTCGAGCGGGCACGGCGTCTCGTGCGCGACGAAGCTCTCACAGTTCAACCCGGAGGGCGCGGGGCACAAGGCGGGGAAGATTGCGGCCCTCGCGAAGAACCCGAAGGGCGGGACCCCGGGCAAGTACGACATCGTGTTCGACCCCCTGATCCTCGGATCGCTGATTGACCAGGTGGGACACCGCGCCTCCGCGTTCTATGTGTCCGCCGGGTTCTCGCCGTACGGGAAGAAGCTCGGGAAGAAGGTCGCCTCGGATGCGGTCACGATCATTGACGACGGGAGCGCGGACAGCCTTGCGCGGCGAAAGTTCGACGAGGAGGGCGTGCCGCCGAAGAGGAAGGCGATCGTGCAGAAAGGGGTCCTGAAGACGTACCTGCACAACACGAGCACCGCCAAGAAGATGAAGACGAAGACGACGGGGAACGCCGGCCTGATCGCGCCGGAACCGCACGCCCTGTGGCTCCAGCCGGGGGATTGGACGCGGGACGAGCTGTTCGAGGAGGTCAAGGACGGCCTGTGGCTCACGAACACATGGTACACGCGGTTCCAGTCCTACATGACGGGCGACTTCTCCACGATCCCGCGCGACGGGATCTTTCGCATCAAGAACGGGGAGATCGACGGCGCGTGGAAGGACGTCCGGCTCACGGACAACCTCCTCCACCTGTGGCAGAGCGTGAAGGGGATCTCGAAGAAGTCGGAGCAGGTCATGTGGTGGGGCGAGGTCGACGTCCCCACGTTCGCCCCCTACGCGCTCGCGAAGCAAATCGGGATCACGAAGAGCGCGATGTAGGGCGCTCACTTCGCCGGCTGGACGAGCACCGCGTTCACGACGCCGTCCTGCCCCGGCCGCGACGTCACGCGCGCGAGGCCGAGCTCCGTCTCCACGACCGCGGACCGTGTCACGATGTTCCGGGTGACGTAGTGCGGGTTCGACGGGTTCTCCTTCACCGTGACGATCTTCGCCTTCTTCGTCTTCCCCGTATTCGGGTCCGTGACGTTCGCCCACTCCGCGTTCAGGATCCGGACCTTCTGGCTCGCGCCCCGCACGCGGTACAGCTTCACCTTGTGGGGCCCGACGAACGCGAACTGCTGCTCCCGCCCGATCTCGAACTTCCGCTTCTTGCGGAGGGGCCGGTATCGGCCGCCGGACGCTTTTCGCTTCGGTCGTCCCTGCCAGAGTGCCATTCGATTGCCCCGAGAGTTTCGTCGTAGGGACGGACCGTATAAGAGACTTTGGGTATCCTCACAGGAGTTGGACACGGACGTCCCCGTCGACGTCCACGAGGGCGCTGTGGCCATCCCGAGCCGCGCCCGGGTTCACGATCGTCGTCCGTCCGTGCTTCACGACCCCGCGGGCTTCGTGGATGTGCCCGCACAGCGCGAGGGGCGGCTCGAACTCCTCGATGATCCGCCGGACGGAGCTGCTCCCGACGTGGTCTCCGGAGCGGACGACGTCGACGTATCCCCGTGGCGGCGCGTGGGACACGAGGATCGCGTCCGGCTCCATGGCGGTGCGCAGGGTCTCCCAGATCTCCTCCTCCGACAGCTCGAACGGCGTCCCAAACGGGGTGGGGTTCGACCCGCCAATGCCGACGAATCTCCGACCGGCGGCCTCGACCTTTCGTCCGTGGAGGTCCACCTCGAGTTCTCCCAGGATGGGGATGATTTCGCGGGGGTCGCAGTTTCCGGGCACCGCCAACGTTCGAACGGGGAGTCCGGTGAGGAGCTCCCGAGCGAACGAGACGGGTCCGAAGTTCGTCACGTCCCCCGCGGCCACGAACACGTCGGGGCGGTGCCGCTCAAGTTCTTCTCGGATCATCGCCGCCGCCCGCGACGATCCGTGGATGTCCGCCGCCACGTAGATCCGCACGGTCTCAGCCCAGGACGACGCCGAACGTAAGGTCGCGGTACACTGCATAGTACGACGCAAGGTAGCCGAGGATCGCGCCCGAGTTCAGCAGCGGCAGGCCCGCCTGCGGGTTCCCCCGCATCACGTACCGCATGAGCATCGCGAACCCGACGAGGGTCCCGACGATCGTCACGAGCGCGACGACGAGGTTCCCGCCGACGCCGAGCACGGTCGCCCCGCGGTTGCCGAGGGAGATGAACGAGGAGACGACGAGGATGCCGGGGATGATCACGTCCCCGAGGCCCATGAACATCGCCTCCCGCTCCTCGCCGGAGGCGATCTGCTGCTTGAGGCTCTTCTGCCGGAGGAACGAGTACCGGCGGGTCTTCGGGATCACGATCAGGATGGGGAGCCGTTGCGTGGCGACCGCGTCCGCGAGGGTGACCATGTGCTTCGTCTTGTACACGGAGATCGCATCGTACACCGCCAACCCGATGAGCAGGAGGAGCGCGGGCAGGATCGCGAAGGAGATCCCGAGGATTGCCGTGACCCCCGCTGCGACGGAGATCCCGACCGCGTCGACGAGGTACCATTCCGGGTACTTCGCGAGCGCGTACGTCAGCACCGCGGAGATCACGGCCGCCTCGAGGGTCGCGAGGGGGTCCGCCCACGCGGCGTTCGTCGTCGGGTACAGGTACGCGTTGAACAACAGATAGAACGGCAGGTAGAACACGAGGAGCATTGTGAAGAACATCGCCCCGAGGATCACGTACTTCACCGCGTTTCCGCGCCGGAGACGGACGACGAGGAGGATGAGCCCGGTGAACGCGAGGATGAGGACGATGTACAGGAGGGAGTTCAGCGGGTCCGTCGTGTCCTCGAAGACGGGCCCGGTCGTCGCCGAGAACGCAGGCGCGAGCGCAAGGGCCGCGAGCTGCGCGACGACGAGGAGGCCCGCCATCGCGATGATGGGTCGCACGTCCTTCGCCGTGGACGCGCCCCCTACTCGCGGTGCACCCGACCGAACGCCACGGTCCCCGCGATCTTCTCGATGAAGACCTTCACGATCGTCCCCTTCGCGGTCCCAGGGACGTAGATGATGTACTTGTCCTTCTTCGCGATCCCGTCGCCCTTCTTCCCGATGTCCTGGATCATGACCTCGTACACCTTGCCCTCGACGAGCGCGGCCTCCTCGACCTTGGCCGTCTTCTTCACGACCTTCACCGGGCGCCGGGCGCCGCACGCATCGCACTCCAGGATCGCGATCCGATCCTCCTTCACGAGGCGGGTGTCCGGGCGGCCGCACTCCGAACACGTCACATACGTGTCGATGTACGACTTCACGCGGTCCGCAACCTGCTGCGCCGTCACCTTCCCCTTGAAGACGACGCGCCGATCCTCCTGCGCGCCTGCGGTCCCGAGCTCTCGGAGGAGGTACTGCAGGACCTGTATCGGGTCGCGGTTGATCGCCGTCGTGATGTCGAGGAAGTTCCGCAACACGGTCGTCTTCCCCTCGACGATGAGGTCCGGGTCTGGGACCTGGAACCGTTCCCCCGACGAAACAGGCTTCGGCAAGGCCTCCTTCGCCCGTTTGAGGAGCGCGTCATACGATAGCGCCATCGTAGCGGCGACCAACGGGCGGGAGCGGGATAAACCTTTCCTCACGATTCGCGTCCGAAGGTTCATCCGCGTCGCGACGCATCTTCGTCCCGATGGTCACGCCGCCAGTCCCGCCGGAGGCGCAGTCGTTCCTCCAGTACCTGCCGATGATCGCGGGGTTCATCCGCTCGAACCGGCGGCCGTCTCGCGGCGAGTTGTCCCTGCTCCGCACGTTCGCGCCCGGCGCCTTCCGAACGCTCCGCTCCCTCACGTACGAGCAGATTGTGGAGTACGCGAGTCCGTACGAGGCGCATCCGGAGCTTGGCGGCTACGTCCAGCTCGTGAAGTCCGACCGGGGACGGGAGTGGGTGACCGCGGTCCTCGTGGACATACAGACGATGTGACTACGGCACCGTCTTCGCTGCCGCACGGACCAGGCCTAGGTGGATCGGGGAGGGCCGGAGCGGACGCGACTTCAGCTCCGGGTGGAACTGCGACGCGACAAAGTACGGGTGTCCCTCCAGCTCCAGGATCTCCATGCGCCGCCCGTCGTCGGACCGACCGACGTACTTCATCCCCGCCGCCTCGATCTTCTCGATGTATCCGGGGTTGACCTCGTACCGGTGGCGGTGTCGCTCGTGCACGGTGGTGTCCCCATACAGTTTGGCGGTGGCGGACCGCGGGTCCACGAGGACCTCGTGCGCCCCGAGCCGCATCGTGGCCCCCATCGCCTTCACGCCGCGCTGCTCCGGCAGGAAATCGATTACCGGGTGAGGGGTCATCGCGTTGAACTCCGAGCTGTTCGCGCCCTCGAGCCCGAGGACGTGGCGGCAGAACTCCGCGGTCGCGAGCTGGAAGCCGAGGCATACGCCTTGGAACGGAATCGCGTGGGTTCGCGCGTACTCGATCGCGGCGATCTTGCCCTCGATGCCTCGGTCCCCGAATCCGCCGGGCACGAGGATGCCGTCCGCACCGCGCAGGAGCGCCTCCGCGCCCTTCTTCTCAATGTCGACGCTCTCGACCCACTTGATTCGCACGCGACATCGGGTCGCCGCGCTTGCGTGATGGAACGCCTCGATGTGGCTGAGGTAGGAGTCCCGCAAGTGCGTGTACTTCCCGACGAGCGCGATCGTGCACTCCCGCTCCGGGTTCCGCAGGCGATCGAGGAACTCCCGCCACCCCTTGAGGTCCTCCGACGATGCGCGGAGCTCGAGGCGCGCCATGATGTAGTCCGTGAGCTTCTGGTCGTCGAGGATCGCGGGCACCTCGTACACGGACGGGGCGTTCGGCGCGCTGACGACGCCCTCCACGGGGACGTCGCAGAAGAACGCGATTTTCTTCCGGATGTCGTCCTGGAGCGGCTCCTCTCCGCGCGCCACGATCGCGGAGGGCTGGATCCCGATGCTCCGCAGCTCCCGCACGGACTGTTGCGTCGGCTTCGTCTTCTGCTCCCCCACGGTCCCGAGGATGGGCACGAGGGTCGTGTGGACGAACAGAACGTTCTCGCGGCCGACCTCCATCGCGAGCTGGCGGGCGGCCTCCAGGAACGGAGCGCCCTCGATGTCCCCGACCGTGCCGCCAACCTCGACGAGGACAACGTCCGCGCCGTCCCGCTCCCCCACCCGCTTGAGCCAATCCTTCACCTCGTCCGTGACGTGCGGGATGATCTGGACCGTCTTCCCGAGGTAGTCGCCCCGTCGCTCCTTCTCGATGACCGCTCGGAAGATCTTGCCCGTCGTGATGTTGTTGTCGCCGGTCAGGTTCACATCCAGGAACCGTTCGTAGTTCCCGAGGTCGAGGTCGACCTCCGCCCCGTCGTCCAGGACGAACACCTCCCCGTGCTGGTACGGGTTCATCGTGCCCGCATCCACGTTCAAGTACGGGTCGATCTTGACGGGCACGACCCGGAGCCCCCTCGACTTCAGAAGCACGCCGAGGCTCGATGTCGTGATGCCCTTCCCGAGGCCGGACATCACGCCTCCCGTGACGAAAATGAACTTCATACGGTCACGGGAATGAGCCATCCCCCCCACCCCAGATAAAGGTTCGCGTGGGATTCGCGGACCGTCACGCGCGGCGGTGCTGCCAGGTCGCGCCGGGCGCGCCGAGGGCGCCCGCGAGGCCCCGCGCGACCCCGAACGCCTTCCGTCGCGGAATCATCCCGAAGAGCGCCTTCGGGTCGATGTGGATTTCCTTCGGATAGAACCCGCGGATGTACGCGCCGATCCAGACGTCCGCGCCCCCGCCCTCCCGGTCCCTCACGCGGAGTTCGAGGACCCGGACGCCGGTCGCCCACTCGCTCCCCTCCTCGGCGGCGAGGCCGTCCGGCATCGCCTTCACACGCATCCCGTGCTGCTGGAAGTACGACTGCGCGACCTGGAGGACGTGCGCAGCCGTCCCCGCCGGGAGGAAGAACGCGGTCGAACTTCGGCCCTTGGCGGTGCTCGCGAGCGCGAGGAAGGCGACGAGGGCGATTGCGCCCCCAGCGAAACCGCCGAGCAAGAACGCCTCCAGCGCCCCCACGGGAGCGCGATTCGCGTCCCAGGCCTTATCGCTTCCGGGAGCGCGGTCGCTTCCGATCCCCACTCGCCCTCGTGGTCCGAACAAGCTCCGCGAGCCGCCACCGAATGAACGCGTACGTCGCCGCCAGATTTCCGGTGCGGTCATACGTGCGCGCGATCCGCGCCGCTTCTCTCGGTCTCGCCCTCAGAACGCGGGCGAACCGTTCAATCTGGACGACCGCCCGCGCGAGTTCGTCGACGACCGGAACGCTGGCCGTCCGCGACGTGCGGGACAGCGGGTTCAGGTCGATCGCGATGACGACCTTCCCCATCCGCGCGAGCGCCTCCGTGCGGTCCCCGTCCTCGAGGGGGACCAAGACGACGTCTGCGGTGTAGAGTCCGTCCCGGTGACAACGCGCCCGATCCGATTCCAGGCCCGGGATCCGCGCGTCGGGGCGCAGGCCGAGCACGTCCCTGGCCCCGGCCCGCCTCAGGACCTGCACGATGCGTCGCACGCGTGCGTCCGTCCGATGGAACAGGTTCACCTCGATCCGCGCAGGAATCGCGGCCGCAAGGCGCGCGACGGGCTTGGCGGCGAGGGCCGCGACGTTTCCGTTCACGGAGATTACGGGTTGTTTCGCGGTGACGAGGAACGCGGCCGCCGCGCGTTCCGCCACGAGGGCGGGCGCGCTCGTCTCCTCCCCGAGCAGGTAGTCGAACGCCTCCCCCCGGCCGTGGGCGATCAGCCCCTCGAGGACGGCGATGCCCTGGCGGTGCGCCACCACGAGCGCCTCCCGGGTGACGAGAGAGCGATACCTCGGGTGGGAGCGCGGGATTGTCACGCCGCCCGTAACCGCGTTCCCCCTTAAGACGTGAGCCGGGCGCGCACCACCGCCACGACCTTGTCGAGGCCGTGCCAGAGGGGGTCGCACGCCGGGAGCCCGTGCGTCGCCTCCAGCTCGGCGACCGCGGCGTCGATCCGGTCGCGGGTCATGTCCTCGTGGTTCAGCGTGATCGCGATCACCTTCGCCCCAGAGACCCTGCCGAACAGCTCGAGCATGTGGATTTCCTCCGCGACGGACGGCATCGGCCATCGGACGACGTCGGACCGGAACCGCCGCACGGTCCGGGCGGGCGCGTGCTGGAGGACGATCGCTTGGGGCATCGACGCCATCAGGATCGCCCGCGTCCCCATCACGTAGGCGGGGTGGCTGATGCTCCCCTGGCCCTCGACGACGAGGACCTCCGCCTGCGTCTCCTCGTACGCCCGGTGGACCTGCCACTCGAGCTCTCCGACGACGAAGTCCCCCGGAATCGCGTCGACGGGGACGCCGTATTCCGCGCCCTGGAGGAGGCCCGTCTGCCCCGTGGCAACGAACGTCGCCCTGATCCCCGCCGCGTTCAGCGCCTCCGTCAGGAGGATCGCGGTCGTCCGCTTCCCAATCGCGCCGTCCGTCCCGAGCACGGGGAGGCGGAGGCACGGGAGGCGGCGGGTGAGGTCGCTGAATTGGCGGAGCTCCCGGAGCGGGCGCGGCCTGCGGACGTCGACGAGCCGGACGCCGTGCGTCCCCGCCAACGCGGAGAACTCCGGGTCGTCCGAGAGGTGCTCGTGGAGGCCCGCGACGACGTCCAGCCCACCCGCGATCGCCTCCCGGATCACGGGACGGAACTCCGCCGGGATGTAGCCGCCGAAGGTCGCAACTCCGATGATGAGGGCGCCCGGCTCGCCTCGCTCAATGCCCTCCCGCAGTGAGCCCACGATCGGGATGCCATTCGGGCGTCCGTCCAGCGCCTCACCCGCATCGCGGCCCGCTTTCGTCCGATCAATGACGCCGACGATCTCGTACCGGCGGGAGTACCGGACGAGGCCGTTCGCGGTCTTCCCGGTCGGCGTGCCGAAGTATCCGTCGCACAGCACGAGCGCGCGAACCCGGTCCACGTTTCACCATCCGGACTGTTGGCAATTCGTTTAAATAGGCTTAGGATTAGTCGGCGAGGGCTTAGATGGCCCGCGGTACCCGTCTCCTCACTAAAGTATTCTCTCCCGTCCTCTCCCCGCGGAGCGGACCGGGCCGTGCGGCCTCGCTGATTCGGGAGGGGAACGAGGCCCTCCGCGACGGGGACTTGGCGGCGGCGTTGAAGGCGTATAACGCGGCCCTCGACGAGGACCCGGAGAACGCCTTCGCGTGGAACAACAAGGGGCTCGTCCTCGAGACCCTGGGGCGCGTGGAAGAGGCCCTCCGATGCCACAACCGCGCGATCAAGCTCCGCCCGAACTACGTGGAGGCGTGGGTGAACAAGGGGGTCGCCCTCCTCCACATGGGGAACTTCGACCGGGCGAAGGCGGCCTTGGACGTCGCCCTCGAGCTCGCCCCGAGCCACGAGCTCGTCTGGAGCAATCGCGGGATCCTGTTCGGGCGCCAGGGGAACTACCAGGAGGCGCTCACGTGCTTCGAGCGGGCGCTGGAGGCGGACGCGGACTACGCGCCCGCGTTGATGAACAAGGGGTCCGCGCTCGCGCAGCTCGGTCGGTACGACGACGCGATCGACTGCTACAACGGCGTTCTCCAGAAGCGGCCGGACTTCGCGGACGCGTGGTTCCACAAGGGTCGCGTCCTCCTCGAGGCGGGCCGCCCGAAGGCGTCGATCCTGTGCTTCGAGAAGGCGCTCGAGTTCAGCCCGCGATTCGAGGCCGCGCGGGACCTCCTCGCCCAGGCGCGCGCGCAGGGGGCGGATTGAGATGCCCCCCGTCGCGGACGTCGGCGACTGCCCCCTCTGCTTCGGTCGCCTCCTCTCCCTCTCCGTCTGCCAGTCGTGCAACTCCGTCGTCGCGCGGGACGGCCTCACGGAGGTCGGCCCGACGATCGTGTGCGAGGATTGTGGGGCGACGAACCCCATGCACTTCGTGTGCAGCGCGTGCAACGCGCGGTTCCCCTACTCGGAAATAGTGAAGCCGGAGGGCCCGACGTGCCCCGTGTGCCGCAATCCGGTCCCCGCGGGCGCGGAGCTGTGCCCCCACTGCAGCGCGGTCCTCCCCGTCGCGGAGGTCGCGGGCGCACGGCCCCGCCGCCGGATTCGGGGCGAGTACGGGGAGGACGACGTTCACGAGGTCGGGCGGGTTCCGGGCGTCGGGCGCAAGGGGGCGGAGGCGCTGTGCGCGGCCGGCTACAACGCCCTGTGGAAGATTGCGCGCGCGACGGAGGCGGACCTCGCGCGGGTGAAGGGCATCGGCGCAAAGGGCGCCGGGCAGATCAAGGAGGCCCTTCGGTTCCTGCTGCTCGTCGGGAAGAAGAAGAGCAAGGAAGAGGTTCTCTCGGAGGAGTGCGAGTGCCCCCTGTGCGGCACGGTCACGTCCCTGTTCGCGACGCGCTGCCACGACTGCGGCGCTGAGTTCGACGACGAAGAGCTCGACGAGGAGTTCCGGCGAGAAGTCGAGCGGGAGGAGGACAAGGGCCTCCTCGCGTACTACGACGTCCGCCTCCTCGAGAACCCGGAGAGCGCGGGCCTGCACTACGCGCGCGGCCTCCTGCTGCTCGCGATGACTCGGCCGACGGACGCGCTCGCGGCCTTCGACAGGGTCGTGCAGCTCGAGCCGGAGAACCCTCGGGCGATGCAGGCGAAGGCGCGCGCGCTCGGCGCCGCGAAGGGCGTCGGGGGCGCGACCCAGGTCCTGAAGAACATCCTCGCCGCGGAGACGGGGAAGAAGCCGACCGCACCGGTCAAGGAGGAGGAGGTCGCGGAGGCGATCGAGGCGCTGGGCGCCCTTGCGGCGGACGACGTCGAGTGTCCGGAGTGCGGGGAGAAGCAGATTCCCGGCGCGACCGTCTGTCCCGTGTGCGGTCACCGGTTCCCGGGTGCGCCGAAGGCGGAGGGGGGGAAGGCACCTCGCCCGGAGATCTCGCTGGACGAGGAACGGCTCCTGGAGGAGCTGGAGCGCGCGGTCGCCGGGGAAAGGGCGGCGCCGCCACCTCCCCTCAGGCCGGAGATTCCCGCCCAGGTCGTCGACCGGAAGCGGTCGATGCTCGCGTTCCTCCTCAAGGTCCCGGGGGTGAGCCGTCGCGCCGCGGAGGCCGTGGCGGGCTTCTTCCAGGACTTGGAGCAGATCCGGCTCGCGGAGGTCGCGGACCTCGCGGACATCCCGGGCGTGGCGCCCGCGGAGGGGCGGCTGATCAAGGAGGCCGTGGACCGATACCTTGGTCCCGTCGAAGAGGCGGTGCCGGAGGCGAAGCCGGTCCCGCCGCGCCCCACGCCGCGCGCGGCCCCCGGGATTGCGCCGCCAAAGCCCGCGCCGCCGCCCCTGCGGCCGTCGCCGCCGAGACCGGCGCCGGAGGTCCCCGCGCGCCGCCCGATGGAGCTCGCGGCCGGTCGACGGGGGCTGATCAACGGACGGGGCCTCGTGAACGGCCGCGGCCGGGTGAACGGGTTGATCAACGGGACGGGGTTCGTGAACGGGAGCAGCCTTGCGGAGATGCGGCTCCCGCGGAGAAACTTCCTCCCGCGGTACATCGCCATCGGGGCCGCCCTGATCATGTTGTTCACGATCGCGGCGGCGCTCGTGCCCCCGTCCCCGACCTCGCTTGGGATCCAGATCGACGGTAGCTTCAGCGACTGGCAAGGTGTACCTACGTATGCGGATGGCACGGTTTCCGGGAATCCGAGCGTGCGGATCACGAGCGTGTCCCTCACGGCAGCGGACACCACGTTGTTCCTCCGCACGACGGTCGAGCAGGCGATCTTCGCGGACCCCACGGACTACGACACGATGTACGCGTTCCTGGACACGGACGGGTCGAACGTGACCGGCTACGACTTGGGGGACCTCGGGGCGGACTATGTCGCGCGCGTCTCCGGTTCTGGGGGCCAGGTCGAGGACGCCCGGCTCATGGGCTTCGACGAGACGGGGCGCACGAAGGACGACTGGTCGGGCTTCACGACGGTCACGGGACTGACCGCGAAGGCGTCGGGCCGCGATGTCGAGGTTTCCGTCCCCGGCGAGTCGATGAATCCGTACAACGCATCGGCCCTCCGCGTGCGGTTCGCGTTCGATGACAACCAAGGGGAGACAAGCCACACGGACGTGCCCATCGGCACCGTCGCGGGCGCGTTGCGCGTGACGATGACGCCGCAGACGACGACCCTTGGCGGCGGCTCCCAACCCTTCCTCTCCCTCTCCTTCCGGTCCCTCGGGAATGTGCCCCACCGGGTCACGAGGATCCTCCTGGACCAGGTGGGCGGCACCGTCCCGGCGGACCTCGCGGTCGACGTGGCGGTTCCCGCGAACGGCGAGACGACCTACACGATCAATGCGGACGCGACGGGCCTTTCCTTGGGCACTCTCGTGACCGCCGCCGTGATTGGAGTTGAACTGGCCTCGCCTCGCCCCGTCGCCATCGTCGGTCCGGAGGCCCGCGCGTACGTCGGCCAGGCGCCAACGGCCAAGCGGATTGACGGACTGTTCGGCGATTGGCCCTCGCCGATCGCGGACGACGACGCGACGCCGATTCCGCGGCGATCCCTGAACATCCTGAGTCGGGACGGGAACGTCTCCGGGAACCAGGTCTTCCTGTACGCGAAGCTTGCGGGGACGGTCCTCGAGGGTGGGATGACCCCGGACAAACCTGCGAGGCCCCCGCCGTCGGGACCGGGAAACGGGACGCAGCCCGCTCCGGGCGGCCCTCCCCCGCCCCTCGTCGGACTTGACTACATCCGATTCTACATCGACACGGACGCCGGATCGCCGGGCGGCTTCGAGGTCGGCGGCATTTTCTCGGACGCCTACCTCGAGGTCCGCGGGCGACGCGGCCGCGCGATTGACGCGGGCGTGTACCGCCTTGTCGGCCTGAATTGGGTGAGGGAGAGTTCTGCGGCGTGGGGCCTCGGTACCGATCAGATTGAGCTGGGCGCGCTCCTTCCAACCGCAACGTTCAACGGAACCCAATTCGTCGCAATTTCGGCCGACTGGAGCGGGGTCTTGGATGTGGCATCGCCGGAGTCGACGCGAACCCGCGGGGGCCCCCGCCTCGTCCCCCTCGACGGGACGAACCCGCAGACGGCCACCGCGAGGCCGCTGCCATCCGCTCCGACGATCGATGGGAGCTGCACGGACTATGCCGGCGCCGACATCAAGGACAACGCCACGATCCGCCTCCATGTCGGCCGCTTCAACTCCCGCGCATACTTCTGCGTGGAAGTCAAGAACGATTCGGACGCGGATAGTGGTCTGGACTGGGGAGAAGTGCTGTTCGACCAGAACCACACCGACGGTTCCACTCCGAGCGAGGACGATCGGCGGTTTCGCAAGACTCATGGGGGGGCCTTCGAGCAGCAGAAAGGACAGTCGGGAGTCTGGGTGAACTGCGGAGACGCGTGCGATTCCAGCAATGCGGCTGCCTCCTCCCTGAACAACTCGAGACTGACATATGAGTTCGACATCTCGTACCTCGATGTGTGGGGGACGAGCAATCCCGCTCCGAACGAACCGGCCGCGGGCTTCGCTTTCGTGGGATACGACAATTCCGGTGACGATACCTATTGGTGGGGTTCTAACACCGTCAATGAGAACACCCCGAGCAGCTGGGGGTTGCTCGAGATTCCTGAATTTCAGGACCTTGTATTCGTCTTCTTCGCGATTGCGGGCGTCGCCTTGAGTCTCGGTCGCCGCAGACGGCATCGCTAAGCTACTTCTAGCGTGGCCCCGTTGGCCTCACCGATGGAGGTCGGCCTCGTCGGGAAGCCGAACGTGGGGAAGTCCACGTTCTTCGGCGCGGCCACGCTCGCGCCCGCCCAGATCGCGGACTACCCGTTCACGACGATCGAGCCGAACCGGGGCGTCGCGTACGTGCGCGTGCGATGCCCCCACCTCGACCTTGGGAAGCCGTGCCGGCCCGTGCACGGGGCGTGCGAAGACGGGACCCGGCTCGTCCCCGTGGAGATGCTCGACGTCGCGGGGCTCGTCCCCAAGGCGCACGAGGGCCGCGGCCTGGGGAACAAGTTCCTGGACGACCTCCGCCAGGCGGCCGCGCTCATCCACGTCGTCGACGCGAGCGGGCGGACGGACTTCGAGGGCAACCCGGTGAAGGACGGCACGCACGACCCGACGGAGGACGTCGCGTTCCTCGAGTCGGAGCTCGCCTACTGGATCGCAGGGATCCTCGCGCGGGACTGGGAGAAGAACGCGCGCCGGGCGTCCCTGGCGGGGACGGCCCTCGAGCGGCTGGTCCAGGAGCGGCTCGCGGGCCTCGGGCTCACGGAGCCGCAGGTCCTGTTGGCGGTGAAGGACGCGGGGGTGCCGCCGATTGCCGCGAGGGTCGACGAGCTCGTCCCCCTCGCGAACGCGCTCCGCCGGCGGGGGAAGCCGATCATCCTGGCGGGGAACAAGGCGGACCTCGCGCCGGAGGCGAACCTGCAGAAGCTCCGCGCGCTCCCCGGGTACGAGGTCGTGCCGACCGCCGCCGAGTACGAGCTCGGGCTGCGGCGCGCCGCCAAGGCCGATCTGATCGACTACCTCCCCGGGGCGCCCTCGTTCACGGTCCGCGACCCGGCGAGGCTCACGGAGGCGCAGCGGAGGGGGCTCGATCGGGTCCGCGCGTTCCTCGCGCGGTTCGGCTCCACGGGCGTCCAGCGATGCGTGGAGCAGGTCGTCTTCCGGCTTCTCGACCGGATCGTCGTGTACCCGGTGGAGGACGAGACCCACTGGACGGACAAGAAGGGCAATGTACTCCCGGACGCCTTTCTCGTACCGCGTGGAAGTACGGCAAAAGACTTAGCGGCCCGCGTGCACACGGACCTCGCGAGCCACTTCATCCGCGCGATCGACGGCCGCACGAAGATGGTCGTCGGCGCGGACCACGCCCTGAAGGACGGGGACGTCGTGAAGATCGTGGCGAAGGTGTGAGATGGCGACGTACGACGTGCGGATCATCACGGCCTCGTACCGGCGAGAGCCACCGGAGGGCCCGGAGAAGGATCAGGACCCTGTGATCCAGATCTTCGGCCGGACGCGGGAGGGGAGGAGTATCGCGATCGAGTACTCCGGCTTCAAGCCGTACTTCTACGCGATGAACCCGACGCCTCCCCTTCGGGGCACGTTCAAGGGGGATTCGGGCGTGCTTGCGCTCGAGGACGTCACCCTGGAGGTCGAGGGGACGCCGACCCCGTGCGCGAAGGTCGTCCTGAAGCAGCCGTGGAGGACCCCGGAGTACCGGGAAAAGGCGCGGAGGTACGGGTCCACGCCGCTCGCGGCGGACATCCCGTTCCAGCATCGGTTCATCTACGACATGGACCTCGGGGCGGCGGTCCGCGTCCACGGGAGGGAGGAGGGCCACGGCGGGCGGTACACGACGGACCTGTTCATGGTCGCGGAGAGATTCGAGCCGTGCGAACCATTCCGGCCCCAGCTCCGGATCTTGAGCTTCGACATCGAGAACAGCATCCAGGACGGGCACATCTTCTGCATCGGGGTCGCGTACCGCGAGGCGGGGGAAGTCAGGACCCGGATCCTGACGGGGAACGAGCGGGAGATCGTGGAGCGGTTCGTGAAGCTCGTCGACGAGCTCGATCCGGATGTCCTTTCCGGGTACAACATCGACGGGTACGACTTGCCGGTGCTCCTCGAGCGGGCCGGCAAGAACGGAATCTCGAAGGTCGGGCTCGCGCGGGACCATTCCGAGTTCTTCCATATCGGGGAGCGGTTTTGGCGGCTCGACGGGCGCATCGTGACGGACGTGTGGTGGGCCGTGAAGGCGGAGCGGCTGAGCCTCCGGATGAAACAGGAGACGCTCGACTACGTGGCCCGCCAGCTCCTCGGGGAGGGGAAGCACGAGCTGCAGCGGCGAAAGATCGACGAGGAATGGGAGCGGGACCGGGACAAGGTCATCAAGTATTGCATCAACGACGCGGATCTCTCCCTGCGGATCCTCGAGAAGATCGGGCGCATCGAGAAGACACTGGACCTGGCGGCGGTGAGCAAGCTGCCCCTCGAAGACGTGCTCCACGGCCGCACCTCGAACCTGATCGACTCGATTCTGATCCGTGCCGCGGACCGGGCGGGCATCGCCGTGCCGATGATGAAGATGCGCGGTGGACGGGTCGAACAGATCGAAGGCGGCTATGTGCACTCGCTGCAGCCCGGGCTCTACGAATGGGTGATCTCCCTCGACTTCCGCGCGATGTACCCGTCCTTGATTATCGAGAACAACATCTGCTTCACGACCGTATCGCCCCGAGGGACGATCGCCAGTCCGACCGGTGCGAAGTTCCTGCGCCCGGACGAGAAGAAGGGCCTCCTCCCCGGAATCCTCGCGAGCCTCATGAAGGACCGCCAGGAGGTCCGGACGAAGATGCGGGAGGAGAAGGACCCCGCGATGAGGGAGTTCTACGACGGCCTACAGGCGGCGATCAAAGTCTTGATGAACGCGTTCTACGGAGTCCTCGCCTCCTCCTTCTACCGGTTCAACGATCCGAAGGTCGGGGCGTCGATTACCGCGTTCGCGCGGGAGCGGATCAAGGGAATCATCGGCGAGCTGGAGGCGGAGGCCGTCAATGTCGTGTACGCAGACACGGACTCCGTGTTCTTCCAGTCCCCTGCGCCGGGCTTGGAGTCCTCCCTCGAGTTCGCGCGGAAGACCGCGGAGCGGTTCTCCCGCGGCCGAATCAGCATGGAGGTCGACAAGGTATACCGCACCTTGTTCTCCCACGGGCGGAAGAAACGGTACGCGGCGAAGGTCGCGTGGCCGACGGAGGGAGAACTCGTCGTACGCGGGTACGAGATCCGGCGCACGGACGCGTTCGACTTGCAGAGCCAGTCCCAGTTGGCGGTGTTCGAGCGAATTCTGGAGGGCGACCAGGATGGCGCGATCGAGCTCGCGAAGCGCATCGTTGCGGAGGTCCGGAGCGGGCACTCCCCGTTCCCCGACGTGGAGGACCTCGTCGAGTCGATCGTGATCTCCCGCACGGTGAAAGAGGAGCGGGCGTACGTGAACCCGGACTCGATGAGCAACGTGATCGCTGCGCGAAAGCTCGAGGAGATGGGCGAGGAATTCATGCCCGGGATGAAGGTGTCCTGGATTGTGACGGACCACAGGAAGAGTCCGATGGAGGTCGAACCGTTCGTCTCCGGGCGACCGTTCGAGAAGGTACCGGACTGGGAGTACTACGCGCGGCGGGTCGCGCAGACCCTGTCGTACGTGACGGAGGTGTACGGGTGGGACGAGAAGGCGCTCCTGTCCGGGACGCAGCCCGCGCAACAGAAGTCCCTGTTCAGCGACGAGTTCAACGGGGAAGCGCCCCCGGGGCAGGGGCCGCGGAAGACGGAGAAGAAGCTCACGCTGGAGGACTACTTCTGAGCCTTGCGGACGCCGTTTGCCGATTCTGCCGGTGGGAGGGTCCGAACCCCGTGCGGGACGCGCACGGGTCGATCTTCTGTCCGAACTGCGGCCGCCCCGCGGACTACAAGGTCGTCGTCGAGGAGCTCAAGCGGCAGGGCCTGTGGCGGGAGTGAGTCACTTCCCGTCCGGGGGGCCCGGCGCCGCCCCTGCGGTTCGCGCTCGGGTCCACGCCGCCAGTCGCCGGTTCACCGCCAAGAAGATCCCGCCGAGGGTGATGCCCGCGCCGGCGAGCGCGAGCGGGTCCAGCACCTCGCTTCCGATCGTGAACCCGAGGAACACCGCCACGATCGGCGTGATCATCCCGATGTAGGAGGCGGACGTCGCCTCGATCCGCTTGAGGATCCACCAGTACGTGACGAACGCGACGACGGATCCCGCGAGGCATAGGTAGATGATCGCGAGCCAGCCCACCGGCCACCGGATCGTCCAAGGCTCCCCCGTGCCGAGGGAGATCGCGAACAGGCCCACGGCGCCCACCGCCATCGAGAGGGCCGTGAACGAGATCGGGTCCGTGTTGTGTCCCCACCGTTTCATCGCGACGGAGCAGATCGAGGCGGACGTGGCGGAGAGGACGATCGCGAGCATCGGGAGGAACTTCTCGAAGCCCGCCGCCGCGAGCTGTCCGCGGAAGATGAGCAGGATGCCGACGAAGCCGAGACCGACGCCCGTAAGTTTCTGGACGGTGAGCCTCTCCGCCTTGAGGAGGAGGTGGGCAAACACCGCCGTCTGGAAGACGAACGTGGCGAACAGGATCGAGGAGAGCCCGCTCTCCACGCCGTTCTTCTCGCCCCAGTAGATCAGCCCGTAGTCCGCCGTGTAGAGGACGACGCCCACGAACAGCACGAGGGTCCACTCCGTGCGCCCCTTCGGGAGCGTCGACCGCCGCCAGACGAGGATCGGCAGGAGGACCGCGAAGGCGAGGGCGAATCGGAGCGCCGCCGGGAGGAACGGGGGTGCGCCCTCGAGGCCGATCCGGATCGCGAGCCACGTGGAGCCCCAGATGAGGCACAGCATCGCGTAGAGGGCGCCGACGGTGAGGCGGAACGCCACGCGCCGGTCAGGGCTGCGGAGCCTAAAGCCTTCGCACCGCCGTCCGGCGGGTCAGGAGACGAGCGCGCAGACCGTGTACCACCCCTCGTTCCGACCGCCGGGCCCGACGACGCCCCCCCAGTCCACGGCGACGTAGTACGTGCCGGCCGCGAGGGCCTCCCACACGATGGATTCCCACACGCCAAGGCCCGCCCGGGCACTGCTCGCGAGGAAGGCCCCGTTCCGGTCGTACAGCATGAGGCGAAAGTCCCCCGCCGCCGGGACCGCGAGGCCGACCTGGAGGACGTCCCCGACTGCCAGGGTGATCTTGAACGCGTCCGCGCAGTCCAGGCATGCGTTCACGTACTGGAGGCGCTCGGACCACGCGAGCCCCGTGGGGAGAGCAATCGCGGACGCGAGGAAGTTCGGCGTGTCGTATCCCGCGCCGTGGAGGACCGCGCCGACGGCCGCGCTGTCCGCCGCCAATCCCCCGTCGTCGACCGCGCGCACACGGAACCAGATCGTCGCGTTCGTCGCGGGGACGGAGACCCACGCGGTCCGCGCCGTCTTCTCGAGCTCCGCGACGCACGTCGTCGAGGACGCACAGGGCCGCGGGTCAGGGACGAAGTCGGGATTCGGACCCCGGTGGACCTCGAACCGGGCGAGGTCGGGCACCGGGGAGATCGTCCACGTGAGGTTCGCGCGTTCGTTGGCGGCGTCGACAAATCGGGGGACGTCTAAGGCGGGCGCAGCGGGTGGGTCGCGGTCGAACCCCACGGTCACCTCCGCCTCGTCCATCGGCGGCAGGGGCTCGATGTTCCCCGCCGCGTCCCTCGCGCGGGCCGCGAACCCGTACCGTCCGTCGCCCCTCGGGAAGTCGAAGGTGAAGTTCCACGGCGCGCCGGACCGGGAGGACGCGAGGGTCCACGACATCCAGGCGACGTCCTCGCTCGGGCGGAACGCGTAGTGCAGCTCGACGACGGCGACGCCGCTCCGTTCGTCCGATGCGGCGGCGGTCACCGCCAGCGAGGAAGAATGCCAGTACGTCGCGATCGGGCCCGCGCGGGACATCGGCACGGAGGCGTCGTACCCGAGGCTCGCCTCCGCCGCCTCCGGGGGCTGGTCCCGCTCCTGCATCCCGTTCTCCCGTCCTTGCGCGTGCAGCCGATAATGGCCGGCCCCGAGGGGCCACGCAAAGGTCCACGCGAACGGGGCGGTCGCGTTCCCGGCGGAGAACGGGCCCTGCCACGTGGCGTTGTCCGTCGCGAAGTGGTAGCGCAGGTCGACGATCGTGACGTTCGCGGTCGCGATTGCCGCCACTTCGATAGGCGTGCGGAACCAATAACCAGTCACGGGCAGGAGCGATGCGCTGGGAGGAGATCCGTGGTACGCGACCGTCGCGTCTGGGGTCGGATGTGGTCCTTCGCGATTCCCCACGCGGTCCGTCGCGGTTGCATACACCTGGAACGTCGCCTTCACCGCGCCCGGGTCGAATCGGTACGAGCCGCGGTCGTCCGGGGAGGTCGTGAGCACGCTCCACGCGCGGTCGTCCGCGCGGATCCACACGTCGACGCGCGCGATCCCGGAGCCGCTGTCGTCCGCCCTCCACGTGACGTCGAAGGCTCCGATCGAGACGTTGGCGGCGAGGAACGCACGCGAGATGGGCGGTGTCGTGTCGACGGCATAGGAGATCGGA